>Ga0209426_1000019_pt1 | contig 383801 bp, 424 predicted proteins | sample Deesub1362B_J571_FD_187697 | JGI IMG/M metagenome (GOLD analysis project Ga0209426, IMG submission 187697) | Deep oceanic, basalt-hosted subsurface ecosystem from Juan de Fuca Ridge flank, Pacific Ocean, CORK Borehole 1362B_J2.571 (SPAdes)... ...
GACTATCCGAGGAGGGATGATGCTAACTGGTTGAAGCACACCTTGGCTTACCACACTCCAGACGGGCCAAGGTTCGATTACATTCCCATAAAGATAACGAAGTGGGAGCCGGTGGAGAGGAAGTATTAGGAAGTATTAGGGAATATTGGGGAGTATTAGGGCATTGAGCTTTAGTGAAATTGTTGAGGCTTAAATTAGAGTTGAAGGTGGTTTGATGAAAGAATACCATGACACGTTTTATCTAGAAATTTTAAGAACAATTTCTGAATCAAGGACTGGTTTGAAAGTGAATGAGGTAGAAAAAGCTTTGAAAGAGAGAGGACTTAATTTTAGTGAAAGAACTCTGAGAAACAGGCTTGAAAAACTGGCGAATGAGGGAATTTTGGAAAAGGGTAATTCAACATGGGTTTTAACCGATAAAGGAAAAGAGATTTTGAACAGCAGAACTGTTTTTGAAAGGCTCGGAGAATTCTCCGAGACTCTTGAATATAACCTTCTTCGCTCAACCTTTAACCTTTACACGATGGAAGGAACGGTTCCTACGAGCATAGCAATAATTGAGAAGGATAAAGTTGATGAAGCTTTGAAGATACTGGAACCCGTTTTAAATTCGGAAATTTCTACCTCCAATCTCGCTGTTGTTTTCGATGAGGGAGAGATTGTTGACACGGTTGAAATCGGGAAGGGGAAAGTGGGTATAGGCACCATTTCAAGCACGATTTATGACATCATAATGCTGAACATCGGAGTAATCTTCTCGGTTGAGTATGCTGGGTTGCTGAAGTATGTAAAAGCCAGACCTTATGGGCTCGTTGAACTCATAAATTACAGCGGGACAACTATAAGTCCCGGACTGTTGTTCATCAGAGGTGGCTACACATCGGTATATGATGTAATAAGAAAGGGTGAGGGCTTCGTTGTAACTGCAATAAGGAGTTTCAGCCCCTATGCTTTGGAAGAAGTAAGAAATGAAGTTTTGCTCGCTGAGGCGAGGGGTATAGGGAAAACCATAGCCATATCTCCTCCTATGGATAACATTTTTGGCATTCCAACGGGTAAAAGAGCGATGATCATTTTTCAAGCAGGAATCAATCAATTGGCTCCGCTTTATGAGCTTGGTTTCAGACCAGAACTGAGAATTAATGAAGCACTAATAGAGATAAAAGAATTCAAAAAGGTTTGTGAACTTGGATAATTTTGGTTTATAGTGTGTGTAGACCTTGATGTGAAGTAATTGAACTTCAAGATATAACTGAGAGATAAATATTTTTCAATTTTTTTAGAAGATTTTTGTGGAAATTAAGTCAACGAATTTTAATTTTTTTATTAAATCTTTATTCAAGCCTCTCATTTTTAAAGATCACTGAAATAAAGAAAAATCATTATTTAAAATATATCTAACTAATAAAAAACTTGGATACTTTCTTAATTTGATGAAAGAATATGGATGCTCCAAAACCGAAAGTTTTTTATCTGTGAATATTAATGATTAAATAGACCTATTTGGAGGTTTAGGGATGAGAATTGCAAAATTTGGATTGCTACTGGCCCTGATTGTCGGTTTGGCTTTTCTAGGATGTGCTCAGCAGGAACAGCCAAAGGCTACACCCACCCCAACTCCTGCTGCCACCCCAGAAGAGAAAATACCGGATAAGATATTGATTGGTGGCACTCTTAGCCTGACAGGAAAGTACTCAAAGGAAGGGCAAATGTCTCTATGGGGTATTCAGGCTGCTATTAAATGGGTAAATGACGTACATGGAGGAGTTAATGTAGGTGGTAAGAAAGTTAAACTTGAATTCAAGTATTACGATGACGAGTCAAAGAAAGAGGCCGTTCAGAGTCTCGTTGAAAGATTAATAACCTCTGACAATGCGATGTTTCTTTTAGCCCCCTACAGCTCGGGTCTCACGCTGGCTGGCGCTCCAATAGCTGATAAACACAAAGTCCTCTACATGAGCCATGGTGGTGCGAGCGATAGAATCTTCGAGCAGGGTTACGCATACGTCGTGCAAACTCTAAGTCCTGCAAGTGAGTACATGGCTCCGTTTCTGGACATGGTGAAGGCAGTTGATCCTTCAGCAAAGAAGGTGGCAATGGTGTATGAGGACAGTGAATTCTCAAAGGCCGTCTTTGCAGGAGCAAGAAAACATGCTGAAGAACTGGGTTTCGAAATTGTACTGGAAAAAACCTATCCAAAGAACCCAACAGATCTTACACCTCTGCTTTCAGAAGTAAAGGCGGCAAGTCCGGACATAATCATCGGTGGAGGACATTTTGCTGATGGACAACTTCTCGCGAGCCAGATGGCTGATTTGAAGCTGGATGCAAAGGCAATATCAATTCTTGTTGCACCCGCCTTACCAAAATTCTATGAGGCCCTCGGAACAAAAGCGGAAGGTATCTGTGCACCAGGACAGTGGGAAGTGGGAGTCACTTACGGCCCTGAAGCTGCGAAGAAATCAGGAATCGACTACTTTGGCCCATCTCAGGACGAGTTCCTCAACCTCTTCCACGAGTTCGCCGGAAAAGATACGATGCCGAGTTATCATGCTGCTGAGGCGGCTGCAGCCATTCTTGCTTATGCTAAAGCAATTGAAGAAGCAAACAGCCTTGATACGGACAAAATAAGGAATACCATGAATGATCTACGTTTCATGACCTTCTTCGGAGAATGGAAGATCGATCCAGCAACAGGAAAGCAGATTGGACACAAGATGGTGATATTCCAGTGGCAGGGAGGAGAGAAGAAAATAATATGGCCACCTTCTGCTGCAAATGCTGAGCCTTACTACCCAATCCCGACTTGGGACGAGAAGGCGGCCGGAAAGCTTGCTAAAAAGTAATTTTTTATTTTTTTAATAAAATAACAAATAATAAGGTGAAATGATGCCATTTTTTGAGCAACTAGCGGGAAACTTGGTTTATGGAGCTATCCTTGGCTCAGTGTATGGTCTCTCAACAATGGGTTTGAGCCTCATTTTTGGCGTATTACGGATAGTCAATGTTGGACATGGACCTTTTATAATGCTTGGAGCCTTCACAGCATTCTGGATGTTCACCCTTTTCGGTATCGCTCCGGTAATTTCGATATCTGTTGCCCTTGTTTTAGGGCTTGCTTTGGGATTCGTTGTTTTCTTTGCAGTCATAAAAAGGCTGATAAATGCCCCTGAGCTCTCGACATTGCTTGCCACTTTTGCGATAGGGATATTTCTGGAGGAGGTAGCGAAGTTTATTTGGGGCCCAGATCACAGAGGCTATAGCTGGGATATCGGGAGTATAGACCTAAGTATTACTCTGATACCCTACTCAAAAATTCTCGCTTTTATCTCAAGCATAGTGATAGCTTATCTACTCTACATGTGGTTCCAGAAGACGAAACTTGGAGCAGCAGTAAGAGCAGTTGTTGAAGATAGTGAAGGAGCCGCTGCCTGCGGAATCAATGTAGGCAGGATTTATGCCCTCAGTTTTGCAATTGGTATTGGACTAACTGTTGCAAGCGGAGTTCTTGTAACCCTTTTTGTTCCAGTAGGAATCAACCCATACATGGGACACGAGTACACACTTAAGGCCTTCGTTATAGCTGTTTTGGGAGGGTTAGCTTCGCCATGGGGTGCCTTTTACGCCGGCTTCATATTTGGGCTGATAGAAAACGGCTCATACACCTTGCTTGGAACGATACCTGGAGTTGAACCCTTCAGCCTCACGAGATTTGTTGCCTTCTCCCTCTTACTCGTAATCCTCTTGATAAAGCCCACCGGCTTACTTGGGGGTGAAAGCAAGTGAGCTTCTTTGATAAATACGCTTCGCTGATACCAGTGCTCTTAATTTATGTGGTTTTATTTGCAATAGGGATCTTGGTTCCTGGAATGTGGCAGCCAGTGGCGTTCATAATGTTCTATATAACTCTTGGACAAGCGTTTAACATATTTCTAGGGCTTACAGGGTACGTTGATTTCGGTTATGTTGCTTTTCTCGCTTTAGGAGCCTATGGAATGGCCATAGCAGTGGAAAGTCTGGGAGGGGCAAATCTTGGTTTTGGGATAATTCTTATTGGCTTAGTTCTTGCAATCGTAATGGCCTCAATTTTATCCCTTGCGGTTGGTGCAGTAGCTTTGAGGCTTAGGGGAGCTTATTTTGCCATCGCTACAATTGGTGTGAATGAGGGTTTTAGGTATTTCGTAGAAGGTGCAAGAATATGGGGGGGCTCGGAAGGGATAATAATCTCGGGAGCGATGAGAAACATCTTTGGAAGAGAGACGGCCAACTTCATCTCAACCTTCGTTTCTGACATCCTAGTCTTCATAATTGCAATTCTTGCAGCAATCGTAACGGTATTGATAATGAATAGAAAAATGGGTTATGCTTTGATGGCTGTAAGGGAGGATGAAGACGCTGCAAAAGTGATGGGGATAAACGTAACAAAATACAAGGTAATGGCGTTTATAGCTAGTGCATCATTTGCTGGACTTATCGGCGCTTCTGCTTGGACGCTAAAAATGACCTACGTATTTCCTTCCGATGTTTTTCTGATCACCTATACCGTTGAAGCAATAGTGATTGTTATGCTTGGCGGAGCTGGCACTCTGATGGGACCGGTTGTTGGTGGGCTTATCTATGGAATCCTCAAGTACTATCTTTCGATAACCCTACCGGGTTTCCAGCTTATTATCTTGGCCCCCTTGTTAGTTGTTATAGTCATAGCATTCCCAGAGGGAGTTGTTGGTGCTCTCAAAAGGAAAGCTAGAGGAAATGCGAGGAAGTACCTGAGGTGATTGAGGTGATTGTATGGAACTCCTTAGACTGGATAATGTGACAAAAAAGTTCGGCGGGCTTGTTGCCGTCAACAAGGTGAGTTTTACAGTTGAGAAAGGTGAAGCCATCGGAATAGTCGGGCCAAACGGAAGCGGAAAGACAACGCTTTACAATCTCATAAATGGTGTTTATGCTCCGGATGAAGGCAGGATTTACTTTGATGGAAAGGATATCACTAATCTCCCCACCCATGCTAGGGCCCCTCTTGGGATGGCGAGAACGTTTCAGATTCCGAGACCCTTTGGCGGGGCAACAACAAGGGAGAACGTTGCAGTTGGAGCTATGTTTGGCTATGCTAAGGCATCGGTAGACGAGGCTCTTGAAATCGCAGATGAATACCTAAGGATGGTTGGGATTTACGATAAGAGGGATGTGGAGGCTGCAAAGCTGACACCTCTTGAGAAAAGGCTAATGGAAGTTGCGAGAGCGCTTGCGATGAAACCTAAGCTCTTACTTCTTGATGAAGTTATGGCAGGGATGAATCCCTCAGATATAGACAAGCTCATCGAACTCCTTAAAAGGGTAAAAGAGGAAGAGGACATATCGATTGTATCAATGGTTGAACATCTTATGCATGCGATTACAAAATTTGCTGAGAGGGTTATAGTCATGCATCAAGGGGAGAAACTACTTGAGGGGCCGACGATGGAGGTTTTGAACCATCCAAAGGTTATTGAAATTTACCTCGGCAAGAAGGTGGTTGAAGATGCTGAAGGTTGAAAGCCTCGAATCGGGCTATGGCACGATGCAAGTGCTCTGGGGTACCAATTTGGAAGTTAAGAGAGGCACCATAACAACGGTGCTCGGACCGAATGGGGCTGGAAAATCAACCCTCCTTAATACGATATTTGGACTTGTAAAGCCATGGGGTGGAAAGATACTTCTTAATGGCATGGATGTAACCTATTATCCTCCCCATAAAAAGGTGGAGAGCGGTTTAACAATTGTCCTTGAGGGAAGACATCTCTTTCCAAGCATGAGCGTCACGGAGAACCTAATACTTGGAGCTTATACAGACAGGGCAATGGAGAGGTTGAATGAAACACTCGAGCTTGTTTACTCCCTTTTCCCCATCTTAAAGGAAAGATCAGAGCAGCTAGCAGGCACGCTGAGTGGTGGGGAGCAACAAATGCTTGCGATAGCAAGATCTCTAATGACGAATCCTGAAATCGTTTTGATGGATGAACCAAGTCAGGGCTTGGCACCAAAGCTCGTTATGGAGGTTTTCGATACAATTTCTAGACTTAAAGATGAGGGTCTAACAATTCTTTTGGTTGAGCAGAACGTATTCGCCTCTCTGGAAATATCTGATTATGCCTATGTCCTTAATGAAGGTAGGATGATTCTTGGAGGAACGATAGATGAGATAAAGGATTCTGATGAGATAAAAAGAGTCTATCTGGGTATCTAAGGTTTAACTTCCTACGATTTTTATCCTTTCTCTGTTTTGTGAGGTTTCGGTAAAAAATTTTAGGTTTTAAACCAAACTCATCTTTATGAAATTTGTGATTCACGAGCACTTTGCATCCCGCCACCATTACGATTTAAGGCTTGAAATGGAAGGGGTTGCGAAAAGCTGGGCTGTGCCAAAGGGGATGCCGTTAAAAAAGGGGGAGAAGAGACTGGCAATTCAGGTTGAGGATCACAGCCTTGATTACATGGTATTCGAAGGTGAAATCCCTGAAGGTTACTACGGTGCTGGAAGAGTTTTAATCTGGGATAAAGGAGAATATGAGCTTTTAAAGTTTACAGACAAAGAGATAAAGGTAAAGCTGATGGGGAAAAAGCTGAATAGTGTTTATGTTCTCCTTAAATTTCCAAAAGCTGGAGAAAATGCCTGGCTTGTTATTCTTACGGGATTATAAGTGGCTGCATTATCCTTGACAGGAAACGCTTTTATATTTCTATGATATTATTTGAAAAAAGATGTTTACAGCAGAAATTATAGTAAATTTGGTATTTGGACTCATAATTTATGGACTGGCAACCTTTGTTCTGCTCAGAATGGCGGACAGACTTAACGATCCCTATAAAAGAATGATCAGAAAATTATTCCTCATCTCCCTTTTTCTAATGATCTCGGGTTGGTTACTTTCCTTCTTTAATTACAGTTTTTCCATCTTTTTATCTAATTCCGGCAAGTTAATTGCTGGTTGTGGAGTTGTGATAGTGGTTTGGGAAGAATTCAAGAAGGGGTACAAAGAGGTTTTTGGATTGTGATCGCACAATAGAGAGAAAAAAAGAAAAAATTGAATTTTAAAAAAATAAAATTAACCCCCTTTCCTCAACTCTAAACAAACCTCACACCCAAATCCTTCAGCTTGTTCCTGACCATTATGTTTATCAGAAGAGGAGTTATGCTTTCAATCATCGATGATACAGCTAAAGGACCAGCATCAAAAGCTCTCAGGCCATCGATCTGGTTCGTTAAATCGATAACTACCTTCTTCGCCCCCTCATCATCACCGCAAACGGCAACATCCCACTCAAATCCCTCATCGAACCTTGCAAACTTCTCCGCCGGAATAGTTTGATAGGCCGAAACAACCTTGCTATCCAAAATTGAAGCGAGCTTTTCTGCAGCAGAACCTTCGGGAAGATGAGTATAGTAGAAGATCTTCCCTCTCCTCTCCATTGGAACCAAGGGAGACACAACTATCTTATCTTTTAAAGTATCCTTCAGAAATTCTGCGGTTGAAAAGGCATGCTCCCAGGGAATTGTGAAAACGGATACATTCGCTTCCCTTGCAGCATCCTCATTTGCAAGCCCCCTAACCCTTGCTTTCTCACCCAACCTCTTTAAAATGTTGTTGTACTCTTCAGCTTTCATTTCTGCTTTCTCAAGCTTCCTCGAGCCGATTATGACATCATGGCCAAGGATTGCAAATCTGACAGCTAAACCAATGCCGAGATGGCCAGTCCCTCCCAACAAGGCTATCTTCATGCTTTTCATGTTTTTCATGCCTTTCATGCCTTTTGAGTTCATATTCTCCATGCCTTTCATGCCTTTCATGGTTTTCACCTTTTCCATAGCTTGCATTTTGTTGTTTTGATGTTTTTCTTTTTCCCATTTAACCATTCAAATATTCCAATCTTGGTTGACATCTATCAACTTATTCAAGAACGAAATCTGCAGAAAGCTCTATCCCATTAGGGGGCTCACTTATAAAGCTCTTCTCCATCAACAACCTTATCTTTCTCTCTGAGGCCATGATCATCTGCTTTGCATGCTCATAAATTTCATCCTCCGAAAGCTTGAGCCTTGCCAATCCTTGCTCTATCGCTTTTTTAGCGACTGCTAACGCAACCTCGGGAAACACATCTGCCTCATCCATATGTGGAATGACATATTCTTCATGCAAACCCTTCTTTTCAGCAAACCTAACTAGAGCTTTTGCTGCTTCGATAGCCATCTCATCCGTTATCGTTTTTGCTCTAACCTCAAAAACCCCTCTGAAGACGGCTGGGAATACGAGTGAATTGTTGACTTGATTCGGAAAATCGCTTCTTCCAGTTCCAACTATTCTCGCTCCTGCCTCCTTTGCCTCCCAGGGCCACATCTCCGGAATTGGATTCGCTTCGAGGAAAACTATCGCATCATCGTTCATGCTCGCTATCCACTCCTTTTTGATGACTCCTGGCCCGGGCTTGCTTGCCGCTATCAATACATCTGTCCCTTTTATGGCTTCAGCCATACCGCCCTCTCTTTGCTCACCATTGGTCTCCAGACAATACCTCCACTTGTAGGGATCTTCATCCTTCTGAGCCTCTAAATCTTTCCTGCCTGGATGAAGCAGACCTTTGCTATCCACTATAAAGATCTTCTTTGGATCGGCTCCAGCCTTAATAAGAAGCCTTACTCCAGCAACGTTTGCAGCTCCAACACCTATCACAGCTATCTTCACATCGGAAAGCTTCTTTCCAACAACCTCTAAAGCTCCAAGCGTTCCTGCAAGTGTAGCTGTTGCAGTTCCCTGCTGGTCGTCATGCCATACAGGGATATCGAGTTCTTTTCTGAGTTTTTCGAGAATGTAAAAGCATTTAGGCTTCGCTATATCCTCCAAATTTATCCCTCCAAAGGATGGGGAGATCGCTTTGACTATCTCAATGAATTTATCTGGATCCTTCTCATCTATAACCACTGGAAAAGCATCAACGCCACCAAGATACTTGAAAAGCAAAGCCTTTCCTTCCATAACTGGCAATGCTGCTTTTGGTCCTATATCTCCTAAACCTAAAACGCGAGTGCCATCCGTTGCTATAGCAACTGTATTCCACTTGTTCGTGTAGTCGTAAACCTTATCGGGATCTTCGGCAATCTCCATGCAAGGTTTTGCAACTCCAGGAGTATACCAAACGCTGAAATCTCCAAGATTCCTTATCGCACATTTGGGCAAAACCTCAATTTTGCCTTTGTAATGCCTGTGCCATGAGCTTGAAACCTTCTCGGGCAGTTTTGCTTTCTCAAGCAACTCTTCGACAGTAACCTTTTTCATAATACCCCTCTTTTAGATACTGGTATGCATTTGGCTTTTTGAAATGTTTTATTATGAACTAAATAACCATTTCCTATGAAAATTAATAAAGAGTGGAAAATAATAGGCAAGATGCATAAAGTTTATTAACTAAATAATTTTTGAACCAATCCATGGCCAAGAAATTCACCCGAATTTCGGTTGCTCTTGACAGAAAATCCGAAGAAATGCTTAATATTTTGGTTAGGAAAAATAATACAACAATTTCTGAAATTGTAAGAAGAGCCATAAACACGTATTTCGAGCTTGAAAATGCAGCGACTAGGGTAACCCCTGACATAACAAAGATTTACACTGACTTTTTATCTGACGGCGAGCACTGTATCGTTGATATAGAACACTGGACTGCAATGCTGGATGAACTTAACAAAAAAGCCTCGGATGAGTTCTGGAAGATGATGGAAAAAATAGGTTATGAACACGGAATCCAGTATAAGATGAAAGGTCTCACGGATGTATATGATATTTTGAGATACATGGAAGTTGGAAATTGGTTCAGAGTTAAAATTGATGCAGAGGGTTGTTATACTCTCATTCTCTCAACCCACACTTCTCAGAAATTCCTTAAGATATTTTTTGAGAACATATTTAAGGCACAGGGGATCTCAGTTAAGATTTACGAGGGATTCGGAAAGTTGAGGCTGGTAAAGGTAAAGGATGGGGAGGAAAATTGAATTAGTTATAACGCTTAAGCTCTTAAGTTTTAATGTCGAGTTGATGCCATCAAATTTACACAACAATCAGAAATTTTTTATTGTTTTGGGCGTACTATGGGTGAATGACTGAGGTTGAAGAGAAAAGCTATGAACTTGTCGTTGCTCCGGAACCGATCATAAAAATAGCAAATGAAATCATAATAAATCTCACAAAAAAGTACTCAATTGCTGAAATAATGAAGCTGACGAAGGAAAACAGTTCAAAGAACGTTTACGTTGTAGTGAGTAAAGAAGATCCTGAAAAGGTGAATTTGATCGTCGATCACACGGAAAAGTTTTGCTACTGCTGTGATGATCCCCTTTTCATCCCAGTTCCCAAGAAATTTGCAGTCCTAGAGCCTGATGTCGCTTATTTCGAAAGAACTCTGAAAGCTAACATCTTCCTCGCTCTAATGGAAGCCTCTGAGAGTGAATTGCACAGATAGCGATTCTTATTTGGAACTCAAATTTTAGATCTCCCCATCAAAAAGGATGTATTCGGGTTTTTTGGTCAGATATCTCTCCTTATCATCGCTCCAGAAAAGATTTGGTCCACCTATAACAAGAAGCCTGCCATGATATCCACTTTCAATCTCAATTCTGTCGCATAACAGCATGCCCACGGGAATCGTTTTTGCGTTCGCATCTACAAGTACGATTGAATCAATGTAAATTGGTAAGCTTCCATTTCCGTTTTCAATCATTATCTTCCCTGTTCCCGCTTTGACGGTTACATTGGGCTTCTCAAATTTGGTTGCCGAAAGGATTTTTTCAGATTTTAATGAAACTTCAGCATTAGTTTCAGGGGTTGAAGCAATCCTGAGGAATTTTTCTAAGTTAAAATCGATTTCAGATTCTCCATTTTTTACCTCAAATATATTTCGATTGAGATTGCTGTCAAAATCGACATCATACCTCTTTCCACCTACAACACGAAAGGTTTTGAAGAAGCTCTTTTTAGGGAATTTTACCTCAATACTCAATTTTGCCGGAATCAGCCCTGTGTAGTTTATCTTATATAAAATTTTGTTGCACGAAACTGTAGAACTAATGAGCTTCACTTCCGAGTTGAAATTCACATCTATTTCCTTTTGAATCTTGTAACTTGCCGCTGTACTTCCTCCTGGCTGGAGAAATCTAAATTCTTTTATCGCTTTTATTCTGTATTTTTCTCCCTCTTTTACCTGCTTTACTGCGTAATTAACTTTAAAACCTTGGATTCCTGCATCCGCTTCTGTGGTGTCAATATTCTTTTTATCAACCAATTTTTCTGAGTTATAAAGGAAGAGCTGCCATCTTCCTTTCTCACCTCTAATGTTCGTAAGAAATTCAAGCTTGAATACAACATCCCATCTTCCCGTACTCTTATTGAGTTCAGCATAAACTGGATGGATCGCCATCTTTGAAACTTGAAGCACCACCTCTCTCTCTTTCTCTTTCTCGCTCTCGTTTACTTCTTTTGCTTTTTCATCAATTTTTTCTGCTCCTTCGTTTTCTTCGTTTTCTATCTTTCTCTCACTGTCAATTACACTAACGTTTCTTTCCAAATCTGGATTCTTATCTGCGTTCTTTTTTTCATTTGAGAGTATAGAACATCCAGAGATGATTAATGGAATTATTAAGATAAGGAGGAGTTTAGATTTTGATATCCTGTTCATGTGGTCATATAAGATAATATCAATAAAAATTTATCCAATAAATGATGATGAGATCCAATGAATCAGTTTTTAGCTTCAAAAATATTTTATTAAGAGTGGTCTCATGCTTTTTGTGGAAGATAGCTCTGAGATAATAAAGGTTGAAAATCTCACCAAGTTTTTCGGAGATTTTGCAGCCGTAAAGGAAGTCTCATTTGAGGTGGAGCGGGGAGAGATATTCGGTATTCTTGGCCCTAACGGAGCTGGAAAAACGACCCTTATAAAAATGCTCTCCACCCTTCTCAAACCAACCTCTGGAAAAGCCTTGGTGGCAGGATACGATGTGGTAAAGGAGCCGCAGAATGTTCGAAAAAGTATAGGGATAGTTTTTCAGGAACCAACGCTTGATGTTGAGCTAACTGCAAGAGAAAACCTAGATTTTCACGGGAGAATATATGGTATGGATGGAAAGAAAAGGAGAGAAAGAATCAGTGAGGTTCTTGAGCTTGTCGGGTTGAGCGATAAGGCCGACATCCTCGTGAAAAAATTCAGCGGGGGTATGCAGAGGAGACTGGAAATTGCCAGGGGCTTTATGCACTTTCCCAAAGTTCTTTTCCTCGATGAGCCTACTTTAGGCCTCGATGTCCAGACACGGAGAAACATCTGGGAGTATATAGAAAAACTTAGGAGAGATGAAGATGTTACTATAATTTTAACAACCCACTACATTGAAGAGGCAGAAAATCTCTGCGACAGAGTTGCTATTATCGATCTCGGGAGAATAATTGCTCTTGATACGGTTGAAAGGCTAAGGGAAGGAATTGGCAAAGATTCTATAGAGGTTGTCGTGGAGAATGGTAGCGTTTTCGAGAACTTGTTGAAGTCTCAAAACCTCAAAGTTGTGAAAACTGCCGATGGACTCATGATAAGCGCAAGTGATGGAGAAAAACTAATTCCAAGGCTTTTCTCTCTTGCTCAAAAACATAGGATCGAAATTCACTCGGTGAGTCTTAAAAAATCCAGTCTTGAAGATGTTTTTGTCCTTCTCACAGGCAGGAAAATAAGGGAAGAATCGGCAGCAATGCACCCAATGATGAGAATTAAAAGAATGAGAAAGTAAGGATAAAAGTAGGGTTGAGAGCTTAGGATTACGGAGGGAATAAAATGGTGGAAGCATATGGCGTGTACATCCTCTGGCTGAGAGATCTAAAAAGGTATGTAAGGGCTAGAAGTAGGATAATAGGCTCCCTCGGGATGCCACTCTTCTTTTTAGCATTCTTGGGAATGGGTTTCAGAAGGGCGCAGATCCCGTCTCTTCCAGGGGATATTTCTTACATCGATTTCCTTGCTCCTGGGGTAGTTTCAATGGTTGTTCTTTTTACCAGCACTTTTTCTGGCGTGTCGATTGTCTGGGACAGACAATTCGGGTTCCTCAGGGAGATAATGGTTTCGCCGATCAGTAGAACAACAATCGCTTTGGGAAGAACTCTTGGAGGGGCTACGACTGCAATTATCCAGGGATTCTTGATGCTTGCTGTAAGCTACATTATTGGTTTTAGACCGGACCCAATTGGAATGGTGTATTCCTTCGTTTTTATGGTTTTGATTGCAATATCATTTACGGGTTTGGGTGTAGCGATCTCAACTCTTATGGAGGACATACATGGTTTTCAGCTCGTTATAAACTTCTTTGTCTTTCCCATCTTCTTCCTTTCGGGAGCATTGTTTCCCGTTAAGGAATTTCCAGAATTTATAAGGTTCTTTACTTATTTTAACCCTTTAACCTATGGTGTTGACGGTATGAGATGGAGCCTAATTCATTATTCAGAGTTTAATCCGTTTATTGATTTTTTAGCGATTGGAATTTTCAGCATCTTTGTTATTATAATTTCAACGATCCTGTTTGACAGGACTGAAGTCGGATAGTTGAGTTATAACTTTTGAAATTAAACAACTTAACCAACTAAAAATTTACTAGATATGTATTAAGAATAGAAAGTTTAAATAAGTAAGATATATATTGTTTAGCATGGTATTAAGGAAGCTAAGACAAGAGTCCGAAATTGCTCTCAGACACCTACTCGTACTCCATCATGTATGGAAGAATCAGCCGATAGGTATATTCAAGTTATCAGAACTCCTAAATATGCCCAAACATAGGGTAAGATACTCTCTCCGAGTCCTTGAGCAATCTGGAATAATCGAACCGACCCAGTATGGAGCTGTGATAAAAAAAGGGGCTGAAAAAGAGATAGAACGTCTGAAAAAGGAGATGGAGGAGATTTTAAGAAACACTATGGATGTGGACAAAAGGTTGAAGGAACTTTAGAAAACAAAACTTACTCCCATCCTTTTCTCCTTCTTTTTCTGAAAAATCCATGTTTCTCTTCTTCTTTTTTCTCTCCGTTGTTTTCATGTTTTAACACAAAAATTGCGCTTGCAAGATCCCTATCAAGGGCAAACTGAGTGTTTCCCATCTGGATTATAAAAGTTGGAAATACCCTTATAATCTTCAACTTCTCTCCAGGTAACAAACCAAAAGAAACGACTTTGTTTGAAAGATCCTTCCCTCCAACGACGTACTTGATAACCCCCTCATCTCCCGGTGATAACTCGCTGAGTCGAAAGATTAACCTTTCAACTTCTCTTTCACCTTTTATGCAGCAGTTGCCTGGAGGAATAGGAAAGCCATGGGGGCAAACGGTTGGATGTCCGAGAAGGGTGCATATAGCCTCTTCAACCTCATCGCTTATTATGTGCTCAAATTTGCAAGCAGATTCCTCTATTTTGCTCTCTCCCATTCCAAGAACATCGTTTAATAGTCTTTCGGCAAGTCTGTGGAGTCTTATAATCTTTCTTGCTCTTCTTTCCCCCTCTTCTGTAAGTGAGATTTTATCATTTACAAACTTTATAAGGCCCTCATCCAGTAGGTATTCTCTCAAAGAATCATTAATATCTCCTCTTTCCTTTAGACCCTCGTGGACTGAAAGCCAAAGTTCCTTTAAAAGGTTTTCCGCTTCCTCTTTCATTCAATCACTTCCTTAAACTCACAGGATGAAATTTAGCAGGAGATTTGTGAGATAGCCTACACTGAAAGCTATGCTTATGGCTATTAAAAATATCCCTAATCCTGTCTTTAATCCTCTTTCTTTGCACATCACTCCAAATTGTGCCACACATGGGACGAACAGCGTAAGGGTGACCATCGCTACGATTGTTTGGGAGTAGCTCAGCAGACCCTTGCTTGTAAGATCGAAGAGACCTGCAGCACCGTAATCCCTCCGGAAAAATCCGTATAGGAGAATTAATCCGCCCTCTTCTGGCAAACCAATTAGTTTTGATGGAAAGGCCAGAGCTCCTACGACCAAGTCGAACATGGTTGTAATTCTCCCAATCCATATGACAACACTTACTAAAACAAAAATTGGCATGACTTCTTTGAAGTACCATTCAAGTCTAGTGACGGTTTTGAAAACCACATTGCTTATATTGGGAACTCTTAAGGGGGGAAGCTCAATGAAAAATAGAGAATCCTCACCTTTGACCGTTTTGGAGGCAACTTTGCCTACTACAAGCATTACAATCGAGATTATGGATATCCAGATTAAGAGGGCGAAAAAGTCCGGGGCTAAACCCATCATTACTCCAAGCTGAGCACTGCAGGGAATACCGACTGCAAGTAGGAGAGTCGTGATAACTTTCTCCTTTCTTGTTTCAAGGGTTCTTGTAACAATTGTTGCCATTGTTCCACATCCTAGGCCTAGAAGAAGTGGAATTACAGCTCTTCCACTCAAACCAATCTTTTTGAAGGCCACATCCAGCAGGGCTGCAAGCCTTGGTAGGTATCCAGAATCCTCTAAAATCGAAAATGCAATGAAAAAAGTTGTTACAATCGGGAAAATTATTGCAATTGCATACCTTATTCCGAGGGTAATCACTCCGTATTCTCCTCCGATAAGTTCTCTGATCCAGTAATTTTCGACATTCTCTGTTAAAAAGGCGTTCAGAGGAACGTTTATGTAGTCTTCATATCCGCTTTCAATTATATCTACAAGAATCTGAGCGCCTAAAATTCCAGCGAAAAGGTAAATCATGAAAAGGCTGAACAGAGCCATCGGAAATGAGAAGTAAGGGTTTATTGAAAGTGCAGAGATTTTATCTCTTAAACTGCCTTTCTCGATCTCCTTTTGCCTTACTACCCCATCAATAATGTTATTTGCTGATTCCTGGATTTGCCTGAAAATTTCGTAGCTTTTTAGTGTTTTTCCTGCGATTTCACTGATTTCTTCAAAATTTCTCTCTTTCTTGAGCATTTTTAACGTTTCAGAGTCTCCTGCAAGTGCCAGGATTGAAATCATCTTTTTGCTGATTGGATATTCTCCTTCAATCAGTCTCGAAACATTTTTTAACATCCTCCCAATCGCAGAATTCAGTTTTATAAGCTCTTTTTCATGTTTTTCAAATCCATTCTTTATTATTTTCTTTAATTCGTCAATCCCCTTCTTTTGAGTGGCAATTGTTTTTATTACTGGGATGCCTAACCTTTTCTCCAATTCTTCTGCATCGATTTCGATCCCAAGCCTTTCCGCTTCATCCATCGCATTAAGGACGAGAACTGTGTTAAATCCCGCTTCTATCAGCTGGAGAGTAAAGGGGAGCATCCTTTCAAGGTTTTTTGCATCAGCAACATGGATAACTAAATCGGGTCCATCAAAAAGAATTCTTCTCGCAACTTTTTCCTCCTCTGTAATTGCGATAAAGGAGTACATCCCCGGAGTGTCTATGAGTATGCAATTCGTGCCTTTTATGTCTCCTATAGTAATATCAACTGTGGTTCCAGGATAATTTGAGACGGTAGCGTATTTTCCAGTAAGATTATGAAAAATAAGGCTCTTTCCAACGTTTGGACTTCCAACTAGCACGATCTTTCGTTTTCTCTTTTCCACTTTTTTAGGGAAACCTAAATTGTATTTAAGGTTTTCTACAAGAAGTGAGAACTTATAAATTATTAAACATCAAGGCTTTAACGATAAGTTTTTCCACTCAAACTATAATTGGTTTCATGGAACTGAATTACGATTACCCCCCATACAGACCACCAAGCGAGGCTGGGAGTGCCCTGTTGAGAGTGGTAAAAGGTTGTACTTGGAATAGATGCACCTTCTGTTCGATGTACAAAGATCTGAAATTTCAACAAAGGAAAAAAGAGGAGATATTTAGGGAGGTCGATCATCTTAGAGAGTTTTTTCCAGCTGCAAGAACTGCATTTCTCGGAGATTCAAATCCTCTTGTTCATAAAGACATCGTTGAGATAGTGAGGTATCTCAGAGAGAAGAATCCATGGATTGAAAGAGTAACAGCCTATGCAAGGGCCAGAACAATTGCGAAAATGAAGAGGGAGAAGCTGGAAGCTCTAAAAGATGCTGGACTCAACAGATTGCATATAGGTATGGAAAGCGGAGATGACGAAGTTCTTGAGATGGTAAACAAGGGTGCAACTTCTGAAGACCTGATTGAGGCAGGAAGGAAAGGTGGAGAGTTTTTTGAAGTCTCATTTTACTACATTCTCGGTCTTGGGGGAAGAGAGAGAATGGAGAGGCATGCGAAAAATAGTGCTGAGGTTATAAATAAAGCCAAGCCAGATTTTGTTAGGGTAAGAACCCTAACGGTGGTTCCAGGCACACCTATAGAGAAGATGGTGGGGAAGGAGATAACCTTGTTAACTCCGGAAGAACAACTTGAAGAGCTTAAAATCCTCGTTAAAAACATTAACACTAATACGTATTTCACCTGTGATCATGTTTCGAACTATCTGTTCCACAGAAACAGAGCTTTTTTCATGGGAGTGCATGGAAAGCTGCCGGATGAGAAAGAAAGGATGCTTGAAGAGATAGAAGATGCTTTAGAGCTGATAAAGACGCTTGATGGCGTTATAAATAGCAACGACATGGCTAGGCTTGGGAGAATAATCCTTTGATGTTGCAATCGTTGGTGGACACATAAGGTTAGTTGCGAGGGGAATGATGTTCAACAAGATCGTGGTTCAAAAAGAGGCTTTGGAAATTCTGGATGGGTTCGAATGTTATCTATGAGTAATTTGCGACAAGCACTTTGTTGCAGATGCAATTGAGCTTGCTGGTGGGCTAATACACAAAGCATCCAAAAAAGCCAGGGTCTTCAATTTAATTAATGTGGAAGACATTATGATACGAAATAATAGAATTACAGGTTTAGTCATTAACTACACTCCTGTTGAGATGAGCAACCTCCATATCGATCCGATAACCGTCGCAGCAAAAGCTGTTGTTGATGCAACAGGCCATGACGCTTCCATCTGCAATATGGTCTCAAGAAAGACTGGGAAGCTTGAGCTTAGAGGAGAGAAGTACATGCATGCTGAAGTTGGAGAAAAAGGAGTAATTGAGAACACTTCTGAAGTCTATCCAGGGCTGTTCGTAGCTGGAATGACCGTTGCAGCGGTCTATGGCCTACCAAGGATGGGACCGATTTTTGGAGGTATGTTGCTGAGCGGGAGAAAGGTTGCTGAGCTAATTGCATCAAAGATTTAGACTTGAATTGTCACTAAGGAGGCATGAATACTTTCTGTTAACTTTTAAATCTCTGTTAACCCCTTAAATCTCTTTTTTGAGCATCTTTGGTGTATTTGGAGTATAACTAATCAAATATCTGAATTGAATGTTTTATCTCCTCCCGAATTTTCTGAATATTACAAACAAACCTATTATCGCCCCAACGATTATCACTCCGCCAATAATGCCAGCGTAGCTCTTCTCTTTTACGATCACTCTGAATTCCTCTTCTTTGTTTAACTGGTCGCTTTTTATGCTCAGCCTTAGTTTATACTCACTTGGCAAGGCATCTGGAGGGATATGGGCAATGACTTTTACAGCAACGCCGTCTCCAGCCTCGAGTGCGGGAAGAATAGAAGGGTTAACACTTACACTCCAGTGCGATGGTGCGCTAACACTCAGATTTAGGTTGGTTAAAGTTACACCACCGATGTTCCTCAAAATTGCCGTGAATTCAGCCGTCTCTCCTGCCTCGCCTGTGACGAGATAACCTTGAATCGCCTCAAAGAATATCTTGTATTCTCCTTTGAGGATGAGAGTCAAATTCTTTTTCGCCGAATAATGACCATCAACAGACAGTGTCAGGTTGTATGTTCCGATTTCGGCGTTAGGTGGGATTAAAATCTCTAGATACACCTCTTTCATCTCGTCACTCTTCACAAAAACCTCTGACATCCCCTCAGTGGATTGCAAGGACTCCTTGAACTTTGAATAGAAGTTTCCCGGCAGACCTGCCACATTGAGCTTATAGATGTCATCCGCAAAACCCCTGTTCTCTATTCTGAATCTGAAAATGGGATTTCCAGCTCCGATGACAAAGCTTATTCTTGGATTTTCGACGCTGAGTTTGGCGTAGTAGGGCTTTTTGTCGAGAATTACAGTTCCGAGATCTTTTGTTTTTCCCGCCCTCACCTCAACATCTTTGATTTCCTTCTCATAGAAACCTTCCTTTGATATCGTTACCGTGTACGTTCCTGGCGAGACTTCAGCTGTCACCAAACCATCTGCAGATGTGTAGAAATCCGCTTCTGAAGCCATGCTTCCATATTCCCAAGATGAGATGTGAATCACGCTCACCAAAGCCGATCCAATAGCTTCACCTTCCTTGCTTACGACTTTGATCTTTATCTTCCCGTTCTCCCCCTTATGTGTTTTCGTTATCTTGACGCTCAATTCTGCATGCTGCTTGTTGAAGTAGGGTATGACTTTGTACTCCCTAACATCGGAACTGCTGTCGGATTCAACCTCCAAGTTAAGAATTCTGCCCTCATTCGGCTTGAGAACGATCCTATAAACTTCAACACCATTCTCGGTAAACTTATAACTCCAGTTTTCCGGAACCTTGCATGATAGATCAACCTTGTATTCGGCGTTGAGCTTGTTCGTGATTTGAATCGGGAGTGTGACGGTGTCTCCAGCCTCGATCGCCACACCGGTTATCGATGGCGTAATCTCCAGCGGATTTTCCGGCATCTTGACATTTATCTTAAGCGCTATGCTTCCCGCAGCATTTACCCAGACGTAATATTCCTTTTCCTTGACATTTGGGGGTGTCTCAAGCTGGAATTGAACTGTCTTTGACTCATTTGCCTTCAGCGTTAACATCTCGATCTCCTTTCCATCGTAAATGAATTTTCCATTAAATCCTTCTGGGGCAGTGTAGGTAAGTTGGATGTTCCTTTCATAGCTTTTATCGTTTGTAACCACAAGATTAAACGAAACTGTCTCTCCTGGAACGGCATTCACTCCTTTAATATCGCTTTCTACGGAGCCAACTAAGAGAGCTGCGGCAAGAGTTGAAATGACAACTAGGAAAAACTTCATTCTAACATTCATGTTATCTCCATCCTGAGGAATTTTATATAGCTTATAGCAAAAAAGACTACTGGCAGAATTACGAAACCAACGAGGTTCTTTGTTATATCTTTGGTCTGAAATGGCATGAAAGTGCGTTCGGAAAGTGAGGAAACGAGGGTCATGTAGTTAGTGCTCGGTGATAGAACGTAGAAGAATTCTTGGATGGCTCGTCTCTTATCCCAGTACTCATTCATTTTTCGCTGGTACTCCTCCCATTCAGGGCTTTTTTCTATTTCTATAGGTTTATGCTCGTTAGCTTGGGGCTGGGGCGATGGCGGAGGTGGAGGAGGAGCAATATTCGGTGGACTGCCAACTATAGCCTGGGCAACTAGGCCACCAAGCATTGGCATGGCTATCGTAAGTACAAGGAAAATACCAAAAGCTACCAAAAGCGAGGTACTCGAATTTTTAGCAATCGTTGATGCGAACAAAGCTATGGAAAAGAAAGTGAAAAGGTAAGCGAGGGTAATCAATCCGAACTTAAGTATTGCGATTAAATCATCAGAGGAAGGAGCGAAGCCCTTCATTGTTAGGATGCCTAAAGCGATGACGAGCGTTAAAGCAACAACTAAGCATAGAGCTGCAAAGGCTCCTAGAGCTTTACCGTTTATTATCTGATCTCTGAAAACTGGATGGGAAAGTAGGGTTTTTAAAGATCCTGTTTCTTTTTCCCTTGTTATAAGATCAAATCCCATAAGCAGCCCTAAAATTCCTCCGAACGTCAGAATACCTGCAGAGCCGAAAAAGCCAAAAATCTGGATTATCGATGGTTTTGGTATGTTTCCTGAAACGCTTCCGCTCTCAAACATCCTGTACTGTCTTATGAATTCATCGGCACCCTGATAGAATGAAATAGCTGAAAAGATGAGCATTATAGCGAGCACTGCGATGAATCTCTTGCTCGTAATCTGATCTGCAAACTCTTTTCTAGCAACGATAAGCAAACCCATATTATTCCTCCTCCTGGACTATTCTCAGATAGATCTCCTCAAGGCTCGGCTCCATCAGATGGAGTTCTTTAATGATATAGCCCTTTTGAACCAAAGTTTTTGAAATCTCAATTCTACAATCTTTCTCAGCTTCAACGATGATTTGGGAATCCTTAACTTTGACATTTCCGAAAGGTTCGAGAATTGAAGCATCGATGCTTGGCTCGGTCTCTACAACTATGGTAACGTTCTGATTGAATTCCTCAATTTTTCCCTTAGCTACGAGCTTGCCTTTATTGATTATACCTACAGTCTCGCAAACCTCCTTAACTTCTGATAGAATGTGGGAGGAGAAAAAGATAGTTTTCCCCTCTTTTTTAAGATCTCTGATTATCTCTCTGAAATCTGCGGCACCTTGGGGATCTAGGCCTGAAGTTGGCTCGTCAAGAAATATCACCTTTGGGTCGTTGAGCAGAGCTTGAGCTAAGCCCAATCTCTGTTTCATACCCCTACTAAACTCTCCAACCTTCTTGTTGGCAGCATCAGCAATTCCTACAAGCTCAAACAGATCATCGATGATTCTAACTGTTTCCTGCTTAGAAAAGCCATAAAACTCCGAAAAATAAAGCAAATTCTGTTTTGCCGTCATATGATCGTAAAATCCTACGTTCTCAGGTAGATAACCACAGATTTTCTTTACCTCAAGTGGATTTTTTTCAACATCTATGTCAGCGATTCTTATGCTTCCAGAGGTTGGCTGGAGCATTCCGATCATCAGGTTTATGGTTGTTGTTTTGCCGGCCCCATTCGGGCCTAGGTATCCGAAGACATCGTTCTCCTCAACTTTTAAGCTTAGACCATCCAAAGCCTTAAAATCCCCATACATCTTTGTTAGATTCTCTACCTCTATCAAGTTCCCCACCCCTTTATTCTTAATTCTTTAGGCTAAATTTAAACTCAACGTCGTTCACGAGAAGATTAAGTTTTCTTGCATCGTTTGGTACCGGATTTGCTATGAAAATTACTGTCCATTTACCATCTGGTTTGTAAGCCCAAGGCTTGATGGGATATTCCTTCCCATCCACTCTTAATTCTGCTGAATATGCTACGAGAACATCTGGAGGAGTTGGGAGCGGCGGAGGTATATTCCCGGGAACTTCAGGAAATACAACCGGGACATTCGTCTGAAGGTAGAATTTTGTGTCTTGCGAGGTGAACACTATCTTCTGCAAAACGATCTTACCTTCTGAAAGGTTTAGCTCCAGTGTTTTGTTCAAAGCTCCTTGAGAGTAGGTTATCAGGATTTCTTTGAATGCGGAGTAAAAGCACGTATTGCAGTTTTCAACTCTAATAGGGGTTAGCCTGATCTCATATCTCCCCGGTAACACCTGTTTTCCATCGCTTTTCTGATCCCAGACAAGGTTGAAAGAGATTTTCTGCCCCGGTTTGAGCTTTACTTCTTCTGAACCGGAAGGAAATACCTTGATGGGTTGACGAGCTAGCATTCCTTCTATTATAACTTCCGGAGGAAAGGAATATATCGTGACCTCCTCAGAAAGAGGATTCTCCAAAGTTACACTTATTCTGACTTTCTCGCCCGGAAGATAACTTGATTTGTCGGTCTCAACACTTGCAGGAAGGATTAAAGGGGTTGGAGCTATTCCTGGAACGGGTGTTGGGGTTGGGAGAGGCAAGGGAGTTGGAGTAGGTGTTGTTGGGGAAGGGGTACTTTTTGAAGAAGTTGAGTCATTTACTGAGCATCCGGAGAGTGATACGGTGAGGAATGTGAGGAATAAAGTCAATACGATCTTGGCCCTTTTCACGAATCCGATCCTCCTGAGGAGTTTTAATTCCTTTTGTTTTTGTTAGATTTTATTTAAAAACTTTAATGACATTTAAGTCTTCTGACCATTCATTTTGAAATATTAAAAAACCTCATAATTTAATACAATTTTAACCAGATATTGGTGGAAAAATCAAGAAAAGTATTGATAGATGAGATAAAAAAGCTTATCTTCGATTGGTTTACCTCTTACCAGAATGAGACACTGGCACATCATCTTGGCAATCGTGCTGTTGTTAAGTCCGATCATGGTATCTTACCTGAATTATGTTCTCTTCGGAGTTGGGAGATCGATTAAAGTTGAAAGAGTGACTCTTCCAGAGAAATACATAGAAATCAACATCACAGAGCTGAACGAATATCGCTACGTTAAGGCAGCAATTGAAACGAATAGAACGATCAAAATTCCAAAAGATGATAAAACTACCGATGAATTCATCGACTTGCTCGTTAGGGGTAACACAAGCGTATTCAAAGTGGGTGATAGATTTTACAGGTTGGTTATGATCTATGATTGAGAATTAGATGCCTTTCTGTTCAGGTAGATTCTTCCCTCCCGCACGCTAACCAGACCGAGTTTTTCCAGCTCTTTTACATGGTAGTACAGGAGTTTAGAGCTGATCTTCATCCTCTCAGAAACCTCTTTTAGCCTTATTCCATCGGTCTCAGACAAAAAATCCATTATCTGGCTCTTCTTCTCTGAACTCTTTACAACCAGAGAAGCCATATCCAGAGGTTCACCGGCAAACAGCAGCCTTTTGTTTCCAACTTTCACACTTGTGATCAGGTTTTCTCTCTCAAGGATGTTTAGGTGGTATTTCAGCGTGTTTCTGTCAATTCCGGTAGCATCTTGAAGCTGAGCAATCGATAGTCCCGGATTATTCCTTATGAAATCTAGGATCTTCAATCGCTTTCTGTTTTCCAGTGCGATTCTAATCCTAGCGATTACGAAAGGCAAGAGCTTTACCAAGACAACGAAGCCGATGAGCAGCGAAGCTATATGGTGGAGTTTTATCCATAATGGTAAATCCCAGAAGGAGATCTTCTTCTCATCAGGCGGATCGTTAGCTATAATTTTCTGGAGTTCCTCATCGCTTATGTTGGCTGGCTTAACTTCGAATGCTGATACGATGTTTAAAAGCAGCAATATAAGGAGTATATTAATTCCTAACCCGATGAGTCTAACACTAACAGAAGTTTGGTTATTTCTTTCCTTAGCATGGAAGATTGTGAAGTGCCTCATCACTTGAACCTAAATTCCAATTCTAAGGTAAAACAACCACAACCTCAGGTTTTCCCTTTCTTGTACCCTTCTATTAACCTCATGAGGAAGTAAAAAACGACGACAACCACTCCGATGTTCAGAATAACCCTGTAAATGGCTGCATATTTGTAGTTGAACCAGATGGATATGATCTGGTTGAGCGATGAGTATAGCCCCCAGATTCCCATGACCAGCATTAAGAAAAGAAGAACCATCAATCCCATTTTCAGCAGCTCTGTGATGTCGTATTTCTTTATTCCTTCCTTGGATTTTGTTTCTTCCATCCTATCACCTCTTTTTTCGAGTTAAAAGAGTTAAAACAACCAGAATTGCAAGAATGCCTGCCAAAGCTCCGAATCCTGGAGCTTGAGTCACTGGCTTTGGAGTTGGAACCTCCGACGGATACTTCTCGGGATACTCTCTCACGAATTCGGAGACGTTTAACTTTATTTCCTTCTCCTTCACCTTCTCGGGAATTATTTCAGTTGGGGATAGTTTTAGAGGAAACTCCCACTTCTTCAGGAGCATCTCGTTCCTCCAGGCTTCAACTTTCACAAGGTAGTTGTAACTCGCAGGGATATCCATTTCCGTTTCAAGCAAGAGGGTTTTGCCAGCCTCAATCTCTGCCTTTTCCCAGCTCTCATTTGCAAGCAGATTTGATTCGAGCTGGATCGTTTTGATATGGAAAAGAACGTCTGAATAGTTCTCCATAGAGTAAACGTAAAATCTCATTCTAATTTTCACTTTTCCTAGATGTTCTCCCTCAATAAGAAAGTCGGTGTCTTTTATCTCTAAAAGAAGCTTTCTTTCCTCTGGAATCAAGGAGCTTAGCCCTGAGATGTAAAACTCCTTTATGAAATAGGTTGCTTTATCCCTGTATCCTTCAAATCTCACCCTGTAACTTCGATCTTTTTCGAAGGCTAGAGGTGAGTTTATCTCGTTTAAACCTTTTTTTGTGTCATCAAAACCTATCTTTCTTTTTTCAAGGAGTATGCCTGTTTGTGAATCGAATACCTTTGCAAGTATTGTGAAATTTTTCAAACTTCCGGTTTTTTCAAGGGTTAGTGTGAAGTTCAAAACAACATGAGAGTCGTTTATGCTCTGAATCGAATATTCCACGTTTTTGAGACTTACGTAACCCTCCTCCTCCTTTTGAAGGGCCTCTGGTGAGGTAAATGGTATAGTTATCGCTATAATCGTTAAAATCAGAAGTACGGTGAGCATAACTGAATGTCTCTGCATATCAGATAAATCTAACAAATATATATAAAATTTTCGACTTATTATTTCCTGGCGTTTCGTGGTAGCTTACAGCCTCGTTAAAATTGAAAAACTTGAACTGTAACTCGCCTAACTTACACCTATTTTACTTTGCTCATCATCACCACGAATGCGATTACAGCAGCAGCAAGACTAATGACAAATCCATTTGGGGAGGGAATTAAAAATGCAGGAACAATAATAGCCCCAACCAAAATTCCATTCATGATGAAAAGAAAAATCGTTCTTGGTAAATCTTTTTCTGGAATCCCAATTTCCTCTTCCTTATAGTGGAATAGATAGATCATCGTGAGCAAAGAAACATCAAATGGCATCAAAAAGGCATGAGGTAAAAATATTAAAGCAATTCTGTCAAAGTAAAATCCCAAACAAACGAGTATATTAGAGAAAACTATCGGCAGTACAGACATTGAAATTGCCTTGCCTAAGATGAACTGGGTTTTTTTAACGGGCAAAATCCTCAGAAAGTCTATTTCTTTTCCCTCAACTCTCAGCAATATGTCTGCATTTATGGTTGAGAAAAATGAGATAATTGCTATCATGCTGATAACAAGCTCTTTGGGGAAGTTACCATCTCTGACAACCATGAATATCTGGGGCAGGATGAAATACAAGGGAATAAGCAAACCAGCAATCATAGAGGTTTTCCTGAAGACTAGCCTCAGATCTTTGATCGCTAAAGCTAAGATCGGCCCACCAAAATCTGAAGTAAAGCTTTCCGGCCTACTTTCAATGATCATTTTAGGTTCAAGCATTCCTTTCCAAACTCTGTTTATGGAGAAACGATAAAGAGGTAAAAACACAAAAGCATAGGCTACCAAAAGAATCGAGCTCCTGTCGGGCTCGAATATTGAGGATACAGAGAAGGGATAAGCTATGGCATATCTTTCAAAAACATCTGCAAATCTCTCACTGTACTGCATCAGGTATCTCTGGAAGTAATTCAAACCGTAGAATGTACTCATGATTACGATCAAACCGAAAATCTTAATTAGATTTCTCAAAAGCTGTCCTTTTGTCTTTCTGTAGCTAATTCTGAGCCCAAAAATGGATAAAATTAGCAAGCCAATAGTGTGTCCGATGAACATGCCAACCAAAATCCACAGAAATAGCAGTACTCCCGACAAGGGGTATTTTACCGTTATGACAACGACACTCGGAATTGTTATCGCGAAAGTAGGAATGATGTCGAGTATCAGCAGTTCGCTTAAATAGATTGTCCCAATCCTTACCGGCAAAATCTTTAGAGGTTCAAAAAGGCCTATAGAGAGAGAATGAGAAGAATTAACAATTGTGACATATAAAGCAAAAACAAAAGATAAAGTTGCAATCGTAACTGCCAAGGAGGAAATTACAATTTTTTCATCTGTAAAAATAATCCCTGATGCAAGAAAACTGCCAAAGAAGAGGTAAAAGAACGAGATCTTTGCTACATTTCTCTTTACGCTAATTCTCTTTAACGCTTTAAGCATCTTTTCTTCGCTAAGTCTTGGATCTCTTTTGAGCATCTGGTAATGCAGTTCTTTGTAGAGAATTCTAACGATCTCAAACATATTATCCCTTTGAATTAAACCTCAAAACCTCAAAGCTTTAGGGTTTTAAAGCGTGTATTATCTCATAAATCTCCTCTTTACTCTCTGTCAGCTTTAAAAATACATCTTCTAGATTTCTCTCATGAGCCCTCTCCTTTAACTCCTCAACACTGCCCTCGGCTATCAGCTTTCCCTGATAGATAACACCGACTCTATCACAAATAATCTCTGCTAGTGGCAGAACGTGGGTTGAGAAAATTATGCTTTTTCCCTCTTTTTTAAACTCAAATAACAGCTCTCTGAAGATTCTGGCGGTTTTGACATCCAAACCATTCATGGCCTCATCAAGTATCAGAACACTTGGGTTGTGTAGGAGTGCAGATATTATGGAGACCTTCTGCTGAGTACCAAGGCTCAGCGTTCCAATGAACTGCTCGATGTAGGATTCGATTCCAAACGCTTTGATGTAGCTATTAACTTTTTCTTCAAGTTCCCTCTTGGGAATGTTTCTTATTTTACCCACAAAATCAAATAACTCGTTAGGTGTGAGGCTCTCGTAAAGGATAGGAGTTTCAGGAACATAGCCAATGATCTCCTTTGCTTTCAATGGATTTTTTGATACGTCAACACCTTCAACCAGAGCTTTACCCTTCGTCGGTTTTAGAATTCCAACGAGAATCTTCATCAGTGTCGTCTTTCCGCTTCCGTTAGGGCCGAGAAGACCGTAGACCTCATCATTTACTGTAATGCTTAAGTTGTTTAAAGCAATTTTATTTCCGTATGTTTTGTGGAGCTCTCTGATCTCGATCATCTGAATATCGTTTATTGGTATTTATTAAAATTTTTTGAAGGTAAAAATCTTTTAATGGAGATATATTTCTAATGGAGATATATTTCTAAAGCTCACGGAGATAACAGTATCGAGTGGGACATTCGTCGCCTCTGGCTCGGGAATGATGTTGTAAGGGATATAAGGTGGAGGAGGAAGCGATTCATTAGCCTTTGGTAAGCTTATCTTTGTTTTTGAACCCGGAAATTCTATTTCGGTAGTCGGTTTGACTCCTGAATTCTCAGAGTGAGGAGATTTTTGAAAATGATGGCTTTGTAGCTGGGAGCATCCGGAGAAAAGAAGTAACATAAAGGTTATTACCACAAACACAGTGAACCTGTGTTTCATGCTCTGAAAACTGAGTAATATCTTTTTATTTTTGTGTTTTGGTTAGATTTTATAATTTTCAACTTTTGTTTTTAGCTTTAGCTTGCAACTGGCTTTGGTTGCTTTTTGATCACAACAGCATCCGGAGGAATATCGAGTTCCCAGCAAATCTTTTCAATCTCCTTCAACACTTTCTCATCAACCTTTTCAAAAAATTACTTCAATCTGGATTGAAGTAATGGAAAAATTTTAATCTAAAATTGCAGAATCTCTTTGTGGAAGCCATCGAAATCTCAAGGATCTCAAAAATCTCAGATGTAATCCACATCGAAAGCTTGCACTCTGAGAAGGCCAAGCAGCTTGCTTCGGAGATAAGCAACGACGTTGCTAGGAAGATTTTAAAGGAGCTATACAGGAATCCAACCTCCATCTCCGACTTATCTGAAAAGCTTGACCTCCCAATGTCAACGGTGCAGTACCACATCAACAGGCTGAGGGATCTCGGTATAGTCGGAGTTGCCCAAAAGAGGTTTGGAAAGAGAATGAAAGAAGTAAAGATGTACGCTTACGAGAAGGAAGGGATAGTCTTCCTCTCAACGCAGAGGCAGGAATTTGAAACATTTTTGAGTAGGCTGATAACTCAAACGATCAAAGGACTGTCCCCGAAGGTTGCTGCTTTTATTTTGATTGCAGGATTGGTTACTTCCTTAGTTGGTGGAATCTTCCTCAAAATGGAAGTTGAAAGAATATATCTGCCAGAATCCTTTACTGTAGTTGGTGAAAGCGCGAATACAGTATTGGGTCTGTTTTTGTTCTCAAACTTTGCTGTATTCTCTATTGGTGCTTTAACCACATATTTACTGTTATTCTTAGTACTAAAGAAAAGAGAAAAATAACAGTAAATTTTGAAATTCTACTAGCTTACTGGTATGGTTTGGAAACTGAATCGCTTACGCTTCCACTTCCGCTCCACAGAGTAACCTCGTTTCGAATTGTTGAGCCAGTATACTTCCACTTGACCCCATCGCTCGATGAATAATCTAGGTTGACTCCCGTATACGTCTGGCCACCAACTCTGTATGGATTATCTCCAATCCAGGTAATGTAAGCAACAGAGCCATGAGTTACGTAAGCAGGCAGGTATCGCCAGCTGTATCCGTTGAAATAGGCTACGTGCTCGTTTAACTCCTTCCATTGGGTTTTCTTATAGTGTCTGTTTCACAATAGTTATAGCAGACACCTATCCACATATGACTTAATAAAAGTATTCCATAAACGAAAAAGATAGTAAAAATAGCTTTAGCTATTGTGTTTACGTAACCTGACATTTGTGGGCTGAACAAGAGGCTCAGGTTTAGGGATAATATTGGAGCTAAAGCAAATACAACCAGCCGGATTATAAATCCTTGCGACAAAAATTGCACCCTTAACTCTCTTTTTCAGATAAAACGGCTATGCAGAAGGCTGAAGCGATTAGCTGAATTGAAAATGAAATTGTGGGAATGATGCTGAGACAGCATCCATTCATCTCACACCATCAGATTATATTGCAATCGAAGTTCGTTGTGATCTCAATATCCGTGTTTATTGTTTCCATCAGGCAATTGCTTTATGCATCTGGAACTTTTAAGATATACACCCCTCCTTAAGCTCGCATTGGTTTTTTAATTCCTTTTCGCTAGTTTTTACTTTTACCTCTGAATAGATACGAACCCAGAAAACCATGACTCGAGTATAGGTCTCTTCTTCCACACGATCAGCCAGATATCCGCATTCCCTGTTCTTTCCGATGTAAATGCTATTTTTCCATCTGAACTGAAAGCAGGGCATAAATCCTGGAATTTCGCCGTCAATTCTTTCTTTTTTCCGTCGTATGATATGGATATGCCCTTCAGATTTTTGTAGACGATTGCATTATCGTATGTGGAATAGCAAACTATGGCATCCTTCACAACCAACCCAGCTCTCCCGTCAAGGGTTATTCGATGCAAATAGCTGTTGTTGCCCAGATAGAAAACAGCATTTTCGGAGACCCATTTCGGAGATGTGCCGGATGCGATTCTCTCCTTACCACTTCCATCCGCGTTCATAATCCATATACCCCTCTCACCTGAAACGTTGGCCGAGAAAACGATTCTCTTTCCATCAGGACTCCAGTCATAGCTCCAGCACTCTACATTTCCCATATCATGGGTTAGTGGAGTTTGATTGCCTCCATCAGCATTCACCACCCACAAATGTCTGCCGGATTTCTCAATCCTCAAAAAGGCTATTTTCTTACCATCAGGACTCCATTTTGGGTAGTAGTTGAACCCTTTCGATGTCAGGCATCTGGTTTTCCTGTCTTCTAAATTCATAACGCAGATGTTAAGATTGAGTTCCCAGAGTCTTCCGGAGGTGTACTTCTCTTTTTCCAAATTTTTACCAGCCTCAAACGCAATTTTCCTGCCGTCCGGGCTGAACCTTCCGCATCCGGCGAGTTTGCTTGTAAGTTTGACTTTATCTTTGGTCTTGAAATCAAGCATCCAAAGCGTGTTGTTTGAGTTGTAAAGTATTTTACTCCCATAAGGGCTCCAAGAGCAGAAGAATTCGTTTTCATCGGTTGAAGTGAGCTGGATTAGTTGAAATCTGTTTTCATAATGTAAAAATAGGTAAAGAGAACCGATGGAAATAAAGACAATCATTAACAGGAGTAACTTTGATTTACCTATCATCTTCCTTTGCTAATGACTAACTCTCTTTTTCTGTTCTTAAATCTCTCAATTGCCTTCAACACATTTTCTAACTCCTCTGCAATTTTTGGCGTTTGTGGACAGTTAATCAGTTCGTTAAAGCACAGTTTTGCTGCCTCCTCTTTAGACATTTTACCCTTTTTTACAGCCTTTAGGTATTTTATTATTATCTGTGAGGCCACTTCTGCCTCCTTTTCTCCATACTTTTGCCCTAATTCTTTTTTAATTCTCATCCTATCAATAGACACGTTTAAGGCTATGGCTTTCTGGATTAACTGTCTCCCCCCTAAAAATACAGCGATTACAGCAGCAAATCTTCTGACGAAATCCCTTCGTTTCATCCACACTCACCTCCACTATTCTTTTTAATATATTCAATATATACGAACGTAAGAACGATGACCAAAAAAGCGAAAGCGAGAGTGGAAAAAACTAAATCAAAGGGATTCGGAAAACTGATGAGTTGATCAACAACTGAAAGACACAAACCAATTATAAGAATGTCCGGCCATACTTTTCTTGTAACTCTCCAGCTCAGTTTTAAAGACCTCAAAAACTCCCCCTCGATCACATAACAAAAGTAAAGGGAGAGTCTTATTAAAACGTAAGAAGTTGGAACGAGAGCTAAAATTGCAATTGCAAAGCTGAATTCGGTGGAATAAAGCGAAAAGGGAAGGGATGCAAGAAAACCTATTAACATCCAGAGAAAGAAGATCAGCAGCGTAACTACAATAGATATAGACAGGAGATGGGGAAACCTTTTAAGGGAAACTTTGGCTGCAAGTTTAAGGCTCTCATCTTTATTTCCTGCGAATTCAAGCACTAACACAGCCAAAACAGTGAACAGATACAGGAATACAAGCAGAAATGGATCCAACTGAGATAAAATGCGATGAAAGATATCAGATGTTCTTTTGCCCAAGTTTAGCCAGAGTATAATCGATCTTATAGAATTATGGATAACGGTTGCAAACACCAGCAGTATGAATACTAACCATGCCTTCTTACAGCTTCTGATAAATTCTACGGATTTATTCAAAGCACATGGTAAAATCATGTATCTTTACTCCCCTCCATGCATACGTGCCATAGAAATCTGAAGCAAATTTGGGGTATAGCATCACAATGTGGCTATCTTTTCACTTTTTCTACTTTTTCTATTATCTTGTTTATTGTTGTCTCACCAACCTCTTTTCCGTTCCCCCCATCCCAGACAATTACTCTGATGAAGGCGTTGGAATACCTAGCAATCCAGATATGGGTTGACGTACCACTTGAATAAAAAGCAGCCTCATCTCCAATTGATGTAATTGATGCATAACTCTCTTTTCTCGTCAAATTATAGAATTTTTTGGCACCACTTGTGTTGTCAAAAACAAAAACATGAACTTCTGCAATAGCTTTGGAGATTCTCTCTTCATAGACAAGAAATAGCCATCTTTTACACGACATTCTTCCAACTCACTGCTCAATTCCAGAAAATAAGCTTTATCTTTCTCAAGATTTTTCTGGAATGTTTCTTCACCGGTGATATTTTTCCTCAGTTTTTCCTTATTAGCTTCTAAAATTTCAGAGAATTCTTTAAGTGATGTAGATGGCTCATTCATGTAATAGAAATATCCTTCCCATCCCTCTCTGATTTCGCTTGCATCAATTTTTAGTTCTTTTGCACTGTTAATTGTTGCATGTTCATCGGTTACATAAAATGGTTTACTGGTTACATAAAATGCAAAAATAAGAGTTATAATTGCAAGTCCTACAATTAACTTTCTTCTCATTTTCTCACTTTTTCAATGATTTTTTCTGCAATTACCTTTCCAGTCTCTTTTCCATCCATAACTATCACCCTTAGGTATGCATTTGAACCTTTATTCAGATAGCAGTGCCTACAACTCAACTGACAGAAATCGACGATATGCAGATCAAGGAAATTGACTGGCATAAAATAACCTTCAAATAATTCATATTTAAATTTAACTAAAAAAAACTATTGTATTAATTTATTATATAGACAATACATGAAATTTTATCAATACTCAGAAATTTCAAATGATTGTTTTTTAACTCACCAGATCAATAATGTAAAAAGGCTCTGATTCCACTTATCGAAGTTTGATACAAAAATGCCAGAAAGAGCCTCATTGCCCCCATTCGATCACCCCAGCGTATCATAGTTCTGAGTCCTGTCAATTATCGGAACATCAGCAGAAATCCGGACAGTTGTGTTATCCCCTCTAAGGATCGATGAGTTAGTGGAGGTGATCTCTAGGTATCCTAGTATGTTGTACTTCTTTGCTATTTCCAGATTCATTACACGTCCTCGGGGGGGTGAGACAGATACCGCCAGCCGTGGTATGCAATATGTTCGTTCAACTCTTTCCACGGTTTCTTTATGTTTACGCTTTCCCCCAGAATTACACAGTCTGTCTATCTGTGATTCACGAGCAAGAGCACACCGTATACAAAAAAAATTGTGAAAATAACTTCACCAACCATGCTTATGTAACTCTCAATTTGTTGGCTGAAAATGAGGTTCAAATTCAGAAATATTACAGGAACAAAAACCAGCAAGAGTAGCTGGATTATAAATCCCGCTGCAATGAAAAAGAGGCCTTTAACCTTCTTTTTTAAGTAAATTATTATGCAGAGCACAGGAGGGATTAATTGAACTAAAAAAGAAACTATAGATATGTATATATTCGTGGCATTCATCATAACCTCCCTTCACCATAGATGTGTATTCTTATTTTTGGATTTCTTTCTTTCAATTTTTTCATAAAATTTTCTAAATTTTGGATAGGGAAATCTTTCATTAGTGCGTCTCTTGTCAGCTCCGTAATTTGTTTCAGTAAATTTATGGCTTTAACCTCTGAGTTTCTGCTGTGAAGTACTCTAATATCACTATCTAAGAAGACATCTTTTAGGTTTTTCACCGGGAAATTTACATTTTTTAATTTTTCTTCAATGGCTTCATACGGGAATAAACCGTCCTCTCCAAAAATCGGAATTTCTTGATTTTATCTACTTTAATAGGCTTAGTGCTGCGTCTTTTAATTGGTTGTCTCATATCCATATCTCCTACACCTCCTATACTATGACTCCGATTCTATTTACCCATATTCCTTCATTGTCTGCATTATTCCCAGAGAAGGATGTTTGGGCATAGTTAGCTTGGTTTGATTTGTACAAAGCCCAATCGTTGGTAACTACTTTTATTTGAGTCCAGTAATAATCAGTTTCAGGAACTTGATATACTCTTGACACATAAACTGTACCGTTGTCCCAACTGTGGGGAGCTGAATACTCCTTGACTTTATCTTCGAACAATACTCCAATATTTGGATTGGATGATGCACCTATTACCCATATTTCAAGTGACGAACCTGCATTCCCTGTTGCAGTAATCCATCCATCCAACTTCAATTCTCCCGCAAATGTAACATAATCATTTTTGTTTGCGGGATAGGCATAGTCAGTATCGTAGTACGCCATGGCATATGCGCTTCCAGCAACATTCGCGTAACAACTCATAAGGATTTTTCCTTTTTCGGAAAGAAGGATGAAACTGTCTATATTCGTATACTGTTTGTATTCATTGTTTCCATTCTTGTCTTTTATCCCAGAATACATGTTTTCAATAAATTTGTATAGTTGTATTTAAAAATTTTTTTACGCAAATTTTTGATGTTTCAGATTTAGAACAAATACCGCTAAGCCCATCCAATCACCCCAGCATACCATAGTTCTGAGTCCTGTCGATTATAGGAACATCAGCAGAGATCCCGACAGGCCCAACTGGAAATTCGGGAATGTAGGATGCTTTTAACTTTGGAATTCTGATGGTCATTTTAACAGCTTTCGTTTCACCATCCTTTATCGTGATAACTCCCTGCGATTCATACCTTACGAAATCATTGAGCGTGAACGCTTTCCTTTCACCTTTTTCGTCTAAATAAAGCTGGGTTATGGCAAGCCCATCCCCTTTCGGATCGATTCTGACCTTTGTTTCTTTAACGTTCGGATCGTGAGAGACGAAGTGCAGATAGTAAGTTACTGTGGTGTTCCCTTTCAGAATCGATGAGTTAGCAGAGGTTATTTCTATGTATCCGGAGATGTTGTACTTCTTTGCTATCTCTGGATTCATCACATCCTCTGGGGCAAGGAAGGGTATGTCTCCGACTTCGACCTCCCTGTTTTGCTTTATTTTTACTTCGTTCGCCACCACTCCAACAACAGCGACAAGCAAAAGCAACACCAAACCTTTTTTTGCCAAACTCAGTTTACCACCTCCCTATTCTTTATCTATCTTATTTTTAACTTTTATTTATCAATTCCGACCACTTCAACCCAGATTGAAGTAATCGAAAGGTTTATAAGTGAATTTAATTGTATCAGAGATTTCTGAGTTCTGTAAAAGCCTGAAATTGTACCTCAATACAACTCTAACCGAAATCCCAACAACAAATACACCTCTGTTGAAGGGAAGGCAACTTTTCTTTTTTCAAAATAAAAATACACCTCTTATTCAATTTTTTATCCGTTTTGAGATCGTCATAGTGGTTTCATTAAATTCCACGGCTCAACTTTACAAAATATTTAAAATCTTTGATTATTTCAACTATGTTGAAGTAATGGAAAAATTTTAATCTAAAATCACAGAATCTCTTTGTGGGAGCTCTGGAAGTTTCAAAGGAGGTCTCAAACATCATTCACGTAGAAAGCCTACATTCGGAAAAAGCTAAAGCGATCGCTTCGGAGATAAGCAGTGATGCTGGAAGGAGAATCCTGAAAGAATTGTACAAAACGCCGCTTTCTATAACTGACCTCTCGAGGAAACTAGATCTTCCAATTTCGACTGTGCAGTACCACGTTAATAAACTAATAGACCTTGGAATTGTAAGAGTGGCTCAGAAAAGGTTTGGAAAAAGAATGAGAGAAATCAAAATGTATGTTTACGAGAAAGAGAGCATAGTTTTCCTCTCATCGATGGAGAAAAGAGAATTTGAATTTTTACTTAAAATCTTTTTAACGCAGAAATTAAAAGGCTCACTTCCGAAAATCGCAGCCCTAATTGCTATGGTTGGGTTAATCTTTTCCTCAGCGGAATTTCTGTTATTAAAGTGGGAAATGGAAAATTTTATCGGTTTCCCGGGAGAGATCACATCTGATGTCATTAGATCTGTAGGATTACATTTATTTTTTACTATCTTTGGTGTTACCTTGCTTTTAGGCGTGATAATTCTGCTTGTTGTAATTTACTTCATAAAAAATAAGATATAGATTTATAAAATTAATTACTGAAAACTACGTTAGTAGTTCAAATATTCGCTCGATGCAACGACGAACGTTTCCTGTCCAACCGAAGATGGAACTCTGAAACCGTAAACTTTTACAGTGTACTGACCAGTCTTTGAAGCGGTGAAGTGCACCTGCTCAACATTATCGTTTGAATCGTAGGATGAACCCACAAGATATCCGTTGGGGTCGAATACATAGAGATCCAAATCACTGTAACCTTTGACCGTGGTTGAATCCGTCATGTGTCGGTTCCATACGAGTGTGGTTGTAATCTCATCACCGCTGTATGCGTAGAAGTGCAGGTAAACGCTTCCACCATTTCCGATCGTGCCTACAAACGTTTTGTAGTCATCCCACCATGCCCTGTTAGCATCAACATATCCCCATCCCCATTTGGAATTCCAACTGTCGAATCCTCTTTTTTCAGCGGAATTGATTATGATCGCCTTTGCAAGAAGCGAGTTAATTGATGGTCTATCTTCTTTGATTAGTGCAGCGATTCCGCTTACGTGAGGTGTGGAAAAGCTCGTTCCATCAACATCAGCGAATCCGTTGTTCTTGGTCGTTGTGTGGATGTTTTCGCCCGGAGCTGAGACATCCGGTTTCTTTCTGTTGTCGGAAGTAGGCCCTGGAGGACTGAAGCTCGCCATCGAATCATCGGATCTTGAGGCTGTGTTCTTATCGTTGGATGCCCCCTACACCTATCGCGTTGTAGGTTCCACCTGGAGCTCTCGGGCTGGGTTGGTCATTGCCTATTGAGTTGACCCATATTACATCATACCTATCAACGATGTAATCGACGAATTTGCTTAAATCACTGTTTCCATCATCCGCTTTATTTTTGTTAGTTCCACTATGGGAGATTATACTAGCTCCACGGTTTATTGCCCAGTTAGTTGCAGCTTCTAGCCAAGAAAGCTTTCCTGAACCGTATTTATTCCTGCATTTGGCATTCATGAGGTAGACATTGTAAGAGACACCCTTCCATGTTGAGTGCTTGCTTGCAACGACTCCAGCCACTCTTGTGCCATGACCGTTCAAGTCGTTTGTACCCTCTCCAGGAACAGCTGAATAAGAATCAGAGACGACTAAGTTTGAATTGCCGCTTATGCCTGTATCTTCAACCGCCACTTTTACTCCGGAACCTGTATCACCGTAGCTCCAAACGTCGTCTGCATTTATCGTTGGTATGCTCACGTCCAAGTCGGAGGTTAAGTCAACATCAAGGGTAATTTTGGTAACCTCTGGGATCTCTGCAATCAGAGGTATGCTATCTTTCTTGGCCTTTACAGCGATCACCGGGATGAGATCATAGGTTTCTGTAACCTCAACCCCATCTATCTCTTTGAGTTTCTCAGAAACTCTTTCGACTTCTTTCCCAATCAGAGCTTTGTTGTTTTCTATAACTTTCTGACGAATTCCATCCATTTTGGTTGAAATCTTTCTCTCTTTCTCCTTGAACGTGCTGAGTTTTTGCTGTAGGTCTTGCTCGTCTACGCTTTTACCTTCCTCCAGCTCTTTCTGCATAGCTCTAACGGTTCTCGCAAGTTTTGAAATTTCGTTCATCTCTGCTATGAGCTCTCTTGGCACACTCTCGTGCACGCTCATAACGCCCTCCGGCTCTTTTAGATGCAGGATCAAATGGACTTCATTGCTGGACTTCACTGCATCTCTGACGTCTTCAGATATTTTAGCTTGCGTCAGCTCCCCTGAATTCTCAGCCATAGCCGAGCTGACCACAATAGCCATACACAGAACGAGGAACAACACCAACCCAAGTTTAACAGCCTTCACAACACCACCTCTACGTTTAATTCCACTAACACTTAACAAATAAAACCTATAATAAGGCTTTGATTACTTCAATAAATTTAGAGTAATCGAAAAAGTTAAATATATTTATACTTGAAGTTCAGACTTCATATGGGGGCAAAGAAAGTACAAGGTATGACATTCAGATAAGAAAAATCCAGAGACGAAAAACTTTGGATGTCGAAATACTGTCAAAACTTCTACCTCAAAACTCTGTAAAGAAGGTAAAGAACCATCGCCACTCCAGCCAAGAATAAAACGAAGGACTGCATAGGACTGATTTGGTGTGCTTGCCGGGGTTGTTTGATCTCTCCCACTTCAATCCTTTCCATAACTTTAACCAGCCATGCAGCTTGGCCATCTCCAACCTGTTTGCTCCCAGCAAGAACATAGCCATCTTTAGCTTTAACAATTGAAGAAATTTGATCTTCTTCATCTCCGCCTAGAGTAACGTTCCATACCTCATTTCCATCGGCATCGAGTTTGATCAGCCAACCATCGCTCAGCGATATATTACCGAAAGATTCGGTAGTTCCGGCAACCAAGCATCCATCGCTCAGCAACAGCACGGATGAAGCAACATCATCTTTTCTACCGCCAAAAGTTATATTCCATAATTCTTTTCCATTCTCATCCACCTTGATTACCCAGGCATCCATTTTATTTTCAATCGTTTCTTTGTAACCAACAAGGATGAATCCATCTCCGATTGGCTGAAGCAACCTTACAACATCATCAAGCTCACCGCCAAAAGTGATGTTCCACATCTCATCGCCATCAAAATCCACCCTAATAAGCCATGCATCTCTCTTACCATTTCCAAATGACTGAGTGAAGCCAGCAATAATGAAACCATCTTCCACTTCTTTAACGCATAAAGCAGCATCATCACCCTTACCGCCGTACGTTTTGCTCCACACCACGTTTCCCTCAAACTCGGTTTTAACGAGCCAGGCATCTTCATCCTTTCCAGTTTTGGTGCTCCCGGCAAGAATATAACCGTCATCAATAACTTCAATCCATCTGAACCCATCATGCTCTTTTCCACCATAGCTTCTGCTCCATTCTAACCTGCCTTTGTCATCAATTTTAATCAGCCAGCCATCAGCAAACGCACCGCCAGTAAATCCTGCTGCTATATATCCATCTGATAATTTTTGGATAGAAGAAACCAGATCGATTTCCTTTCCTCCAAAACTCACGTTCCATTCCTCTTTTCCATTAAAATCTGTCTTGATGATCCAAGCATCATCATCATAGGAATTTCCCCTGTATCCGGCCATAACGAATCCATCTGATGTCTTTTTAACGTCGAGAATTCCGACGAGAGGAGCTTTGCCGTAGGTTCTGCTCCACTCAACAACGGGTTGTGCAAGACAAGGAGTTGAGGGTAAAAAGAGCGTGAAAATCAGGAAGACGGTAAATAGTAGGGGTAGAATTAATCTCAATTCCTACCACCTCTTGTAAAGCAGAATAAGATCGCTGAAGTTTATCTTCGTTAGCCACTCATGCTTAGCTTTCAGCTCCTGAACACACTCGTCAGGATTCTTTCCGGCATCAATGCATTCTCCAAACTCGTTCGCAGCTTTGGTGCTCTCGTTGTTTGGAAATCCATTATCCATTCCCCAGAAGATTATTCTGCTCATTGCTTGATTTCTATTCTCCCTTTTCAGGAAATGTACTAGTTCTATTGCTCGTTTTCTGATTTCTTCATCTGATAGATTGCTGCCATGCTCTTTCTCACTTCCTATTGTCTTACCATTTTGAAACTTTAGGATTAACTCGCTCCAGTTGTCTTTGTAATGTACTTCAGCGATTAACTTCTCACCATCTGGCATTTCGACATAGACAACTTCAGGCTTGGTTGTAATCGATTTGTTGTTTGATTTATTGTCTAAATTATTGTCTAAAGGTGAAATTTGAAGTTTATTAAATTCCTGAACAACAAAACCCGCAATTATGAGTGCAGTTAATAAAGCAAATAAAATAAATAGGTAAATTTTTGAATCTTTTCTCATATCCACACCAATTATTTTTTGATGCTATAACTCTTTCCTCTGCCAGAATTTGTGATCTGTAAAATCTTCAGAATGGATATTTTTTAGGCCGGAAGCTTGACTCTCCTTCCATTTGAACAAATTCTCTGAAATGTCCTCCCACGTGTTACTTCCGTGTCTTTTAATTTTTGCATTGTAAAAGCACTTCCAGTCTGTGGTCTGAGGTGTTCCAATCTGGTCATCGAATTCCAAAGCAAAGTCTACGGCTTTGGCTATTTGGTTCTGAGAAAAAGCATAACTACGAACTTTTGACTCCCCAGTCTCCTTGTTTCTCCAGTAAAATATTATTGAACCGTATGCTGAAGGATCATTTTGTAAAGGCACGATCTCAGCCGAGATATCATAATCTGCGTTCTCATCAACCCAGTCAATTTCATCTCTATATCTCCCTTCTACAAAGTAACGAAAGCATGCTCCATATCCCTCGTGTGGCCAGATTAGAAGTAGGGCATTCTCCACATCGGTTGTCCAAACATGCCATGCGATGTATTCACCCACCACTAACTGCGCGGGTCTTGAGATAGATCCTTTTATACCCTTCACTGCTATGTTGGTATTCTTGTTTATACCTTGAATTTGGTATCCCGCACTAATTGCCGTTTTTTCACCTCCTTTATTTTGATAAATCCATTGTATCAACTTTTATTTATCAATTCCGACCACTTCAACCCAGATTGAAGTAATCGAAAGGTTTATAAAAGAGAATTCAAGGAGCGGGCCATTCTGCTATGCTGGCAAAAATTTTTATCGTAGCAATACTCTCGTTGTACTTTATTACCAGCTCAAAATCACCTTTCTCACCCTCCTTGATTGATAGAAGAACCCCGTAATCTTCAGGAGTTCCGGGAGCTCCACCCATCTGAGATCGGGCTATTTCCCTTCCTGATGAATCGTAGGCGTAGGCATAGAGATGCACCCAGTACCTCTTTTTAAAACCCTTCTCGTACTCGTTTTTTACACTTCCTTTCAGCAGAATAACCGGCTCGTCGGGATTGATTATGTAAATTATTTCCTGTGAGGCTTCATTATCCTTTTCAACTATCCTCGTGTAGTGTATCCCCTCCTTTAGCTTGGTGATCTCTGCCGAGAGATTGAGCAATCTTATCTTGGTTTTTTCAGCCTTACCAAATCTCTCCGAGTCGGAAGAGAGGTATTCTCCTACCGGAGGAAGAATCTCTACCTTACTCAAGCCATCTGTTTTCTCAAGGTTTGGCATGTACACCTTAGCCGATAATGCCAGAATAATCAAAAAGATGAAAACGATGAATAAAAAAAACTTTAACCTTTTTTTCATTTTTCTCCCTTATTCTCTATCATATGTTCCATCCTGTTTCAAACATCATATCTCCGTATCTGTTGTACTTTGTTGTGTAGATTATGTCATCTTTCTCTTCCTCCAGATGTGGCTCTATGTTTACACCATCGGCATATTTCCATCTATGAATTTGGCCATCTAGCTTTACCAGATCAATTTCGAATATATTGCCAAGTTTAAATTTATTTTCAAACGGTTTGCTATCAGCTCTTAATTCGGTCATTATGTATGGCTTATTCGCTTCGGTGTTTACTGGTATGCTCTCGCTTGCTATTATCTCTTCATTGTACCGCATAATATACATGTTGAGATAGATAAATCCCGTTCTTGGATCTCTGTTTCTCACCAAATACAGTTTGTATACTTCATTCCAGTTCAAAACGACATTTTTGGCATTAATGTAACCACCCTGAGGTGGCCAATAGCCTATGTGTCCCCAAAGTGTTCCGTTGGCCTCTATAAGCATCATAACCACGCCAGCGTAATACTGTCTATCTGTCTCATGTACCATCCCTACATACTTGTGTTCTCCACTTTTAAGATTTTCCAAAATCTGTTTTTGTGCTGAAATGGCAAACTTTATTCCTTTACACTGTTCTTTTGGAACTACAGGATTTGTTCTAGCTTCTTGCCATACATAGCTCATATCTTCACCTCCCTGTTCTTTGTCAATCATTATATAAACTTTTATTTATCAATTCCGACCACTTCAACCCAGATTGAAGTAATCGAAAGGTTTATAAGTGAATTTGAGTAAAATGGGGCTTAACCATTTTACTAATCCGGTCGTCAAGGCACGGGCCGATCGTACGCCCAGGCGAAGATTCTTATTGTTAAAATTTCATCGTTGTATTTCACTATCAGCCTGAAACTCTTCTCCCCGCCTTTTGCAAGCTTAAAGTAATCCCCCCTCCAAGGAGCGGTTCCCGGAGCTCCCTTGCCGTAGGATCTTGCAATCTCTTTTCCAGAAGAATCGTAGCCTTTTGCTACCAAAAGCACGTATTTCTCCTTGCCGTAATCATTCCTAACCTTGCCTCCGAGCACGATTACCTTCTCGCCCGGTTTTATCCTGTAGCCTTTCGTCGTAAAGCCGTATCCTTCCTCAGCTTTGGTTATTTTTAAACTTGAACTTAGAAGCAGAATTCTCGTTTTTGTTTCGTTTGGTGTGGGAATATAGGAATCTGAAGATGGAGATAGCGTAATCTTGGTTCCGGTCTGGGAGCAACCTACTAGGGGTATGATTACAAGTAATAGTAGAAATACGAGTGTTCTCATGCTCATCCAACTATGAGTTGAACTGTATAAAAATGGCAGTAAATCGTAATCATCTATTAACTTTCACCCTAAAGAGCATGTCTCCGTTGTTATTCAAACTGTTAATAGTAATTAGTTCATCTGTCTTCTCTTCGGAATTTTCCCATGGATCGGAACCATCAGAGTATTTCCACCTAATTACCCCATTATCAGTTGTATATACGTCAATAGGTCCTATATCGACATATTCAAAGGCGGAGTCATAAGGTCTTTCTCCTTGCAGTTCTACCATTATATATGGGTGATTAGATTCGTAATTTACCAATACACTTTCACTTGCTAAAATATTCCCATTTTCATCCATTATGTACATGTTTAAGTATATGTCTCCATGTGGGTCTCTTGTTCTTATCAGGTAGAAGATATACTTAGAATTCCAATCTAAACTCACACCATCGGTCCAATGATGACCATTTCGGTCATAGTAACCTATCCAACCCACTAAGTTTCCATTGTCGTTGATATCCAATGTTATATGTCCACAGTAATCCTTACCCTCTTCATGTATCTGTGCTATCCATCTCACTTCTCCACTTTCTACATTTAGATAGTTTTTAACTGGGTGTATGGTCATTTTAATCCCTTTCTTTTTGTAATCAGGTAGTATCCTATCCGGGTAATCCCTCGTTTCTTGCCATACAACCATTTATTCACCTCCCTATTCTTTACCAATCATTAAATCAACTTTTATTTAACAATTCCGACCACTTCAACCCAGATTGAAGTAATCGAAAGGTTTATAAAAGAGATTTCAACGAAAGAATCTTGAGACAGCTTTATTGGCTTAAAGACCAAATTGGTTTGATTTTTTGTTTATCATAAGGGTTAGAAGGTTGAGTGAAACAAAATTTCGATAGTAATATTTAACTTAACCATAAGAAAGTAAAATTTTCATCTAACTTTTAAGATCCATAAATCCAACGAATATCAGTGAGAGAAGAAAAATAGGTGAGGAGATTAGGAGCATCAGTTGTATGTGATGAAAGTTTTCCATAACTACTCCTGCCACTATCGTTACCATAACCCCTACAATATTCTCCGTGTTACCGATAAAAGCCAGAACTTTGGCAACGTTTCTGTTTGCTTTCTTCTGGATAGCTGAGGTTAGTATAATAGCGGTGAATCCGTTGCCCATACCGTTAAGTGTAGAGCCGACAGCTATCAACAACAAAACCCACACTCCGTTGGAAAATCCCGATAGGAGTGTAAGTGGGTAAACAGATATCAAGATTATACTCAATTGCAAAATCCTGTATTGGTTCCTGAGTTCTCTTTTAAATACTGTCAATCCTGATATTGCAGAACCCAGCCCGATGAAAGCGACGATCATAGAGTATGCGTTTATAAAGCCGTTTTCAAGTGCATCGGCAACCGGTACAATCGCCAAGTTAACCACGCTGCCAGCAGAAGCTATTAGGACTCCTATTATTAAGGCTCCTTTAAGCGTTTTTTTGCGAAGAATATCTTTCAGACCATTTCTGAGATCATCAAACATACGAAAGTTATCTCCGTTATCTCCATTACTCATACTTGATATTTCAGAGAGCCTTAGCTGGGATACCAATACCCCGGATACGACCAAACAGAGCGTTATAATAATCGTGCCAAGGTATCTTAAGTTTATGAGAAAAGCGGCTATGAGAGGCCCAGCGACCATCATAAAGGAAAAGGTCATCTCGTAAATGGCATTGATGCGTTCAAGGCTGATACCTTTAAGTTTAGGGGGTATGGCATACTTTAGGATGTTATACGTTGTTATTAATGCTTCTACAATTATGGCTAATGAGAGTAGAGGAAGTAGTATGGATTTTGATGTTGAATTTGATATACTATAAAGCGAGAAAATTAGAAATATTAGAAAAAGAAACACCAAAATCAACACACGCTTAACACCGATTCTGTCTGCCAAAATGCTAAGTGGTATGCTTGAGACGGTTGAAGTGAGTGTTCTGAGAGCAAAGAGAACAGAAACGAAAAGGATACTTGAGGTTGAGGTGTATATGGAGTTCAGTATTCCTATGAATAGATACCATGCACCGCAGCCTACGAGAACGTCTATCGCACCGATAGAAAGGAGATTCAGCCGTGCCATGGGAATTTTTTATTTCTTATTTTTCCGATTTTTCTAACTAAACATCTGGGTGAAGGTTAATGATATCCTGTATCGCATTTTGAACAGACATGTAAGTAACTGAACGTCCAGTCTATTATATGTTATTATGAGAGCATGAAAATTTAGGTCAGCTCTATCACGATTCCGAAAATATTCGGATGAAGTAAGTTAGAAGTACTTACTTCAATTTTAATTTTATGTATAAAGTTATTGTAAAAGTAAAGGAAAGTAAAGGGACGACGCTATCGGAAATGCAACGATCGATTCAACAGCTTTGGATTGATTAGCCAGTATATTCCTGCAAATAGGATATCCACAGACTAAAAGAACCTCTTGGCAACTTCTACCGACTCCTTATCGTAGATGACGAGGGCAACCTCCTTTACGTTTGAGGCAGTCTTTGAAAAGTCTTTAACGACTTCTATGAAGGTCTTGACAACCTCTTCAAGCGGACAGCCGTAGATTCCAGCGCTAACTGCGGGGAAAGCAATGGAATCGAGGTTTAACTCCTCTGCCTTCTCGAGAGCACCTCTGAAAGCTTTATAAAGTTTATCTTTAAAGGAATCATCCCATTTCCCGCCGCATATCGGGCCGACCGTATGGATAACGAACTTTATCCCGCGCTCTTCCAGCCTCATCGCCGGGGTTACAACAACCTCCCCATGTTCTATGAAACTCCTTCCGATCTGCTCCTTCATTGCCTGCTTACTTATTCTCGTGTATTCTTGGGCGTTTCCTGCACAAGCTTTCGCTATTGCGTATGCAACTCCACCTCCATGATCGAGATACTTATTTGCCGCATTTACTATTGCTTTCGCAGGATATGCGGTTATATCTCCTTGAAGGAGTTTTATTGAAATCCCTCCTACATTAATTTCCTTAATCTTCTCAACGGCCATGAAACTAAATCGATCTGAAACATTAAATCCTTTATGTCCCAGTCCCCCAAATATTCTAAACCGAAAATATTATATTGAATTATCACACAAATTTTGAAATATGAAGGTTAAGGAGGCCCCCAAAACCTCGACAAGCATAATCGTTCGCTCAGCTTCTGCTGCGAGGGTAACACAATCAAAAAATCCTTTTCTCGAACTTATGAGAAGGCTTTTCAGAAAAGAGGATGTTGCGATGAAGGCAATAAAGTTCATCAACATCGTCGATGAAAGGCAGAAATCCGGAAAGCCTGTGAGGGTGGAGGAGTGGGAAAATCTGATGGAAGAGCTTGGAATGGTTCGCTCATCATTTTACTCAATGAGAAACAAGCTTCTCGGAGCTGGGATGATATCTGTGAAGGATGGAGAATACAGACTTAGTGGTGTTTTCAGCAGAGATCTCGTTGACATGGCCAGATGGTGGTGGACGGCTGTTTTGGGCTATGATCCGGAGTCTCTTTAAATGAAAAGGTTGTGATAGGATATATTGATAATTATGGATGTTAAAGAGTGGAAAAGTTTGAAAATCACTTTTTTGGTTAAATTTGATAATTTGAAGGTTGTCTATTGTAGATACATTGTAGATACTATGTTCATTGCATTTAATGAAAGAAGGTGGAGAAATTTGAAAAGCCCATATAAGAGTAAGAGAATAAAAACTCCCTGTTATGATTATACTAAAGCACTTGAATGCAATTGAAATTTGATTCATTTTTCCCCCTTCCCACAACTCGATTTCTATTTTCCATCAAAACAAAAATGTATTATACCTCAAAAACAACCCAATTAATGGTGATAAAATGATAGAGGAAGTTACAGAAGTAAAAAAAAGCATATCCAAGGTTTTACCTTTAATATCGAAAAAATCAACAGCCATTGATAAAAATAACGAGATGTATTCTGAAATCCTGCAAGCCCTTTTCGATAACGGCCTGATGTCCATTCTCGCTCCAAAGGAGTTTGGTGGTTTTGAGAGTTATTACCTTGCATCTCTTGTAGCGGAATCCCTTGCAAAGGTTAATGCTGGGGTTGCCCACTCTGTTGTTGTTCATAACGCAACCGTGGATGCTTTAAGGCTATTCGGCACTAAGGAGCAAAAGGAAAAGTGGATACCGAAGCTCAAAGAGAAGGCTGGAACTCTTGCTATGACAGAGCCTGGAGGAGGAAGTGATGTGGCTGCGATTAAGATGGAGGCGAAAAAGGAGGGAGACGTTTACATTCTAAACGGCAGGAAAACGCTAATCACAAACGCTGAATTCGGGAACGTTTTTATTGTAATTGCCAGGACAGAAGAAGGTTTAACGGCATTTCTTACTGAAAAGGATGGAGTTGTGGTAACAAAGCTGAATGCTTCAGGAATGAGGGGTAGCGGCCTCTCTTCAGTTGGATTCTCAAACATTGAGGTGCCAGAAGAAGACATTCTTGGAGGGGTAGGAAAGGGTTTGAAGGTTGCCTTGGGAACTCTCGCTCCAAATAGAATTCCTTTCTCTGCCATGGGAGTAGGGATAGCAAACAGATGCCTTGAAGCGGCAATGAAATATGCGAAGGAAAGATCCGCTTTTGGCAGAAAGGTTGCAGATTTTCAAGGCATTCAGTGGATGATAGCTGACGTCGCAGCTGATATTGAAGCTGTTAAAACGCTAATCTACACCGCTGCAAAGGTAGCTGATGGAAATAAGGATACAGAACTTAATGTGACCGATGTAACAACCCTTGGAGCCATGTGCAAGCTTAAGGCAGCTGAACTTGCAAAGAAAGCAGCAGATGTCGCTGTAGAAATTTACGGTGGACATGGGGTAATAACCGCCTCACCTGTCGAGAGAGCATACAGAGATGCCAAACTTCTCGATATAGCGGAAGGCACCTCTGAGATTATGAAGGTAATTATCTCGAGAGCGATTCTTAGGTAGGAGGTTGGAGAGTTGATAAGCCCGCCCAAAGAATACATGAGGAGGATAAAACCCTTCTCCTTTCTTACTGAGGATGAGCTCAACATTTTGGTTGAAAATCTTGATGTAGAGGCTTATGAGAAAGGGACAGCAATTGTTAGGAAAGGAAAACAATCTAACTACATATTTCTTGTTTTTTCTGGTGTTGTTGGATTGTATGATGACGATACCCTAATTGATACAGTTTCAAAAGGGGAAATCTTTGGAATCCTTTCTGCGATCACTGGAAATCCTTTCTCCCTTTCTGCAGTTGCAATGGATGATACAATATGTTATAGAATAAAGAAAGAAGCATTCAAAAAAGTTTTTGAGTCAAATCCAAAATTTTCCGCGTTCTTTAGCACATTCATTAACAGGAGATTTAGATCTTTTACAAACCTCCTCAAAGAAACGGAAGGAGCTTTTCAGGAGGAGATATACCTTACAAGGGTTAAAGAAATCGTAAGCAAGGAACCAGTCGTATGCAAGCCTGATACGACGGTTGAAGAGGCTGCGAAAGTAATGCTCGAGAGGAATGTCGGTTCTATAGTTGTCGTTGAAAATGGCAGGCCAATTGGAATTCTTACCGATCACGATCTAAAGAAGGTTCTGATTTCTGGAGATAAAGCTGCAAAAGTTACCGAGTTTATGAACTCGCCGGTGATCTCGGTTGATGAAGAACAACCAGTTTTTGAAGCATATTTGACATTGATAAATAAAGGAATAAATTACATAGTTGTCGTTGGTGATGAGGGGGTAAAGAAGGTAAGAGGTGTTATAACGAGCAAAGACATATTGACTCAATTCGAACCGAGCTCCTCTTTAATTGCTCTGTACAGAAAAATCAGAAAGGCTAATACGATCGATGAACTAAAAAACCACCTTGTAGGTATCCGAAAGGCTGTTGCTGGACTTGCGATAAAGGGCGTGCACTTCTATGAGCTGAGCCGAATGATAACTTCCGTCTACGATTCAACGGTTGTGAGTGTAATAAAGATAGTTGAGGAGGAATTTAAGCAAAAAGGTATCGATCTCCCAGATTACGTCTGGATTCATGTGGGGAGTTCAGGAAGAAAGGAACAGATCATTGCAACCGATCAGGATAACTGTCTGATTCATGATGGTGATGGAGAAGTTATGCTTGAGTTTGCTGAGAGGGTTAATGAGGTTTTGGACTACATCGGAATTCCTAAATGCACAGCAAACTATATGGCATCCAATCCTAAATGGAATCTTACGCTGGACGAGTGGAAAGATAATTTTGACAGGTGGTTTGACTCACTGACTGGAGAGAATATCAGATATCTGTCCGTTTTCCTTGATTTAAGACCGATCTACGGAGATCAAAAACTCTATCTGGCTTTGATTGACCATGTAAAAAAAAGTGTGACAAATCAAGCCATAAGATTTCTAGCCCTAGATGCAACCTCAATTGAACCACCCATTGGGTTCTTTGGAATTAAAGGACTGGAAAAGGGCCTTGATATCAAACTCTATGGCATATATCCTATAGCCAATGGTGTCAGAGTTTTGGCTTTAGATAACAAAATACTCGACACAACAAATACCAAAGAAAGAATAGAAATCCTAAGGGATATGGGTGTTCTGAGTGAGGAGAGAGCAAGAGAAATCCTTGAAAGCTACGAATTCTTACAAGAGTTGAGACTTAAGCATCAATCAATATCGGTCTCAGCAGGAAGAGAGGGGGACAACGTAATCAGGCTTGACGATATAGATAGAATCCATGCCTACGTTCTGAAAGAAGCCTTAAAGATAGTTTCATCCTTCCAGAATTTTATAAGGGGGAAATATAGGATTGAAGGGGGATTTTGAGGAATTCGTGTTCGGGTGATAGAATGAATATCAGAGAAGCAAGATTTTCAGTAATAGATCTTGAAACGACAGGTTTGAACCTTTTAAAAGATGAAATACTCTCCATAGCCATAGTACCGATGAGGGGTACAAAGATTCTTGCCGGAGAGAGCTATTATACGTTCGTTAGGCCATCCAATTACGATCTCAAATCAATGAAAATACACGGAATTGATCCCAAAACCATTGAAAACGCTCCGAAATTCTCGGAAATTGCAGAAGAAATCAGAAAGAAAATTGATGATACAATAGTTGTGGGTCATGCAATTGAAATCGACGTTGATTTCCTTAAGAAAGCCTTCAAAGCTCAAGGTATCGAGTTGAAAAACAAATCAATTGATATCGCCCTTCTGGAGAAATGGCTCTGTGATAGGCTTGGAGACAGGAAGTGCACTACAGATCTAAGTCTAGACTCCCTCATCAAGGATTACAACCTGAGTGTTAGATTCAGACATGATGCCTTAGCAGATGCGTTTTTAACAGCTCAGATATTTCAGATCCAGTTGCTTAAGCTTTTGAAATACGGTCTAACCTCGCTTGAAAGGGTGCTGTCGATCATTGATTCAATCAAAATGACAAGAATTGACTTTATTTTCTGACAATTTTTAAATTATTTAATGTTTGTAGAGCGAAAGAAATAGAAAGATTTAAATTTGTAATTATTTTTCCATATAGTGGTGAAATAAGAGGTGATGAAATGCCATGGCCACCTAAAATATTTTGGGTAGGGTTGATATTGTACTACGGCTATACAGTGGTTTGCTGGCTCGGCGAAGCGACTGCAGGATGGAACCATATACCGTTGGCGGTAGAGGTGTATGCAGCATTACTTGGAACGTGGATTGTGCCACTGATACTGTCGGTGATATACTTCTACTTCCCAGAAAAAGCGGAGGCTGAGGGGTGATATAGATGGCGGATCCGATTGTTGTTGGAATAACCGTTCTATACTTCTTGGCCATTATTGCCATCGGTTGGTATTCAAGGGCGAGAATGAAAAGTGCCACCGATTATTATGTTGCCGGAAGGCAGATTGGTAGTGTTGTTAATGGTTTAGCCCTCGAATCTACATATCTAAGCCCCGCTTCAATGCTTGGTTTGCCTGCATATATCTTTATTCTTGGATATCCGTTCTGGTGGGCGATGTCAGCTATTATTGCAGGTATGCCGGTTGCAACCTTGCTTACCGCTGCAGCGATGAGAAAATACGGCCCGACAAGCTTTGCAGATTACTATGCTGACAGGTACAACGATCAGAACCTGAGATGGCTTGTAGGAGTTATAGTGATTTTCGGAGCGATTCTCTACATAACGCTCTCAATAGTCGGTATGGGCATATTCCTCCTTGCAATTCTGAGATTCCCGTACCTCTACGGTGTCATACTTGGGGCAATCATCGTTATGCTCTACGTCGTCTTCGGTGGTATGATTGCAACGAGCTGGAACGCTGCATTTCAGGCTGTTTTGATGACAATAGCAGCAGTTATTGCAGCAATCGGTATGATAAACTACTTTGGAGGGCTTGGAGAGTTCCACGCTGCAGTTCTAGCAAACAATCCTAAGTTCTTCAATACACCGGCCGATCCTGAACCAAACCACATTCTTGCTGGAACATGGCTCGGTGTCGTTGGATGGTACTTCACGTGGCATTATGGCTTCGCGACGATGCCGTACACCGTTGTCAGATTCTTCACGGTTATGGACATGAAGACTGCAAGGAGAAGCATCTTCTGGTGCACACTGTTTGCAGGGTTCTTCTATCTTGGCCTTGAAATTATCGGTGCTGGCGCAAAGGTTATGATTGAAAAAGCTCATCCACTGGTGGTTTCAGGAGCAGTAAAAGCGAACGCTTTGGCCGTTCTGAAATACTATGCAACTAACTTCGGAGTCGGTACGCCTCTGGACTACTCAATGGTTGCAGCTGTTGAGGCTTTGCAGAATCCGTGGATTCTCGGCATACTTGCTGCAGGAGGTCTCGCCATCGCTATGTCTACTGCTGCAGGTTGGGTTATGGTTGTCAATGTTATAGTGACAAGAGACTGGGCCGACATGATGCTGAGGAGCAAGTTCGCCAAAGAGAACCCGGTTCTGATGGCAAGAATAATCTCAGTGATATTCCTTGCAATTGGTATGGTCATAGCGATAAACCCACCCGGCCTCGTGCTCGACCTCTCTGGATGGGCATTCGTTGTGATCATAGCAGCTATAGGGCCAAGCTTAGTCCTAGGTTTATGGTGGAAGGGAGCCACAAGAACTGCAACATGGATTACCGCTATCATCATGTTCGTGCTCCACCTGTATGCATGGCTCTACGCAAAGCTTACTCTTGGCCACCACTCGTTCTTCTTCCTAGGTCCAGCTCTCGGACTGCCTAAGACGGCGATAATCACACCGCATCAAGTGTGGGCCATACCGGTGGGCTTCCTACTGTTCATAGTGATCTCGCTCCTGACAAAGAAGCCCGACCCAGAGGTTGTGGAGAAGTACTGTGTGCAGCTGACAGAAAAAGTCTAAAATTTTCCTTTTTTATTTTATATTCTAATACAGGGGTTTTAAACTGTTTTATTAAGCAGTTTCAGTCTACAAATCTCAAATCCAAAACATATCTGTAAATATAAGGGGCATAGTTTCCACATGCTTTCACATTCTCGACTTTAACATCAATTCCCTGCTCTTTAAAAAGCCCCATAACTTTTTTTGGAAGAATCTCATTCTCTTCCTCCTTTCCCGCAAATGTGTAGTAGTGAATCATGCCCTCTTTTTCTATTTTCCCTTTCAAGGTGGAAATGAAATTTTCAGCTATGTATGGAGATGGCATCAGTATGCGATCAAACTTCCCCTCAATTGAGGGAAGAAGCTTTCTTACATCTCCTTCGTAAACCTTAACTTTATCTTCAACTTTGTTCAGCCTCACGTTCTCTCTGAAATATTCAGCTGCTTTGGGATTCAGTTCAATTCCAATAACCTCTGAGGGCTTTGCCAGCTTTGCGATCACAATAGCATATGGCCCTACGCCTGCAAACATCACAAGAATCCTTTCTCCTTCTTTAACGAGTCTCGCAATTCTCTCCCTCTCTCCCGAAAGTTTGACCGAATAGTACACCTTTGTCGGGTCAACAAGAAACCTGCATCCATGTTCCTTGACGATAGTCTCCGTCTCACTCCCATAAATGATTTCATATTTCGCAATTCTAAAGACTCCGTTAACCTCGCCAATTTTTCTGAGAATAGTCTTCACTCGTTTATGCTTCTTCAAAATGGCTTTAATTATCTCATCCTTGAGGTGGATAACCTCATCAGGAATGTCGATTGTTACAACATCTCCTATTATTTCGAAGCTTCGTCTAATCTTATTCAATTCCTCATCGCTTGCAATGCCTTTTAGCATCTCTTTCAGACTCACATTCTGAATTTTTACCCCTCAGATATTAAGCTTAGCTCTGTTGAATGTTGAGTTGGTATAATTGGATGTAAGAGTTGGTATAATTGGATATAAGAATTGAGCACAACCAGTAAATAAAGGTACTAGAGGTTATGCTAAATCAGATCATAAGAGTATAAGCAGTATAAGTAATATAAGTAGTCTTAAATAACACTTTTTTGAATCCGAAGCTATGGTTATGGGTAAACTTGAAAAGGTATTGAAATACGATATGGCAAAGATCAGAGCAACGAAACCCCTAATCCATCATATAACCAACTACGTTGCAATGAATGACTCGGCAAACGCAACCTTAGCCATAGGAGCCTCCCCGATCATGGCACATGCTCATGGAGAGTTAAGGGAAATAGTTTCTGTAGCCTCCACTTTGCTGATAAATATTGGTACGCTGGATGATTACTGGATTCAGAGTATGTTCATGGCCTGCGAGTTTGCGGATCGCAGAATCCCCATATTACTTGATCCGGTTGGAGCTGGAGCGACAGAACTGAGAACGATGACAGCACAGCAAATTCTCTCCAGGTTCAAAATTTCGGTTGTGAAAGGAAATTATGGAGAAATTATGGGTTTGATGGGAGAGGAAAATGCTGTAAAGGGTGTTGACTCGCTTAGCACTGATTTTCAAACGGTTGCAAATGTCGTGAAAGAATTCGCACTCCTCCACAATACCGTGGCTGTTGCAACGGGAGAAATAGATGTGTTCTCGGATGGAAAAGACAGCTATATTCTTAAAAACGGAACCGAAAAGCTGGGTAAAATTACTGCAAGTGGCTGCATGCTTGGAAGTATTATGGCATCATTTCTTGCTGTACAGAAAGATCCTTTAGTGGCTGCAATTGAGGGTGCTGCGGTTTATGAAATAGCAGGAGAACTCGCTGGAGAGAGAGCGACAGAAGGGGGCAGCTTCAGAACGGCCCTCATCGATTCCATTTCCATGATAACACCAGAAATGGTTATGGAAAGAATCAGCATAGAAAAGATTTAGGGGAAGTATGAGAGCTGGGAAACTTAAAAACCTCGAAAGACATCTTGGGCTTTATTTCATCACTGACAATAGCTTTGCTCATTCCTATATTGAGCTCGCTGAGATGGCGTTGAAAGCTGGAGTGAGAGTTATTCAGTTCAGAGAGAAAAGAATGAGCACTAAAGAGATGCTAGAAAGTGCAAGGGAAATCAGAAGGTTAACAGAAGATTATGGAGCAATCTTTGTAGTTAATGACCGACTGGATATTGCCTTAGCTTCCGATGCGGATGGCGTGCATGTTGGTCAGGATGATATGCCTCCTAAGGTTGTTAGGGACATTGCCGGAGATCTTATACTTGGAGTTTCGGTCAGAAATGTTGAAGAAGCATTAGTAGCTGAGAGGGATGGGGCTGATTATCTTGGAGCAGGTCCAGTATTCACAACATCAACAAAAGAGGATGCTGGAGATGCCATTGGTGTAGCAGGGCTTACCGAGATTGTGAAAGCTGCTAAAATTCCTGTGGTTGCGATTGGTGGTATAAACCACTCAAATGCCCAATCTGTACTTGAAACCGGATGCACAGGGATTGCAGTTATATCTGCAATAGCTGCTAACAACGATCCAAAAAAGAGTGCTGAGAAATTGCTAGAAATTGTTAGGAGTTTTAAAAAAATTTGAGGGGGGTGCCGATTTAATTTTATTGTTTGAGCTTTTTTCGTTTCAAGTATAGCTCACTCAACTTGGAAAATTGGAAAAGACGTTGAGAGAATTTTTTATTTTAAACAAAATGGAAAAAAATTAATATCTCTCAATTGACTCAATTTCAGGTGAATTTCAATGAGGAAAGTGAAAATTGTTGATCTCACACTTAGAGATGGGCATCAGTCTCTTCTTGCCACAAGAATGAGGACAAGAGACATGCTTCCTATTGTTGAGAAGTTTGATGACTCGGGAATAAGTGTGCTTGAGGTATGGGGAGGAGCAACTTTTGACTCGGCCCATAGGTTTCTGAATGAGGATCCGTGGGAGAGGTTGAGGGAAATCAGGAAGAGGGTTAAGAATGCCCAACTCTCCATGCTTTTAAGGGGCCAGAATGTTGTGGGCTATCGGCACTATTCTGATGACATAGTTGAAAAATTTGTTATAAAAACTGCAGAAAATGGTCTTGACTTTTTCAGAATCTTTGATGCTTTGAATGATGTGAGAAATCTTGAAACTGCCATAAAAACGGCAAAGAAAACGGATGCTCATGTTCAGGGAACGATCTGCTATACGATCTCTCCAGTGCATACAATCGAGAAGTATGTTGAGATCGCTAAAGAGCTTGCCACCTTCGATGTAGATTCGATATGTGTGAAAGACATGGCAGGACTGCTCTCTCCAAAGATGTCCTATGAGATCGTTAAAGCATTGAAGAAAGAAGTCGGAATACCGATAAACGTCCATTCTCACTACACAAGTGGAATGGCATCGATGGCTTTGCTCAAGGGAGTTGAGGCAGGAGCAGACATGGTTGACACCTGCATGTCTCCTCTAAGTATGGGAACCAGCCATCCACCAACTGAAAGTATTGTATATGCCTTAAATGAGCTTGGTTACAATACTGGAGTTGATTTAGAGATTCTGATGGAAATTAGAGAATACATGATGAGGATAAGGGAGAAGTATGCCGGCTATCTCGATCCCATTTCCACGATCCCCGATACGAACGTTTTGGTTTATCAAATCCCTGGTGGAATGTTCTCCAACATGATCAACCAGCTTAAGGAGCAGAATGCAATGGATAAGCTGCCTGAAGTGCTGAAAGAGGTTCCTAAAGTTAGAGAGGATCTTGGATATCCACCTCTGGTAACCCCAACCAGTCAGATTGTTGGCGTGCAGGCGGTTGTTAACGTTTTAGTGGGTGAGAGATACAAGGTTGTTACGAAGGAGACAAAGGATTTGGTAAAGGGAATGTATGGAAGGACACCAGCTAAAATAAAGGATGAGATTGTTAAACTCATTTTGGGAGATGAGAAGCCAATCGATTGCAGGCCTGCAGATTTGCTTGAGCCCGAGTTCGAAAAGAGGAAAAAGGAGCTTGAAGCTGAAGGAATCGAAACTACAGATGAAAACGTTCTGCTTTATGCTCTATTCCCACAGACAGGACTCAAGTTCCTTAAGGGTGAGATTGAGGAAGAACCCTTCCCACCTGCAAAGACGGTTTCAGGAAAGTTCAAGGTGGAGATTGAGGGCAAGGAATATGAAGTAGAAGTTGAACCCATGTAGAAAGAGTTTTCCCATCAACTGTTTACCCAAACCATATAGCTGCAAGGGTGGAATGGTAGGAAAGACAGTTATATTTCTTTCTGAGGTAGCGTTAAATACGTTTAAAGCATACGTTAAGTATCAGCACAAACCTGAAAAGTGGTTGTTTCTGAGGTGAGTCATGATTAGAAGAATTTGGGATATAACCCTCACTGTGAAGGATTTGAAAAAAGCGGTTGATTTTTATGAAAATGTCTTGGGATTACAAAAGAAATACGAATTCGAAGACTATGCTGGATTTGACTGTGGTGGTGTTGAAATAGGATTGAAAACATGGGGTGAACTGGAAAAACCAAGGAAAGGGGAACCGTGTATAAATTTCCTAGTCGACAATCTTGATGTTGCATATAAAATTTTGCAAGAAAAAGGAGTAAAAATCATTAAAAAGCCAAAAGAAACACTGTGGGGTAGCCGCATCCTTCTTTTTGCAGATCCCGATGGAAATATCCTACAAATAACCGAAATTGAGTGGAGGAAATACTTCGAAGTATGCGCTCCGAAATGAGAGCCGAACTCTCTCGCTTCGTGCTATTGCAGCAGATAGAGGATCTCTAACAACAACTTTTTTAAATTATCAATTGTTATGTTGTCTCGTGATGGCCGTGTTAATCAAATCCGGTGAAGAGATAATGAAAAGGGTTGTTGACGGTATAACTTACAGAGTAAAAGCAAAATCAGGGAATCTGATTGTAATAAAGTCAGAGCTTGATCCTGGTGCAGAAACAGATGAATATGAGCATGAGGGAGAAGAAGTAAGGATTCTTCTTGAAGGAAAGGTTGAATGCAGAGTTGGAAACATGCACTACACGATGGAAGCGGGAGATGTGATATGGCATCCTTCAAATCTTCCCCATAAAATGAAAAATATTGGGGATGGAAAGGCTGTTTACATAACAATTGGAACACCACCGACCTTTATGTGATTATGTAATATGTAATGTGTAGGTATGTAACATTTATCTGTCGTGAAGATTTGATTTTGTGAATGCCAGAGATAGTGAGTGTGGTTGGATCTCCAGACTCAGGTAAAACGACGTTAATCGAAAAACTAGTTCCCATTTTGATGGAAAAAGGTTTGAGAGTTGTGGTTATTAAACATCACGCCCATGGAGATTTCGATTTCGATGAAGAAGGTAAAGATTCTTGGAAGCTGTATCAAGCTGGAGCTGATGTTGTTGTTGCCTCTCCTTTTAAAATTACTCTGATAAGGAAATCTAAAGACATTTACGATTTAGATTATGTTGTTGAGAGGTATCTTAAGGACTATGATCTCGTGCTCACAGAGGGATTCAACCGCCATGGTAAACCAAGAATAGTTGTATTGAGGCCCGGAGATGATATTTCGAGATTCAAAATAGGAAAAATTTTAGCTATAGTCTGTGAGAGGGATGTTGAAAGCTATCCAACTTACAGACTTACCGATGAAGATGTATTCAGAATTGCGGAACTGATTTTCCAGATGGTCTCTTGATTTTATTTTTTCCATTCTCGTCTAGTATCCTAGCAAGCCTGTCGGCCAGAAAAAGATCAAAAGGGTTGTTGATGTTGAAAGCTAGCAACTCGTTCGAGAACTCGAAGAACCTCTCCTCTCCAAAGGTTACTGTGTTGATGCCAACCAAACAATTTCCTTTGAATATTACAGCTCCAGCTCCTTTTGGTGTTCTCTTCAAACTAACACAGCCTGTCAGACTAAAATTCTTGCTGAAAGCACTCTCAATCTCATTGATGTCTTCTCTCCTTAAAAAGGGAATATCGCATGCAATGCTAATGAACTCACCGTAATTCTCAAACAGCCACCTCACATCTTCCACATAACCCTCGCCTGGTGTGTTAATGATCGGTATTTTCTTGGATAGGCAGTAGGATTTTGTCTCTGGAGTGTTTCTACTAACAGCAACGTACGCATCGCAGGCATTGCAAGCATTGAAAACTCTCTCAATAAGCGGAATACCATTTACCTTCAGGATTCCCTTCTCTTTCCCCATTCTTTTTGCTCTTCCACCTGCAAGAATTATCTTAAATGCCATGGTACCATAGCATACCGACACTTATAAGGAGGCTAGAAACCCTTGTAAGCTCAGCAGCAGCGCCTATACAGTCTCCGTTTATCCCACCGAAGCTTTTGATGGAGATGTTCGCTATGTAAAAAGGAACTACGAGAGAAAGGGAAGGAATTATCGGGGTTGTGGATTTGGTAAGCAAGAATATAACCACATTGCATGCCAAATAAATCGCTATCGAAAGGAACAACTTTCTATTGTTCATCCTCTCCATGAAAAATCTACCTATCCCATCCTCAAGTGGTGTCTTCCTGCTCAGCATTAAAACCATCGCCATTTTTGAGTTTATCTCTGCAGAAATCAGTGTCCAGAAGGGGAGGATGTTTAAGGAAAATATTTGGAGGATTAATATCATGAAAATTGCGAAGACTCCAGCCACTCCAATATCTGGCAATCTCATTACCCGGAGTTTTTCTTCTCTCTCTCCCTTGGCCATAAGTCCATCGAAGAAATCGGCAGTTCCATCGAGGTGGATTATACCTATTATCATGTAAAGGCAGAGAAGAGAGATTATTCCCTTTAGCGGGACATTGAAGTAAAGGATCAGGGATGGTAACGATGCAGTCATTAAGCCAAGGAAAGGAAGCATCCATACCTCATCTCTGGCCTTCTCTATTTCCCCCTCAACGGGGATTCTGGAGAAGAAAGAGATGAGGTTTTTCATGGCATTCGCTCGGAGACAAAAGATAAATTTTTTTTGATTTGAAATCCGTTAATTTTAAAATGTTTGAATGGCTCGTGCTGGCTTTAGCCCTAATCTTTGATCTGATATTTGGAGAACCGAAGAAGGAGATACATCCTACCGTCTGGTTTGGTAAGCTTATCGCTTTTTTCGATAGGAAATACAAGAGAAGGGGGCGTATAGATCTATTAGTAGGGTTTTTAGCCAGTTTTATTGTCATTCTTTTTGCATATATTCTATCCCTTCTGCCTGATTTTTTACCCCAGCCACTTGGAATCATTCTCGCCATCTACCTGACAAAAACGACATTCGCGATAAAAAGCCTCGAAAGGCACGTTAGGGATTCGATAGTTTCGGACTTAAATTTAAAGAGGGAGAGAATATCGCTGATTGTGAGCAGAAATACCACTTTGCTAAAAGAAAATGAGCTCAACTCCGCTGCTATAGAAAGTCTCGCTGAGAACATCGTGGACAGCGTTGTCTCACCACTTTTTTATTATCTGCTGTTTGGTCTACCGGGTGCTATTGTTTACAGAGCTATAAACACAATGGATGCTATTGTTGGCTACAAAACTGAAAGATACAAAAATTTCGGGAAGTTTGCGGCAAGACTTGATGACTTAATTAACTTTATTCCCTCAAGAATAACAGTTCTTCTTTTTCTTCCCTTCTCTAAAAGAGTATGGAGCTATTATAGGATGGCTAAGTTCAAATTAAATGGAGACAAGCCAATCGCTGCTATGAGTGCTGTTTTGGGTGTAAAACTTGAGAAAAAGGGCCATTATTGTTTTCCAGGAAGAGATCCTGAAAACAGTGATATCTTCAGAGCCCTAAAGGTTTTCAGGTTCATAGTATTTGAGTGGGTGCTGATAGTATTCTTAGTTTTGTTTTTCAAAACAAGCTTGGTATAATCAGCAAATAATCAGCAAATAATCAGCAAATTGGCAGAGGATTTGGAGAAAGGCAAGTTTGGCTGTGGGCAAGAATGCTGGTATTATAGCAGGATGACAATAAAAGGTGTAGAATGATAGAACGATATACTGATAGACTAAATTTTAAAAGTTCAGTCTGAGTGTTGGAGTTATGAACCTGGATTTCAGATCAAAGTTTGATCTTTTAGCTCTGAGATCACTTTCCGAGCATGGTGGCAGGATGGAAGATGGTTTTTTAGATTTTTCCACCTCCATAAATCCCTATCAGCCCGATTGGAAGAGAGAAGTATTTTTGAAAGCTGAAAGGAATTCGACAAGGTACACGTATTTTGAAGACCTCGATAGGGAATTGGGAGAGTTGGTTGGTGAAGACGTTGCTATAACGGCTGGGGCAACGGAGGGAATCTATCTCTCACTAATCTTTCTCAAAAATCTTGACATGGAACGCATAATTATCCCCAATCCAACCTACTCGGAATACGAGAGAGTTTCGAGGATTTTTGGATGCAGGGTTGTTAAAGCAAAAGTAAATCCACAAGATTTGGCAGAGAAGGTTAGGAAAAACAGTGCAGTGTTCTTCTGCAACCCCAATAATCCCGATGGAAAATACTTCAGTCCTAAAGAACTGAGATCCTTAATCAAAGCAGTCGAGGACAGCAATTCAATCTTAATCATCGATGAAGCATTCAAAGATTTTGTCAAAGGCTTTGAGTCTCCTGATGGAGATAACATAATCAAGATAAGGACGTTTACGAAAAGCTATGGCATGCCGGGAATTAGAGTGGGATATATCACTGGCTTCTCTAGTGAGTTTCAAGCTTTAAGGATGCCTTGGAGCATAGGTTCTGTCGGTTACGCTTTCATCGAGAAAATCATCGAAGATGGCTTTGATTTTTTGAGAAATACGATGCCAAAAATCTGGAAAGAAAAGGAGAGGATTGAAAAAGCTTTAGGTGTGAAAAGCGATGCAAACTACTTCTTAATGAAATTTGACGTAGATCTCCTTAAATCAAAGAAGATCTTGGTTAGGGACTGCAGGTCTTTCGGGCTAAACAGCCTCATTAGGTTCTCTGTAAGAAAACCTGAAGAGAATACGAGGCTTATAGAGGCCATAAAGTCTTTAAGTGCTGAATGATATGGCTATCAAAAGCAAAAGCCAGAGATCATAGGCTATCTCCCTCGATTTTCTCCCATTTCAGGATACTTTTCTCAACAGCCTTGCTAACGGAGATTTTTATTTCTCTCCCAACTTCCGTTGCATGCCCGGCCCAGTCTTCTCTGCCTTCTTTGCAGAAAACTCCAATCCCATCACTTGTGGTTCCGGCAGCTCTGTACTTTTCATAAACAACTTTAGCTTTTGCTTCTGTGGCAGTTATGATGGCATTAACCATACCATTTATGCTTAGACCCTTATCGATTATTAGGGCGATGTTTATTGTGTTTATTGTATTCATAGAGCTAAAGTCCCTCACTTCAGTCTCAAGGTTGCTCAGCCCTGCCGTTACATAAACCTCAACACCTCCGCATTTAAAGTGGGTAAGAACTTCAGAAATATCAACGGCCGTCATGAAACCAACAAAATCTTTAAGGCCATATTTTACTGCAAATTCTTCGCAGTCCAATCTGTAGTCTCCCGAGTAGTTTTTATCCACGTATATGAAAAAGAAACCCTTGGCCTTTGAAAGTCCTCCCTTATATGGCGCGGAGGAAAGGGAGCTGAGCTCATAATCAAATCCTCTAATGAAGTTTTTCGAGATGAAAAATCCCCTCATTCTCGATACCTTTTTCATCAGTCTACCTTTACCACACCTTAAATTTTCTCCTTTAGCATTAAATATAGCTCTTCCACCCTGTTAACAACTTCTCCCTCCGCGAAACCTCTTTTCTTTGCGAGATAAACACTTCCTCCCGCACCAACTCCCTCCTTGACGTAACCCCTTTCGTAATCTCTGAGCCCCTTAAACTTGGAATCGCTGAAATTCAGCATTGCAGTCCAGAATTCTATTCCTATTTCCTCTGCGGTCTCTTTGAAGGAAGAAGTTTTATCGTTTGTAACGTATTTCGTTGTAGCGATGATGAATCTTGAAAGATCTTCCCCTAAAGCCTTCAGTGAGGCTGCAACGGCGAGCATCTGACTTCCTCCTGCTAGCACGACTCTCTTTTTGAAGCCCAGAGAGATGCCTAAGACGGTTGCAATCATTGGATCACCAAATTCTGAAATGGCCATGAGTGGATCGCTTATACCTCCTTTCTCAATCCCAACCCTTCTAAAGCCTTCTTCAATCACGTCTTCCTTTAGCTTTTGAGGATTCTGTGGTGAAGCGGAGCTTGTTTTTGCATCGTAGCCCAAGGCCAACAGCACAGCTTGGGCAGTAGTTGTCCCACCGGGAATACTCTCTCCAATAACAACCTCTTCAAATCCCATTCTTTCAAGCTGAGATCCGAGCAGTTTTGCTCTCTGAACGATTTCTTTAGCATTCTCCAAAGCTGGTTGCATCCTGAAGTCTTTGCCAAATCTATCTGTTATCTCCACATAGGGTGTTTTTGGAGGCAAAATCGAACCTCCTCGAACGGGGAGAATAGCAAAATTTGCCAACTCATAGCTCGCTTTGGTTATTATCGCTGGTGTAGGATGACCTTCTGGAGTTACCGGGATAGCATCTATGCTCAACGGCTTGCCATAAAAAACGTATTCGACATCGGCTGGAGGGGTGTATTTGGTAAGTTCCGGCGACGCCCCAGCAACGGAGATCCCTGGAATCGTTGCTATTTCCGTATTTGCAATCACAATAAGCATCAAATCCGACATACTTGATTTGAAATCAAGACAATTTAAATATTTTCTCTTTTTTCATCCGACAAACTTAATGGGTATCTGACCATAAGCGTGCTCACTGAAAGCAACACTGATATAAGAGTAAACAAACCGGAATAAAAGGAGAAATAAAGGAGAAATGATTCTCTAAAAATCTTTTGTCCCCCTCATTTTTGAGCGTACCGCCATGCCGTATCGAAAGTTCTGCGCATACATTTTACGCATTTGGAGTACTCCATTGTAGAGATCTCGATTATCCTGTCATCCGTCCATGAAATATTGAAGATTACATCAGAGAAGCTAACATTGCCTATATTTGCTTCTTCCTCGTCATACTGATGATAGAGCCTTGCTTTCGTTACAGCGACTTCACCAAGTTTTGTTAACTCCTCTGTTCTTTCCACTCCCATTGGAAGGATTATCTTCAAATCCTTTCCTTCAAGCAATGGCATCAACTCCTTCAATAGATTCATTGGAATATTGCTTATCCTTACAACCCTCGATCTCTTTATCTTTCTCTTAACCTCCTCGATGCCTTTTTCAATTTTATAGGTGGTCCCAATTTTTGCTTCATACCTTCCATCTACTATGGGCATTCAATCACCCTGCATTTAATCTTTAATCACTCCCATTAATCACCCCAGCCCAAGCTCCACCACTCTCTAAAACAGTTCCCACACTCTTCATACAGCATCTCAGAAATGATGTAACTGTCATCTGTATTCTTGAATATGTTGAATACTCTTTCTTCATCGAGAATTACTGATATTGCCGGCACCTCTACATTCCTAACCCTCTGCACAATTTTTATGTCTGCTTCCTTTGTTTTCATGTTCCTGTGCTCTATTCTTATACTTCTCTCTCCCGGAAAAAGTACAACTTTAATCTCTGCATCTTCATTAAAACTATCTTTTATTTCCTCTAAAAACTCAGCAGTGGTATTTGATATCCATACAGTCTTCACCTCTCTCAATATCTCTTTAAAATTCTCCAATCCGATATTGTAATTAGTTATAACAAATTTTTCTTCCATTTTCTCCACCTCCAGCATTTCTCGGATGGAATTCAGAAATCTTTCATAATTTTCCTTGTATTTCTCGAATATCTCAACAGGATTGACAGCTTTGAAGAGTAATGGTGAACCAGAGTATATTTTTATCCAGCCTTTACTCTCGAGAGATTCCAATACTGCATAAATCTTTGTTCTGGGAACTCCTGATCTCTTAGCAAGTAGTGTAGCGCTGTTAAAGTTGGTACAGAGCAAGCTTAAGTATACTTTCGATTCATATTCCGTTAAACCAACCTTTTGCAGGTTCTCTATGATTCCACCCATTAATCGATCAAATAAAATAAAATTTAAATAGTTATTGTAACTCGAAAAAGTTACAGAAGCAATAGAAAAATTTGCAGCTCATCTCTTCTCCCTTAATCTTGGCAAATTCTTTTTGAACACTCGATCTATCGAAATAAAATCATGGGCTAGTCTTTTCTTTGCTTGAATGGGCTGAATTCTCGGATCTGAATTAACTCTTTTCTTAGCCATCTGGGTTATTTGGAAAACCTGTAATTGTAATCTTCAACCTAAAGAGGCTCTTATCCCATCAAGGGTTATTTTGGCATTCGGAATTTTTTCAAACCACTTTCCAGCTTCTCGCATGCATATTCGTCACAGTGAGCACAGTTTTCAACACTTTTTTCAAGGCCACAGTTTCTTATTTCGCAAATGTTACGTACTCAATGAGTCTCCCACCGGCAGTACATCCATCACAGTTAACGTATTCAGGCTTCATTTCAGCATCGAACATCTTTGACCATAGTTCGGCAACTTTCTTCCTTTCTTCATCGCTGTCTTTCTGAGTGGCAATGTAGCCTGGGCACTGGCTGCATACAATTCCGCAAAAAGCAATTATTTTTTCATACTCTACTTTGTGGTTTATATCATTTATACATTTCTTGTAGAGTTTTTCTCAATTCTTTAACTTCTCTGATCTCAATTCCTTATTTCAATATTAGCACCTCAAACTACGCTCCTAACAAAAGCTCCTAACAAAAGCAATACAAGTATTCATTAAGACGAACAAAACAAGTTCGCTCTTATTTTCCAAAATACAATTGTTCACATTCTTTTTTGTTTTGGGAATAAGGTCTCCTAATTTTTCATCCAGAAGTCTACAACTTCACTTATTCTGGGGTTTACACCGAATATATCTGTTGCAAGCGTTGATGCAAGAAGTTATTATCAGGAGAATAAAGGATACTTCGATGGAAATTAAAACTGGAGAATGCCAGAGAATACTGTAGTTTACCTTTCATAAAATGATCTATTGTACTCACAAGGCTGAGAGAATAGAAAACTCCAGCAACCATCGCTAAAAAAGGTGCTAAGAAGAACAAAGAGGAGATAAAGTAGAGCAACATCATGAAACTGTTTTCAGCTAGAATGTTGATAAAAAGAGTTCTTTAGACATCGATTCATAGATGAAAGTTCTGCTGTATGCCCTCCCAGCTTCTCACAAATCTTAAATATTTCTGGATGTCTGGAAAGTGGTGTATTAGGATTTTTAAGGTAATTTTAAGGTAACGAAATCGCCAGAGGTAGGATCACTAGAAGCAAATGAGCTTGAGCCTTAGAAAATATTGGTCTCAATTAGATTTGATTCATACCAAATCTCCCCGTTATGCTCATGCCTCCATTTTAGCAAGAGACCCGTTTGCTTATCATACCAACCTGTCCATCTGTCATTTCCAAATTCAGCTTTCAAGATGTAAGCCTCACGCTCATTACCCTTGATTTCAATTGATTTAACATCAACGATCTTGTACCCTTCTCCATTCTCCTCGTCATCTCCAGCCTGATAGAGATTTATCGTATCACCAACGGAAATGTCAGTAGGTATCCAGAGGTAGTAATAATAGCTTTTAAATGGCGGTCTTATGAAGAGTCCTGTAATATTTTGCCCGTTTACCATCGCTTTTAGTAGCTTTCGAGAGTTTGAATCTACATAAAATGTCTCATTTCGAAGCCAGTTGTGTTTGATCACAACCTTGTTGTTTGACACGGAAAGAATTTCATGCTCGTCGATGTAATGATCTTGAAAGAAAACGTTGTAGACATCATACTTTGCATAGGCTCCAGCTTTAAGCCAAGAGATTTTTGGATGAGAGTATAGGTTGAATACAGCTACCAACAAGACTATCGCTCCGATGATTACCAAAATCTTCCACCTCATTATGCCACCTTTCAAGTACTGCGAGATTTTTAAGCTGAACTCTTAAACATTATCCTTTTAGCTTTGGCCAGTTCGATTGCTTGACCAATCCAAGCGCTCGTCAATATCCACGCCTTGTGATTTGACATATTTCTTGCTGTAATTGCCAGTCTCTATTCCATAGCAATATTCAGAACCTTTGAATCTCTGCTGATATGGCACATTTGAGCTAATCTATCGGTTGCCAAAGTGTTGGGTGTAAAATGGTTATTCCCGCAATGTTTGCCATGAATCAAAGATGTTACATTCGTCAGAGTTTTGGTCTTGCATCCTTAAGCCTATGCTTTACAAACTTTATGAAATATTTTACTAAAACTCCGGCAACCGCTCCAACAATTAAAATCCCAGGAGTTAGTAATAGCAATAAAAACCGAAATATCAACCCAACGTCACTGCGGATGTAAAAATAAGGGTCGACAAAAGGTATTAGGTATGTAGCTAAAAACGTAAGAAAAACTGGACTCTCCACTATTATAGCTCCACAGATTGCTTTATTCTTTATATTGCTGATCAGTCCAACTGCTAGACTAATAATGAAGCAGGCTAAAGAACCGCTTACTAAATGATCTATATCACTTCCGGTATAACTACCGAAGATAAAATGTAAGGCAGGTTTCAAGAAAGGACTTAAAAGATAACCAATAAAAACAGGTATCCTACCCAGAAGAACATGCAACAGTCCCCAAGGGCTCCCCTCCCAATACGCATCTAATGTAATCAAAACGTATCCATAGAGTGCCATAAAACCATATACGATAAATGAAACTAGAAATGCAAACGAGAAATTCTCTCTTAATTTGGTTATAAATCTATCTGTAATTTTTTTATTCAAATCTGTTCACCTCGGTTAGCTTCTAACTAAGTTTCCAGTCAACTTCAGTAAGTCGTATAACAACTTTTTGTGTCCGAAGCCGATTGCATATAACGTTTGCTGGTATGCGAAGTTCGAGAGAGGCTTTGCCGAGCATTTGAGTGAGTGCAAGAGAACCGCATACTCGTTGTTATACGCTGTTGTCCATTCATTATTAGACTCAATCAAGACCATAGTATCTTTACTATAAACCATACTTGTCCGTTTATGAGGGTCCATGCAATTATTGGCCCGATAGAATTTTTTGTATATTTATAGACCAAACCTAACACCAGAAAAATTAAACCAACTTTGGGGGCGTTCCAAACACCTGCAGTAGGGGAAGAAAGGATGTGCAAGGCACCAAATATTATAATAGTTAAAATGAGTCCCCATGATAGTACTCTACTCTCGCTCTTAAAAATGCGATCAGTATTGGTGATAAGCCACATGACAAAGAAGACCTCCAAAGGACCATAGGCAAATATTCCTAATGCAACATACCAGAGATTCCAAGGGAAATTTAAATGAAAAGTAGGCGAATCAAAATGCGGTCCTCCAGCCAGAAGTCCGATACAGAAATCAGTTGCAACAATTAAACTTGATAGCAAAAGGGATTTCTCTATTCCTTTACGACTAAGTCCATACAGCTCAGGATCGTCTTTGCATATGAGTGTGATGACTAAAGGAAACAATCCAACAGACACAAATTCGATATAAAACGCGAGATACCGCCTCTCACCCAATACTTCAAGTGCTGTTGTGAAATCTAAACCATAAGCTTCTAAAATAATCAGTACAACCAACGCTGCACCAACAAAAAACCATATCCAAGTGGCAATAACTCGAAACACGGGGTTATAGAGAAAAGCAAATCTAACATCTTGATTCATTTGTTTCATTTTTCCACCTCTTTATTATCTGAAATTCCCATCCTTTTTTGTGCAAAATGGGCTCTTTAGCCGAGTGGAATTAGTGTTTTCTTTTCCCAGTTCTTGGAATGACTTCGACGTTTTCAACTTTGAGTTTTAGTTTTTCGGTCAAGATATCAATTCGTGTTGCTGAGCCACTTTTTTCCTCCACTTCTACACTCATCCTCTCAAATTTTTCCTCCCCATTCTCCAGCCACTCCCTGCATACTACGGGACTGGCAAGGTAGATTGTGTCATCTTTTAAATCTAAATCGCCGATAGGACCTTTAAGCAAGTAGAAGTTAATAAGATCACCATTTTCATCAAACACGAAAAGTACATAATTGCTCACCCAGGCGATGAATCTTTTTCCGTCTTTTATGATCTTACCTTCCATTACATATTGGCTCTCTGGATAGGTTACGTTTATTATTTTGGCCCATAGGATTTCTCCATCTCTGCTCAGTTTGGCTAAGAATGGATGAACTTCTGACTTCCAAAGTGGTAGTTCACGAAAGCGTTCATGAGCAAGCCCCGCAACATAAAAATTATCACCGGCATAAATTGCATATAGTTCTACGGAATACTTCGGAAGTTCTTCAAACTCTGGGATTTTCTCTCCTTCTTTCTCTGTCATTTTCCTCTTTTCTTCTGGGATCTCGACTTTTCTTTTTATCTTTTCTTTAGATTTCAGGGAGATAGCCCATTCAAGCTTACCGTTCTTGCTGAGCTTGATAATTTTGTCCCCTTTCGTTAAGTATATTCCATCGGACACGGAAATATCATCGTTCAAATCTCCAAATCTAATATTACTTTCACTTTTTAATTTTATAGCCCAAATCACATTTAAATCTTCATCAGTTTTCACCACTCCGTCCCTCGTGTTAAAGTAAAGAAACTTTCCATCACTTTCGATGTCAAACACGTTTAGAAAGTCTTCATACTCAACTAGAATAGGATTCTCCCTCGTCCCCTCATAGCTAACCCCCTTTTTCACAAGATCCTTTATCCATACAATCTTACCATTTTCGATCTTGGCAATGTCTACACCTGCAGCATAAATCCTTCCGTCAAAGCACTTCAAGATATTTGAAATCCAGAAATCCTCATCAAGCGTCAAATTCCAGCCGTTTATCATTTTAATGTATGGAGAACCTCTTTCAGTGCAGTTCTCAATAAATCCAAGTATGTAAATGCCGTTGTTCACAGAAATTTTCCTTCCTTCAATAATCTCGAATCTGTAGTCTGAGCTTTCAGATTTCATTTTTGAAGATTGGAATACATAAAGACTAGCTGCAAAGATTATTACTATGCATACCAGCAGAAGCGTTCTATTCACCTACCACCTCCATTTTAAAATTTTTAAATTTTCCTTGGGCGGACTCGCAATTTCAGACAACGCTCGTTTCGGGGATATGTGAAGTTTGCGATAGCAAATTTGGGCGAGCGAAGTCTTTTACCCGCTGTTATATGCAGTATGGTAGCAATCTTATTTTGCATAATTCGTCTCTAATAAGTTATAAATTTTATGAATACCAATACGAAGACCAATAATTGAAAATGGAATTAGAACACAAACATATCGATTAATATCAGATCGAATCAATTCACGCATCTGCGCTGGAGTTTCTGGTACGGTTACTGGAATTCCTCCAATATCAATTACTCCTTGACCAATATGATAATACATTATTGGTATCCGCAGGGTATAAAAGATAAGTAAAACAAAGGAGCAAAGACCGATTACTTTAAGAATAGAATCATTTGTGGTAACAAGAAATATAAGGCCAGGTACAAGTAATGGAGTCCAAAATAAGACTCCCGATTCTGGGTGTATTAAATTTTCAAAGATATATCGCCAATTTAAACCCAGTGTATTAATATCACCTCGCAAAATACCTAAATGTAATGGTACTCCAAATAAAGATATATTATAGATGACAAGAATAATAAATGCAACTAAACCGCCAAGAGAAAAAAGTACAAGAAATCTGATTTTTTTAGTGAAAAGAAAATATCCAATTAACAGGATTACCAAAATGCTGAGTTCAAGCCGAGTTAAAACAAGTAAACCAAGTATAAGGCCTGATGAAATTATATGCCAGGTTTTGTTTGAACGAAAAGATAAGCATGTAAATAATAAAAAAAGAGAAGCTAAGCCATACGAGGTCAAAGTTGCATAAAGCGGCAAATCAAAAATATTTTTCATAAATATAGGCGCTGTGACTAATGCTGCTGGTATAATAAACAGACATTTATATGTTGGATAATACAACTTTAAAACCTTTGCATTAGCCCATATACCTATGAACAAGAAGAAAAAACTAGTTAATAAAAGTGATAGTGCTAATTTCCACTGGTACCAGCTACTTTCCGTAGGAATATAAAAATCTTTAAAAAATAAATCTTTTATAAGTAGAGGTTGTGGTGGCAACATCGTCATTTCAGAACCTACCGTTTTTTCTGTCCTTTTTATCGTAAGCTCAGGGGATACATATTCACTGATTTTTTCTGTAGTTACGAATGGCTCAACGAGTACTGTCAATAAAGAATATGGAATAAGTGATAGCAGACTATATCCAGGAGACCGCTGTTCTACAAAATGTAGGTTTCTGACGATTGGTTTTTCTTTTGCAGGTGTTACCGACTGCAATATAGCGTAATAATCTACCGAATCAGCGGCAACATTTACTTTAGTTGATGTTGCTATTAAGACAATTAAGATACCTATAGATACGAAAAACAGAATATAGTCTAGAAGATTTAATATTCGTGAAGTATATATTTTCTTATCAAATTTGTGCGTCATATTCCCAACCATTATGGTTAGTCTTATATTCAATCAGCCGCCATATTGCATATAACGGTTTGCAGATATGCGAAGTTCGACATGAAGCCGAATTTGGGTGGAGCGGAGCGTAGCCGTATGTCCGACTGTTAAGTGACCCCGACAGGGGCAAGGTGTGAAGCACCGCAGAGTCCCGAACCCCGCCAAAAGATTCTTTACTCATATCTACCCCTCTCTAAATTTACTCTTGCTCATTTGATTGGGCTTTCTAAAGTTTGCGGTATAATTTCTTTTCTTGCCGTAGCTCTCGACGAATTCAAACTCCTGTTTTTCAGCCAACGAACGGACAACCGACAGAGGTAAGAAGTCAGGGTCTCCTGGTTGTTCAGTGATGGATAAAAGGCCAGAGGGTCTAAGAACTCTATATATCTCCTTCAGGCACGCTTCTGGGTTTGAAACCTCACCCAAAACTGCCACAAGAAAAACAACATCGAATTCGTTTGCATCAAAGGGAAGACTGATAGCGTCTCCCTGTGTAAATCCCACATTATCCACCCCCGCTGCTTCAAGTTTCCGACGGGTTTTTTCAAGCATCTCTTGTTGCAGGTCGAACAATTCTAAAATGTCCTTGTGGGATGCGTCGTGCAACTTCAACGCTAAAGTAACCCGAACCTGGACCTATTTCAAGCACTCGTGAATCCTTTTTAAGATGAAGGCGATCAGCCAGTTTCTGAGGAGAAAGAATGAGCCTGCGTAAAGGAGAATTTAACCAAAATGATAGCAGAGGTGGATAAGCCCCCTTACCAAAAAACGCTTTATGGTCCCCTTATATTCCGTAGAATTTTTACATCTTTTCCTATTCTGCTTAACCAGAGTTTTCGGTCCAAAAATGACTATTACTTATTCTCGGCGTAATATGGGCTTTGTGGCATCTTCCTCTTTTCTTCATGAAAGGACAATGGCAGCACGATGTGTTGAAATTTGGCACATTGGATTTCTGGACGTTTATTTTTAGCCCAATCATTCTTTCAATCTTGTTCACATGGATTTACAACAACACTAACCGTAGCACTTTATCAGCAATTCTTTTCCATTTCATGATTAATTTTAGTGGGAATCTTATTCCCTTAACCAAACAAGGTAGACTCTATACCTTGAAACAAGTGCATTATACCTTGCTTGCAGACCATCCAGGGCATAACCACGCCAACCCAGCTCCTCCGGTAATGGACCATAAAGCAAGATGAAAATTGCAAATGGAAGAATTCTCCAGGGTTCGAACAACAAATTTTTAGCAGTTTCAAATTCCGGTAAAGGAGAGCCCGCGAAAACACTTAACAGAAGGGCAAGAGCGTTCAATGCAGGAAAGGTAAGCAAAATCACCAAGAGCCACCTTTTACCAATCCGTCTGATGTCAAATACACGTTGCCAGTAATCTCTCCATTGTTCCTTATCGTGGGTGCGGGAAATTAGTATGATTTCTGCTAATGCTGGGCCGAACAGTCCAAAAGCACCAAAAAGTATTGCAGGAAATCTCCAGACATTCCAACCTAACAATATAACCCACATCCAGAAAAACCATGAAATACCAAGAGCAAGAGCAAAGAACCTCCATGGGTTTGCAGCTTTTAAAATTCCTGTGTTCATATTATCTACCTTTTTCTTTTCTGGATGAGCCATTACAAATCAAAGGCGGGGTTCGGAATTTCATCTAACGGTATGCGAACATATCTTTACTCATCCTTTCTTTTTTACCCAGTAATTATTATTTCAAACTTTTCTTTTTTAACTGGTCATAGCGAGTTTTGCCTAACATCAGGGATAAAAGAAGTCGCCGAAGGCGATTTGGTGAAAGCATAGACCTGAACCAGATACATGCTGTTATTTGTCGTTGCGATACCTCCTGGCTATTATCCTGTTGACAGCGTGCTTGTGAGGAATGCCACTCGACATACAATCGAAGATTTCCTCTGTACAATACACAATCTCCCAGTCCCAGAAATAACCCATCAACTCTCCAGATTTGTAAAGGAAAGCTGTTTCTTCAGCGTCTGGTGCTCTTGGAATAAACGGCTTCTTCACGAATACAGAAAAAGCAATAATGCCGTTAGGTGAAGTGTGCTCCTTGTAGTTCTGGAAGCGTTTATCTCTTACTTCAGGTGGAAGATACTGCAAGGTGCCTGTTGAAAAAATAACATCATAAGTATCTTCAAGCTCATAGGTTACAATGTCAGCATGGATAGTCTCGACGTGAACTCCAACTTCCTCAGCATACCTCCTTGTTTTCTCTAGGCCAGGCAGAGACAAGTCGAGGCCAACAACCTCAAAACCATGTTTGGCAAAATAAACAGCATTTCTCCCCTCTCCACAACCCAGATCCAGTAGCTTGGGGCGAAAGTCTGAACTGGGTCGAATAATCTCTATGATTCTATCGCATATGGTAGAGGGCTTCTTTCCCCAATAGTATTCCTGATTTGCATACCTTTTGTCATAAGGGTTCTCCTTCTTCAACTATCGCACCTCCCTCGAATTGCAGGCAGATAACTCGTCCATATTCGAACTATCTGGATATACTGCTATTTTGGGAACATATGCGACATGTTCACACATGCACCCTTCTGGATGACCGAATGTTTCTGCCCTTTCCATCATGGTTCACCTTCTGTTAAAAAGGTTATCAAAGGGCTTTTTACTACCCCAATTTCACAGCAGGGATCTCAGCTTCTCTTGCCTTTTATAAAGATTATAAAGAGTTGATTTTCCCATTTTTAAATATTTTTGCAGTCTCCTCAAGGATCATTATAGGAGAACTACTCTCCAACATTAGGTTTACTCCTTTTTTGCCTGCTAAAATTTACCACCGTTTAACCTCATGTAAATATAGCGAAGGAAAGCAAAAGTTGGTCACATTAAAGAATTTCTCTCTTCCTGAGCGTGGTCAACTCTCATTTTATTTTAGAATAAAAGAGACTCTTATTATTCCAGAATAGAAGAAAGATAGAATTTTTGCTCTCTTATAGATGAATTGAAGGAAAGCTTGAAGAAATTTCATATTTACTTTGATTTATTTTAAATTACTAATTTATTTTAAATACATCTTATTTCTCTTATCACTCTTTTGTAAGCATAAAACACCTTAGTCCTTTCTTCATCTCTTAAAACTTGGATAAAACGGAAGAACTGTATTTTAAAAGGAGCGTCAGATGGATAAACGATGAATTTTGGAGTAAAAAACGGATTTACACTCTTTACCTTATATTTTTGTACATAATAAACGATAAATTTGATCCATTTGGCATCTAAAGGAGCCTTTCAGCTCTCGTAAAATCTAAATCTTTTTCCGTTTGAGTTATAGCTTTAGGGCCCTTACCAAACTAGCTCTCATCCAACCTCTGCAACACCTTCTTTTCTCTAAAACCAAGAGCAACAACCACAACAACTACCGATAACACCATAGCGATGGTAATCAAAATCTTCCAGCTCATTTTGCTCCTTTATTTTAGCCTTTTTAGGTATTTTGCCTGAGCGAAGTCGTATTAATAAAAAATTTAGGTTCTCTCTAGCTATGTCATTTCCAACCCACAATTTTTGGAAAGTTATTCCGTATTTGTTAAAACTCATTAAATAAAAAGTTGCACCAAATCTTTCAACTAGCCTTTATATGCTCTTTAGTAATCTGGCATCTCTTTCCAAAGATAGTATATTAGGGGTAACCCAATTATCAATAGGGCAATGCCGCTGTATCCCCCTGCAAACCCGTCGAAATACTTTCTCGTTATAATTGCTGCGATGTTATGACCGACACCCTGTAGGCCCATAAAACCAACATATACAATACTAAGCTTGTATGCCCAGCGCTTATAATCTAAAACAAAATAGAATAGAACCACGGGAATGCAGAGAAGCATCCAGTTTATAGCTAAATAGGATCCAAGTCCGAGTTTGCTCACCATCCAGAATCGTCCCCAGATTTCTTCGAACACATGGGCTACATGCCCGAGTAACATTAAAAAGTATAAAGAAATGATTTTATTTTTCTTGAACTTAAAAACACCTGATTTTGATAACATTTAGAGAGATTTTTGGGTCGATTGTTAAAAAAGTTAACCTTCTAAAAGCTCCTCAATCTTTTTCAAAATCTTCTCTATCTTTTTTACTTCCTCAGCCACCTTTGTGCCCCTGTCTGTAAGTCTATACCTTATTTTACCATCTGAGTCCTCTCGAGAGACGATTAGATCGAACTTTAAGAGTTCTTTTAATCTATTGTTTAGGGTGTCGGGATAAGCTTTCAAGATTCTTAACAGCTCATTAAACGATTTTGGAGATTCAAGCAGGAGCAAAAGTATATCGTTGAAGTATTTTTTGCAAATAAATCTGATCATTATGAATTTCGAAAGTCTTTTATAAATATGAAATCCAACTACGATCAATCGTAGTATACGGATCAAGACCTTAGCAGTGGTATCAAGCCGATAGCCTCATTTGAGACAACCTAAAAATGCATTTGCTTTGAAGCTATACAACCCCCAGAGTATGTGTTTACAAGTCTCCACAGCTTCGATCAAAATCGAAGTCCACGGTTTGAAAAGGCCAAGCAAACTCTCTCAGAAGATAGATTTGTAGTTTATGTAAACCTGAATTTGGCTGGTATGATGGGGAAAGAAAGCACTACAGTAAAAAACAATAGAATCCTCATTGTAGAAAGTGATGTTGGGATATTGAGGATATTAAAACTCATGCTTACAGAATACGAATGCATTTCGGCAAATGATGGCGAAATGGCCGTTCAGCTTTTCATGAAGTTTAGACCTGCATTGGTTTTGGTGGAGATAATACTGCCTAAAATGAGTGGGATAGAAGCCACCAAAAAAATTCTTGAAATAGACCCAGACGCTAAAATAATTGGGGTTACTGCCTTCAGAAATAGGTGGGGGAAGGATTTACTCGAAGCTGGAGCAATTGAATTGATAGATAAACCCTTCAGGAAAAGAGAGCTGCTAGAAATTGTCAAGAAACATCTAAAAAACCAATCAATTGATTGGGTCACCTACTACACTAAAGAAACTTAAACCGCTAGAAATATTATACGGGCCGGGAGGGATTTGAACCCCCGACCGACGGATCTCTCCGAGGGCTTAAGAGTCCGCTGCTCTGCCTGGCTGAGCCACCGGCCCCCTTTTAAAAGCATCTGGGTCTTTGCTGTTTGGGCTTATAAGGGTTATGGTGTTTTTGGAGTTGGTGTTGGCCGGTAAATTAAACCTCGGGATAATTTCCTGTTTAATTTCCTGTTTAATCTACTGTTTTTTGTTTATCCCTTAAAGACAAGAACAATTGGCATTTCGAATGCTCTTCCGTTAGATTCTGTGTCGAATTCTCGAAACTGGTAAAGATAGGAACGCTATTAGAAGAAACAAAGTAGCAAATACAGAGAATGGGAATGTATAGCTACCATACACATCCATGAAGTAACCGGTGAGGTAGGGGGCGAGTATGCCTCCAATCCTTCCCACACTCGCTGCTGAACCCACCCCCAATCCCCGGATGTTTGTTGGATAACTTTTTTGGGTGAGTAGGATAAGCAAGACCCACCCACCAATGCTGAGGAAAGAGAGGATTATCATTCCTGAAATTGTCAGAATGGCACTTCTGGAAAAAATGAATATCAGGGTTGCTAAGGCAGCAAAAAAGGAGTAAATTACCAATAATCTCTCTGTATTTCCTTCCCTTGCAATAAAGGAAAGCAGTAGTGGGGAGATTATCTGAATGCCATATACCGGAATCAAAATAGGAATCGAGACAGAAATCAAAACGGAAATTTCATATCTGGAAGAAACTACAACCTCGGGCAACCATAGGAATACACCGTAGTAGGTGTAGACGCCGCAGAACCAGATGATCCATAGCAGTGCAGTAAGTTTTCCGTATTTATAGAAGAGATCGCTGATGTTTCCTGAGATATTTTTCTTAGAGTTGGAATTAGAATTAGATTGTGTAAATCGGATAGATCTACTATAGGATTCGGCATAAGATTTGACATCGGATTTGATATCAGGAAGTAAATAAAAGAGTGGGAGGGTTAAAAGCGGAATAAAGCCTGCGATAAAAAGCTGTCCGAGATTAACCTTTAAATAAAATACAGAGACTACAAGCAAAGCTCCAAAACCCCAAAAGGATTCAATATAACACATGTATTTGTCCAGATTTTCTTTTATAAGATCTGGTAATGTGGCAATGGTCATAGTTAAGCTTCCACCAAGCCCAAGTCCGGCAACGAAGAGCAGAAAAAGGAGCCAAAAGTAGGTCTGATTAAAAGCCATCATACCGGTTGAAATTGAAAAAATTGTGACGGAGATGTATATTACTCTCTTTCTCCCAGTAAAGTCTGAAAGAGCACCAAAAATCAGAGCCCCCAATCCTATACCGATCATCAGGCCAGTTCCAAGCAAACCTGCCTGAGAATGGGAGAGGTTATATTTTGGAATGAGATCTGGAATAGCAAATCCGAGGAGTAAAGTATCAAAGGCCGTAATTCCAAAAAGAATTCCCAGGATGATAAGATAGGTAAGGTTTCTCGGATCGTTGGAAGCAGATGAATTTGCCATCATTTCATCTCTACTCATTTCTTAGATATCACCTAACTTACCTAATTTACATGACTTTCTTAATTTTCCCACCGCATCTGGCTTCATCCAACCTTATCCAACCTCGTTACCTTCCAATAAAGAACCTCATCGAAGTTAGCTGCAAGCAAACCTTCGTTGTAAAGGTAGCTTAAATATGCCCTTAGTGCAGACATCATGAGATAGTATTCTGTAAAGTTATTTAGTTTAATCTCAAACTCTTGACAAAGCTTTCTTAGGATATCCTCAGTTGTTCCCTCCTTAAGGGAAATCAAGAATTCTTCAACCTTTCTGATCACATCTAAGTTGGATTCTACAAGCTCTGAGATATCATTTGTAGTTTCTGCATGGCATGGGACATAGTGCTCATACTCACTTTTCTCGAGAAAGGAGAGAGTTTGTTTCTGTCTTTCGACATCCATAAAAAGCGGAATTTTGTACTTCTTGATAACCTTTCTGGAAAAAACGGAATCGGCACAGTAGAGAACGTTATCGACTTCCACACCAATCTGATTGGGTGAGTGACCTGGCAAGGGCAGAACATCTACAATCGGAAATTCTCCACCAAAATCGAGTTCGGTCTTGTTTTTCACGTTCAAAACGAAATCCACTTTCGTTGCTTCAGCCATCAAAAATCTGTTCATAAGGTCTTTTACCGGATGGGCTGAGTATAGGTAAAGTGGCTCGAGAAACGGGTACTGAATGATTCCAGCTTCGATTTCCGGAGCATAAACCTTTGCATTCGTTCTCCTCACGATATAGCGGTCTCCTCCAAAGTGATCTGCATGAGAGTGGGTGTTGATTATCGCCTTTACTTTTAGATTGTTTTTCTCGAGGAGCCTCAGTATCCTTCTGCCTGCTTCTCTGTCTAAGCCGGTATCGATTAAAACAGCATCATTTTTCACTCTTATAACTCCTATGTTTATTGCTCCAGGAATGTAATACGTGTTCTCAGAGATCTGCTCTAATTTCATAAGAAAAAGATAGAAAGAATTTATTTAAGGGTTGCTGGTAGCGAGATATGGCTGAGAGATTGAGAGATTGCTGGGAATCTGAATCAGGAAATAGATGGGATTACTTTTTGGGTTGTGTTGTTGTGTGTCAGAATTTGGATTGTGTGTAGGAAATGTTGGTGTGCACGTTAAAGTAATGCCCCTTTGGTTAGGGCTAATAACTTAAGGTACAGTTGAAAGCTGGGAGAAAATCTGAGAAAACCATCAATGTTTTAACGTTTTAACTTCTTAACGTTTTAACTTCTTAACGTCTGAATTGACCAAAGAAGTAGAGTTGATTATACTATTCTGCTATTCTACTGGATTAAAGTCATGAATTAAGATCAAGACCCAATTAACCACAGGGAAACCACAGGGTTATTAAACCCATCCTAAAATCCATATCTGGGTGCTTAGAGATGATTAACAAATGGATAGTACTACTCCTCACGATACTCTTCTGGGGACTTGCCTTTACAGCGATAAAGTATTCTGTAAGCTATCTCGATCCGATAGAGCTCGCCTCACTGAGGTTTGCAGTGGCAGATCTATTTTTTATTGCTGGCATAGCTATAGGGGGTTTCAGGATAAAAAGAAAAGACGTTCCAGCAGTTTTTATCCTTGGTTTGTTCGGAGTTGCAATTTATCACATATTCTTGAATGCCGGGGAAATCTATGTTAGCTCTGGGATTGCAAGTCTGATCATCTCAACTGCTCCGATATTCGTTCTTATTCTTTCTTGGATGTTTTTGAAAGAGAAAGTTACTAAGATGAAGATTTTGGGAGTTTTGATTGCTTTCACCGGGGTGGCACTCCTTTCAAAACCTGAAAGCGGAGGGAATCTATTAGGTGTAATCTTTGTATTCATCAGTGCAGTCTCAGCAGCAGCTTATACAGTTCTTGGAAAGAAGTTAATGGATGAGTATGACTCCGTCACCCTCACAAATGGTGCAGTTATCTTAGGATCTCTTCCCATCCTTATCTTCTCATTTTCTGGATTAAAGAAAATTCTGTTGTATCAGGATTTTGGTTTGACCTTTTCTGTCCTTTTTCTCGGCATCTTTTCAACCTATCTCGGGTATTTGGGGTGGTATTACTTTCTTGAGCGTGAAGAAGCTTCAAGGGCATCGGTATTTCTTCTAGCGATACCTTTCGTCGCCTTAATGGCCGGTGCATTTCTGTTAAAAGAAAACATAACAACCCTTACGATCTTGGGAGGAATGGCAGTTATCATCGGAATACTTCTAGTCATCAAAGAGCAAAGAACTTGATACTTCATGCTCGAGTGTGAGCCATAGCTCTCAATTCCAAAAACTCTATGTGTAAGGTTGGAAAATTGTAATTTCATGAGGTACAAAATTCATCCTGTAGCTGTGGGAGTGAGGATACTACCGAAGTGTGCAATGACCTACTATTTTGACTGCGATAAAACGATGTACTTACCCGTTTTCATGTGGTACATAGAAGGAGGAAACAAAAAGATAATCGTTGATACTGGAACGATGGATCCGTTTAAAACCAATGAAGTGAGAAGGGAACTTGGAGAGACGTATACATTTGTTGAGGCTCTTGAAAAGTTTGATTTAACTCCAGACGACATAGATATAATCATCCATACCCACCTGCACAACGATCACTGTGAAAACGACTTCTATTGTGAAAACGCAACGATATACGTACAGAAAAAGGAGTATGAGTTCATGCTCAATCCCCATCCGATCGATTTCAGGTATGACAGGGATTTGCTGGAGGATGCCATCGGAGATGGCAGGGTAGTTCTGTTGGATGGAGATGCAGAGATAGTCGATGGGATTAGTGTGATTTTTACACCAGGTCACACACCTGGAGGACAATCTGTTGTAGTTGAAACTGCTGAAGGGAAAGCAATAATAACGGGATTTTGCTGCATTATGGAGAATTTTAATCCACCTCCAAAAGCAGCGAGATTCATGCCAGTCATACCTCCTGGGATAAATACTGACATAATTGCTGGCTATGACAGCGTGCTGAGGGTGAAAAAGGAAGCAGACATAATTTTACCCTTACATGAACCGTCGCTCATCAAAAATGAAACGATAGGTTAGTGGATAATTTAATCCATAGGCAAAACTGGGCATTTTTTACCTTATTTTTCGAGAACTCAAGGAGCCATGAAGCAAAACCGAGGCCCTAATTGGTAGTTAGTAATTAGTGTAAATCTGCAATTGTCAATCAGTAATCAAAAAGTTCTTGTGCTATCACTCAATTAAAAATAAACATGGTCTCAATAGAACTAATAGCCTTTGTTATTGGGGTAATTTATGGGTTTGTAAATCCCGGAAAGGAAGATCGGCTGAATATCCTTAAAAAGGCCCTTATAATTGGTATTGTTGTCGGAGTCATCATAGGACTTCTCGTGGCCTTCTTCATACCATTCGTTGGAATTCTGGTTGCCGGAGTTGGAGCATTGAGTTTTGCTTTGGTGGCTTTGTATTTCACAATATTCTTTGTCATCGGAACATTTGTTGGAGATGCCCTTGAGAGAGTCAGAAAATAACAAAAGATAAACAAAAAAGATAAACAAAAAATAAGTATTATTTTTGATAACATTATTTGGTGAACCTAAAATTTCTGGGGGTGGTGTTATGACTAGGATAGCTATTGTGTGTTGTGAAAATATTAGGGATAAGAGTTGTATTGCCTGTGCAAAGTGCTTTAAAGGTATAGACGAGAGAGCAGGAAGTTTTGAGGGATATGAGAAGATTGAAGTGATAGGTTTCTCTGGCTGTGGCGGATGTCCGGGATTAGTAGTCCCAAAACTCAAACTATTTTTCACGTATCTCCAATCTTTGGACAGGGATGTTGATGAGATATTCATTGGAACGTGCGTTAATTCGGCGATAACCACAGGGAACTGCCCGATAGGTGATGTAGGTATACTAAAGGAGTTGATCGAGCTGAAATTCGGCAAAAAGATAGTTGTGGGAACACATCCATGGTAGCTTTTTAATTTTTTGGTGGATAAAACTAATAGGAAAGCAATGTTTTGGGTATTAGAAGATTAGACTGAAAATACCACTCTATGAAGTTAAATTAAAGTCATAAACTTTTAAAGCTTAAAAAATTAATATCCCTCATAGGGGAAAAGTTTTATTTGATTGGCAAGCGATGGCTTCCAATTAGCTAAAAACCCTGCAATAGACTCTTTTAATGCATCGTAGGCGCTGTCTTTAATCTGATGGCTTAAATAAGGGTTGGATCTTCCAGGTTCTTGTATTAAAAAGTTGGCTATACCGATAAATTTGCCATCTGGGCGTTTTACAACTTTGATTTTCAATCTTTCCGGACAATTTTCAACTACGAATTCCCACTCACCCACAACTTCGTACGCTTTAGTGATATGTTCCATTTCTAAAAATTCGTTCAAATTGATTTCCATTTTAATCACCATTATATATTATAGAGCAAACTATAAAATGTTATGCATTCTTTTAGATCTCTATTTTTTGGAAATTTTGTTGGAACTTATGTTTGATATTTCTATGGATTTACAAAAAGAAGTTCTAATGATAAAGTAAAAGCAGAAGTTAATTCAATTGTAATCGACTCTGATTTAATTCATTTCCCATCCTCCTCTCCAGTCCTCACCTTAATCGTCCTCTCCACATCAATAACGAATATCCTCCCATCCCCAGGCTTTCCAGTTCTTCCAGCTTTCATTACCACCTCAATAACCTCATCAACCCTATCTTCCTCAACCACCAACTCGATCTTAGTCTTGGGCAATAAATCAACCTGCATCTCTCTTCCCCTGAACTGCAGTGTAATCCCCTTCTGCTCTCCTCTCCCCTTAACCTCCGTAACAGTCATTCCTACAAATCCCGCTCTCTCAAGCTCCTCCTTTATCCTTTCAAACCTCTCCTGCCTTATTATCGCCTCAACCTTCTTCATTTTCGCCATTTTTTAGCCACCTTTAGTATTTACCTCTATCTCCCATCTCCTATCTCCCCATCTTCTATCTCCCACCTTCTATCTTCCATCTTCTACCTCATCCAATCTCAGGCATAGGCAACCTCTCCATGCTGCGATATGTCAAGTCCAACGTACTCTTCCTCCTCACTAACCCTCAATCCAATCGTCGCATCAATCAGCTTAGCAAGCACATAGGTTACGACGAAGGCATAGGCTACGGTTGCGGCAACAGCGATGAATTGCGGAACGATAAGATCCACACTCCCGTAAAATATCCCTGCATACCCGCTGATCGCTTTGTTCGCAAAAAGGGCTATTGCAAAGCTCCCCCACAATCCACCAATCCCATGTATTGCCCATGCATCCAGACTTTCATCCAATCCAGCCTTTATTCTGAAATCCATGGCCTTATAGCAGATTATTCCAGCGACCAACCCAATTATTGTCGCACCTCTGACACCTATAAATCCGGCAGCTGGTGTAACCGCTGCCAAACCGGCTATGGCACCGCTCACTATGCTTAATGAGCCGGGCTTTCCTCCAGCCCATGCTACAAACATCCAGACTGCTGCAGCAACCATGGCGGCAACATTTGTAACGACTATGGCATTAGCAGCAAGCCCATTCGCTGCTAATGCACTTCCCCCATTAAACCCAAACCATCCGAACCAAAGTAAAGCACCTCCAAGCAAGGTCATCGGAATGTTATGAGGCTCAATGGAAACTTCGCCAAATTCCCTTCTCTTCCCTATAACCATCGCAAGTGCTAAAGCGGAAAAACCGGAGCTTATGTGTACAACTGTTCCACCAGCAAAGTCCAAAGCCCCTAGTTTCGCCAACCATCCACCTCCCCATAACCAATGAGCAAAGGGGTTGTAAACGAAGAATATCCAGAGCAGGCCGAATACTATGAAACCCTCCAGCTTTGACCTCTCTGCAATGGCTGAAACGAGAATTGCTAATGTGACAACTGCGAACATCATCTGATAGATCATGAATGCCATATGCGGAATGCTGGTGTCACCAAAAGCCTCAAATCCAACATTATTTAGGCAGAAATAGTTCAGACCACCGATGAAACCACCGATATCGGAACCAAAAGATAGAGAGTATCCTACAACGATCCATTGAATTCCAACGATGATTAGAGAGATGAAAGTTAAGGAAATCAAAGCCACAGCATTTTTTCTCCTTACCATCCCTCCATAGAACAACCCCACTCCCGGTGTCATCAGCATTACCAATGCAGTTGACACGAGTATCCATGCCGTGTTTCCAGAGTCTATCATCCCATCACCAGCCAAAGAAACCACCTCTTGATTTTAAGGGTTTTTAATACTTTTTCACAAAAGTGATGTTGAAGTTCATAAAACCTCAATTTAATCTGAAAAAATTAAAAATTTTTTGGATAATATGGCTTTATTTTAAATTTTTTCAAAATCAGAATTTTTAACGCTCATTTGTCATTGATTACTAAAAGCTTTTATTTTTGAATTTTGAATTCTGATTATGCGAAATTTTAGAATCGCATTGGCTCAGATAAATCCAGTAGTGGGAGATCTTGAATACAACGTGAAGAAGATTGTGGAAGGAATAAAAAAAGCTGAGGGGATAAAAGCAGATCTTGTTTGCTTTCCAGAACTTGTTTTACCTGGTTATCCTCCTGAAGATCTACTTTTAAAGCCTCAGTTCGTTGAGGATAATCTAAAAGCTCTCAAAAGAGTTGCAGAAAATACTGGCGATGTTGTGGCTGTGGTTGGATTCGTTGATGCTGAGGACGACATCTATAATGCTGCAGCAGTGATATATGACAAAGAAATAAAAGGAATATATCGAAAGATGTTCCTTCCAAATTACAGTGTTTTTGATGAGGAAAGATATTTTCAGGCTGGAAAAGAGCCGAATATCTTTATCATAAATGACGTTGCTGTTGGGATAACAATATGTGAGGATATTTGGTATGCTGATGGACCTGCGTTAACTCAGAGCCTGAATGGAGCAGAATTGATTGTCAACCTATCATCATCTCCATACCACGTTGGAAAGAGAGATTTCAGGAAGAGGATGTTATCAACAAGAGCATCGGATTACTGTGTATTCGTTGCATATACGAATCTTGTTGGAGCGCAAGATGAACTCGTTTTCGATGGGGGAAGCATGGTTTTTGACGGGGATGGAAGTTTAATCGCTCAGGCAAAGATATTTGAGGAAGATTTTCTTGTAGTTGATTTAAATGCTGACGAGATTTTCAGGAAAAGGCTGCATGATCCAAGAAGGAGGAAGGAGAAGCTGAGAGTCCCTGTGGTAGAGAAAATTTTCGTTTGTCAAAATCCTAAACAAAGATCGAGAATTGAAGCAAGAATTAAAAGGGATTTAAGTCTTGAAGAAGAAGTTTTTATGGCTCTTGTTACTGGTACGAGAGATTACGTTAAAAAGAACGGTTTTGAGAAGGTTTTGATAGGGTTAAGCGGGGGAATCGACTCATCACTTGTAGCTGCGATAGCTGTGGAGGCACTCGGAAAAAATAATGTGGTTGGCGTTCTGATGCCTTCCCAGTTTACGTCCAAAGCCAGTATAGAAGATGCTGAGATGCTTGCCAAGAATCTCGGGATTGAAACGATAAGGGTACCCATAACGAAGGTATTCGAGAGTTACATGGACGAGTTAAGGGCCCCATTCCATAATAAACCTTGGGACATTACTGAAGAAAACATCCAAGCGAGGATTAGAGGAAATATTTTGATGGCGTTATCAAATAAATTTGGATATCTCGTGCTTACTACTGGCAACAAGAGTGAGATGAGCGTTGGCTATGCAACCCTCTATGGTGACATGGCCGGTGGATTTGCAGTGATAAAGGATGTTTTTAAGACGATGGTTTATCGAGTAGCGAGATATATAAACGAAAGGGCTGGGAGGGAGATAATACCAAGTAGGGTATTTGAGAAACCACCTTCAGCCGAGCTTAGGGAAGATCAAAAAGATGAGGATGACTTACCCCCATATGGGATCTTGGACCCAATCCTAAAGGCTTACATCGAAGAAGACAGGAGTTTTGATGAAATCGTAGCTGAGGGTTTTGATGAGGAATTGGTTAAGAGGATTATAAAGATGGTAGACAGAAATGAGTATAAGAGGAGACAGGCTCCGCCAGGTATAAAAATCACGCCAAGAGCTTTTGGAAAGGATAGGAGGCTTCCGATAACGAACAGGTACACTCCATGGCGTTAAATCCTTTTTAATTTAAAAAACAAAAATAGAAATAAAGTTAGAGGCTTAGAGGTTCTATTCTATCGATGAGGGATTCATGTTCTTTTTGGTAGTTAAATAGGCTAAATTCTTCATCATCCATCCTCCTCTCCAGTCCTCACCTTAATCGTCCTCTCCACATCAATAACGAATATCCTCCCATCCCCAGGCTTTCCAGTTCTTCCAGCTTTCATTACCACCTCAATAACCTCATCAACCCTATCTTCCTCAACCACCAACTCGATCTTAGTCTTGGGCAATAAATCAACCTGCATCTCTCTTCCCCTGAACTGCAGTGTAATCCCCTTCTGCTCTCCTCTCCCCTTAACCTCCGTAACAGTCATTCCTACAAATCCCGCTCTCTCAAGCTCCTCCTTTATCCTTTCAAACCTCTCCTGCCTTATTATCGCCTCAACCTTCTTCATTTTCGCCATTTTTTAGCCACCTTTAGTATTTACCTCTATCTCCCATCTCCTATCTCCCCATCTTCTATCTCCCACCTTCTATCTTCCATCTTCTACCTCATCCAATCTCAGGCATAGGCAACCTCTCCATGCTGCGATATGTCAAGTCCAACGTACTCTTCCTCCTCACTAACCCTCAATCCAATCGTCGCATCAATCAGCTTAGCAAGCACATAGGTTACGACGAAGGCATAGGCTACGGTTGCGGCAACAGCGATGAATTGCGGAACGATAAGATCCACACTCCCGTAAAATATCCCTGCATACCCGCTGATCGCTTTGTTCGCAAAAAGGGCTATTGCAAAGCTCCCCCACAATCCACCAATCCCATGTATTGCCCATGCATCCAGACTTTCATCCAATCCAGCCTTTATTCTGAAATCCATGGCCTTATAGCAGATTATTCCAGCGACCAACCCAATTATTGTCGCACCTCTGACACCTATAAATCCGGCAGCTGGTGTAACCGCTGCCAAACCGGCTATGGCACCGCTCACTATGCTTAATGAGCCGGGCTTTCCTCCAGCCCATGCTACAAACATCCAGACTGCTGCAGCAACCATGGCGGCAACATTTGTAACGACTATGGCATTAGCAGCAAGCCCATTCGCTGCTAATGCACTTCCCCCATTAAACCCAAACCATCCGAACCAAAGTAAAGCACCTCCAAGCAAGGTCATCGGAATGTTATGAGGCTCAATGGAAACTTCGCCAAATTCCCTTCTCTTCCCTATAACCATCGCAAGTGCTAAAGCGGAAAAACCGGAGCTTATGTGTACAACTGTTCCACCAGCAAAGTCCAAAGCCCCTAGTTTCGCCAACCATCCACCTCCCCATAACCAATGAGCAAAGGGGTTGTAAATAAGAGTAGTCCAGAGCAAGCCGAAAAGTAAGAAAGAGCCAATCCTTACCCTCTCTGCGATTGCCGATGTTAGAATCGCAAGAGTTATCGCTGCAAAAACAAGCTGAAAAGCCATGAAAGCAAGGTGTGGAATTCCATTCAGTTCTCCCTGAACATTTCTCAATCCTAAAAAGTCTAACCCTCCAACAAACCCTCCAACGTCTGGAGCGAATGAAAGGGAGTATCCTATCAATATCCACTGGATGCTAACGATTGCCAGAGAAATGAATGAGAGCGAGATTATTGAAACAACATTCTTCTCTCTCACCATCCCTCCATAGAACAACCCCACTCCCGGTGTCATCAGCATTACCAATGCAGTTGACACGAGTATCCATGCCGTGTTTCCAGAGTCTATCATTTTACCACCTCACGTTCGGAAGAATCCCCGTGGTTTTAAAAAATTTTTTAACAAAATGGGTTAATTGCTGATAAAATTTCACAAAAGCTGTGAATCAATCACAAAATTTTTAAATCGGTCTGGAAAATGAAATTCACATGAAGAACCCTATACGGACAACGATAGCCTTTGATGAGGAGACAGCTGAAATATTTGAGAAGCTCAAGGAGGAAAGACTTTCTCAGAGTGAGATAGTTCGAAATGCCCTGAAGTTTTACCATCTTTTCCGGGAGTTTGAAAATTATGATATGGATAGATTAAAGGTTTACGTGGAGATGTTGGCCGAAGGGGAGCATGTAATCTTAGATCTCGATCACTTAGTTATCTTGCTTGACATTGTTGAAAAGCATAAGGATGAAAGGTTTTGGAAATTACATAAGGAAATAGCAAGAAATCATGCAGAGCAGTTTTCGGGAATGGAAGTTGAAGAAATTCTGAAGAGATTGGAGACATGTAACTTTTTTAGGCTGGGAAAAAGTAGCAGTGAATACGTTCTGGTTTTTGGAAGTGATCACATTAAAAAATTCATGAGAGTTTTCTTGGAAGAGATTATGAGGGGATTGAATAAAAAAGTTGAGATGAAGGAAAACCTGACCAAAATAAGGATTAGGCTAAAAGATTAGAATTTTAGTAAAGGGTGAATAAAATAGACAAAAACCCTTTGCTCAACTTTAGCAATTAATTATTTCAAATAAGAACGTATAGTAAAATTGTGGTGATAAAATGGATTTCTGGATAAGTGCTTCTGAGCTTGTTGAGAGGTTAAAAAGCGATTTAAAAGCTAGTGAAGTAGTTGAAATGTATATTGAGAGGATAAGAGAGCTAAATCCAAAGATAAACGCTTTTATAACCATTAACGAAAATGCTGTGAAGGAAGCCAGGGAAGTTGAGAAGGAAGACAAACCCCTAGCAGGTTTGCCTATAGCAGTCAAAGACAACGTTGAAACGAAGGGAATTCGAACCACCTATGCATCCAAGCTCTATGAGAATTACATACCTCAAGAAGATGCTGTCATAGTTGAAAGACTTAAAAAAGCTGGAGCAGTGATGATAGGTAAAACGAATCTGCCTGAGCTAGGATTAATAGCTTATACGGACAGCCCACTTTTTGGTCCAACAAGAAATCCATGGGATCTGGAAAGAACCGTTGGAGGATCGAGCGGTGGAAGTGCTGCTGCAGTGGCAGCGGGAATGATCCCTGTAGCAACTGGAAATGATGGGGGAGGCAGCATAAGAATTCCTGCAACGTTCTGCAATCTTTTTGGGTTGAAACCGACTTTTGGAAGGATTCCATGTCATCCATCAATGCCGATTTTCATAGGTTTGCATTCTGAGGGCTTTTTAACAAGGTATGTAGAAGACACAGCTTTACTTCTGGATCTGACCGCTGGCAGAGATGAAAGAGATATGCATTCTCTGCCAAAGCATACAAGTTATGTCGAGGCCATAAAGGATCCTGTTGATGGTTTGAGAATCGCATTCTCACCCAATCTGGGATTTGCAGTTGTCGATCCGGAGGTTGAGGGGATAGTTAGAAACGCAGTCTCTAAACTGGAAAAGTTTGGAGAGGTTGAGGAGGTTGATATAAACGTTCCAAATTTGGAGATGGAGCTTATAACAAAGGTCGTCCTTGAAGTAACCACGATGATGGGAGAAAAGATAGAGGAATGGAAAAAGATTGCCTATCCCCCATATCTCGGTTTTATGGCTTTAGCAGAGTCCTTAAGTTATAAAGAATACATAAAGATTGAAGAAAGAAAAATGGAGCTGTGGAAGGCCTTGAACATAATCTTTAAAGAGTACGATTTCTTGGTTACGCCTACGGTTGCGGTACCACCCTTCAAGCTTGGCGATATAGGAGTTTCGGAGATAGATGGGAAACCTGTAACTCCTCTAGGCTGGATGCCATTCACATATCCATTTAACTTCACATCGCAGCCAGCAGCATCTCTCCCAGCAGGATTTACGAAGGATGGCTTGCCTGTTGGAATGCAGATAGTCGGTAAGCGTTTCAAAGATGCCGACGTTTTGAGGATCTCAAAAGCTTATCAGGACATAAACCCATGGCAGGATAAAAAACCGTTTGATCAGCCTTAAACTTTATATTTTATTCCCTTTCTCCTAATTATCCGGTAAATGGAATTTTATGTTACATTTAAAATCAGATGTTAATTGTGAAAATAGTCACGAGATCGTTTCTTACAAAGCATATAACACCAAACGGCTATTTTATCTCCTATTCTCATTCATATAATCTGAAAAATAGAATCTAACATCAGCACACTTATCAACCCATGATGCAAACGTTACTAATCTATAACATCCTCAAACTCTTTAAGAAGTTTTATATGCCTCTCCAAAACATCCGTTTGGTTTGAAAATTTCTCCTTTACAGCCTTTAGGTATTCCTTCTTTCTCAGAACCTTCCGGTTTGAAACAAGATTGTCTGCAAGAGCTACGATTTTTTCCTCTACTGTCTTGGGGATGTAGTCTTTCTCCAGCAGGCCGAAGCTTTTTGCCTCCTTAGCAGTTAAACCAGCACCTATATGGCGTTCCACGATTTTAGCGATTCTCTCATCAAATCCATCTTTCCTAAGCATCTCGGCCCCAATTACAGCATGATCCATTCCATGACTCTTACATCTTCCAACATCGTGGAGCAAAGCCCCTATGAGCACGAGCTTTCTACTTTCTTCGTTAAGGTTTAGCTTCTCGGCTATCTTTTTTGCAACGTCAGTTACAATAAGAATGTGTTTGAAAACCTCCTCCTCAACTTTTTCTTTGAGGTAATGGGTTAAAACCTCAACTATCTCGTTCTCACTCTTTTTGAGCAGTCTGGAATATGGGCTCTCGCTATTTGCAGAATTTGAACTTGATTCAAAGCTCATAGGATTAAAAAAGTTAAAATTGGGTGATTTTACCCTTTCCTCCTACATTAACGTCTCCCTCAAAGCCATCCTCGACCTTCTTGAACCCTGGAACAACCTCAAAGTTTCCTTTTACTCTGATAATCCCACCTTTCATGTCTCCACCAACGAATCCACAGCTTCCATGGATTATTATTGTTCCATCCTTCATCTCAGTACCTATGAAATCTCCCGCATCTCCAAGTATCTCGATTTCACCACCACCCATCTTTTCTCCAATGTAGTTGAAAACGTTGCCCTTGATCGTTATCTTACCACCACTCATTCCAGTCATATTCCCCCAGTAAGCACAGCCTACGTAATTTCTCGCGTCTCCTTCAACAACGATTTCTCCCCCTTTCATCTCTGCTCCAAGCCAATCTAAAGCATTTCCTTCAACAACGATCTTTCCTCCCGCCATGTATGCGCCAAGATGATCGCCAATGTCTCCCTTTACAACGATTTCTCCATCGTCCATCCTTGCACCAACCCATTTCACCTTGCTGAAATCTCCTTCAAGGATTAATTTTGCATCTTCTCCTTCCTTTGAAATCTCGAAAAGATCACCGAGCTTTGCTTTCTCCTTTCCGTAATAAACCTGGAAGTTTGAAATCTCGTCTAAGCTCAAGGTGGCAAGCTGAGGTGTAATTTCTGCTTCTACACTAACCTCAAAATCCAACTTTGGTTTAAGAATGAGCATATCATCACCTCATCACAAGTCTTTCAGGTTTTCTGAGCCATGATTCTTCCACACCGTAGTTCTGTCTTTCAAGGCTGTAGTAGTTTGCGAACATCTCGTTCAAATCACTTTCAATTGCCTCCATTGAAACCTTAGATCTTGCGTCAACCCAGAAGGTTCTTCCCCATACTTCTTTTATAAGCTCCCCATCTTTCGCAATTACTTCTCCACCCTTTATTGTATATGCTGCCGTCTTAAAGGCCTTGTAAACAACTTCGTAATTATTGGAGAAGTCGGTCTCTGTGGGATTGAGATTGTAAATGGCTATGTCAGCATCCGCGCCGACACCGAGATGACCTTTATTCTCCATTCCCATGACTCTAGCTGGTAGACTTCGGGTCATTTGAATTACTTCGTAAAGGGTTTTCTCCCTATCGATGGAAGCAAGCCCGGTAGCTTTCTGAACATATGGGCTCACCCTTTCCAACTCCTTTCCCCTCATCGGGTTGCTCATTAGCATTGCCATGATGTATGGATACTCAGTGAAGGGCCCACCATTCGGATAGTCAGTTGAAAGGACAACCTTGTCGGAGTCAATGAGTAAGCCGAGCTCCAGTCCAATCGCCCATTGCAAAGCATGAACCGGATTTTTCGGTAAATAGCCAATAGGAACTATCCCGGCTCCACCCTCAATCTCGGAATCCTTATTGCACCATCTCGCTCCGGTAAGCTTATGCAGTGTGAACTGGAATGGGGCATCTCCGGTCATCGCTGTCGCATGCCCGAATATTGGCTGACCCATATCAATTGTAACGTTATCGACGCTGTTCACGTATTTGGCTATCTCAGCAGCTCCGCTTGCAACATCTCTCCACGAGCTTCCAGCATATGCGTTGAACTGAACATGAGTTACATGCAGCACTTGTCTCTTATCATTCTTGAATTTTGAAGCAAGCTTCATACTTTCAATCGTGGTTTCGTAGTTGCCAGGGGTGCCAAGGTTGTTACAATGAAGGTGAACGGAATGAGACAGGTTGAGATTTTCAGTTTCCTGGATAAGGGCTGTGATTATCTCTCGTGGCGTCACAGCGAAGCCAGGAACCTCGTCATCCAAGCTTTTGCAGTTCCCACCATACATCCAAGCTTCAACCCCACCAGGATTGACAACTTTTACACCAAAACCTTTCGTTCTTTCCAAAGCCCAAGCAATAAAAGCTCTTAGCTTTTCCCAGTCTTTTTCTGCTACGTATTTAAGAACAAAATGCCAGTTTCCGAATACTGGCAACGCAGCCTTATCGATCATCGGAATTGCATCAAGCTCCTCGTGAGTATGTAGAGATCCCACAGGTGGCTGGGCAGCCTCAAAGGCACTGGTGTAGCCCATTTTAGCATATTCGTATCCTATTGCAGGAGAAGTAAGCAAAACCCTTCCTATTGATGTCCTGAATTTTCCTGCAATAAGCCTTACGGTCCTCATCTCCTCCGGCCTCATCTCCCTGCCGGTATTGATTTTGCTGCCAGCTATGTGGGCGTGCATGTCAAATCCACCAGCAACCACTAGTTTGTTGCTTGCATCGATGACTTTAACCTCTTTAACCTCTTTTATCTCAGATTCTTCAACGATCTTCCCTTCTTTGACGAAAATGTCCATTTTTTCTCCATCAATCTTATTCTTTGGATCAACAACAATTCCATTCTTAATATGGAGCATCATAAAATCACCCCAATCCTAGTTTCTCGTTTACCTTTTCAAGCATCATCTCGAGTATCTTCTCATCGCTCCAGTACTCCGTATCTATCACCTTCCTAACCCTGAATGGAATACCGTCCATTCTGTAAGCGGTGCCCTCAGCTTCCAGTCCTGCCATTGCTGATGGAATTACAACCTTGCTGATTAAGGTCGTCATGTTCGGAAATGGATCGATCTGGATAACCGGAATCTTCTTGAGATGTGCAACAGATGCCCTCGGAAAGTGAGCTACTGGGTCTGAGGCTATTACCAAAGCTGCATCACAATCTTTTCTTTGCAAAACCTCATTTGCAGCGAATTCACCGGGAGAGAATCTTGGATATCCTCTGCTGAAGTCAATCGCATAAGTATAACCAACTTCCCATGCTGGAACTTCTCCTGCCCCAACAACGTTGTAATGTCCTCTCATCGGCCAGATTATCCATCTTGTATGGCGATTAAGAAGCTTGATCAGCTTTATAGCATTTTCAACATTCCTGTCTCTTCCTCTGGACTGAGTCACTCCCAAACCGTAAAGTAATGCACCATATTTTGCGTTTTTCATGATCTCTGCAAGCTCTCTCAACTGCTCTTTTTTGACTCCTCCAACCTCGGCTGGGACAGCCTCCTCTTCTCCTTTGATAAGAGCCCTCAGAGCTGAGATCACTGGATAGTCGTATCCTGGTTTTATCTGGATGAATATATCTGCCATATTTGCTGATTTTGTTTTCCTCACATCGACAACAATCACTTTTCTATCCTTCCTGTGTTTTATAAGCAATCCTTTTGCTCTAACGGAATATCTCATCGGATGTCTTGGATGTGCCTCCATTGGGTTGCTTCCCCAGAAAACAACAACGTCAGCCCTGTTTTTCACCTCACCCAAAGTTCCACCTGGAACTCCTTCCTCAATCAAAGCCAAAGTCCCTGGGGCATGGCAAACACTGGCACATTGGTCGTAGACGCCACCAACCTTTTCTGTCAGAATAACCCCAAGCCTTATTGCCTCATTAACGGTTGACGCCCATCCGTAGAGGAGGGGTCTTTTCGCATTTACGAGGATCTCAACAGCCCCTTCTATTGCCTCTTCATAACTTACTTCCTTTCCATCGATCATCGGGGCCTTTATCCTCTCTTTCTTGGAGAATTTTGCATTCCCAAGTTTACAGAACTTCTTTCCTTTGTACTTCTCAATGTCGAAAAGTACATCATCGCAAACACTCCCACAAAAAGTGCAGATAATGTTGGTTAGTTCGGCTTCTTGTTTAGCTTCCTGCATCATATCACCTCTACAAGCTCCTTTACCGTTAAAACCTTTTCATCTGTCTTTTCTACAGTACCCTTTATTCCTTTGAACTGGGGCATTCCGGTGCCATCGGTATTGGGATCGATGATCATGTTTGCATATGGACCCATTGGTATGAACACCATACCCTTTTGTAGATTTTTGTTTTTAACGGCAAAAACGACAACTTCTCCAAATTCAGTCTTTATCTTGATTCTGTCACCATCACCAAGCCCAAGGGAATTGAAGTCATCCTCGCTAAGTTCGCAGTAGTTCACGGCATTGAAGTACTCACCGGTCAGCTTCTCTTCCACCGTAGCACCCTGTTCGAGAGTCCTACCAGAAATGATCTCTACTTCTACACTCATATTACATCACCGCACAGATAATTGACAATAGGTCTATTAGTTACTATTTAACGATTTGTTTTTTTAACGGGTTTTAGGCTAAGGGCGTTATTACTAATTGTGCATAACCAAAAAGATGAATTTTAACGTTCCTTTGAGTAAAGTTCTTTCCTCCTCGCTTCGAGGAGCAAATCTTTCCTCCCTAAAAATTCGGCTGCTGAGATCACCTTAGCACCAGCCCCTTCTCCACGCTGAATAACTTCTTTTATTCTGTCTTTGTAGTAGATATCTCGAGTGAGATGGTGATCTACAACAATTGTTTTCGCATCAGTCTTGTCTATAAGCTCTATCAGGTTGTTTATCGAACTATCCATGCTTTTCGCTGAGAATCTATATCCCAGCATGTACGTCATTGGACCATCGATGAATACAGTTTCAGCGTTGCTAGCGATCAGAAACTCGAGCTGCTCTTTATGAATCGGCCCCTCTACATCTGATGAGAATGTAAAGGTATCTCCATCATCGATAAAGACTTCTATCACGTAGCCTAGTCTTGGATTTGCTCCGTGAAAAACGGGTTTTGAGATTGAGATGTGGATGTCATCGAATTCATAGCTCTTTCCATCTGCAAAATCTATGTCAACATCTAGTTCATTTAATCTTTCGAGAAAATATGCAGCCCTCTCCATCTGACTTCTGTTTATCTGGTTTTTCGGATGTTTGAGCAGAAGCTTTTTCCCTCTGAGCAAGTCTGCATCATCTGGATTGTGGTGGTCGTAGTGGTAGTGAGTAATTATGACGATGTCGCTAATTTCTATGCTTCTTCTAATCTCATCCATCAGCTCTGCCATCTTCCGAATCTCAAGCTCGTGAGGTGGCAAGCCGTATCTTCTCGGTCCTAAAGCAACACTGGGATCAATCACTACATTGACATTTTTGGTTTTAACAAAGGTACACATGCTTCTCGCTCCAAGAGAATCGAAAGCAAGGGGGATTATCTCCATAACACCACCTTAAATATATCTGAGTTTTTTGGATTAAAGGTTTATCCTTCCAGATATTCCTTTTAAATTAAAAAAATCGATATCTATTTAGTATCTTAAGCCCATGATTACCAAGTCTCAACCTCTAATCCCCTCACCCGACTGAAATGTTTATGGTTTCTCGTCAAAACCTTCTCATTGTGAGCAAGAGCTATACTAGCAATAAGTGCATCCATCACCCCTATTTGTTCTCCTTTACTTTCTAATTCTACTGTTATTTGTCCATAGGTTTCAGACGCTGTAAGGTTGAATTCCAGCAATCCCAGTCTGCTAAGGATGCCCTTAACCATTTTTAAGTTTTCGTCAACCTTTCCTGACCTATATGCTCCCTTGAAAAGCTCAGCAGCATTTATCGGTGTGGTTGTGAGGTTTTCTCCGTTCTCAACAAGTTCCCTCAATTTTGCTATGGCATCAGGGTTTTTTCTTATTATGCCAATAAGGAAATCCGTTTCTAGGCAGACCATTTGCTCACCTCATAGGTTGATATCTCTCTCTTTCATCGTCTCTCTCGATCTGTACACGTCCTCCACTGCATCAGCTAATTCTTGTAGAAAATCAGTTGATTCTATAAAATCCAACAAGCTTCTACCCTTTGTTATTCTCAGAATCACATCGCTGAATGATTCTCTTTCCTTTTTCAATCTCTTCAACGCATTATATGCGTCCTCGGATATTGTTAGGGTTTTGTGTGCCATACTTTTAAGTGTATTTAAGTGTATTTAAAAATTTCTAATAAAATTGCCCCTCAATTTTAAAGATTTTTAAATCTCACCCGCAAAAACCTTAAACATGCGTTTAAGAACCCATCACCTCATTTGCCTCCACTTCTTCAAAGGAGAGGGTTATACCAAGGAATATATAGAGAACCTGAAGAGTATTTTAGAGAGGGCGAAAAGAGAAAAGCAAGAAGAAATTGAAGTTGTTATGGGAGCTGATGACGTCTGCAAGCCTTGTCCCTATCTCAAGGACGAGATTTGTAGGAAAGGAGAAGAGCGGATAGCAGAGTTGGATTTGCTTGCGATGAACCTAATTAAAATTAAACCAGGAGACAGAATAAGATGGGAATACACTGAAAGTAAACTACCTGAGATTATTGGGGTATGGAAAAAGTATGCATGCTTTGATTGCGAGTATGCCGAGATTTGTAGTAAGGATGAAAGATGGAAGGGTGGAGGTTGAAGTTCAAGGGGAAGTTTAAAGGAAGTTGTATAGTAAAAGGAGCTGATATATGGCTAGAATCATTGAAGAGATAATTGCTAGAGGACATCCGAACGTAACGGCCATGCATAAAACGACACTTGAAATTACGAAAGAGAGAGAACTATCTAAGAGGGGAGATTGCATAATCGGCGTTAGAGCTGAAAAAAGTATTTCCGAACTCTCAGAAAATATTAAAAATCACCTAAAAAGGGGTGGGATTGCCAAGATATCCATTCTCCTTCCTGAGTATGGATTGAAGGAAGAGATAAAGGGAGTTGGTAGTAGGAAGATGTCTTTTAACCATCCAACAGACATAGTAGTCAGAAAAAGCTCATTTATTTGCGGGAGAACTTTGTTAATCAAAGCTGACAAAGCAGCGATAGACCTTAGCAGAGAGATGGTTGAACTCCTCAAATATCCTTCAACATTTCTGGTGTTTAGAATTGAAATTTAGTAAAATTTAGTTTTGTTAGGTATTTTTCTCACTTGAGATTAAATCAGGTAAGCTGAATTGTGGATACACCCTACGAAATTACATATTCTTTGGAATATGGAAGAAACACCTCTTTTATCCAAATTTAATGATTCAATTGAGAGGTAGATAACGTATATTCTCGTGATAATATTGATATATTATTTGAGGAATACAGAAGTAATATTTTCCGAAAGTTTTATATCTCGGTTCGAAATAAGTGGAAGGATGCCGAAGGTCAGCGTGGACATTCCAAAGGAGCTGTATGATGATCTGATGGAGCATGTAGGTGAGAACAAGAAGTTCGTTAATCTAAGCGAGGCTATAAGGACTGCCATAAGGAAAATGCTCGATCAGCTTGATGAAATTGATAGACGGCATGGAAGGATCTGAGAGACTCTGAAAGGATCGAGAAATCAGAATCTTAGCCTAAAGGGGGTGATTGGATGATAGTTTCGGAATTCGTAATGTGGGTTGCTGCAACACTGGGTATCATCACCCTAATAGCGATCCTGGCGGAGAGATTTGGTGTGGAAATAGCCATTGGCATATACGCTGCTTTAACAGTCATAGCGAACATAATTGCCGTTAAGGTAATAGCAGTGGGAGAAATCCCCTACTTCGGAATGATAATTGGGCCTGCTGGTGTTATCGTTTATGCTACAACTTTCCTTGTTACAGATATTCTCGGGGAAATATACGGGAAGGAGTATGGTAAAAAGGCCGTTATAACAGGTTTGGCTGCAAACATCGTAGCCATAATCTCAATCCTCATCGCATTAAAATGGACGCCAGCTCCATTCGTTTCCCAAGAGTTTCTGAAGAGCTTTGAGAGAGTTCTTGGCTTAGCGCCGAGAATTGTTATCGCTTCTATAATAGCCTATGCGATCTCTCAGACCCATGATGTTTACGCATTCCACTTCTGGAAGCAGAAAACGAACGGAAGGTTCCTTTGGTTTAGAAACAATGCCTCTACAATGGTATCTCAGCTAATCGATACGGTGATTTTCATCACAATCGCCTTTTACGGAGTCTTCGAGCCTAACGTAATCCTTTCGATGATCGCCGGGCAGTACATCCTGAAACTAATTATTGCAGCGATAGATACGCCGTTCATGTATATTGCAGTCCAAGCTTGGAAGACGATTGGGAAAGATGTGAGGGTGGAAGTTTAGTTTTATTGTGACTTTTGGATATTAATCAAAAGTATGAAAATATATAAAAATATATAATATATGTTTGTATTATCCCTTCTTGACCTATGATAAAGTAAAATTGCTAAGGCAAATATTATCGTTGCAATTTGAGGTAGAAGTTAAGGTCCTTCGGTTCAGATGTTGTAGGTTCAGACGTCATAGTTATTTGTGGAGCTGAGGTGGGAGTTGGATTGGGGGTTAAGGTGGAAATTAGAGTGGAAGTTGGAACAGAGAGTTACAGCTTCAACCACCATAATTGAGAAGATGTTGAAAGATTCAAGATTAAAGTAGTAATAGTTTTCATCTTCACAAGTTAATTCAACTTGATGTTGCTGCAGTTCCAGCATAGTCCTATCAATTGAAATACCCATAAAACACCGACCTTAACTCCACACACACAATCGGTAGAGTGAATCTGGGTTTTGAAGCGTTATATGTTTGGTTTGCACCAAGTATTTGCATTGAGTTAGAAAATCAATAGTGTAAGAGAGACCACGTTTTATAGAATTTTATCTTAAAATTTTTACTATATTACAATTAAAAACTACTTTGAGTCAACTCAACAATGCGAAAAATTCACTGAGTTTAGTTAGCCTGAGAATTACGTTTTTACCAACTTTCTCATTTTCAATAAGCCTCTTGCTTCAAGCTTACTGATAACTCGCCTATTGATTTTGTTTAACAGATAAGAAAGATAATGAAAATACTCATACACCATACTTTAAATAAAAAACTTAACCTCATTAATTAATCTTCCCACTCCTTTATCCTAGACTTCCCAGGAGGTAAAAACTTCATAACCTCATCAGGTGTTGCTATTGCTCTAATGAGACGCTTTTCCTCCTCTTTCGCTATAGAAACGAGCTTTGACGCCATCTTTACGGAGATCTCATTCGGACTTTCATTTCCGATTTCAAGCTCGACAAAATAATCACAATATTTTTTAACAGCATTCAAAGGCCCGCCAAAAACCCTCAAATTTTTCAAATCTACTCCTACAGCACATGAAACCGATGCGGTGACATAATTCCTTTTTCCCTCGATGTAAAAGCTCCCTTTTGGCAAATATTCTCCTGGCTTCGCACTCCTCTTCACTTGCTCCGGAGTAACGTAATAAACCTCTCCACTGTACTTTCCGTCCTTCCATAAGCTCGAATAGGTTGCAGCAAACTGTGCTGCTTCAAGCTTGCTTTCGTCTCCAGCTTCAACTCCCCTCTTCAAAACCGTAACCGGAGCACCTGGAACCTGAGTATGGAAAAAGAGATCTCCCTTCTCCATGTACTTTGAGACGATCTCCTCATTCATCTTCGCGTTTCTGCCTGCTATAACAAGAAATCCCTCCGAAGTAAAGAACCATCTGAATCTTTCGTACCACTCCCTCTTTCTTGATACCTTTATGCTTTTCACGAATTTAACCTCATCACTCGCTTTCTCAATCTCCTCTTTTGTTTTCTCGATCGCTTTCAAAACACCTTCGTACTTCTGCCTTATTTTCTTGGCTTTTCCGTAGTACAAATCGGCAATCTGCGGAATGCTCTTATCAAGGAAGAGATCGATCTGGAACCCATTTAGTTGAATTACTACGAGGCTTTTTGCGGGATCTATCCTTTTCACGAGCTTTGAAAGACTTTCATTTTCCTTCACAATCTTTTTTATCTCATCCCAAGATTTCTCCTCCCTCGCTCGCCTGAAAGATTCTATGATCTCTTCGATTTTGGTGTAATTCTCGTATATGAAATCTCCTGTCCTCTTATATAAGCCCATCTCTCTCTCGAACCTTTCTTTAGCATTCAACTGATCTTCAAGTCTCTTTTTTATCTTTTTAAGTCTCTTATTCTCTTTTTCTTCAATTTCAGCCTTCTCGATAATCTTTTTTGAATAAAAATCGTCCAAAGCCTCATTAAAACTATCGAAGTATTTCTTCTTAAAATCCTCATATATTTTTAGTTCAACAGGCAGAACATCAACGTAATCTCCCTTCTTCAGCAGAATATGGGGTTTAAACTCTCCTCTTTCAACCGGCCCGAATATTGATTTTATTGCTTCCATCAAGGCCTTTATCTCATCTTCTTGCAGCTCTGAAACCTTCTTTTTCTTTTCGATTCCTGCTCTAAAACAAATCTCCTCAGCATACTGCCCGCCAATGCTCAACCGGGTGGCAAGAAATCTCACTACTTCTGTTTCATTCCTGAAACCCTTAAAATCCTCAGCTTTAACATCAAAGGGACTGAGCTGGGGTTTAGGAAGTTTGTAAACTTCACCAATCTTGAAAAAAGGTTTCAAAGGCATGATTATCTTGAAATCTGAATTACAGAGGATTACGTTCCCCTTCTTGAAAAACTCTCCGACGAGTATCTTTTCCTCCTCCCTCTCAACATGAATGAAAACTACCCTGTCGAAGTCATGCTGTTTAATCGCTTTTATCCTGCCTCCCTCTAAATGTTTCCGTAAAAGCATTGCAAAGCTTGAGGGGAATCTTGGAGCCTCCTTCGGAAACTTCGTGAGATGAATTCTCTTTCCTGACTCGAGAATTAAATCAAACTTTTCACCGGGCTTTCTCAGCCTTATCCTGATCTCATCGGGAGGATTGTGATAGATCTTGTCGATTCTCGCACCAACGAGGTCTTGTAATTCCTCCACAACAGCCCTGATGTCAACGGCAGAGATCTGTTTCATGGTTATACGATATTTCGCTAAGAAAAACACTTCCAGTACTTCGAATGCACCTTTTTCACATCCTCTATGTTGTCTTTAAGCTTGTAAAGGGCTGCTTCCTTCTTTCTATATCTTAGCTCAGGGAGGTAGTTCATTGGTTCTCTTATGCACGAGATGTCCATTCCTGCCATCGCAGCTATAATCCCGAGGTTTGTGTAGGGCAGAGCTGATTCAACACTATAGCCGCCTTCAAGAATGGCCACAAGTCTTCCCTTACAATATTTCTCTGATAACCTTACCGCTTCATTCATAAGCTCTGCATAACCTCTTGCAGTCAAAGCTAAACCCGTTATGGGGTCGGTAAAGTGATTGTCTTGGCCCGCAGAGACAGCGATGAACTCAGGTTGGAACTCCTCAGCCACAGGCCGAATTATCTCTTCAACGACCATCATATACCCCTCATCCGATGTACCGGGAGGCAGAGGCACGTTTATCGTGAATCCTTCTCCATTCCCACTACCGCACTCGTAAGGAAAGCCTGTTCCTGGATACAGAGGCATCTGGTGCGTGGAGATGAAGAGAACACTGTCATCATCGTAGAAGATCTCCTGCGTCCCATCTCCGTGGTGGGCATCCCAGTCGAGAATCAAGATTTTTTTTATGCCTTTTTTCTTCAACCACTTAACCATTATCGCCATGTTGTTCAGATAGCAGAAACCGGCTCCGATATAAGGCTTCGCATGGTGGCCCGGGGGTCTTATCATAGCAAAACAGTTCTTCACCTCTTTTTCAAGCACAGCCTTCGCAGCCCTTATCGCTCCACCTGCCGAAAGTAATGCTATCTCAAAAACACCTACAGGAATATTCGTATCCCAGTCGATAAATCCTCCTTTCCTACTCTCTCTTCTCAAAAATTCCACATATTCCCTCGCATGTACTTCTAACACGTCATCCATACTTGCTTCAAAGGGTTCGAGGAGTTTGATCCTTGGATCCTCAAAGATTCCTTCTTCCATGAGCTGATCCATTGTATATGCTAACCTCTCCTTCCTCTCCGGATGAGTTGGAGATTGTTCATGCTCCAAATACTTTTTATGATAAACTATCCCGGTTTTCATCTCATCATCTCATCTTAACTTTTATCTTTATTCTTATCTTTCATAACAATTCCCTGCTTATCCCGGGCCTTATTTGCACTATAATATCAGCGATTTTACCCCTTTTAATCCCTCCCCTTACAACGGTGTAGGAGTTGAAATATATCGCACTGACATCCTCCTCTGTATATCCCCCAGCCAAAGACAGAACCTTTCTCTTTGCCTCTTCGATTATCTCCTCATCTGAAGGAAGACTTCCAACACCAAAAGGACTTTCCTCAACGATTCCATTGAAAACCGCTTTCCCGCTTTCAGTATCAAATCTGGCATACATAGTCAAGCTCACCCTTGACACAGCCACACCCACAGCATTCACAGCCTCGCTATGTTCAGGAACTATCACATTTATCTTTGCCTTTTTGGAGATCATATCAGATAAATGCTTACCGAGAAAACCAGCAGCAACAACCCTTTCTACGTTGACGGATTCTATAGCTTCAGCGATCATCGTAATGAAGTTTTCAATTATCTTTCCACTATCGATTTTCATCTCTTTGGCGAATTCCTTAGACTTTTTGTAGTCTCCGATCTCAAATTCCTCCAGATTCAGAACATCGGTCAGCGTAAAATGATTTCCACCAAAAGCTATGGGTTTTCCCTTTCTGCCAGGATACAATTTTCCATTTTCAACCGGTGAATCTCCACCGAAAGGAATTGAAAAGGAGTCAACACATCTAACGAGAGTTTTCTCGCCGAGTATGTTAACGTTTTCAATTATTTTTGGCAGGCCATCTTCAACGATTACAAAATCTGTAGTCGTGCCTCCGATATCTATAACAAGAGCATTTTTTTCTCTTGTAAGAAAGTAAGCTCCTATGGCAACAGCGGCAGGACTGGAGTTATAAAGCTCAGATGGATTTTCTAAGGCAATCTTATAAGGGATTATCCCACCATCACCTTTATAATAAAAAAAATCTCCTACAAAATTCTTTATTGTGTTCGTAAGATCGAAAACTGTTTTCTTTATTTTCGCATTGACGACCGTCGTATTTATTCTATAGAGATAATTCATACCCCCGGCATAATGTGAGAGTGCTATGGAATTCTCATCAAAATAGCTCGAAGCTATGGAAAAAATCCTCTTTTCGATTCCAGCATTTCTGACGCTGAATTTTGATGCAATTGCAATGTTCTGAAACTTTTCTCTCCTTAAAATCTCTAAGATCTCCTCTTCATCTATCTCTTCGACTATATCTCCCCTATGATTTACAAAACCTTTAACAATTCTGCCTTTTTTCTCATAATTAAGTCCTGGTCCTGGAATCAGGATTGTAAGGGTTGGAAACTCAGAAGCTCTGCTGAGAAGGAGATTTAGAGGTAAAGAAGTACTCACAACAACTCTACTCTTTTCTAACCTTCCTTTCTCCACCTCTATGCTTCTGAAAATTCCTGCAAGGCCCTCTTCATTTGGAACCTTTATCGTCGTTATCCCGTCATCACCTATAACTGCTGCATCGGTATTTGTGCCTCCGACATCTACTCCTATGAACATTCAACCCTTTCTTGTTTCTAGAAACATATAAAGGTAATTAAAAACGGTAATTTAACATTATTTAACATTATAAGAATCTTAAAAAATCCAAGAAAATCAGACCGTAAATTAGACTGTCCTTTAGGGCTGACGCTTGCCAAAAACCGAAAGTTTTAAAGTTTAGTGTTATTAATCATGTGGTGGCATCCATTGAACATGGTTTTACAACTTTAAAGGAGGTACAAAGGTGGGGAAGAGAGGTTTTAGAGGTTTTAGCCTTCTAATTTCTTTCGTTGCGTTATATTTATTCTGGATTTTAAACTCGGGAAGGATTGAGCTACTCTATCTTTCGATGGGGGTGATATGTTCATTTGCCATAGCCTATATCTTTCATGAAATTTTCGTACCACTCAAAGAGCCAAAAGTTGTTTTCAGAACGGCTGTTCGTTTCTTACTTTATATTCCATGGTTGTTTTATCAAATCATCCTAGCGAATCTGGATGTTGCCAAAAGAGTGTTGCATCCCAAAATGCCCATAGATCCAATTATAATTTCATTCCCCTCCAGGCTAAAATCTGAACTTTCCATGACCACCCTTGGAAACTCGATAACATTGACCCCCGGAACGATTACGGTTGATATAGATCCAGATGGTACTTTCTATGTCCACTGCCTTGCAAAAGAGCCAGCAGAGTTTCTTTTGAGTGAGGTTCCCTGCGAAATGGCTACAAGAGTAGGATACGTTTTTGGAGAATTGGAGAGGTGGAAAAAGTAATGTCCATCTTTGAGATCTTCCTTTACATTCTTCTGGCTACCACTTTAATCGTTCTTTACAGAGTAATCAAAGGGCCATCAGTTTTCGACAGGATCGTTGGGATAAATGCTATAGGAACTAAGACAATTTTGATGATTGTCGTGATATCCTACGTTTTCGAGAGACCAAGCTTCCTTGATATAGCCCTTTTGTACGCCATTCTGAACTTCATTGGAAGCATAGTGATCAGCATTTATGTTGAGAGGGGAGGTGTCACGGAGTGATCGAAGCTGTAAAGTTAGCGATAACAATCGTTCTTCTTTTAGCTGGTTCGTTCTTTTTAATAGCCGGTTCTCTTGGTATCGTTAGGTTCCCTGATACATATTCGAGAATGCATGCAGCCGGAAAATGTGATACCCTTGGACTTTCACTAATGCTGGCTGGTTTTGTAATCTATCAAGGCTTAGACTTGGTGTCGATAAAGCTAATTCTGATTATCCTCTTCGTCTTCTTCACAGGTCCTGTGGCTGTCAATGCTATTATAAGGGCTGCAATAAACTCAGGTCATAAAATGTGGACGGTTGAAGGGTGGAAAGAGTGGAAGAAAGAAACAGTAAAGAAAAGGTGATAACCAGATGATACTGCTTGTCGATATCCTTTTACTTGCAATAGCGATAGTTCTAGCAGCCCGAGCAATATTTACAAAAGATATTCTCGAGGCTACAATTCTCTTTGCAGGATATAGCTTCATGCTCGCCGTCATATGGTTTGAACTGAATTCAGTCGATGTTTCCTTCACCGAGGCTGCTGTTGGAGCAGGAGTTTCCACGATTTTACTTGTTGCAGTGATTGCACTGACTTTGAGATTTGAAGAGGAGGAGGAAAAATCAATTCTCAGGAATTACTTTGCTGTTATCGCATGTATTACCTTTTTCATTGTGCTTGCTTTCGGACTTCCTGATTTGCCGAAAATTGGTGACCCAAATGCTCCTCATAACCTACATGTTGTTCCTAGATATATCAAAGGATCCTACGAGGAGAGTGGTGTCATAAATATCGTAACAGCCATCCTTGCAAATTACAGAGGATATGATACCCTCGGAGAGGTGACCGTGATATTCACCGCTGGTATTTCAGTCTTGCTTTTGTTAAGGAGGGTTCTGAAATGAAAGAAACAAGAAGGGGGATCATACTCAGAACGAACGCAAAATTCATGGTTCCTTTCATTCTCCTCTGGGGATTATACGTGCTAACCCACGGCACTTCAGGCCCTGGAGGGGGTTTTCAGGCAGGAGTGGTTTTGGCTGCTGGGTTCATACTCTATGCTGTGGTTTTTGGATTGCAAGAAACTCAAAAGATTTTTCCATTTAGGGCTGTACTCGTAATCGCTAGCTTGGGGGTTAGCATTTACGCTTGGATAGGAGTTTTTGCGATAATATTTGGTGGAAATTTCTTAGAGTACGGAAAAATACCTCTCGCCCATGATATCGCCGAGTCAAGTAAATTGGGAATAGAGATGGTAGAAATTGGTATCGGATTGACGGTTATGGCAATAATGCTTTCGATATTCTATACCTTCGTTCAGAGGGGGGATTAAGGTGGTACTCGATATTATTGATGTTATTCTAACCAAATACAATTATATAATCTATATAAGCCTGATGACACTGGGTTTCTACGGGATGATTGGCAAATCAAACCTCATCAAAAAACTAATAGGCATGAGCGTTTTCCAGTATGCAATCTTCCTTTTCTACATCTCAATTGCCGACGTTGAAGGAGGTATCGCTCCGATACTCGTTGAAGGAGAAGTGACATACACAAATCCCTTGCCCCACGTTCTGATACTGACAGCAATAGTGGTTGCCGTGAGCACCCTTGCAGTTGGGCTATCTTTGGTGATTAGGATATACAGGGAATTTGGAAGCGTTGATGAAAACAAAATACTGATGAGGTTAAAGGATGATTGAAGAACTAAGCAATCATTTACCGATATTACTCATAGTATCGGGCTTGATTGGGGCATTTTTAACGCCTTTAATCGGGTTGATTAGAAAGGAGTTGTGCAGTTTCTGGGCTTCGTTTATCACCCTCATCCAATTTTTCATCAGCATCATTCTTTTTTATCAAGCCATTCAGGTGGGAAGAATAAGCTACTGGCTGGGAGGATGGGAGCCTCCGTGGGGGATAGAATATGCGATCGACATCCTCAACAGTTTCATCTTGGTTGTTGTCTCGACGATTTGTTTGTCGGTGGCGATATATGGTAGGAAAAGTCTTTTAAAAGAGGTTCCGGAAAAGGAGGTACAGCTATATACTCTCTACATACTTCTCTGTACGGGAATGTTAGGAATAATTATAACAGGAGATGTCTTCAATCTCTACGTATTTCTGGAAATAAGCTCTTTAGCTGCATATGCCTTGGTTGCTGTCGGAGACAGAAACTCGTTGGTGGCGAGTTTCAACTACATGATCATGGGAACGGTTTCAGCCTGCTTCATTCTTCTTGGAATTGGATATCTATATCTCATGACCGGCACATTGAATATGGCTGACCTCTCAAGACTTCTGCCTCCTCTCTATGGGAGGCCAGCAATTTTGATAGGTTTAGCTCTTTTAATCGTTGGACTGAGCATCAAGACGGCTCTCTTTCCATTGCACACATGGCTTCCTGACGCATATACCCACTCACCTTCTGCTATAAGCGCATTGCTCTCCGGTACATTCACCAAGGTAGGAATATACGTCCTCATAAGGTTAATTTATTCGATTTTCGGATTGGAATATTTCTTAAGAAACGTTGACATCTTCGTTTTCATCTCTTGGGTTGCCTCAGCAGGAATTATTTTCGGAGCAATTATGGCTATAGCACAGGATGATTTCAAGCGAATGCTCGCTTATTCCAGTATAAGCCAGATCGGCTATATCGCCCTTGGAATAAGTCTCGCTAACAACTTCGCCCTTGCTGGAAGTTTACTACACATCTTTGGCCACAGCCTGATGAAAACGGGCTTATTTATGGTAGCGGGGGCGTTAATCTACAGCAAGGGGATAAAGCGGGTTTCACAACTGGAGGGGATGGGGAATGTGATGCCTCTTACAATGGCGGCTTTTCTGATTGGAGCTCTTTCAATGATAGGTATACCACCAACGATCGGATTTGCGAGCAAATACCTAATCCTGCTCGGGGCAGTTGAAAGTGGCGAATGGGTTTTTGTAGTCGTGATATTGTTCAGCAGCCTTTTGACTGCTGTTTATTTCTGGAAAGTTTTTGAAAAGGTCTTTTTCGGTGAAAACAAATGGAAAAAAGGAGGTAAAGAGATCCCACTAAGCATGCTTTTGCCGACAATGGCCTTAGCAATTCTTTCCTTACTCGGAGGATTTTTTGCACCGGTGCTTATCAAAGTCTTTGAACTTTGGATGAGTGGAGTCATTCCAGGAGGTGTCTAACTTGGAGACGATCACATCAGTAACTCCGGCACTTGCCGTTGTTACCTCCCTTATAGCCGCAATCATGATCTTAATCTTCAGAAGAAACCCCAATATCAGGGAAACCTTCTCGATAGGGGCAGGATTGGTGAAATTTGGGATTGTATGCTCAATGATTCCGGCAATAATGCAGGGAAAGGTCGTTCAGCTGGATATTTTGGAGTTTCTGCCAGGATTGTCAATTAAATTTTCTGTCGATGCATTCGGACTATTTTTTGGATTTACCTCATCTTTTCTGTGGATTTTCACAACACTCTACTCAATCGGATACATGCGCTCGCTTGAAGAGCATGCCCAAACGAGATACTTCTTCTCCTTTGCCATTGCCATGTCATCTGCCGTTGGAGTTGCTTTTTCAGGAAATCTCTTTACGCTTTTCATCTTCTACGAGATTTTAACCGTATCAACCTATCCCCTCGTTGTGCATGAAGAGTCAGAAGAGGCGATGAGCGCTGGAAGAAAGTACCTTGCGTATCTTCTAACCGCTGGTGTTTTCTTGCTTTTCTCAATCGCCACCGTTTATTACTACACCGGAACAACTGACTTCTCATTCGGCGGGATTCTTGCAGGCAAAGGTGTACCTGAGGATCTACTAAAGCTGCTTTTCATTACATTCATGATCGGTTGCACAAAGGCAGCGTTCATACCCTTACATTCCTGGCTTCCTACTGCGATGATCGCTCCAACGCCTGTTAGTGCTTTGCTACATGCCGTTGCAGTTGTTAAGGCTGGGGTTTTCACAGCCGTCAGGATTATACTGTATGTTTATGGTGTGGATCTGATGACGAATACTGGATTAGCGATTCCATTCGCCTATTTCGTTTCGTTTACGATAATAGTTGGTTCCCTATTTGCCCTTTCGCAAGATAATTTGAAGTTGAGGCTTGCTTACAGCACCGTAAGCCAGCTTTCCTATATCGTTTTGGGGGCATTGCTGCTCACTTCCAGTGGGATGATTGGAGGGATTTTCCACATAGCCAGCCATGCTTTTGGGAAGATTACGCTATTCTTCTGCGCTGGCTCGATATACGTTGCTTCAGGGTTAAAAAATGTGAGTGAGCTTTCTGGAATTGGAAGAAAGATGCCGATAACGATGATCTCCTTCGCGATAGCAACGCTAACGATGATAGGCTTACCGCCTGGAGCTGGATTCATAAGCAAATGGTATCTGGCTTTAGGTACGATTGAGGCGAATCAGCTTGTGTTGCTTTTTGTTCTTCTGATCAGTTCGATACTTAATGCAGCTTACTTCTTACCGATAGTCTATAAGGCGTTCTTCGAGGAGCCGAATCCGAGTAATATGGATGGAGTAAAGGAGGCAAGTCCCTTCGTTTACATTCCATTGCTTTTGACTGCCATAGGATCCGTTATAATATTCTTCTATCCCGATTACTTCCTGCAGCTTGCAAAGCTCGCTCTGGGGGTGTGAATGATGAGGTTGTCAGACTTGGTTGAGAGAGAAGAGTACAAGAGAAAACTTTGGAGGATATTTTTAATTATGCTCGCCGTAACAGTTATAGCTGATTTCTTCGTTGAAAGACACGTTGAATTTGTTTGGGAACAGATTCCAGGGTTTGCAGCCTTTTATGGATTCGTTTCATGCGTTTTCATTATAGTCTTCTCTAAGTGGATCGGGCATAAGTGGTTGATGAAAGATGAGGACTACTATGAAAAGGAGGAGACATTATGAGCGCTGAGGCTTTTATTTCACTTTTGATTGGTTCGGCCTCAATTTTAGCTCCGTCTCAACCATTCTTTGTACCCCCAGGGCTCATATTCATTGTCGCATCATTGCTCATTCCCGTTCTGAGGAACAACAGAATAAGAAACATTTACCTGCTCGCCATTCCTGTTATAGCCTTCTTCGATGTGCTCAGGATGCAGGAGGGGGTGTTTTACAGAATCGATTTTCTTGGATACGAGCTTGTTCTTGCAAAAGTTGATGAATTGAGCTTGGTTTTTGCCTATGTTTTTGTTATAATGGCCTTTGCAGGAGTTCTCTATGCTCTCCATTCAAAAAATAACTTCGAGTTTTTTGCCGCCTTTCTGTATATCGGAAGCTCTCTTGGAGTTGTATTTGCAGGAGATCTCTTCAGTTTGTATATCTTTTGGGAGATAATGGCCATATCGTCAGTTTTCTTAATTTGGTTGAACAACGAGACATGGCAGGAGAGAAGAAAGGCCATCGGAGCTGGATTCAGATATATAATGGTTCACGCAACCGGAGGTGTTATCCTTTTAGGAGGTATAATCCTTTACATTCTGAATACTGGCTCAATAGAATTCGGGCAGATTCCCTATGGGGATCTTGCTTCCATTTTCATTCTCTTCAGTTTTATCTTAAATGCTGCCGTTCCTCCGCTCTCTGCCTGGCTTTCCGACGCTTATCCCGAGGCGAGCGTTACTGGAGCGGTGTACATGACTGCTTATACAACAAAAACTGCTGTATACGTGTTGTTGAGGGCATTTCCAGGAGTGGAGATTCTGATTTGGTTGGGGGCCATAATGGCGGTCTATGGGGTTATCTATGCTGTTTTGGAGAATGATATCAGGAGGTTGCTTGCTTACCACATAATAAGCCAAGTCGGATACATGGTTGCTGGAGTCGGCATTGGAACCGAGATGGCAGTCAACGGTTCTGCAAGCCATGCTTTCTGTCATATCCTATATAAGGCATTGCTGTTTATGGGGGCTGGAGCTGTTATCCATGTTACTGGCAGAAGGAAGCTTACCGAACTTGGTGGGATCTACAAGTACATGCCTCTGACTTTCTTTTTGTACATGGTCGGAGGATTCTCGATCTCAGCATTTCCACTTTTCAGTGGGTTTGTTAGCAAGTCTATGGTTATAGCTGCTTCTGCTGAGGCTAAAATGCCTTTGGTATGGTTGATGTTGACTTTAGCTTCTTCAGGGACATTTCTGCATACAGGGCTTAAGTTGCCTTACTTCACGTTTTTCGGGGAGAACTACGTTGAGAAGGCGAAAAAGATCGGTACGGGAAAGGTTAAGGAGGCTCCTTTGAACATGCTGCTTGCGATGGGCTTTCTTGCCTTCTTGTGTATATTCCTGGGAGTTTATCCAGAAGTCCTTTATAGGATGCTCCCCTATCCTGTGGACTTCGAGCCTTATACCGGACAGCATATAACTGAAACTATGCAGATTTTACTTTTCACAGCCTTGGGATTCTTCCTTTTGCTGAAATACGTGGCCGGAGAGCCTACTATAAGCTTGGATACTGATTGGTTCTATCGAAAAGGAGCTAGGGTTTTCATGGGGTTTGTTAAAGGACCTCTGGCCTATGCAGCACAATTTCCAGTTAATATCGCAAACCACGTTATCGCTCGTGTGAAGTGGTTTTCCAAAAGTCCGGTTTCCGCAACATTCCTCGTAATAGCTACAGGGACCTATAAATTATTCGGAACAATCCCAGGACTTCAGCCAGAACATTCAAAAATTCTCATCGAAGAAGCGTGGAAAAACTATCCAGGAGAGCCGGTGAGAAGGTCTCCAGTTGGAGACAGTATAATTTTAGTCCTACTTATTATGGCGATTTATGGAGTTATTTCATACCTGAGACCATGAACGTTAAAAAATAGGTAAAATTATTCAATAGCTAAGGAGAAGCACTAACAGCCTAAACTAAGATATTAAAATCAATAAAATCAAAAGTTAGAATTCTTCTTTCTTTATTTCCTCTGCATGCTCAAAGCCGTATTCTTCTTCAGCTTCCTCGTATTCCTCCTCTTCATACCCTTCTTCGTATTCTTCTTCCTCTGAGAGTTTCTTTCTCTCTTTGAATAACTTAAAAACATCTTTTATTATAACAATATCGTTGACCGATTTAACAAGTCTGTAAGGAATTATTATACCTGGAGCCTTAGAATCAATAATGGATTTGTTATAATCTCCAACAGCCAAGCCCTTAATGAGCCTCTGATCTATATCAATGAGCACATCATCGACCTTTCCAACATATCTACCTTCATCTGTGTATACTCTCAAGCCAAAAAGGGTTGAGATTTCACTGATCATGTTTTCACCATTAACACTCAATACAACCAAATATATATTTTTTTACCTTTACTTTCCCTTTACTTTAAAACCGGAGCTTTGCAATATCTCCCAATATCGTTGCTGACCTAACATGGTTTCATCCATTCTCCACTAAAAAATGAAAATTTTTTCGGAGAGATTTTTATATCTCTCCAACCAAAACCTATTATGAAATCATCGTTCAGGATCGGAAAAATCGCAGGTATTGAGGTTGATGTTCATATTACCCTTTTTATAGTTCTGGTTATTTTCAGTTATGCCCTCTATTACACGCCTTATCCATATGGCTTTCTCGATCTTCCCTATGGAGGCTGGATTAGAATCGTTCTCTCAATCGCCTCTTCGATTTCTCTTTTCCTTGCTGTTCTCTTCCACGAACTTTCCCACTCAATTATTGGAAGAAGGAGGGGAGTTAAAGTAAAAGGAATAATTCTCTTCATATTCGGTGGAGTTTCAATGCTTGAGGACATGCCAAAAGAGCCAAAAAAGGAGATTGAAATTGCCTTTGCAGGTCCTTTACTGAGTATTCTTCTCGGAGTTGTTTTCTATGGGATTTCATTGATTGGAATCCCTGTTTTAGATGAATATTCCAGGGTTTTCTCTACCTATAATTTCGTTCTAGCATTCTTCAACCTCATCCCGGCATTTCCATTGGATGGTGGAAGAATCCTAAGAGGGGTGTTAGCCAAAAGGATGGGGTTTGTGAACGCTACAAGAATAGCAGCCGAGACTGGTAAGATGATGGCATTCATGATTGGTGTGTTTGGCTTATTCGTAAATCCCTGGTTGATTATCATTGCCCTATTCATCTACATGGGAGCAAACGAGGAAGAAAAGATCGTTATGATCGAAAATGTGCTTAAGAGGGTTAAGATAATGGATATCATGTCCCACGATCCACTTACAATATCTCCTGAGACAACGGTGGGAGAGGTCCTAGGGATGATGCTTATCCATAAACACCTCGGCTATCCTGTAGTTGAAGAAGGGAAGCTCGTCGGAATCGTAACCCTTAAAGATGTCTCCAGTGCATCTGAAGATACACCCGTATCTGAGATCATGACAAAAGATGTTGTCACAATCTCGCCCCTTTCCAGTGCTTTTGATGCCTTCAAGCTTATGAATGAGAGAAAAATAGGTAGATTACCGGTTGTTGATGGTGATCGAGTTGTGGGAATAGTTTCAAGAACGGATTTGATGAGGACGCTCGAGATCATAGGCATACAAGAGACATTCAAGGAGGTGCGAAGGATTGCAAAACCCTCCGTATGAGAACGATGAGAGAAGGCTGATAATTGTAGGCACAGCCCATGTTTCCAAAAAATCAATTGAAGAGGTAGAGGAAGTTATTCTCACAGAAAGACCCGATGCAGTTGCGGTTGAGCTCGATCAGAGAAGATATCTGGATCTTGTGAAGCACCAGAAACCAGAGATTTCACTTGTGGATGTGATAAAAAAGGGAGAAGCCCATTTGATGCTTTTTCAGCTCCTTCTATCCTACTTTCAGAGAAAAATGGGGGAGAAATTCGGTGTTAAACCTGGGGAAGAGATGCTAAAAGCAATAGAATGTGCAAAAAAAGTAAATGCTGATGTTTTGCTTATAGACAGAGACATAACAATTACGTTTAAAAGATTCTGGGATTCTTTGTCAATTTTAGAGAAAATAAAACTCTTTTTTAGCCTGATTGGTGGACTTTTTTCAAAGGAGGAAATCGATGTTGAAAAGATGCTCGAAGAAGATGTTTTGTCTACGATGGTCTCAGAGTTTCAGAAAGTTTCTCCCAACGCGGCAAGGGTATTGTTGGATGAAAGGGATGCTTTTATGGCTGGAAATCTCATGAGGGCTTCTTCAAGATACAGCAAGATTGTCGCAGTTGTCGGAGCCGGACATAAAAAGGGGATCTCAGAATATTTGCTTCATAAAGAAATTCCGGAGCCGGAAAGCTTATTGGAGGTGAAAGAAAGAAGATTTAACCTTGCAAAAGTCCTGGGTTACAGTATTCTTGCGATCATAATCTTAATTTTCGTAGCTGTTCTTTCTTCCCTTAACACCCAGCTGATTCTAACAGCATTCTTCTATTGGTTTATGATAAATGGTGTTCTGTCAGCAATGGGGGCTGCAATCGCGGGAGCCCATCCACTATCGATTCTAGCAGCTTTCTTATTCGCCTGGCTAACCTCCTTAAATCCTGCGATTGCAGCCGGATGGGTTTCAGGGTTGGTAGAGGCTTGGATAAGAAAGCCGACTTCAGGCGACTTGGAGAGGCTTTCAGAGGCAAAAACATTCAGAGATTTGATGAAGAACAAAGTATTTAAAGTTCTCATGGTTGTCGCATTAACAAACATTGGAAGTATGATCGGAACGTTCCTTGGGATATATGTAGTTTTAAATCTAACCGGAATTGACATTACAGGTGTGTTGAGAAGTAGAATAAGCGATTTAATCGGTTTTATTTTCTAAGAAGGAGATCATTTCCAAGAAAAGCTACAAAAAAGGCTAGAAGAAAAACAACTTAAAATTTACATCTTCAACTTTTAATCCTATCTGGGTTGAATCCCTTCTTTATTAAAAGCTCCTTCACCCGATTAACATGATTTCCTTGGAGTTCTATAACTTTGTTTTTAACCGTCCCGCCACATGCAAGCTTTGATTTGAGATACTTTGCCAGTTCTTCGATGTTAATCTCACCCATGTCAATGCCCTCAATAAGAGTTACCTCCTTTCCGTAGCGCCTTTTCGATAGTTTTATTAGGATTTGTTGCTGTTCCTTGGCTACCTCTTCACAGACACACAGGTCTTTTGGCAGCCCACAGACACTGCAAATTTCCGAACTCATCTTCTGCCTATACCTCCGATGTATTCCAGTTTAATTTTAAGATTTTAAAATTTTTGGTTGGTCGTATGGCTTAAAGCCTACCTATCACATTTCCAAACTGTTTTTAAAGTTAACCTTTCTCCATCATTAAACAAAAACCTTTTAATCAAACTAGGAAGATGCTGCTCAGCCTTAGGATCTCCTTACCATCTTTGAATATCGTGATGTCCCCACCACTCTCTGACACAACTATCGCAATCGCCTCGGTTTCTTGTGATATTGCCGCACATGCCATGTGCCTTGCTCCCAGTCCAGGTTTGATCTTTAAATCCGATGCGGAAACATCAAGATACCTCCCTGCCGAAACAACAGTTCCGTCATCATCAACAATAAAAACTCCATCGAGCTGGGCGAACTCCCTTATCGTCTCCCAGATATATGGGTCTTTGATGTTTCTCACCTCAACTGAATGTCCTTCAAAGGGATTTATCACGAGTTGCCGAGATCTTTTTAGCACTTCTCTCACATCTCCAACAATAAAGGCTGTTCCGATTGTCTTACCCTCTCTGCCTTTTGCTGCAAGACTTACAGCCACGTTCAGGATCGCTCTTATTATTTCAGGATCTACTCTTTCACTACACTCTATAATCGCATTGTAAAGACTACTCTTTTTTGGGTTAAGGATAAGGATACCTTGGTAAGACTCCAAGTTTACAAGAATTACAAAATTATCTGAAATAGGAATATTTTTTAAATAAGCTAAAGAAGATACATATTCAAAAGTATGATGCCCTATTATCATCTTCTCGATGAATTCAGTTCCGAGTATCTTTTCAAGGTCATATTCCTTTTCAAGAGAGAAGACAACCGATTCAATGTAAGTGGAGTACTTCTTAGGCACATTATATATTCTAACGCCGTCAATGACCTCTGAATCAACATAACTATTTGATATTATGAAAATCTGGTTTTCGTTTATCGCCTTTGCAATTCTGACAGCGTTTTTGAGGAGTAATTCGAGCATCAATTATTTCAAATCTTCCAATGAATTTTAATTTTTGCCTTCACGGTATGATGAAATCTTTATTTTTAGTTGAGAAGCAAAAATAATGCAGGGTAAAAGATTAAAAAGCAACACACAGAGGTAACCATATGATTGTCACAACTTCAAGAAAGCCTGGAAGAAAAACCAGGACATTTGTAAGACTTCTTTCCAGTTATATGAACTGGCATTACATTCCGAGAGGTAAAAAGAGCCTTGAAGATTTCTTTTCTTCATTTCCCGATTTGGTGATAATAGAAGAGATAAAAGGCAACCCTAGTATTTTAAAGGTTTTTAAAAACTCAAAAGAAATTTTCAGAATTCGATTTAACCTTGTAAGAACGGTAAAATTAAAAATGGATAATTCTCCAGTTTTCTTTTCAGGAAAACTTGAATTTAATCCTTCAATCCTTGGCGCAGTTCCTTCTAACATCGCAGGAGAAAAAATTAAAAGAAAACTTAAAATTAGAAAAGAACTGGTTAAAGAGGTGATTGTTGGGAAGAAAAGAGGGAGAATTTTTTTAGATTTTAGGTACAGAGGAAAGACGATGATGTTCATCTACCTCAACAGGAAAGGTTATGAACCATGAAATTTCAGCTTTCCCATGGAACAATTTACAGGAATCTTCGAATTCAGGTTAAGAGACCCTGTGATCGTTTACGAATCTCTTAAACCCGAAGAGGGAGAAGGGATACGAAGTAAGGCAAAAATTTATTTAAAGGGAGATTCGTTATTGCTCAAGCTTGAGGCCGAAGATCTTACTTCATTTAGGGCCTCATTAAACACATGGTTGAGACTTATAAAAACATGTGAAGAGGTGTTAGGATATGGGTACTGAACTTCCACCCCAACTCCAAAATATGGTCGCTCAACTTCAGCAACTCCAGCAACAGCTCCAGATTGTTGTGAATCAGAGATTACAACTTGATTCTACACTAAAAGAGACTGAGATGGCCCTTGAAGAGCTGCAGAAAAAAGAGGATACGGTTGTTTACAAGGCAGTAGGAGGAATTCTCGTCCAGACGAGCAAAGATGAAATGGTTAAGGAGCTTGAAGAGAAGACCGAAACGCTGAAAATAAGGATTAAAACCCTTGAGAGGCAGGAGGAGAAGCTCAAAGAGAGGTTGATGGAGCTACAAAAGAAGGTTCAATCGATGCTGAGCCCACAGGCCGGTTAATTGGGTCACAGTTCAATCATAAATTTTTAGATTTTCGATTTGAATTCTTGATAATTCTTGATTTAATTCCCTTCATGATCCAGTTTCAACCCGAGCCTTTGCATATGCTTTTCGATCATAATCCTTTCAAAATGCCCATACACTCCTTTGGGTTCGGGTAATTTCCTGTATATTATGCCCTTACCAACCGGGTCCTCTCCTAACGAAACAAGTTCTTTAATCCTTTCTTCTCTGTTAAAAAACGTTTGTAGATATCCGTCAAGTCTCCTCAGAATCTCTTCATTTCCACGAATAACGTCTCCATGGCCTGGAACAGCAATCTCTACCCCTTCTCCAATTATCTTTTTTACTTTTTTGATTGAATTTATGAAATCATCTACATCACAATCCAGACAACCATACCAAGGTCCGAAAGAAGAGAGGTCGATGTCAGCAAGATAAAAAATCTTATCGTTAATCAGAAAGCAACAGTGGCCAGCGGAATGACCGGGAGTATGTATAACATCAATTCGAGATTTAAACTCGAGAACATCTCCATCTTGAAAAACCTCATGGACCTTGCAGAACTCGAAATTAACAAATATCTTAACTAATTCACCAAGACCATACCTCTTCTTGAACTCCTCAAAATTTTCAACCCCCTCTGCATCTAGCTCATGGGCAAAGACCTCGTCTGCAATGCAATTTTTTGCTATGTGATCCTCATGCCAATGGGAGTTAACGATCGTTTCTACCTTAAACCCTTGGAGATTTTTGCCAGCTCCACTGTCCAAAAGACAGGAATCCTTTATGAGGATGCAATTGCTAAAAGGATAACGCCCACGGTTTTCTCCCTCAACAAGATAAATATTTTTATCAAGTTTGCTGACTTCCACATAAAAGCCTATGGGCATCTCTTTATTATTTTTTGCTATCTAGGTAAGCAGGATCTTACGATCTGTAAACCTACCAAGGATTAGATAATTCTTCCGGTAATTCTTCCGGTAATTCTTCCGGTAATTCTTCCGGTAATTCTTCCGGAATTAAATATCCGAGACTAGACTCATCTTTTTCAAACACATTGAGAAAAAACTTTCTGTATGGTGATGGAGAGATTTCCAGCCTTATATCTTTCTTCAGCCTGTAGTATTTTTTCTCTTTCCTTCAATCTGTGTTCAACCAGTCCTGAACTTTCCAAAATATCGAGATGATATTTTACAGTCTTTCCATCAATTCTCAGCTCCTCTACGATCCCTGTGACACACCTCTCACCTCTAGATAACATCTTCAATATCTAAAGCCTTTTCTTTGAACCCAGCATTTCAATCATTTATATATAAAATTCCTAAGAAAATTTATATAGTTTTGCTATCCATTCGAGGCATGGCACATCTTCCAATATTGCGAGACAAAAAAAGAGTTATAGAAACAGGGGAATTCGAATTTGAGACTTACGTATCAAAAAAAGAGCTTATAAATTTCCTAAAAAACCTGATAGAACAGATGGAACATGGAAACGAAGTAACTATAAGTTCTGATGAATGGGAAATAAATTTCAATTTCACAGAGCCGGTTGAGGTGGAGATAGAACTCAACAGCGATGAGAGGAAACTTGAAATCGAGATCGAATTTAGACAACGATCAAAAATTCAGAGTGGATAGGAATTACAATTAACTAATAAAGTCGTTAAATCGAAATTAACAAAAACCAATTTCTTTCTCCTTAGTTTAACAAAAAAACAACTTTCAAAAAGAGTGCTCGTTATCTGCCAATTGAAAGGTAAAGGTTTTAATAGATACTAAAAAATAAGGAAAAGGTTAAATAAACTCCTCCAACCCAAGTGAAAAATGTATGAAATTTGATGTTATCATTGTTGGAGCTGGGCCAGGAGGGATGTTCGCGGCCCATAAACTGGCAGGAAAGCTCAAGGTTGCTGTTTTTGAGATGGGAAGGGATATAAATAAAAGAAGATGTCCAATAGATTTGTCTGAGGCTTTCTGTATGAAATGTGAGCCATGTAACATAACTTCAGGTGTTGGAGGAGCTGGAGGACTTTCAGATGGAAAACTTAATTTCGTAAAACCCGAGTATCCTTCGAGCTTCACGGTTGGTGGAGACTTCTTGGGGCTTATCGATCAGAATTATCTTTTGGAGAAGATGAATGAAGTAGACTCAATTTTTTTAGAAAATGGAGCTCCTGATGAAGTTTATGGAATGGACAATGGAAAACTGGATGAATTTCTCAAAAAAGCTAATGCAGCTGGAATAGAGTTCGTTCCACTCAAGCAAAGGCATGTCGGCAGTGATGAACTTCCAAAGGTGATAAAAAACATTGAAAACTATTTGATTGGAAATGGAGTTAAGATCTTTCCAAAAACATCGGTTGTGGATATCAACCCAGTTGAGAAAAAAATCGTAACGTCAAAGGGAAAGGAGTATAAGTATGATAAACTGATCGTTGGGGTTGGAAGGTGGGGGGCGGAATGGCTTGAAAAATGGACTGAAAAGTACGAGCTTGCAGTCAGCAAGGACTCCGAGGCTAGAGCAATAGATGTTGGAGTTAGGGTTGAGGTTCCAGCATCGATAATGGAGGAGATTACATCGGTTATTTACGATCCAAAGCTTAAAGTTGTGACGAAGAAGTATGACGACTACCTCAGGACTTTCTGCACCTGTCCATGGGGATGGGTGATAAGAGAAGACTATGGAGATTTCTGTTTAGTTAATGGACACAGTAAAGCAAAGGAGAGATCGAACAATACAAATTTTGCCCTTCTTGGCCACTACAAATTTACAGAACCTTTCGAACACCCAAATGAGTGGGGAAGAGATCTCGCAAGGATTACTACGAAGCTTGGTGGTGGGAATCCAATTGTCCAGAGGTTAAAGGATCTTAGGCTTGGAAGGAGGAGCACAGAGAACAGAATAAAGAGCAATATTCTCGTGAGACCAACACTTGAGAAGGCAATTCCCGGAGATATAAGCCTTGCTTATCCAGGAAGGGTCGTTACCGATATATTAGATGCTTTAGAACAGCTGGATCGTGTAATTCCAGGTGTTGCGGATGATTCAACCCTGATCTATGCACCAGAAATAAAATTCTATTCTTTAAAATTGAAGGTTGATAAGAACATGAGAACGAACATAAAACACGTTTACGCAATTGGAGACGGAGCTGGAATTAGTAGAGGGATTGTTGGAGCTGCTGTGACTGGATTAATAGCAGCAGAGAGCATACTGGGGGATTTTAAGAAAAATTAGTTGAATGGGATTCTGGGTGGTTGAAATGATGGAGAAAGCGAAAAAGATAGCAGGAGAATATGAAGATGTCACAATAGGTATCTTTGGTTCTCATTCAGCAAAGGAGACAGGAATTTCTGCCAAAAGTTTCGGTCTAAAAACGGTTATAATAGTTCAGAAAGGGAGGGAGAAACTCTATACAAATTTTAACAGACACCTCTATGACGAAATTCTTCTCTTAGATTCCTTTAAAGATCTTTTGAATAAAGAGATTCAGGAGAAACTTGTGGAGATGAACACGATATTCATTCCTAATAGGAGTTTTGCCGTTTATGTGGGATACGATGGAATTGAGAAGGAATTTCTTGTTCCGATATACGGTAACCGATTCATGCTTAGGGCTGAAGAGAGAAATTTTGAGAGAGGGCAGTATTATCTTCTAAAGAAGGCTGGATTGAGATTTCCGATAGAATTTTCCTCCCCTGAAGAGATCGACAGGCTCGTTGTTGTAAAGGTTCAGCAGGCCAAAAACCCGCTTGAGAGGGCATTCTTCTACGCTTCATCTCCAGAAGATTACTACAAACAGGCAGAAGAACTTCTCAAAGCCGGTGTTATCAACAAAGAAGGATTAAAAAAGGCCAGAATCGAGGAATACATTCTGGGAGCGAGATTCAATGCGAATTTCCACAGTTATGCTTTAAAGGATGTTTTTGGAAATTTCGATTTTGTAGGATTTTCCGATAGGAGGCAGGTAAACCTTCAGGGCTTCCTGAATCTTCCCGCAAAGGATCAGCTAAAAATCGATGTGCCAGTTAGGAACGAAGAGATCGGCCATTTTGGTGTTACGATGAGAGAGAGCAAGCAGCAGATGATCTACGAATATGCCGAGAGGTTCATCGAAACTTGCAAAGAAGAATATCCTCCAGGACTGATCGGCCTCTTCGGTCTGCAAGGGGCAATAGCTTACGATGTTAACGACAAACTCGACTTCTTCGTCTTCGATGTTTCTCCAAGAGTGCCAGGAGATCCTGCTATCGGTCCAACCTCCCCTGAGATGAGAAATCTAAAGCTGAAACATGGTATAAATATCGAAGACCCTCTAGATCTCTCGATGATGGAGATAGCGAAGGCGAAAGAGTTGGGAAGGCTGGATGAGATTGTAACCTGAGGTCATAACCTGAAAGTAGTACAATGATAAATCAAGAGTAATATATACATATATACAACAATTAAACAAGACTTTAAGAAAAAAGCAAGGAAAGTCAGATAAAAATCACCAAATCATTCAACAAGAACAGCGTTAATCACGCCTTCCTGAGATGGACGATTGGTAACCCTGGCATTTCCGATGGATGTTTCGATAATAGCTCCTTTCGTTATAACATTCTTCCTCACATAATGGACATGGGCCTTATTTTCAATGACATTCTTGATTTCAGCCTTGACAACTTTGTTTTGTTTTGGATCGTAGACGTTAGCGAATTTATCCATGACAAGCTTTATTTTAATGTTTCCCCCCCTGCCTCGCTCTTTCTTAATCTTTCTATCCCCTATCAGGGTTTCAACTTGCGGTCTCCCAAGCTCATACTTCCTTTTCTTCCTTGCACTCCTTATCAGCTTCCCTGTGAATGTTCTTCTACTTCTTCCCTGCCAAACCATCTGAACCACCTAGCCTGGCAAATTCCCCAACTCTACTTAAATATTTTTCTTATGTTAAAGGTTTGATGAGTCAGGAGTCAAAGATTTGATGAGTCAGGATTGTTTTTCTAATTTAACATGATCGAACTAAACTACCCCAGCTTCTTCAAGCAGCTTTTCATTTTCCAGAATTTCAAGTCCACCGTCAGCCTTTATTTTCTTGTCGATTCCTAAAAGAACAATCCTTTCTGCAATTCTCGGAACTATCTCAAGTTCATGAGTTGCTGTTATAATCGTCGACTTGCTTTTCTCTATTATCCCTAGAATCTTTCTCCTGGTTTTCCCATCAACATTAGCAGTGGGCTCATCGAGGAAAAGAATTCTGGGCTCAAGCATTATCGAGCAAACTATAGATATTTTTTTCTTCTCACCACCACTCAGCCTGAAAGGTGGCTTCTCTAAAATCCCCTCAATCTCGAATTTTTTTGCAAATTTTTCGGCAATTTCAATCGCTTCGTCGAAAGGGATGCCTAACTGGGCGGGAGTATAAAGCAACTCTTCCTTAACTGTTGGATTGAACAGGAAATCATCAGGGTTTTGAAACACCACACCGATATTTCTCCTCAAAAATTCAACATTTTTTTTGTTAGGTTTATATCCTAAAATCTCTACATCGCCGGTTGAGGGGGAGATAAGGCCGGATAAGAGCATTATAAGGGTTGACTTCCCGCTACCATTTGGGCCTAGTAGTACGACTCTCTCTCCATCTTCAATTTGCAAACTAATCTTCTCGATGCCAACCGTTCCATCGGGATATGTGTATGAGATATCCTTAGCTACTATCGCTTTCAGACGTGAACCTCCCAGATAAACCACCAGACAAATCCAGAGACGAAGGTGATAAAAAATGCTTCGATGGGTCTGAACTTTAGTGGGAAGGTATATGGCTTATGCCTAAATCCTCCTCTAGAGAGCGAAGAGAGATAAACCCTCTCCGATCTTTCCAGAATCCTTATGAAGAGGACTCCAAGAGCATTGCCTCCATTTTTCCATACTTCAGAGAAGCTTAGTCTTTTCACTCTTCTACTTTCCCTAGCAAGGAGAATCCTGAGCATTTCTGAGAAGGTCAGAGTTATGTACCTATAGGTTAAAACCAAAACGGAGATAAATGATTCTGGAACCCTAAAGAACCTTAACGTTGAAATGATTTCAGAAAAAGGGGTTGTAAGGATTACCAAACTTAGAATGGAAACTGCGATGAAAACTCTCATCGAGAAGATCAACGCATAAATGAGTCCACTTTCAGAGAAGCCTATCCCCCACCCCTCAAAAAAGAATGCTTTTGGAAGTACAACGATAAAGGAAAAAAGAGGAAAAAGCCAAACCCGCGAAAGGAAGAGTTTAGGTTCAATTTTTGACGAAAGTATAAAGAAAGCAATCAGAAAAAACATGGGAGATAACTTGAGTGGATCAAATGTGGAGAGAGGAAGAATTAAAAGTACCAACATCCCCGGAATCTTAAACCTTGCATCGAGTTTTTGGAGAAAACCATCTCTATATACAATCTTCTCAGTCGCGAAAAAATTATGGAAGAAGTTTGTTGCTTCCTTCAAGCTTTTGTCTATTAGATCCATTTCCACTCCCTTGTCTTTTTCTCATCCCCCATCTTTTGAGATTGCTTTTGCCACACCAAATGTTACCCCCATGGTTATCAGAGTTCCAATTACTGCAGAGATGAGAGTCCCAGAGAACATATCCAACCCAGGAACAGAATAATCAGGTAATATGCCTTCATAAATTGGATTTTCTTCTACACCAAGCCTTTCTGCAATGTTTTCAAGGGGTTCTGAATACCCTACAAGCTCGGCTGCGTATGCAAAGAGGGGTGAGAGGATTATTAGAACTCCAAGAACGAACCAGAATTTTCTCGAGAACATACTATCACCCGGAAACCGTTTTTTGTAGTATGTCAGGCCTCGAAGAGGCTATATACCCAACAACTCCAGCCGTTACGAATCCTTCAACAATCCCAAGCAATCCATGCCAGATTCCCATTACCGGAACCGTCACAGCAATAGAGTAATCAAAGGAACTTGAAAGACCAATCTCCAATCCAGCGAAGATTGCTGCAAAGGTTATTCCAATCCAACCAGCGATCGCTGAGGCAAGAAAAATACCTCTTTTCTCTAACAACTTATATGTGTAGTACCCAACAAAGACGTTTACAACTCCCATGTTCCATATGTTTGCCCCTAAGGCTGTTATTCCCCCATCAGCAAAGACAAGGGACTGTATAACAAGAACGGATGCCATAGCAATGCAGCCAGCAAATGGCCCAAGAATTATTCCAGCCAAGGCTCCACCAACAAAATGTGCTGAAGTTCCTCCTGGGATTGGCCAGTTAAGCATTTGGGCAGCGAAGATGGATGCAGCAACCATCCCAACAACAGGAGCTTTCTTATCATTCAGCTCTTTTCTTGCTTTAACAATAGAAATTACGACTACGATTCCAGTTAGGATATAAAATATCAGTGCAATATCCAAGTCGAGGAACCCATCAGGTATGTGCAAGTTTCCACCCCCATAACATCTTTCGTAACATCTTTATGACTTTGAGTGATACTTGTTAATAAAATTTTTCATTTACTGAATAAGTTTTTTGCTGAATAGTTGTCTTTTTTCCGAAATTACTGCCCACTTCAACAAACACATGTGTGAAACTTGATGAAAAAGTGATAAGGTGGACGATCAGAGAGAAGAAGGAGACACCAACAAATGAGATAGCGGAAATCGAGAATATACTCCAAGAATACACTTATGAAAGATACACTATGAAAGGGAGCATTCTATAAGTTTATAGCATACTGACTGGTTCTATTACAATTGAGGGCCATATTTTCTCAATTTTCAAGCAATTTTCCCAAATTCACATAAAAATCGATTTCAGCTAACTTCAGAGTTTTTATTCCGAGATTGCCTTAACCCCATTCTTTTCCAACAAAACAACCGTTTTACCATCGCCCTCGATCTGCCTACCCGAAAAAGAGCCATCGTAGATTTGCCCGCAACCGCAAGATGAGCTTCCCTATTTCATAATTACCTCTTTAACACCAAACAACTCCACCAGCTTCAAAACCTGTTGTGCTCCTCTTTCAAGATGGGCAGTAACATCTTTCCCGGAAATTGTGATTGCTCATCCTTCTCTTAGCTCTATAGACCCCCTATAGATTGGTAAACCGCCAAGCTGCTCTGGACAAACAGGATCTGAGTTTATCTTTTGCCAGCTCGACAATCTTTTCATTAAGACTGCTTTTACCATCGTATCTGCATTCTATTCCAAGCAAGCAAGCGCTACAAAACCTCGTAATCCAGATTTGAGCTCATTTGAGTTAAAATTTGCTAATTTTTGCTTAAGTTTATTCTCGGATATTATCCATTGTGATCCCCTGATATAGAGGTAGTAAATTTAAAAATATAATAATTTGAATAATTTGAATAGAAAATAAATCCAAGATTAGAGACCAGAAGTGGAATTTTATTATTATTTTCGACGAGCCCAGTAAAGATGTGATCATTAAGATACTGGGAGTTTAAAAGAAAGTATGGGTTGAGAAATCCTATCTTACGGTCTTCATTTAGGAATAGGAAGATACAACCACGATTTTAGAAATTCAGAAATACCAAGTTTTCGGAAGTTTAAGCTTTCTAAGAGAGAGAAAACCACATCCATCGAAGCCACCAATAAAAACAAGAAAATCCTCCAGAGCTCTTTTGTGTTCGATGTTACCATCCAACGGGGTTCTGATATTTTTAAGATCGCCTTCATTCACAATTTTGTTCACTTCCCTGCCAAAGGTCCATATTAAATCGTCCAAAACGTCAGGAGGAATATTTGATGCTCTTGAAACCATCTCAAACACTTCTCTGGTTGCATTTCTAAGATATTCAACCTCTTTTTCATTCAGCTGCTCCTTTCTTGCAATTTTCCCTTGCAGTGCATATGCCTCAACAAGCCCAGTTCTCAGCGCTACCTCCATCAGGATGTTATCAACCGGAAAGCTGAGATTTTCGATATCAGCAGGCTCAAAATAACCCTGTCTTCGCAAAATCTTGACCAGAAGATAGCTTTTCTTCGTCAACGGGTCTTTGTAAGCCTGAAATTTTCTCAGTTGCTGGAGAACCCCTATTTTATCCGATCTGAGAAGATATCCCTCCGAGGATTTCAGTAAATTTCTGAGATCGCCTTCGTAGCTATCAATCAACCTTTTTGCACAGTCCCTTAAAAGCAACGCCCTCTCGGCAGGATCTTTAATTGTGACATCGCCTACACTGAAAATCCTTGCTACGTCTTTTTCAGTAATTTTAATCATTTTCTTAGCGGTAAAAAGATCCGGCTCATTTTCTTGAGCCCTTCTCGCAAGGAAATACATCAGATCAGAGCCGTGATAAAATTTTCCTCCAACAAAGGCTTCAAACCTCTTAGGCTCGGGATGGGTTCTATGGTCTATTGCAACGAGAAAGAATACGTAATTTGAATAGATGAATTCATCATCTTCGGGAAATAGATCTGGTGAATCGAAGGAGATTGCTTTGTACCCCAATTTTTGGATGATTTTTCCCAACCGCTTTACCCTATCCTCGTTTATTTCGATGTTTACTTTGTTTACTCTATTTACTCTGTTTATTCTAACCATCCCAATCACCTTAAACCAAATTTTGTTGCTTAACTTTTTAAATTTAAGCCCTAAGCTAAAAGCAAAGGAGGGGTAAAACCAAGATGAGGTTTGAAGAGAGAACCAAAATCGCCTTAAAACTCTCGTTACTCTCAGCGTTCATAGGAGAAGTCGTCAGCGGTTCATCACCTCCTTTGGAGATAATAAACCCTTTCACATTCCTTTTTATTTGGGCATTTTATGGAAGTGGCGTTCTTCTGGTTAGAGAACTTTGGGTAAAGTGGGGAAAGAGTTTTACAAGTCTAATGCTCCTTGGAGTGGCTTATGGAATTGCTGAGGAAGGTTTAGCTGTTAAATCGTTTTTCGATCCCAATTGGATGGATCTTGGAAAATTAGCCGAGTATGGTAGATTTGCTGGAATGAACTTTGTTTGGGCCGTTTGGCTCTCAATCTTCCATGCGGTTTTCAGCATCTCAATCCCGATCTTGCTGATCCAAATTTTGTATCCGGAATATCGTGATGAGGCTCTTCTATCTCCAAAATCATTGAAAAAGGTCTTTGGGATATTTCTGTTTGTTTCTCTCTTAATATTCGCATTTCTTAACCCATATTCTCCTCCTCCAATCCAGTACCTCCTAACACTCCTACTTTCAATCTATATCGTTAGGTTGGCATCCCGATTGAAGCCCTCTTGCTCCATCCCACCACCAAAGTTCGATTTTAAATCAAAGAACTTCCAATCGAGAAGGAATTTCCTCTACGGTTTATTATTCACATTTTCTATGTTCTTTCTTTTTTTCATAATTCCTGAAACTCCTGTTCCTCCAGCAATTCCATGTATTTTAGCAATTTACCTTTTCCTCAATCTTTACAGAAGATTAGAAAGAATAAATATAGAGTTCAATGCCAAACAGACATTCACCCTGATCTTGGGTCTACTCACCCCCTTTCTTCTCTTTTTTGATATTATACTCGAAATTAATGGTATTAGAGGAATGGCTGTTGTGGGAATTGCTACATTTATCATCCTGCTTACTACTTTAAAAAGGCTTAGCAGGTCTGAGTACAGTAGATCTGATAGTAATTCTGAAGATAGTAACTCTGAAAACAAGTCAACAAAAAGATTAGGTTAGAAATGAGAAATTTATAATAAGTCCAATAACTATTTTGAATTCATGGGAAAATAATTTAGGAATTTTTAAGAAACCAAAAGAAAACTTTTGACCAAAAGGAACTTATAATTTTAAAGCAAATAACAAATATGGCCAGTGAGTATCTGGACTACCTTTTCGAGGATGTCATAGTCACCGAATCTAATGCCCCCAGATTCGTCCTCGATGGTGTAGAGGTAGACATCTGGAATGGAGATCTTTCCCATTATCATTCTTTAAGTGTCGCTGATTATATTAGAGAAGGTCTTCTAAGATTTGAAAAAAAGGGGATCGATCCTTTTCCAGAAATAATTGGAAAGAAACCTGAGAAGGAAATGCTTAAAAATGCTCTTATGAGTGGTTCAAACATTCTTTTTAAAGGAATGAAAGGCTACGGGAAAACCACTTTCTCAAAAAGCATAGCTAAGCTTCTACCTGAAAGGATTTTAGCCATTAAGGGCTGCAAGATAAATGATGACCCCACAAGGCCGGTTTGCTTTTCGTGCAAGAAGGCCGTTATGGAGGAAGAGAAAGTAGAGCTTACCTGGGTCGGCAGGAAATGGGTGAGGATTCTTGGCGATCCAATGATGACCACCAGGCAGCTGATAGGTGGCCTTAGTATCCAAAAAATAAGAGAAGGTTATGATATCGATTCTCCAGAGGTTTTCACTCCTGGCAGAATACTGAAGGCTCACAGGGGTATTGCTTACGTTGACGAGCTTGGAGCGATTCCATCGGCAATGCAAACTCTTCTCCATGAATTGCTTGAAGAAAAGCAGATTACCACTCCTGAAGGCGATATAATTCCGCTCAGAATAGATACGATTTTCATATCTTCCACAAATCCCGCAAACTATCGGGGAACTTCTGACATAAAGGAGCCGCTCCTTGACAGAATGGAAGAAATATTTATTGGGCCGCCAGATACTCTTGAGGAGGAGATTTTGATCGGATTACGGAATATGAGGTTAAAGGAGGGGCCAGTCTTACCAGATTGGCACCTTAGAATCCTGGCAAGAACCGTAAGGCTTGCTAGAATGAATAATGGGGGCAAAGTTGCCAGCCGTATAGAGGTTGAGCCGTCTTGCAGGGCAACGATAAAGCTTTTCGATCATGTAAAAGCTTCAGCCATGAGAGCGGGGAGAGATGTTGTACTTTTCGCCGATTACGGGGAGAATTATGAGAATGTTAAACTTGGATTGAGAAGTAGGCTCGAACTTGACTATGAAGATGTGTCAAAGGATGAGGTTATTTCCGCCCTCGTAGAGGATGCGATAAATCGAACATCAATGGAGATCTATTCCCGCATTCCAAGGGATGATTTTGGGGAAATTATTGAAGAAATATCTAGTTTGGGTGTTATCGATATCGAGAGGGCCGAATTTTCAGACAAAACCTATCTATCATCTTTCATTAACAACCTATGCTCATCTACACTAGAATTTAACTCTGCATTAGAGATTCTTCTCGAGGCCCTTAGAAGGTGTACTGGGGTAATTTCCAAAATTGAGTGTGGAAAGTATGAATATGCTGGAAAGGGAGCCATCAAAGATTGAAAAGCCCGAATGTGGGCTTTGTAAGGAAGATGAAGAATTAAGCAGCGAACTCGTTTCGGAGTTGCTCTATTCTTTCTTTAATCCATATTCCAAAAAAGAAGGAAATATAAGCTCGAAAGATTACATCAAACAGAATCTTGAAAATGGCGAATCCTTAGAGAACTTCGAAACCTTAGATATGATTTTAAAGGATTTAATAGCTAATTTCGGGTACTCGAATTCTTCATGGATTGAGAGGGTCGATGAGTTTAGAAAAGCGAAACAGAAGGCATGGGAACAAATAAAAAAGGAATTGATGGAAGGTTTGATTACGCAGGAAGATCTCAGTCCGAATGATTTAATAGAGAACCTTGGAGAGGAAATCCTTGAGGATCTGATGAAAGAAGGCTATATCGAGGGCTATGAGAGGCGAAGATACAGGAAAATGATACTTTTCAGCAAACAGGCCGAAAAAATGGTCGGTGAGAAGATTATCCAGCTTGCAGTAGAGGAGTTGCCAGTCAAAAATCCAGGAGAGGAGGAGACTCCCAAAAAGAGTGTTTCCGTATTCTCAAGTTATTTCCTTACGGATTACGACCCATTTACCCATGTATTTGATAACATCGATTTGTCGGAAACACTTTTGAATTGCGCATTGAAAGACGACTTTTCTTTTGATGAGAAAAACATTATCGCAAGGGAACCTAAGCATCTCGAAAAAATAATCTACATAATGCTAATCGATGTTAGCGACTCAATGAGAGGGAAAAAATTCATTGGAGCAATAGAATCTGCAATAGGGCTAAGAGAGGCAATAAAAAGGCGAGATTCTAAAGAACTTAAGGTTATAGCCTTCAACCACAGAGCAAGAGAGGTTGATAGAGGAGAGATCCTCAATCTATATCCACAGGGGAGAACAGACATCGGTCTCGCTTTAAAAAAAGCAAGGGAAAGTATAAAGAAATCTGACGGAACCGGCATAGTATTCCTTATCACAGACGGAGAACCAACCTCGAGCTTCAATCCCTACATCTCTCCTGGAAAATGTGCTGTGAGAGAGGCAAAACTTCTCAGAAATGTCGACGCAAGGCTCTCGATTATAATGCTCGGAAGGGATGAGAGTTTCAGACGGCTTTGTGAGCATATGGCAAAAGCTTGTGGTAGATCGAGGATATTCTATTTTTCAGATCCCCTCAACTTGAAAAACTACTTTATAAAGAGTTTTATGAGGGGTTAGTCGTAGATTCAGCGATAAATAACTCAGCTATCAATCGTAATGCTCTGGTGAGACAATTATCTCCTCTTCAGTTGGAAGTCTAAAACCAAACCTCTCTTTTATAACGAGATACGCCATCTCTGGCGGTATTGCACCTATTTCAGTTATTATCAAGTCTATATATCTTCTAGGAGTTATGTCAAAGGCTGGGTTTCTCACCCTAATCCCTGCAGAAAGCAAGTCCTCTGGAGCCACCTCCCTCGGTGATCTTTCCTCTATAACCACTGTCTCGCCGGCGAGGGTTTTCGGACTGAACTTGTAGGTTTCCGCTGCAACCATGAATGGAACCTTAAATTCATTAGCGCACAAAGCTATTTGAGATGTGCCTATCTTGTTTATCAGCGCACCGTTAACCGTTATGGCATCCGCTCCAACAATAACATAATCCATTTCCCTCATGAAATATCGAACGGCTGAATCTACTATGAGCGTTACGGGAATTCCTTCGCTCTTTAATTCCCTGACGGTTATGTGGCCTTGATATCTTGGCCTTGACTCGGTTGCAAAAACCTCAATGTCTTTCCCAGCCTCATGAGCTTCCTTAATGATCGAAAGCGCAGCAGAGGAATTACAATGGGTTAAAATTGTTGCAGATTGCTTTATCCTCCTAACTCCAATTTTCCCAATCTCTCTTCTAGCAGAATCTACCCAATTGATGAATTCCAATGCTCTTTTAATCAAATCTTCTCTTTTTTCCTCAACAGTCCTGCCAGAGTACTGCATAACATAATTTATGGCGTTATAGAGACTTACAGCTGTTGGCCTGGTGTTAAGGAGCATATCTGCTGCTTCCTTTATTTTAACATCAAAATCATCGTCGATTTTCTGGGCAAATTTCAACAGAGATTCAGCAGCAAATCGAGCAATTTTTGCCGCTCCTCTAACTTCCATGTTGATTATTTTTCTTGCAGCCTCCTCTATCATTTCCATTATTATCCCTCCTTGGCAAGCATGGCCGCTCCCTTGGCCACTGCAAGTTCATCGTTTATACTAACGATTTTCGGATTGAATTCCGGCATAAGATAGTTTCCAACTTCTTTTTTGACCCTTGCAATATCAAGTCTACTTCCAATTCTCCCACCAATGATTACAGCTTCAAAATCCATGAGCATGACTGCAAAACCAATAACCCTGCAGAACTCCTTGAATCCTTTTATTTCATAAACCTTGCTCTCATCAAGCTTAAACAATTCTTTGGCTTCCTTACCTGTTTCCTTTTTTATTGCCCAGCCGCCGAAATACGCTTCAAGATGGTCTTTTCCTCCGCAAACACATTTCCTTCCTGAGCTTCCAACGACTACATGCCCTATTTCACTCGCCAAACCTCTTCCTCTATAGATCTTCCCACCTATTACAATCCCTGATCCAATTCCCGTTCCAACAGTGATGCCAAGCATATTCTCGAAACCCAATTTTTTTGAGGTATAAAAGGCAAAGCAGTTTGCATCGTTCTCCATTAACCAATCAAATTTAGGCACCCTAGGAAGATTTGGAGCCTTTACGATTTTTCCATCCCTAATCCATGCCGCAACACCAACACAACTTCTTTCTATACCATATCTTCTTTCACAATCTTTTATGATCTCAGAAATTTCTGAAATTTTATCAGATGTTTTGAAAGATTGTAGGTGCCTGAACTCTCCAGAATCTTCAAGTAAAACGATATCTATGTTAGTCCCACCTATATCGATCCCGAGAAATGGCATGGGAAGAATAGCCTACAATGTTTTAAAACGTTAACTCTTCCAACGGAAAGAATATATCTTTGCTCGAGAAATTAGAATCATGGTAAAATTGCTCAGTTTTGAAGAAGGTGTTAAGGCTGTAAAACTCGCAAGAAGAGCAATAGAGAAATATTTAAACGATAAAATCGTGCTCAAAGAGAGATATGAGGGTGTTTTTTCTGAGAAGAGAGGCGTTTTCGTAACCCTGAGAAAAGACAAGAATTTAAGAGGTTGTATTGGCTTTCCATATCCCTACAAACGGCTCGATGAGGCCATAATTGACTCTGCAATAGCCGCAGCTACCGAAGATCCAAGATTTCCTCCTGTTAAACCTAAGGAGATGGATGAAATAACCGTTGAGGTTACCGTTCTCACACCTCCAGAAAAGATTGAGGCAAAACTTGAAGAGTTGCCTGAACATGTTGAGATAGGAAGGCATGGGCTAATTGTTAGAAGGGGGGCTTTTTCAGGTCTTCTCCTCCCCCAGGTTGCAATTGAGTACAACTTCGATGCAGAAGAATTTCTTTCCCAGACATGTATGAAAGCTGGACTACCTCCGGATTGCTGGTTGATGGAGGGGACGGAAGTGTACAAGTATGAAGGGCAGATCTTTGAGGAGAGGGAACCAAGAGGAGAGATAGTAGAGTTAGATGCTAAATCATACTGTTAAAGGGAGGGAAGCAGATATGAGGAATTTTGGCGAGTTCTGGAAATTTTATGGCATAAAGAAAATTATAAATAATTTCCGCAATACTTCTCACAAACGGTGATGCTCAATGGTAGATGTAATTTTGAACGGAGAAATTTTGAAGATGGTCTCAAAAGCGATGGTGTCCCTTGTCAGCGAAGCAAGATTTCACTTCAAGGAGGAGGGTTTGCATTCAAGGGCAGTTGACCCAGCAAATGTCGCGATGGTTATAGTAGATGTCCCAACATCCTCTTTCGAATCCTATAATGTTGATGGTGAGTTCATTGCTGGGGTTGATGTAAACCGAATTTTCGATATCTCGAAATCGATAAAGAGTGACGAGATAGTTGAGCTTACCGTTGTTGATGAGACCTCTCTCGTAATCAAATTCGGAAGTGTGAGGTATTCAGTCTCACTCATCGATCCCTCAGCGATCAGAAAGGAGCCAAGGGTTCCACAGATAGATCTTCCCGCAAAGATAGTCATGGATGCCGGAGAGTTCAGGAAGGCCATTATGGCGGCCGACAAAATAAGCGATCACGTTGTCTTCAGAACTAATAGCGAAGGATTCTTTATTGAGGCGGAGGGAGATGTCGACAAAATAACCTTCCACCTAACAGAGGCTGAACTCGCGGAATTCAATGGAATGGAAGCAAGGAGTATGTTTTCCCTTGAATACCTAAAAGAGTTCGTAAAAATCGCCTCTCCTGGAGATGTGTTAACGATAAGACTCGGAAACGATTATCCTGGAAGGATGCTTTTCGAAGTGGCTGCGGGGAAGGTTAAGGTAGAGTATATTCTTGCTCCAAGGATTGAGGCTGAATAAAATTTCTTTCACCTTTATGCCCGTTCTCACAGCAAAGAAGAAACCATATCTGCCTTTCTTTCCCTTAATAATAAAGTACCCTTTTCTCAAAATAACAGGGATGTTCTTAGAACACGAATTCGGTAGTATTGAAAACATGTTCAATGCTGCGAAAAGAAACTATGTTGTGGCTGAAGGGGTTGAAAGGGGTAAGAAGATTGTAAAATCGATTGTGGAAGGAACTGAAATTACGTTTAAAGACATAATTGAGGATTTTTCTTGTTTTGATTGTGAAATTGGGTGTTATAAAAAATGTGAGATTGGGTTTTTAAGTCACGAATGCTTTTCATGTAGCGAATGTTTTAGGAACTGTTCATTTGAGTCGGAGACCGAATTTTACCTTAAAAGAAAGAAAGATGCGATTATTTCTGCGATAGGCTATCTATATTCACGGATTCTATCTTCTAACCTCGAAGATTGGGTTTTAAGGAAGTATGCTGTTAAAGAATCAGAGAGGTACGCCAGAATTTTCTTTTCAGAAGGAATTGGCGTATTAAAGTTAATTTCCTCAGATCTTGGTGTAAAGGTAAGGTATTCTAAAGATTTTAAGGTTCATGTTTCCTCCTACCTAAAGGTTGCTGTTAAGATTAAAGCTCCTACTTGGAGATTGCTGAACAGGAGATTGAAGAGAGGTTACATACCCTTAAGCAAGAGAGATTTTTTAAGGGTTCTTGAGGAACATCTCAGGAATAAACTGTCTCAGAGAGAAGATTACACCTCCATACTCAAATTTGACTTTATAAAAGAGGATATTGGGGAGTTTAAAGTTATTGCTGAGAGAAAAAGGGAAAAATTACCAAAAATCAGCTTTGAAAGAATTGAGGTTTCAGATTTTCCACCTTGCATGCGAAAGATTCTTTCAGATCTTCAAGCGGGTGTGAATATCCCCCATACGGCAAGATTTGCCATAACATCCTTCCTCCTCAACCTCGGGATGGATATTAAGGAGATTATCGATCTTTATAAAACAGCTCCAGACTTCGATGAGGATAAAACGAGGTATCAGGTTGAGCATATCGCTGGGGCAAAGGGAACCGAATACGAGACTCCTTCATGCGAAACTATGAAAACGTATCACAACTGCTTTTACGACGAGTCATGCAAAGGAATTTACCACCCAATTCAGTATTACTCTGAAAAGATTAAGAAGAATAGAGGTTGGGTAAAAAGCAAGAAGGCAGAGAGACAAGGGAAGTGAAGGAGTTGAAGGTAGTAGAGGAGAGACTAAAGGGAAATGAGGGAGAGATCAAGCTGATTCCAGAAAATCTGGATGATATTTGGCATTTGAGACATATAATCGAACCTGGAGACGTTGTGTTTGCCCTCACAAAGAGGATAAGCGAGAGCAGCGATAAGTTAAGGAGTGACAAGGAAAAGATCACTGTTAGGCTTGGAATCAGGGTTGAGAAAGTTGAATTCCATAGATTTGCGAATAGGCTAAGGGTTTCAGGATTGATAGTTGCAGGAGTTGAGGATTCTGGACATCACACATTGAACATCTCCGTTGGGACAGAGGTTAGTGTCATAAAGGAGTGTTGGAAGGATGAGCAGCTTGATAGAATTAAGAGGGCGATAGAGGCATCAAAGAGGCCTGAAGTTGTTATCGTGGTGATAGAAGAGGGTGAGGCAACCATAGGGGTTTTGAGGGAGTGGGGAGTTGAGGAGGTTGCAAGCATAACGAGAAGCTATGGAAAGGGGATGGGAGATTACCGAAAAGAGTTTTTTGGAGAGATCTTATCCACCTTAAAAAACCTTGATTTTAGATATGCAGTTATTGCTGGCCCTGGGTTTACAAAGGAGGATTTCATAAAGTTCGTGAGAGAAAGAGAAGCTGAGCTGTCAAAGAAGCTGATTAAAGCGGATGTGTCCTCTACGGGCAGACGAGGGTTTGTTGAAGTTTTGAGGAGAGGGGTTGTAACTAGGATTGTCGGGGAGCTAAGACTTGCTGAAGAGGCAGAATACATCGAGAGGCTTCTCGGCGAGATAGCAAAGAATGGCAACGTAGCTTATGGACTGAATGAGGTTGAGAAAGCACTGAATTATGGAGCAATAGATGTGTTGCTAATAACGGATGAGTTTTTGATGGAAGAAAGAGAGAAATGGGATGTAGACTCTTTACTTGAAGATGTTGAAAAAGGGAACGGGAAAGTTGTAATAATGAGCTCAGAATTCGAGCCAGGAAGACAGTTAAACTCTTTGGGTGGTATTGCAGCCCTCTTAAGATTTCCCATAGCCTAAGGGATGGTATCTTATGCCATCCCAAGATTAAACTTAATACCTTAATACCTTATTACCTTATTACGCTTTTTCCACCACAAACAACGTAGCTTCCAGCTTTAATTCCGTAATACTTGTTCTTCTCTTTCAAAGGAATTAAGATTTCATTTTCAGCATCTTCAATCCCCTTTATTCTTCTTACCGAAGTAATGCTGAAATTTTTCAACTTCACCGCAAGTATTTCGCCATCTTCAGTTTCCTCACAATCTTTGTCATACAGAATGACTTCCATCAGATTATAGCAGCCGTTCTCCTTTTCTACAAAAATTTCCCCATACAAAAGTTCTTGCAGAATTGAACTGAAAAAATACCAGTCCTCTTCGACGAGTCTCTGCCTTGGAAATCTGCTTAAAGCGATGATAACATCCTCTGCAAATTTCTTATCATGTATCAACCAGCAATCCATGCAACTCCAAACGAATTTGCCTTCAGATGTAAGCTTAATTTCACCACTCATGTTGTAGTTAAGGCAAGGGTAGAAGGGGCAGTAGCAGAAGGTGCAATCCTGGCCGGAGAAATGGCAAGGATAGTACTTGCATTCAAAAGATGGGCCATATACACCTTCAAAAGCTGAAAAGAGATCTATGAGGGTTTTTTCCCTGAGGCTTTCTATTTCACCTACTTCTCCCCTTTCATCCATTTTTCATCCCCTCAATTTAGCCTCAGCATAGCAACCATGTCTCCTACCTCAACACCTATAGACTTTGCCACCGGCTCGCACTTTGCAGTAAGCAGAAATGCAATTGGCAGATCTGATTCTGAAAGGCATTCGTAGTTCGCCATTCCTTTAGCAATAACTATATCTGCCTCATAGATTCTTTTCCTAGTCACCTCCGGAAGTTCTGATTCGATTATTCCTATTGCTCCCTTGCCATTCGTTAGAATTTCATCAGCAACCTCGTCAATCCCGGCAAATATCGCATCCTCGTAGGTTGCATCACTAATTATCGGTTTACCTCTCACAACCACAGTAAGCCTTTCGCAGGCTTTCTTGATTTCTTCCATGAAGAGTCGATCCACAACGATTTCTCCGGAGTTGTCAGTTAGGTAAACAACTTTCCCCTTACACTTTTGTTTTATCACATCAAGGTTATCGATCTTCAAGTTTTCATTAAACTTCTCTCGAAAGTAATCAAAAAAAGTAGAATCCTTTACCTCGTGGCCCATTACTCCATAATCAAAGGTGTTTGCGATAATAGATGCTTTGGCAGCGGCTTTAAATTTATCTTCACTCTCCTCAATCAGCTTTTTGATTTCAGACAAATACTCTTTCGTTATCCTGTTAGCGTAATCTTTCAGCCCTTTGTAAGGATCTTCATCTTCAAGAGCCTCGTAAACTTTGCGGTGCATCCTAGTAGCTATCATCGCATTTATCCCTTTTTTTGGATATTCATCTGCCAATATCTTCAATGCCTCCTCAATTGCCTTGTCGATCTTTTCCTGATTATCAGTTGACAGCCTGGCCTCCATATAAACCCTGTTGAGAAGGCATGATGGACATCTCGGCGAGATTCTCATTGCTGCACATATAAAGGGAGCAGATAATAACTTTTCCTTTTTTGATTAGAGTTTTTGATTAGAGTTTTTAATCAACTCGTATTTCTAAAGGAGAAGAGAGTAAGCTATCCTTTAAAAGCTTTTCAAAAAATTTCTCATCCCTTAAAACTGCTCTGGCAGCCGAGACAAGTTTCGCTCCGCTTTCAAGCATCTTTTTAGCTGAATAAACATCGATGACAGAATTATTACCTATTGTTAAGATTTCCTTTGAGACTTCATTAATGAGTTCAAAGTCCGCATTACCACCTAGTATCATGGCATCAACGTGGAGCATGAGACATCCCGCCTCTTTCAACTCTCTAGTAAGTTCACAATAGTCTAAAGGAAGTCCACCTCTTATCTTTACACACGTTGGGCAGATCTTAGATGTTTTTTTAACGATTGATATCAGTCTGGGACGTTCTTTTAGCAGTTCCTGTCCGCATCCTATTTCCACAAACTCAGGCTGTCTGCAGTGGGCATTGATTTCGATTATTCCTCCATATTCGCTAACAAGCTTTGCTGTTTTCAAGTAACCTTTTTCGCTTGCAGATCTCACATTTACAGCGAAAACTCCATCGTATGCCTTAATCAACCCTTCAATCTCAGTTTTTACCCCTTTAAGCGGATCTTCAAAGATGAACTCTCTTCTACCCCTTTTTACAGCTTTCTTTGAGGCTTCCATAGATTCTTCATCCACACTAAATCCCCCAAGAATAACCATGCCAGCCGGAAATTTCGAGCAGAACTTGTGATCGTTAATCCCAGCCATCGCAGAGAGGACGAGTCTATTTCTGAATTTTACCATTTTCATAGCTAATTTCCAAATTTACGCCTCAATTTTCAATCCTTCAATCAATGCTCTCGAATCTTAGCTCCGATAGTCTAAGCCTACCATCGAAGACCCTCGAAGCGCTCCCAGCCATGTAAGCAATTTTGCCATTGAATTCGACGATTAGACCTCCACCTTTCGTGACAACTCTCACAGGTTCCCTAACCAATCCCAGTTGTACCGAGACAAAAGCAGCAGCAACGCTTCCAGTTCCACAGCTGAGTGTTTCCTCCTCCACACCCCTCTCATACGTTCTTATCTTTATCTCGTTCGTTGATAGCAGACTAACAAAATTAACATTCGTACCCTCTGGAAAAATCTCATTGTACCTAATTTTCCTTGCAATAGGAACAATATCGAGATTCTCCAGCTCTTTTTCATCAACAAAGATTACCACATGTGGTACTCCGGAGTTTACCGCGTAGATTTCAAACTCCCTTCCATTCACATCAAATTTATCCCCCCATAATTGATGCACACCTACCGCAGGAATTTCTTCAGCTGAGGTTTTAACCTCTCCCATGTTAACCTTAACCATATAACTTTCCGCTTTTTCGACCCAGAGTTCTAATACCCCTACAACAGTTTCGACTCTGATCTTTCCAGGCTTCGCATATCCTTCCTCAACCAGATATCGGGAGAAGCACCTTATACCATTCCCGCACATCGCAGCCTCGCTTCCATCGCTGTTAAAGTATCTGAACTTGGCATCCGCTATACTGGATTTCTGAACGAACAGGGCCCCATCTGCTCCAACACCAAATCTCCTATCACATACAGCCTTAACAAATTCTGGTTTTTTCTTTTCTGGTACCAATTCACCGTCAAATTCATCGAAAAGGATGAAATCATTTCCATTGCCGTGCATTTTTGCGAACTCGATGGAATCGGCCAAGCTAACCACCTCAACTAAATCATTTCAACAATTCATAGATTTTTTTTGCTTCCTTTTTAGGATCTTTAGCCAGGTAAATGCTCCTTCCAACGATGATATAATCCACCAATTCTTTAATATCTTCAATCCTACCCCCTTGCACTCCAACACCTGGGCAGATGACTTTCAGATCTCCAACAATTTCTCTCAGCTCTCTAACCCTTTCTGGCCTTGTTGCAGGAGCGATTATGCCGTCACAGCCTATATCCTTTGCAAGCACAGCAATAGAGTTCGACACCTTTTGGAGGAACTCCACCCCACCAGGACTTGAAAGTTCTGTAACAACATAGACCTCACCGCCATATTCTCCTGCAACATCCTTTACTGCCCTCAATGTATCGCTTCCAGCAAAACCATGGCATATAACGGCAAAAGCTCCATTCTCAAAGGCCATTCTTGAAATAAGAGAGCTCGTATATGGAATATCAGAAATTTTAAAGTCGGCAATTACCTTTTTGAACTTGGAAAGTTTCTTTATTACATCCACCCCTGCAGAAAGAACCAATGGATAGTTTACCTTTATAAGATTGATCCATTCTGCAGTCTTCTCCGCAATCTCAAAAGCCTTTTTTTCATCCATCACATCGAGAGCTAAAATCAAACCCACCATACGAATCTCCTTATTTCTTAATACCTAAAATCAAACATATTTCGAATAAATCGTCGGGAAGAGTTGTGGATTTCCTGGAATGGAGAGAGCTGCGTTGTACTCCTCCATGAAGTTCGGATCCGTGCTAAGATCGAAATACGTCATGATCTTTGCTATCTTCTCCGTTAACTTTCTTTTGCTTTCGGAGGTTAGAGCAATATATGCTCCTGCAAGTGCTCCGTTTCCTATCTGAAGGACTTCTGCATTGGGAAATTCTGGGAAAAGGCCAATCGTAAAGGAGTTTTCAATATCAATGTAGTAGCCAAACGCCCCAGCGATGTAAAACCTCATGATGTCTTCTATGTCCAATCCCGCTTTTTTCAGCAAAACACTCATACCAGCACAAACGGCAGCCTTGGACATTACCAAGGTGTCTATATCCTTCTGTGTGAAAACGATGTCCTTACCAGTTGATGTTTTCTCCGCTTCGACGACCAAGTATTCCTTACCATCGTCCCCCTCTCTGACCCTTGGATTTTTCTGAAGACTTCCTGTAAAGTCCACAATTCCGTTTTTGAAGAGTTCTGCTAAAAGATCAATAAGCCCACTACCGCAGATGCTTGCAGGCTTTACATTCCCGATTACCGTGTACTCTGGTTCTTCATTTGGATCATTTATTTTAACGTGATCGATCGCTCCTTCTACCGCTCTGCTCCCGTTCTTTATCTCGTATCCTTCGAAAGCTGGGCCTGAGGCGACGGATGTTGAGATGAACCATCCTTCACTCCCTATGACGATCTCACCATTCGTTCCCAGATCGACCATAAGGGATATCTCGTTGGAATTTGCGATGCCTGACGTCAGGATGTCCCCAACGATGTCTCCTCCCACATATTTCCCCACAGGTGGAAGTCCAAAAACGTTTGCATTAGGATGTACACTCAACCCTAGATCCTTTGCCCCTGCAACAAAGGGTTTTCTCTCCAGTTTTGGTTCTGATGTTTCAAAGAGATATTCTACATCCCTTTTGAAGAAAAAGTGAGTCATTAAAGTGTTACCTGAGATCGCTACGTCGTATATCTTCTCTGAAGGAAAATCACCCATTATCTTACCTATCAGCTTGTTAAGAGTGGATATAATCGATTTCTGGAGTATATTCAATCCATCTTTTCTGCTTCTAGCAAATTCGACCCTCGAAAGGACCTCCTCACCGTATATTATCTGGCCATTGTAGTCAGAGGTTACATCTACAATCCTGCCATCTCTCAGATCGATTAGAGATACTACGACAGTTGTTGTCCCAACATCAACTGCAATTCCAAAAACTTCGTCTCTTGTATCCCCTTCTTCAACCTCCATCACCTCATTATTCCTCAAAACAAGAGTTAAATCTCCTTCTTCAATCTCAGGATTAAAGATGAGTTTATACCCCTTCTGAGATACGATTTCAGGAAGAAATGCATCTTCATAAAATTCCTTTCTCACCAATGGCTTTAAGTCCTTCTCCTTCACTATAAACTCTGCGAGAATTTGCTGCTTCTCTAACCTAGATTCTACAGGAATGAAAACCTGAACATCGGTAAGAATTCGTGATTGACAGGCAAGTATCGCATTTTCACCTTTTTTTATGAATTTCTCATGGGGTTCTGGATTCTTTTCAACTTCTCCCTTTTCAAGCACCACCTTACACTTTCCACAACTTCCTTTTCCGCCACAAATGCTTCTTATACCTTCTCCAGCCTCTTGGGCAGCCCCTAGAATTGTAGAATATTTTTTAACCTTCAACCTTTTACCAGAGGGGAGAAAAGTAACGTTCACATTTACAGCATCCTGTGAATCTCCAGAGTGTTCAGAACTATCACTTTGTGACATGCAAAGACATCTCTACAAAAAATGATATTTAGGAGTTTCTACAAAGAGTGAGTGATGAGATTTGCGATCGTTTATTCTCCAGAGATAAAAGAGACGAATCTAGCGATTTCGAGAAGGCTGATTGGTTTTGAGAGGGCAATCAAAAACTTCAACATTGAATACATCAAACCAGAGACCTTTGAATTCGATGAAAGAATCCTTTACGAAATTCATAGTAGGGAAATGATCGAAAAGGTAAGGAGATTTTTCGCCTCCTCTTCAACTTTTAGATCTGCCTGGGCAGTTTATACAGCTGCCAAACTCTTGAGAGATTTTGATTTTGTATTTGTTCCAACATCTGGAACTGGGCACAGCGCCATGAGAGACAGATTCAAAGGATATTCATTTCTTAATGATGTTAATATCGCCATCAAGGTTCTTAGAGAATCTGGCTTCAAAAAAATCTCCATTTTAGATACCGACACCCATCATGGAGAAGGGGTTTTTGAGTATATAACCTACGACCGGGATTCGATGTATTTCTGTTTCTGTGGAAGAACCGGGAGATCTTCTAACGGTAGAAAGATTTGTTTTGGATTTGAAAATGAGGAGGAATACTTGAAAAATATCAGAGATGCTTTGAAAGCAATGGAGAATTTTTCGACAGAAGTGCTTATCTGGTATGTTGGCCAAGATGCACATGAGGGTGAGCTATCAGATTTAAACCTCTCTACAGAATGCTTCAGGAAAATAACAGAGCAAATCAAGGAGAAGATTGAAAGGGTCAAGACACTCATAATTCTATCTGGAGGTTCGAGTGAAGAAGTAACGGAGGAGCTAACTAATGCAATTTTAACGACCTTATCTGAGTGATGTGGCTCTCAAAAAATCTTTTAACCGATTTTATCCAAAAATCTCCATCCTACCCTTTACCATTCATCAGATAAGAATAAAAAACCTTAAATTGCAACATGAATAAGAATTAAAGGTGGCTATGGGGTAGTCTGAGGTGATAGTTCTGACAGGAGAACTAATACTCGAGTTTTTAAAAAACTTAGAGAACCATTTGAGAAATTTAAGGGAGGAATTGGACATTTCTCAGGTTGAAGAACTCATAACTTCAATCAATTCATCAAAGAACATATTCATAATGGGTGCTGGGAGAAGTGGTTTTGTTGCCAAAGCCTTTGCAATGAGACTGATGCATCTTGGCTATTCGGTTTATGTGGTTGGAGAGACAGTTACTCCAAAGATAAAGAAAGATGACTTACTTATTGCCATCTCTGGTTCTGGTGAGACGAGTTCTGTGATTAACGTAGCAATGAAAGCGAAATCCATGGTTGGATCCAAAGTTGCAGCCCTCACCAGCAATAAAAATTCGAGCCTTGCCAGGCTCAGTGACGTTGTAGTGACTCTAAAAGGAAAAGTTAAAACGGAGAAGGATGAGAAAATCTCAAAGCTTGCCCCTCTCGGGACGATGTTCGAGCTAACCTCATTGATATTTCTCGACGCTCTTGTTGCAGAGCTTTTGAACATGAAAGGACTCGACGAAGAGGATCTTAAAGAAAGGCATGCGATACTTGAGTAGGAGGTGTTAGTGTGGATGTGAATAACGCAAAGGAGCTGCTCAGGAAGCTGAGCGATTCCCATGGTGTGAGTGGATTTGAAGATGAAATTAGAGAGGTAATAAGAGAGGAGCTTGAGGATTTTGTGGATGAGATTAAAGTCGATTCGATGGGAAATTTTATTTGCATAAAAAACGGCGGTAACCTCGAGCTAATGGTCGCTTCCCACATCGATGAGATAGGATTTATAGTGAAATACATCGATGACAAGGGTTTTATAAGATTTTCAACCCTCGGTGGTTGGTTTGATCAGACTGTTCTGAACCAGAGAGCGATTCTGCATGGGGAGAAGGGGAAAGTTTACGGCGTTCTGGGATGCAAACCACCCCATCTAATGAAGGATGAGGAGAGAAAGAAGGTAATTGAGCTTAGAGACATGTTTATAGACATTGGGGCCTCATCCAAGGATGAGGTTATTCAGATGGGAATAGACGTGGGGACTCCAATAACCTTGGATAGAGAATTCAGGGAGCTCGCAGGAAACAGAGTCACTGGAAAAGCATTCGACAATAGAGCGGGTGTAGCGATGATGATAGGAGCGATAAAGCAAACAAAGAGCGATGCAACGATCTATGCAGTTGGAACCGTTCAGGAGGAGGTGGGGCTTAAGGGAGCGAGAACTTCCGCTTTCGCAATAGAGCCTGATGCTGCAATAGCAACAGACGTCTGTGTTGCTGCAGACTTTCCGGGAGCAGAGTCTGCTTACATGGATGTTAAGCTTGGAGGTGGACCGGCGATAACCGTGGTAGATGCCTCAGGAAGGGGCCTTATAGCCTCAAAAAAGGTTATAAGCTGGCTTAAAACTTCAGCTGAGAAGTATGAGATTCCCTATCAGATGGAGGTTGCCGATGGTGGAACTACAGATGCCACAGCCATCCATCTGACCAAATCCGGGATTCCAGCAGGTGTTGTTAGCGTTCCTGCAAGATACATCCATTCTCCGGTTGAGGTTTTGGATCTTAACGATCTCGTGAATGGATCAAAGCTGGTTGCTGCTTCACTTGAGACAGCAAAAGAATATTTCAGGAAGTAAGTTTTTGAGATTTATTTGAATTTATTTGAGTTTATTTGAGTTTATTTGAATTTATTCCTTTTTTTCTGTTTTTTATATGGGCACTTAATGAGAAGAGTACAATAAAATGAGGATGCTTTCAGAATCATTAATTTTTATCTGTTTTCTTACAACTTCAAATCATCAACGAACAAAGCTGAACCAACCCCAAATGCGACTTAGCTGATAGTAACAGATTGCAAGCCACTTTTATAACAGATATAACCCCTAGTTGCACCTTCTTATTCCACCCTCACATCTTTTTTATAACCTTTTAACTCTTAATTCTTTTAGATGGAACTCTTTCAATAAAATTAGGTGAGATCTGATGCAAACATCTTGAGTTCATTAAATCAACCACTAAGTTTATTTTTACGTTGATACAAGTTTTAAGAATGAGAATTCTCGTTTGTCCCGTTTGCAAGTCAACAAATGTTGAGATGGATGCGGGTGGTTACACAGGAAAGTACCACTGCAAGAAATGTGGTTACGTTGGATCTTTAATCTTAGAGATGGATGAGGGAGAGCTTAGGGAGATCATAGAGGCGGAAAAATTAAAGGATAAAGATGCGAAAAATTTGTAATGAATTAACATTATTGAGAATCTTCTCAAAAATTATAAATACATTCACATTCAACAAACTCCCATGTCATTGCCCGACATTATCGATTCAAAAAGGATTTGCGTGATTACTGACGATCAAAAAGCTGTTCTCTCCTTTCCTGCAGAAAAAATTGGATCAAATGAAATTGCTTTCCTCATGAAAAACTGTGATGAGTTAAGACTTGCGATCCCTTGGAATACCATTTCAAGACTTGGCTTGAATAGATTTCGTTTTTATGGTGAGAACTCTATCCCCGTGGATTTCAAAAAAAACGGGGTTTCTGCCGAAGAGAAGGCTTGGTTCATAAGGAACCTCGTGATGGGGAAGATTGCTATTGAAGATATCGTTTACCCAGGCAGAATCTTTGTAGAAGAGGCAAAAGAGGGTGGAGTTCTCGAAAGACCTGGATTTGGTGAGGCATCCCTCGACGTTGCGAGGATGTTGGGTTTCATCCCAGCAAGTGTTTATTCAAACCTAATGACTCCTTCAGGAGAAATTGCAAATGTGGAGTATGCTGTAAGGTTTGCTGATGAACATAACCTTCCGGTGATCAAAATTAAGGACCTCATCTTCTACAGACTTAAAAATGAGAAACTCGTTGAGAGGGCAGTCGAGGCAACTCTTCCAACCAAATTCTACGGTGTTTTCAAAGCTGTCGGCTACAAAACTCCCATTGGAGAGATAATAGCCCTTGTTAAAGGTGAGGTTTCAGAGGGAGAAACACTTGTGAGGATCCACTCGGAATGCCTTACAGGAGATGTTTTTCATTCATTAAGATGTGATTGTGGAGATCAACTGGAGAATGCACTAAAAATAATCGACAAAGCTGGAAAAGGTGTTTTAATTTACATGAGAGGGCATGAAGGAAGGGGTATTGGGCTGATCAACAAGCTCATGGCATACAGACTTCAGGAGGAGGGAAAAGACACGGTCGAAGCTAACATCGAACTCGGATTTCCACCTGATTTAAGGAGTTATGGAATTTCCGCACAAATACTAATGGATTTGGGCGTAAAGAACATAGTCTTGATGACGAACAACCCCTTAAAAATTGAGGAACTCAAGAAATACGACTTCAATGTTAAGAGAATGGAGATAGAGGTTGAACCTTCTTCAGAAAATCTAGACTATCTAAGAACAAAGAAAGAAAAGATGGGGCATTTGATTTGCAGGATCAATCTTTAGTGATTAACCTTTAGATTTAACTTTAGATGTAGTTTTTAAATTTGCTTCCTTCCTATTCTGCCATTCAAGATAGTTGCAGTAAGCACAACCGAGATCCCAGATTCCTTTTTTAGTCCTGATCTTTATTTTTCTCAGCCCATGCTTTTCGCACTTTTTTGATGTAAGATAGATTGCCCCATTCTGGGGAAGAGGGAGGGTAAACTTGCACTCCGGAAAGCCTGTACAACCGATAAACCTCTTTGAGTCACGGGACTTCCTTATCACAAGATCTTTCAGGCAGTCAGGACATTTTCCAATAACCTTGTCCTTCCTCACACCTTCTTTCAAGCTTGCAGAGAAGGATTTCATGTCCACTTCTGAAAGAATCTTCTCAAGGAAGTTTATGGATTCTTCAACAACCCTTCCATCCTCAAGTTTCCCTTCCGCTATCTCGTCCATCTCTCTTTCGAGCCTTGCCGTCATCTCAGGCAGGGTTATCATCTCAGCGTTGTTTTTCAAAGCCTCTATTACAGCAAATGCGATTTCAGAGGGGCGAAGAGGATTGCCGAAAACGTATCTCCTCGAGTAAAGCTTGTTGATTATCTCATGTCTTGTTGATTTCGTTCCCAATCCAAGCTTTTCCATCAGCTGAATAAGATTTCCAGCAGAGTAGCGGGATGGTGGCTTCGTTTCCTTCTCCTCAAGCCTTTTATCAACCACGTCCAGGATCTCCCCAACCTTGAGGTCGGGAACAAATCCCTCTTCAGCTTTGTAATAAATGTAAATTTGCCTCCAACCTGGATCGAGAATCTTTCTAACGCTAAAGGCAAACTTTTCTCCATTCGAATCAAGTTCTCCACTTTTGTACTCCCAAACAGCATCTGGAGACAGGGTTGCAAGGAACCTTCTAACTACGAGCTCGTAGATTGTCCACTCCTCCTTCTTGAGATCGTTCTTTGATGCGACAGAAGTGGGATAGATTGGTGGGTGGTCTTTCGTTTCCTTTTTTCCCCTTATAGCCCTTAGCTTCGGCTGGGATAAAACGAGCTCGGCTTCTTTTCTAAAATCGCTTTCGATGAATTTCCTTGCAATCGATTTCAGGCTGATCGTTTTTGGATACACAGTGTTATCCGTTCGGGGGTAGGAGATGTAGCCAGCCATGTAGAGGGATTCGGCGATGCTCATAGCTTTGTTCGGACTCATGAATCGCGAAGCTTCTCTAAGAAATTCAGTAGTGTTGAAGGGAATCGGTGGCCTCTCATTTTTTATCTTTTTTTCGAATTTCAGAACCTTTGCTTTATCACCAACCCTTTTAAAGGCCTTTTCAGCCTCCCTCTTGTCATCAAACCTCTTAACGTGCTTGCAGGTGAAGATCTTAGAATCCTTCTTAAAATCTGCGTAAATCTCCCAATATTTTCGGGGTTTAAAATTCCTTATCTCTTCTTCCCGCTCAACGATGAGGCGGAGAGTCGGTGATTGCACCCTGCCAACGCTCAAAAAGTCCTTTCCAAGCCTTCCCGATGATACAGAAACCAACCGGGTAAGAACCGCACCCCATATAAGATCTATCTTTTGTCTGGCTTCAGCAGACTTCGCGAGATTGAAGTCAACCTCCTTTAGCTCTGAGAAGGCCTTTTTTATGTCTGCAGGGGTTATGGCGGAATACTTCGCCCTGTCAACTTTGACGTTGGGATTTACCTCCCTTATCATCTCCAACGCCTCAACCCCTATCAACTCTCCTTCCCTGTCGTAGTCTGTTGCGATCGTTACGCGGTCTATCTTTTTCGCCAATTCAGCAAGAATCTTAGCCAGATTTTTCTGAGTGATTTTCTTGACCATTTCAGCTCTTAAAAGCGATTTTAACGGGATTTTACTCCAGTTGTTGTATTCATCGGGAAAGTCAAGCTGGATTATATGGCCCTTCAGGCCTAAAACATACGTGTGGTTAGCTTTATAAACGTTAATTCCGAACTTTCGTGTCCTTTTTACGTTTCCGAAAAGGATTGAGCTTATTCTTCTTGCTGTGTTTTCCTTTTCCGTAATGATTAGCCAGCCTTTGGAAGCAGACATAGTATCAATCTTAAATTATTCCCCAAGTAGCTCTTTGATAATCATAACACACTCCGCTGGATCCGCCCTTCCACGGGTTGCCTTCATAACTTGGCCAACTAAAAAGTTTATCGCCACCTTCTTTCCATTGAAATAGTCCTGCACGGCTTTCGGATTTTTCTCAATTACTTCCTTGCAGATTTTCCTGATCTTTTCTCCTTCCTTTATTGCGAAAAGCCCCTTTATATCAATTATTTCGTCAACCTCTCCTCCTTCATCGAGCTTTGTCCTTATTATCTCAACAGCCCCTTTTTCAGTTATCCTTTCCTCTTCCAGATACGTAAGAACCTTTGCCAAGTCCTGAGGAGGGAACCTGCCAAAGGCAAATCTGAAGTCCTTTGCCCGGTAATTCAGCTCTCCTCTGAGAATATCAACCACCCAGCTCGCAGCTTTCTTAGCTTCAATCGAGCTTGCAACCTCCTCAAAATAGTCTGCCATCTTTGGATCCAAGACAAGCGTTTTCGCCATTGCGAGATTCAAGCCGTACTGCGAGACGAATCTCTCCCTCTTCTGCTCTGGCATCTCTGGAATCTCAGCTTTTGCAGCCTCCATAAGCTCTTCAGTATGGATTGGCACAAGATCCGGCTCAGGGAAATATCTGTAATCCTGCTCTTCTTCCTTCGTTCTCAGGGAGACGGTTATGTTGTTGATTTCGTCAAAGTGCCTAGTCTCCCTCACAACTTCCCTGCCCCTCCTAAGCAGGTTCTTCTGCCTTGTAATTTCATAGGACAAAGCCTTTTCAACTCCTTTGAAGCTGGAGATGTTTTTAATCTCAACTCTCCCTCCTCCCTTAAGTGAGATGTTGGCATCGATCCTCATAGCTCCTTCCAAAGAGCCGTCGAAAACATCCAAGTATTCGAGAACTATTCTGAGCTTGTTGAGGAATTCTCTTGCCTCCTTCGGCGAATTCATAACCGGTTCCGTTACAATTTCAAGTAACGGCACACCCGAGCGATTGTAATCGATGAGCGAATACTTTGCTGTTGTGATGGAGCCCTTGTAAGTGAGTTTTCCAGGATCTTCTTCCATGTGGATCCGTTTTAGCTTGATTTTCTTTTCTCCTTCCTCCGTTTCGATAGTTAAATAACCCCCCCATGCTAGAGGACGATCGTACTGACTGATCTGAAATCCTTTGGGAAGATCAGGGTAGAAATAGTTCTTTCTATCGAAAACTGTAAAGGATTGAACTTCAGCATTTAAAGCTAAAGCAACCTTTATCGCTGCCTTAACAGCCTCTCGATTCACAACAGGCATTGCACCAGGCATTCCAAGACAAACCGGACAAACATGAGTGTTTGGCTCGCTTTCATGATAGGCTGTTGAGCATGAGCAGAAGAGCTTGGTTTTTAACCTGTTAAGCTGAACATGAACCTCAAGGCCGATTACTACCTCACTTTCCAGAATTTGCATACCCCAAAAATAAGCTGGGGTGTAAAAAAGTTTTTCTTATCCATGCTAATTAACTGTAGCCATAAGGGGTGTTGAATCTGTTGAATCTGCTAGATCGGGATGAACTCGCGAAGAAGCTAAGGAAAATAGACGGGATGGGATACAAGAGGTATCAGATCATCAAAGGAAAATATCAGTTTCAGAATTTTGTGCTTTATATAGATAGAGTTCAAGGAGATCCTTTTGCAAACCCGAGCAACGTTAGAATTAAAATCCCGCAGAGAGTTGCAGGATTTCCTAAGGAGACGTTCAACACTAAGAGCAGAGAAATTGCATTGAGGGATTATTTAACCCGAGTTCTTTATACTCAGGCGAAAAAACACAGCAGAAAGAGTGGAAGCGGTTACAGCGGGATGATTAAGGTAGAAAAGCCAAGTCAGAAAATTTTGAAGAGAAATTCTGCTTTTGTAAACGATGAGTGGGTTGAGATAAGATTCAGGGTTGGTTTGCCAGCCCATGGCAGGAGAATTCTTGCTGCAGAGGCTGAAAGAATTTTTATGGAGGCCATTCCAGCGATTTCAGATGCTTTAAGGTTTAAAAATCTCGATGAGGCTGAGGTTTTCGAGCATGTTTTGATAGCTGAAGATGCGGATTTCCTTAGAGGTTTGCTACCTTCTTTAAACCTCATAGCATTCGTTGCCGACGGATCCATTTTGCCAAGGAGAAGCGGGATAGATGAGAGGCCCCTTGAGAACGCAATTCCCTTCGAATCTCCCCCTTCGCTTAGAGTTTTCGTTGAGCTGCCCAATAAAGGTGAAATTACAGGGATGGGGATAAGGAGAGGTGTAACCCTGATCGTTGGAGGTGGCTACCACGGGAAATCTACTTTGCTTAAAGCTCTAGAATCGGGAATCTACAACCACATCCCTGGCGATGGAAGGGAGTTCGTCGTCACCAATCCGAATGCGGTAAAGATAAGGGCTGAAGACGGAAGGAGGATTGAAAAGGTCGATATCTCCGCTTTCATACACAACCTTCCTTTCGGCCAAGATACCAGGGCTTTTTCCACGGAGAACGCGAGTGGAAGTACTTCCCAAGCAGCAAATATCATCGAGGCTATCGAGGCTGGAGCTGAGGTTTTGCTGATCGATGAAGACACCTCAGCAACAAATTTCATGATAAGGGATTTCAGGATGCAGGAACTTGTTCCAAAGGAGATAGAGCCAATAACACCCTTCATCGATAGAGTAAGGCAGCTTTACGAAATGGGGATTTCGACTGTGATAGTTATGGGAGGAAGTGGAGACTATTTCGATGTCGCCGATTGCGTTATCTGCATGATCAACTATAAACCCCATGATTACACGGAAAAAGCTAAAGCCATAGCAGAAAAATTCAAACTTAGGAAAAAAGAGGTTCCTGTGGATTTTAAGGAAATCAAGCAGAGAATTCCACTGATAGACCACAAAGACTTATCTCGAAAAGATTGGCTAAAGATTTCTGTAAAAGGTAAAAATACGATTATGTTTGGCAAAGAGTTGATAGACCTTGGCTGCGTTGAGCAGATTTTCGAGGTTCAGCAGACAAGGGCGATAGGCTATGCGATTTTACAAGCGATGAAACTGATGGATGGTCGGAAGAGTATGAAGGAAATTGTTGATGCCGTGATGGAAGAAATTGAAAGAGATGGTTTGGATGTGCTTGGTTTTTCAGAGTTCGCAATCTTTAGAGGACTTGAGCTTGCAGCAGCAATAAACAGAATGAGGAGTTTGAGGTGTGTGTTGAGATAAACTATTTGCTATTTTCCTCCTCTGCAAAAATAGTTTCGTGTTTTTTCAACCTCTGGTGCCCAAATGGATAGGCATTCCTTACTATCAACATCTATTGCTGCTCAGACAAAGATACGCTTCTTTTTTAGTTTGATTTTAGTTCATCTATCGCTACCAATCTTCTCTTCTTCTTTCTTGGTTGATCAATTACTTTTTTGGTCTGTGAAAGTAGATTCTAACTGATTAGTGACTTATTTCTTCAAATAGAGGTAGAAAAACTGACTTATTTTTTAAAGAAAAACGGAAATATAATAAAACTGCTAATATCTTTAATTCAACACCTTTTTTCGAGAAAAGACTTTTGTATCTTTGATTCATCTACTAATTGAGTTAATATTAGTTACATAATTTATATTTTCTTTATTTATTTTTGTTATTTTGGTAGCTTATTGTATTAACTCCAAAAATTTTTTATATAGTTAGTATAATGGTACATATGTAGGAGGTGATAGGGAAATGTTGAAACCTATTAATTCCAACAAAAACCTCTGGAAAAATAGAGATATAAGTAATGAGCCCGTCTCCTATGGGTGCGTATGGTTGGTTTGTATAAGTTATGAGTAAAGGGAAAGGGATGTGCAATGAATTGATGACCTTTCAATTTTTTATGGAGGTAAAGGTGTACGTAAGTAAATATAATGTACATTTTGATGTTTCATCAGGTAAGAATAATAAATTTATAAAACAGGTTCCTGACCGGTTTGTTTTAGTACCTACCTACAACTGCAATCTCTCATGCACTTATTGTTACCAAAAAATGATCCAGAAAAAAAGCGATATAGCTACTTTCAGCCTTATTGATAGAATGTTTAGCACTATAGAAAAAATTTCTTCAAAAAAATATGAAAGTCCTATTGTTACAAGTAAAGGATGCGAACTTCTTGAGAGTTTCCCAACTGAATTTACATAGGAGGAATACAAATGGCCAAGAACAGAGTTTTCTCAGCTTCTCAGCTCTTTGTTGGTTTGACGGTGCTTACCAACTTTCCCTTCTTCATCTTCAGCGCATACTATATCGCTTTCTTGAAGTTTAATGGGTTAAACTACACTGAAATGGGCATTATATTTGCTGTATCAGCAATCACCACAGGCGTCCTTGATTTTCCAACCGGTAATTTCGCCGACAGGTATGGAAGAAAGAAAAGCATTGTTTTTGCAACCGTATCTGTAGGTTTCGGAATGATACTTTATGGAATGGCAAGAGAGATAGTAACGTTTGCAGTGGGAGAATTCTTCGTTGGCTTAGGAGCTGCCCTTATGAGCGGCTCGCTGGAAGCCTGGTTCTACGACGAACTTCAGGATGATGCTGAGCAAAAAGCTGCTGGCACATTTGGTATGGGGATGGGCCTTATGAATATTACTGCAATATTAGCAGGATTTTTTGCAACATTTCTTGCGAAGGTAAACGTTTCACTCCCTTTTCTTGCTTCAGGAGGTTTTCTACTTGTAACAGCTTTACTCGCTTCACTTTTATTAAATGAAAACTACGGAGAGCGTAGAACCCCTTATACGGCTTTCTTAAAAGAGGCTTTTTCAAAAGTCTCTGAATCTGATACCTTAAAGTGGTTGGTTGCTGGTATTGCGATGTTCAACGTTGCTTATCTCTTCTATATGTTCACCTATCAACCTTTCCTTCTGAAAAAAGGTCTGGATATAGTTTTTCTGGGATGGGTGTTCTCTCTTTTGATGTTTGTAAGAGCGCTTTTCAGCTTTTTAAGCGGTTTTCTTGGAAAAAGAATCTCCTATACAAAACTCAACTACTGGGCACCGGTGATTCTGGGCATGGGATATACTGTGATGGCAATTGCCCAAAACATAATAACAGCTGTAATTGGCCTAATTTTGATTGAAGTGTGCATAGGACTATGGTTTCCTACCAGTATGGTGTGGAGAAATGAGATTATTTCCTCCTCCCATAGAGCAACACTACTTTCATTCATAAGCACTCTCTCCTCTCTTATAATGGGGGTTTTTGTTCTTGTAATCGGGCCAATAATAGACATTTGGATGTTGAGCCGAATATATTTTATTGCCGTAATATTCTCTTTGCTTTCTGCTCTGATACTACACAGAGCATCAGTCATGTATAGGAGAGACAGGAGTATAAGTTTAGAATAGTTATTTAGACCCTCTTTTCTCCGCAACCTCTTCACCTACAGTAGTTATCTGGTATACTCTGCCCACGTTTTCATCGGGGGTCAGAATTTTATCGGACTTTCTCTTTCCACATCTTTAAGGGCTCTGCTGACTTCTAAGACGCAAACCATAAGCTCGTCCGATGTAAGGAACTATGGCTAAAGTATCCATTAATCTGATATAATCGAATCTTCCGTAAATTACTCCTGCATGATACGAATCTCTTGTGAGGTATCTATCCTATCAGCATCAATGTCTCCTGAAATTATTTGCTGCAGGATTTTAAATGAGATTTCATCTTTTTCTGAGATGTCGTAGCGATATTCTGGGTAAATAAGATACATTATATCTTCTTTTCTGATTCCACTTCTTTTTATCTCATCTTTTTCAAAAATATGCTCAAGTTTTTCCTTGATTATTTTTGAACTCATTCTTTCATGGTTAAGGTCTTCTGGGAAAATCTCCTCCGTTGCATGGGAAAATGGAGAATGACCGACATCATGCAATAATGCTGCCAACCTAACGGTCTTTTTAGTCTCTTCACAACATTAATCTCATTATCGCTTCCAAAAATGATTTCTAAGATTTTTTGTGTTTTTGGGCAAGTATCTCAAATATTCTATCAGCAACATACAAACACCCCAAAGAGTGTTCAAACCTCGTATGACTGGCTCCAGGGTATACATAATAGCTCATTCCGAGCTGCTTGATATTTCTCAGTCTCTGAAATGGTTCAGAGTCGATAATACTCTTTTCTGCATCAGTTAGATGAATGAATCCATGAATAGGATCCCTAATTTCCATTGAAGCTAAAGACAAAAAATTAATTATTAAAATTTTTGTCTATCTTGAAAGTAAGTAACCATAATGATAGATAGTCTTAAAAACACTAAGTTCCTTCCCTCCAATCGGAAAGATACCTTTTCTGCTCCTCCGTAAGCGAGTCGATTTTTACACCTAGAACTTCAAGCTTTAGCCTCGCAACCTTTCTATCAAGCTCCTCCGGCAATCTGTAAACCTTCTTTTCAAGCTTCTCATGGTTTTCGATTATGTATCTAGCTGACAAAGCCTGATCGGAGAAGCTCATGTCCATTACCTCAACCGGATGGCCATCTCCAGCCACAAGGTTGACGAGTCTTCCTTCAGCCAGGAGATAGAGTTTCTTGTCCCCAAGGTCGTATTCAGTCACACCTTCTCTCGCCTTTCTGCTCGCTTTGCTGAGTCTTTCAAGATCGGGAATGTTTATCTCAACGTTGAAGTGACCTGAGTTGGCAAGAATTGCTCCATCCTTCATCAGCTTGAAGTGTTCTGCCGTTATTACATCCTTATCTCCGGTAGCTGTTATGAAAATGTCTCCGATTTTTGCCGCATCAAGCATGGGCATGACTTCATAACCATCCATAAACGCTTCGAGCGCTCTTACTTCATCAACCTCCGTTACGATTACCTTCGCTCCCAAGCCGCGAGCCCTCATCGCAATACCCCTTCCACACCAGCCATAGCCAGCTACAACAACCTTTTTTCCGGCGATCAAAAGATTTGTAGATCTTAGGATTCCATCCCAAGTAGATTGTCCGGTGCCATATCTGTTGTCAAAGAGATACTTCGTTTTTGCATCGTTTACATCGATGACTGGGAATTTGAGAACTCCTTCTCTTTCCATTGCCCTCAGCCTTATTATCCCAGTTGTCGTTTCTTCGCTGGCTCCAAGAATTTTGTCTGCAAGTTTAGCCCTCTCCCCATGAAGAAGGAAAATCAAATCGGCTCCATCATCTATAACAACATCTGGCTTTGAATCCAGAACCTTGTTAAGGGCAGAATAGTACTCTTCCTCGCTCATACCTCTCTTTGAATAACATTTTATACCTATATCCCTTAAAGCATTGGATACGTCATCTTGAGAGCTTAGAGGATTGCAGCCCGTTATTGCTACATCTGCCCCTCCTTCGATGAGGGTTTTAACCAGCACTGCTGTCTTTGCCTCAACATGCAGGGCCATTCCAATCCTGAATCCTTCAAGGGGTTTTTCCTTAGCGAATTCCTCTCTTATTTTGGCAAGAACCTTCATGTGCCTCTCTGCCCATTCGATTTTTCTGTATCCTGATTCTATATCGGACGTTCGTCTACCAAATTCGGACATGAATATCACTCAAAAATCAAAATTTGGCAGGATTTAAAAACCCTCTTTTTTAACTTCTTAATTTTCTTGAGCTTTTCAGTTTAATGTTCAAAATCAGATACATTAAACACTCAAAAATCAAACACTCAAAATCCATTTCCACAGCGGTTTTACAAATATCTCCTTCCCACTCTTTTTTATTAAATCTTCCTGATCCCATGTCAAAATGGTCATGTTTTTGCATCCCAGCTCTTTTCCTGCTTTTAGCAAGGCATTTACTTCTCTCTTCTCATTTTCTGGCGTGAGTTCATAAGTTACTTGAATTAACTGAGTAAACTGATTTCCCTCTTTCACGATAAAATCCACCTCCTTTTGCAGATAATCTTTCCAATAAAAAATCTCAATCAGAGGATTTTGGTTTGTTTTTCGGAGAAGTTCAAGGAAGACCGAGTTTTCCATCAACTTCCCAGCATCTTCTGAAAGTCTAAGGATTTTTGTTAACCCTGTATCGCAAAGGTAAATCTTTTTAGGATAAGTCTCCCTTAGATGGGGTTTTTTGGAGTATCTCCTCAAAAAGAAAAAGAAAACTGTGTCCTCAATTTTTGACAGGTAATCATATATGGTATTTTTAGAAACTTTAACCCCCATGGCTTTGATGCGATTAAAAAGCGAATTTGCAGAAATTTCCTTTGAAAAATTTTGAATGATAAAGGAATGCAGGAATCTTGCGACCTCCAAATTCTTTATTCCATGCCTTTCAATGAAATCCCTGAAAAGAATCAAATCTGAGTACTCTTTAAGAATCTTAACCTTCTCTTGCGACAAAACAACTTCGGGAAATCCTCCATAGTCCAAATATTCCTTTAATTCGTGCTTTATTTTCGCTATCTCATCCTTGTTAACGTATTTTTCAAAACTTAAGCCCTTTGCGACCAGAGATTCTCTAAAACTGAAGGGAAGGAGTAGGTACGAAAGTGTCCTACCCCTAAGCTGGGTTGCGATTTCTTTACTCAAAAGCTTTGAAGATGAGCCCGTAACGAAAATTCTGTATTTTTTTAGGTCGTGGAGCTCTCTCACCACAATCTCCCAGTTCTTAACATTCTGTATTTCATCCAGAAAGAGGTGTTTTGGCTCTTTTCCATAAACCTCGACATACGTCCTGATTATATCTCTTAATTCATTGTACTTTACACCATAGAGCCTAGAGTCCTCGAAATTCAAATAAAGGTAATTTCCCAGCTGTCTGGAAAGCTGGAACAGATAGTAAGTCTTGCCAGCCCTCCTCGGGCCAATTATAGATACCACGAATTCCGAGTCCACCGGGACCTTCAATTCCCTCCCCACAATTTCCGGCTCAAAACGCTCATATTCTTTTAGGTAGTCTATCACATCTTTTTTTATCACATTACCAATTGGAGGGAAACTTTTTAAAAAATTTTTCCCTATTAGAGGGAAAGTTTATAACAAATACTCAAAAAAAGTTAAATCATAAAAAATGAAACAAATAAAGAACGCCATGAAATTCCTGAAGAAAGCTGAAGAGAGTTTTAAAGCAGAGAGTTTAATTTTACGATGTTCTTTGTCGAGCAGTTCTTTCAACTTACCTTAAAGTATCTAATAGGAAAGAGATACGGGGATTTCCCGAAAATACACAGCTTAAAATCCCTTTTCGAGTTAAGTAAAGACGACAAGCTAATCAATTTCTACAAACAGAATCTCGACACTTTCAGAGAGATTGAGCTATCGTACATAGCCTCCAGATATTTGGATATCGAGTACAGCGATACGATCGCTGAGAAGAGTCTGAAGCTTGCAAAGGAGTTTCTTGAGATGGTAAGCATTGGGAGTGATGAGCTCTATCGAACCTATTACAAAATGCTCGACAAAAATGAGGAGTTTTTCAGCAAAGCAGTGGAGATAGCAAAAGAAATTAAAGAAAAAGCAATAAAAATCTTCGATGATTGCGAGGTTTTCATAGTCGGCAGCTATGCAAGAGGAGAGCACACCCTCTCTTCCGATCTCGACATACTGATCGTGTCGGACAAAGTTCCTGAAAAATTCGATTTTGAATGGTATTCTTCGCTCGTTAAGGTGCTTACTGATGATAACAGGATTAACATACATCTGGTAAACAGAAAGGGGTTCAAAGAGCTTGAAAGGGCATATACTCCAAGGATTTCTGTTTAGAATTAAAACTCAAAAATTTATTAAGTGAGATATTAAGAATACTCTTTTATTTAAGGATGGTAAAATTTTTTAAATTTTGAAATAGAATCAAATGTATGCCATCCAAAAAAAGGAAGAAAAGAATTCATAATCCCGTTACGGGTAAATACTATACAGTAAGGCAGAAGACGACAAAAAGCGGGAGGAGAGGGCAGATCAAAGGATTATGGCATCCACCTAAGAAAAAGAGGGCTAAAAAGTCTATTTGGGACTTGCTTTAAAATGAGAATGTTTCTTGACGCCAATGTCATAGCAGATTGGATTCTCGTTAAAAAGAGACGTACATCAATAGATTTAGAAGAAGATTCGGTATTGTCTGAGAGATATAGGAATTTAGGTTTTTCGTATAATCTTATTGAGAGGCTTCAATCGCTTAAATTAGAAAAATACACTTCTCAGCTGGCTATTGGAGAAATCTTTTCAGTAATATACGACGATGCAATAAATCTAAAATTGTATATGAAGGGCTTTCCAACTGTCACTTGGAATAGATTAGGTATAAGAGAGAAAGAAAAACTAAATGAAGAAGAAGCTTACGGGATTTATAAAGGAATCATGGAAAGATTTGATGAATTGTTTTTATTTGTTGAAATACTTGATGACGTTTTCGACTTAGAGATTTTAAGTCACCTCGTTCTAATACGAGGTATAAGAACTCATGATGCCATTTTGCTTACTACTGCAATATTTAATGAAATTGATTACTTTGTCACGAGAGACGAGAGATTAGCTAGGAAAATGAGGGGTTCAAAAAACCAATTCGGATTGAGCATTTTAAGTCCAAAAACGTTGCTGAGAGAAATTAGTCAAAAATACGAGAATTAAATCGAATGGAGGTATATTCTAGATTGTCAAATAAATCTTAATTGCGTTTTTGAATTGGAGAAAAGAAATCTTTATAAAAGAAAAAAAGATGTTTTATTTGTATAGGTGATTTAAATGTTTGACATTTTTGGTGAGGAAAAGAAAAGAAGAAAGTACATTTCCAAAGCCGACGAAGATAAACTCTTAGAAAAACAAAAATGGAAATGTGCAAGGTGTGGCAAAATATTGAGACCGGGAAGATATCACCTAGACCATAAAAAACCGTTGGCTTTAGGTGGCACCAATTCTATTAGAAATTTACAGGCTTTGTGTCCAGACTGTCACCATATAAAGACGAAAGAAGACAAAAAGAAAATTGCAAGAACTAAGAAGAAAGAAAAAAACGTATTTGGACTCAGTGTATCAAGTAGCAAAAGAGGTAGAAAGAAGAAAGATGAATTTGCCTTAGATGTGCCAGACATCTTTGGTGGTGGAAAGAAAAGCAAAAGAAAAAAGAGAAAGAAAAAAGATGAATTCGGGTTTGATTTGTTTTAAATAAGGGTGAGCCATATGGGCTTCTTTGATGCTCTAAAAAAAGCGGGAAGTAAAACGAAAGAGGTACTGGGTGCTGCAGCCAGTGCTGCGGCCAGAGAAATCAAATACCGGCAGGCAGTCAGAAAAGCTAAAATCGAGCTTTTAATGAGATTTAAAATGGATGACCTTAAGAAGATATGTAAAATCGAGGGAATTCCAACCTATTATTACGAAACAGACCCGTTAGACCCATTTTCTGAAAGAAAGGTGGAGATAAGAAAGAAGTCTGATTTGGTTGACAAGATGCTAGTGGTCTCACTGGATGACATAGTAGATTATGCTAAAAGATACAAAATAAAATTCAAGGACGTAATTGAGGAACTTGAAGAAATAGAGAGACAATTATATGAGGAATCAGAAGAAGAGGAACATGTTTCTGAAGAGTTATATAAAGAAAGAGAAGAAAAACTAGAAAGTGTTACAGGAGATGTAGGTGGACCATTTGAGGAAATACTGGAACTGATAAAAGAATTCGAGCCAGAAGTCGTTAAAAGTGAAGAAGATTTTGAAAAACAGCTTTTCAATTATCTTAAGGGGTACTTTAAGAACAATCCATTTTTCAGAGATTACAGAATAGAAAGGCAGGTTAGAGTGGGTGGAAATAGGATCGATATAGTAATTAATGATAATTACGGGATTGAGTTAAAAATTGCAGACAAAAGAAAAAAGTTACAGGAATTGGTAGGACAGGCAATGGAGTATTCCGAACAATTGGATGAATTAGTCGCCGTTATTTTAGATGTAGGATTCAAGGTAGATGTTCGGAAATACAGAGATATGCTAGAAAAGCTTGGAGTTAAAGTCGTCATTTTACGAGGAATGATTAAAAGAAAAGGAAAAAGTAGAGAAATAAGAATAAAGTACTGAATGTGATATCATGGGTAGAGATGGAACCTTAGCCTATCTAATTATTGGAGTTGTATTGATTTATGCAGGCTTTAGAGATATTTGGAATCAAGGTGGGCAGGTAGCCTTATTAATCGGAGCCGTGTTCTTGCTAGTAGGGATTCGCAATATTTTCAAATAACTTTATGAGATAATATCATCTAACTATATAAATAAATTTAAAATTTTCTTGGAGCGGACTACTAGCAGTTTGCAACAAGAATCGGGAAGGATATTGAAGAAAGACTTAAGAGGTTAGAAAACATTATTGAAAGTATCGTGAATGGCAATTTAAATAACGGAAATTATTATATGCAGAATGAAGGTAAAACAATCACAAGCGGTCGTAGTCTAGCGGCAGGACAGGGGCTTCCCGAGCCTCTAACCCGGGTTCAAATCCCGGCGGCCGCATCGATTTTTTATTCAAGTCTATTCAAGTAAAATCATACTTACAAGCCATTTATCCCCGAGCTCAACACCCAAATCTGAGATCCTTATTCCCACAGATGAAACCGTCGGCCTAGCTTGGCATTTTTCGTAATTGGGCGCGCATTCATCGCAAAGATCGCATCCTCCTGGGAAGAGCGTGAAGACCATGGGATACTCCTTGACGAGTTTCCCTTCAAGCTCTACAAGAAAACTTTGGATTTGTTTTTTCGTGTCCATGTATTCATCGTAATCCTCAAATCTGACCAAAAACAGGATTGCTGAACTGTAACTTTTTAAAAATTTTTCTGCTTCATCTATTTCAGGAACGAAAGGTGGGCAGGACTTTCTTTTTCCATAATAGTCGCATCCAAACATACATTTCCATCTCGTTCTTACATCAGGCCTGAGTTCAGTAGGATTGAGTCTTCTTATTTCATAATTTTTGAGAAGAGGGTATCTCTCCAAAACCTCGTTTAACTTCGGCAATCTCATCTTATCTAATTTTTCAGCCCCAAGCTTATCGCTTTTTTCCATACTCTCTGTTTGTTGGTTGAAATTAAGATTTTTCGGTTAAATGCTTTACACGATTTGCGATGCTTTGTTGGGTTTTAGTCTGTTGTTTGTTAATCGCTTGGATTTGAGTAAAACGGATGATCAAGAACAAATTATGTTTTCTAAATTTAGAAATAACGTAGGGATGGATAAGGAAGATACGATAAGGAAGATACAGAAAAGTATAGATGTGAGTTACATGTTTTACACGTTACACCAGATTCGATCATCTAGCGAGATGCTTTTTGTTCAGCAACTTTTCTTAGGGGCCACTCAACACAGTTACTAACGAGAAGTTCAATCCAACTATGCTGACTGGATCCTAAATTTCTAATTTTAGATTTTTGATAGTTTAAAATTATAAAAAATAACACCGAATTAAAAAGGGCAAAAATTATAAAATTTTAAAAAGATATTTAGCAAGGTATTAAATTTTAGAAATTTCTTGGAGGTTTTGTATGAAAACAGGAGTAATTGGAGCCGGAACGATGGGGACCGCGATAGCTGCCTTGCTCGCTAATGCTGGCTACGATGTCGTTTTAGTTGATGTAGTGGAAGATGCATTGAAGAAAGCGAGAAAAAGGCATGAAGGTGAGGATTTTGAACAGATTAAGCAAGCAGGATTGAAAAAGAGGGGTGAGATATCTTCTAAGATAAAGTACACGACAAACCTCAGAGATATTAAGGAGTGTAGTTTCGTAGTTGAAGCCATACCCGAAAAACTTGAGTTGAAAATAGAACTTATGAGCGAAATCGAGAGTTTGGTGAGTGATGATTGCGTACTCGCAACGAACACATCATCCTTCAAACCATCAGAGGTTGCTATTAGTCTAAAAAAGCCCGAAAGACTGGTCCTATTCCACTTCTCAAATCCCCCTATTCTCATGAGAATAGTCGAAATTGCGGGCGAGTTAGCCTCAAAGGATGCGATTGGAAAAGCGATTGAGATTGCGAGAGAAATAGGTAAGGAGCCCGTACTGCTTAAAAAGGAGTGTAGAGGGCACATATTCAACAGATTTCTCGGTGTTGCAGGAGTTGCTGGTGCTTGGGAGCTGATGCATGCTCGCCCTGAAGAGATCGATGCTGCCTTGAAAGCATTAGGCTCACCCTATGGCTTTTTCGAACTACTCGATTTAATAGGCATAGATGTCGTGATGGATGTTCTCAACAGCTTTAGAGATGCTTACGGTGAAAAATTCGATCTCCCTAAAGGGTTGGCATTTTTCCTCGAAAAGATGCTTGAATGGAGGAAGCTTGGAAAAAAGTCAGGAGGGGGCTTCTACAGATGGATTGAAGGAAAAGCGATGATTCCAGAGGTAACTCCTTGTGATATAACCCCTATAATTTCTGCCGTGGTGAATGAGGCTTTTCTTGAGCTTGAGGAAGGGATTGCCGATAAAGAGACAATAAACGATGCATACAAACTGGCAACAGGCTCATCTTTAGGTGTTTTTGAAGTTGCAGAGATGCTCGGATACCAGACAATTCTTGAGGTACTGGAAAAACTCTACCGGGAGAGGGGAGCTGAAATCTATAAGCCTGCAGAAAAGCTCAAGGCTGTTTCGGAGAGGTGAGCTTAGGAATCCAGCAGTTTGTCGGGTGCGGCTAGTAGATAAGGGTGTCTTTCTGAATAGGTAACTGTTTCAAGACTTTTTGATGAATATTAAAGAATTAAAGAAAAAGGTAATTGGGATTGTGCGATATCGTCTGCTTTGTCCTTTGCCCTCATACCCTCATATTTACTTTATATTCTTCCGCACTTAGAATATAAAGGCCATTAAACTCTCAAATTCATTTAACTCTCATTTATAGTCAATAATAACTTAGCTGCTAATTCAATTCTCAAAAGAAAAAGCGACCTTCACAGCTTTCGATTTATTCTTGTTCATTGCCGTCCAAAGCGCTTCCTTATATTTCTCAATTGGGAACTTATGGGTCAGTAAAGGAGAGAGATCAACCTCTTTCTGAAATAGCTCTATAGCCAACTCAAAAGCCCTCCTTTTTCCATTAATCTTTTCCAGTCCGGATCCAAAGACTCCTTTTATTTCAATCTCCTTTGAGAAAACAGGTGCGAAGTCAACTCCAGCAAGCTTTCCAGCAGTGCCTAATAGAATTACTTTGCCCCCTGGTCTCACAATTCTCAAAGAGTCGTCCACTGTCTGAGATTTTCCTACACACTCAAAAACGATGTCGACACCTCTACCAACAAACATTGGCTTTTCTCGAGGTGGATAATATACTCTGGCTCCAGTAAACTCTGCTACTCCCTCAATCGCTCTCTCTCCTCTCTCTAAACATATCGTTTTGCCCACCCCAAACTTCTTTGCCATTTCCGTCTGGAACTTGCTCACGTCTATTCCTACAATTTCACCTCTAAACCCCAAAGCCCTCAGAGCTGCAGCAATCCCAATTCCCATCATTCCACATCCAATGATGGCGACAATATCATCCTCTTTGGGAAAAGACTTTAAGACTGCATGGAGGCATATCGCAAACGGTTCTGCAAAAACAGCCTTTTCGTCACTCAAACCATCTGGAACCTTTATCAGCTGATGTTGATGGGCGACAAAGTAATCACTCCATCCACCTCCCGTGTCTCTGCAGTAGCCCGTAAAGATTCCAGGCGAGATCGCTCCTCGATCAAAGTTGTAACAAATCGAATATCTACCTTCTCTGCAAGCCGGACATTCCTCTAATCCCCTCACTTTGCAAGGAAGGACATTATCGATGACAACCCTCTCACCCTCTTCTATACCATCAACACCCTTTCCAACCTCTTCAACTCTCCCAACAACCTCATGACCAAGTATGAGTGGAAAAGAGGTGAGAGGGTAAAGATAGAAGCTTTCCTCCAGCATTATCAATCTCAGATCCGAGCCACATATCCCTGAAAGAGTTGTCTTTATCTTAACCCACCTCTCACCCGGTAGTTTAGGCTCTGGATAATCGCTATAGAAGGATAAAATAGAAAAAGGTCCGTAAAAAGCACTTTTAGATATCTTAGATAGGGCTAGGGTTATCGCTGCCTTAGCTAAGCCGAAATCAGCTACAACAGCCCTCATGACTCAAACCTCAAACTTCAAACCTCAAACTTCAGGAGGTGTGCAGCCCTCGAGCCAGATCATTCCCAAAGTTGCAAGATCCGGTGGCGTAAGATGGTGTTCTTGAGAGACCACAACATCAAGCAATGCAGGTTTTTTACTGCTCTCAGCCCTCTCAAGTGCTGCTGCAATGTCCTCGGGATTCTCTACTCTTTCTCCATACCAGCCCATTGCCTGGGCGATTTTGTCATATCTTGCATCGCTGAAATCAACACCAATGTACCTCTCTCCAAAAGAGAGTTTCTGAGAGCCTTTAATCATCCCCCACGCACGATCATTGGCGATGATGACAGTAATCTTGATTCCAAGCCTTGCTGCCGTCTCCATCTCCTGAATAGCTGTCCCAAAAGCTCCGTCTCCTGTAATCAGATAAACCTGTTTATCGGGAGACGCTAGTTTCGCTGAGATTGCATAGGGCAATCCAACGCCCAAATGGCCTGAATCTGCAGCCCATAAAAAGCTCCCAGGTTCATAAATCCGATGGAGATAGTAAGCCCATACTGGAGTGTTTCCACCATCAACACAAGCTATTGCATCCCTGGGATAGAATTCTCTGATTTCTTTCATCAACCTTAGCGGGTGGATTTGCTTTTCCTCACTTTCAGCCTGTTTCAGAAAGTTTTCAATCCAACTCTCCTGGACCTTTTTGTAGTTTTCGATTTTCTTGTTTTCTCTTTTCTCAGTTTTGTTCTTAACGGCATCTAGAAGCATAGAAAGGGTACTTTTCGCGTCACCCACTATAGCCAAGTCTACCGGCCTGTTCAAAGCTATAGACTCAGCATCGACATCTATCTGAATCGTTTTCTGCTTGTCCGGATCACCCCAAGCAGGTGGCTTCCCCCAGAAGTCGATATCGCCCATCCTGCTCCCCACAACCAGCACAAGATCTGCGTCGTTCTGAGCCATTAATGCTGCCGGACTTCCTGGGATTATTGATAGGGTATGGTCTTCTGGGATTGCACCTCTCGCAGCCAGAGTGGTGGTAACAACAGCATCAAGATGTTCTGCAAGCATTCTGAGTTCGTTCCATGCTTTAGCCCTCAAAACACCCCCTCCAGCATGGATTAGAGGGGATTCTGCATTTACAAGCATTTCAGCTGCTTTCTCTATAAGCTCCAGATCTCCGAGCGGCATTTTTGTTGCTCTGTATCTATGGCGTGGATAGATTTTAGCAAGATTTTCCTCCTTCCCATTGAAAAGCACATTAGACGGTAAATCCAAATGCACAGGGCCCGGTCTACCAGACGTTGCGACCCTAAAAGCACGCTGAACAAGCTCAGGAATTCTCTCCCAGTGTGATATCACGGCATTCCATTTGGTTATCGGCTTGAAAAGATGGAACTGATCCAAAGCCTGCATGGATCCATGATCTGGATAGCTTCTCCAAGTTTGGTTTTGAGCTGTCAAAACAATCATCGGTATTCCATCAGCCCAAGCGGGATAAACCCCAGGAACGAGGTTCGCTCCTCCAGGGCCAACGGTTCCAACACAGATTCCTGGCTCTCCTGTCATTCTGGCCCAGGCATCCGCCATGTTAGCAGCTGCCTGCTCATGCCTACAACTTATAAACTTCAAACCATGCTTTTCACCAACCCTCTTAATAGCATCTAGAAAGGTTAGCAATTGGGCTCCAGGAACTCCAAAAACGTATTTTACACCTTCTTCAATAAGACACCTTACCAGAACTTCTCCTCCAGATACCTTTACCATCAAATCACCCCCAGAACCAAATACTTTACACCACCATACAATGATTAAATAACAAATCATTAATAAATGGTTGGTTAAGCAAGAAGGGCACTCTAGGTTTTTCGAAATTATACCTTTTAAGATCTTCTACTGAAATCTAAAATCGAAACACCTTTCACCCACCCCCCTTTATTTCATGTGGAGGGGTTCAACTACATTGTACTTTATTTTTACAAAAAGCTAAGAGCCCAAGAAAAACTGAATTTAATGTTTCGTCTGGAATTTATGTTTATTTCGTAATTCTCCAGTTTATGAGTTGACGAATAGCCACTTTCTTTTTTATTTTCAATTTTTCCTTAGACGCCTTTACCTGACTTTTATTTTGTCTACATTCCTTAAACTATATTCCTTAAACTAATATTCTCTTGATACTCTATAGATAAAAAGGTGAAAACTAGGCCCTACTTTATGATCTACATTATACACTAAACAGATCTAATACAGATCTAATGTCATTTTCACATCTCGGTGTTTAAATACTACTTCACGACCGAATAGTAAAAAATTAATAGTTGCCTAAATCAACAACTATTCCCAAATTTAACGAATATTTAACGAATATTTAAAAACCGAGTTTGTTAAAGTAGCCATAGCAAAAGTGAGAGTGATAGAATGGCAGATATAACAGAGATGCTAATAAGAAGAGGATACCTGTGGCAGTCATTTGAAATATATGGTGGAATGGCTGGATTTGTTGATTATGGTCCTTTAGGAAATGGATTGAGGAGAAATCTCGAGAGACTTTGGAGGGAGTATTTCGTTATAAATGAAAGGGCTGTTGAAATAGATACACCAACAATAGGTATAGAGGAGGTTTTTATCGCTTCTGGTCATGCTTCCTCCTTTACCGATGTCGCAATAGAATGTGAGAGGTGCGGAAAGATCTATCGAGCGGATCATTATATCAAAGAAAAACTAGGAATAGAGACTGAGGAAACAATAGACTTCGCTAGTGAGGTTCTTTCGACCTACGATGTGAGATGTGAGTGTGGTGGTAAGTTTAAAGAGCCTGAGAACTTCAATCTAATGTTTTCAACTAAAATAGGTCCGGGAAGGGGGAAGGATGGTTATTTAAGACCCGAGACCGCTCAAGGCATATTTATCGACTTTAAGAGGTTGGCAGACTATTTTCGAGAAAAACTTCCTTTTGGTGTTTGTCAGATAGGAAGAGCTTACAGAAATGAAATAAGCCCTAGACAAGGAGTGATTAGACTCAGAGAATTCAACCAAGCTGAGCTGGAATATTTTGTCCACCCTGGAGAGAAAAAGCATCCTAATTTCCAGCAGTATAAAGATTTCTCAATTAAATTAGTCGATAAAATGGATGAAGAACACAACATCTCACTAGGAGAGGCTGTTGAAAAGGGTATTATTGCCCATGAGCTCTTGGCATACTTTATAGGGAGAACTGCAGAATTTCTGATCAAAGCAGGAATAAAGAAGGATAAACTCAGATTCAGACAGCACAAAGATGATGAGAGAGCTCATTATGCTGAGGATTGTTGGGACGCCGAAGCATACACTTCTTATGGATGGATAGAGGTCGTTGGAATAGCCGATAGGGGTGATTACGATCTCACGAGACATAATCAATATAGTAGGGAGGATCTGAGTATCTTTATCCCTTATGTGGAACCTGTAAAGATTAAAGTAAAGAGATTTGTTCCGAAAATGAGTTCATTAGGGCCTAAATTTAGAAAAAAGTCTAAAAAAGTTGCCGAAGCAATTGAGAATTATAGTGGAGAGATTTCAGATGGAAAGATAAAGATCGAGGTTGAAGGAGAGAATCTCGAAATAGATTCTTCCTTCTTCGATATCGAAGAGAAAGAGGAGACGGTCTACGGTGAGAGAATAGTCCCACATGTAATAGAACCTTCATTTGGTCTTGATAGAATTACCTATGCAATACTGGAACATTCGTTTGAGACAGATGTCGTTGATGGTGAGGAAAGAAGAGTTTTGCGATTGAAAAGATGGATGGCTCCCGTGCAAATTGCCGTTCTCCCACTTCTTTCAAGGGAGCCTTTCCTTTCAAAATCAGATGAGATAGCCTTAAAGCTGAAGGAAGCTGGATTTTATACCGAAAAGGACGATTCTGGCAGTATAGGAAGGAGATATAGAAGATATGATGAGATTGGCACACCTTTCTGCATTACGATAGACCACCAAACCTTTGAGGACTCTACAGTTACGATCAGAGACAGAGACACAACCGGACAAATTAGAGTTAACGAAGAGGAACTGGAGAGTATAATAAAGCAACTTTTGGAGAGTGAAAGGGATTTAAAGGAGTTTGGAGTTCCATTTAAATAATTTGTTGATATTAGTTAATAGAGAAAGTCAATAAACCATTCAGTACACACTTCAATTAAATCTTTCTCATCTCTTGATTTTTCACAGAATTGGGTAATTGTGAGTAGTAAATTTAAGAAAAAAGCCTTTAGTTTTTCGAGCGGTTGCTTAACATTAATGCTTAATCGTCTTGAAACTTAACTTAACACGATACTATACTAATAACTTTGAAAAAAATCTGAAAAATAATCTATTAACCCAAACCTATAGTGGCTGAGCTTCTAGATTCTCTGATTAATTGTAGCTAATCAAATAATGATTAATCCGAATTTAATCCAAAATCCGAATAATCCACTTATTCTCTTCTATCAATATCTCTAAGAAGGGAGAGGATTCTCTCAGATAGGTTTAAAATTCTATCAATTTCATCTAAGGACTTAGCATCTAATAGCATTTTGGAAACATCATTGAGTTTGATTATAAGAGCTTTTTTAAAAGCCGCATACTCTTTCAATTCATATTTCTCAAAATTTCTAGATTGTATTTCAATAGAATCAAGATCTTTCTTTTTACCACTTGATTCTGGTCTTGAATTCAATAGGGTTGGACTTTCTTGAGGGTGGTTGATATCCTCATTTATGTTTATCTTACTCTCAACTTCCTTATTTGAGCTTCTATCTGTTATAACTTCCATATCTCTGATTTCATTCAAACTTATACCTTTTTCTTTAAGCTCACTTTCAAAAACAGCTTCTTTACCGCAAGAGGGACAAATCATTTTATTTTCATGCTTGAAAATTGGTGTGCCACACTCTGGACAGTGATAAGGAAGCATCTTCGCTCCTTTGTAAAGTAACCTGATTGCTTCCGAAATTTTTTTATCCTCCATGGCATAAGGTGTGTGAAGCGATATTAAAATCTTCAGTTCTCAGGGGTGATGACTCATGGCGAAAGATGTACCGCAAGAAGTTTTGGACGTCTTAGATAGAATAATACAGGACGATTCCGTTCCGAGAAACATAAGAAAGACCGCTAGCGAGATTAAGGAGAGTTTACTTCATGGAGAGGACACTCTAGCTGTTAGAGCTTCTTCGGCGATCTCTATATTGGAAGATATTGCCTCAGATCCAAACCTTCCGATGCATGTAAGGACACTAATCTGGAATGTCTCAAGCCAGCTTGAAAGGATCTCAGTTGATGAGTGACTTTTAAGTGAAGAGGAGTTTAAGGTTAAATTTGCTGGATAGTTGTTTATAGTTGTTCAACTTATTTTAGTGAGTGTGGGTTTTATCAACTATCAACTTGGCTATTTAACTATTAATTTGACTGCTATCTTGGCATATTTCTACTATCTATCTTTATAACCTAACCCAGACTATATTGATTTTTAAAGGTAAGATTTTAATTTGTGATTTTTGGGCACATTTTTCTTCATGAATACCTCTCGGTGAGTTTATAGAGAGAACTATCTCATCATCAGAGGTTTCACCACGTGAGTTACAGTATTTAACATCCTAATGTTGCAGCATTTCATTGTCTTATTTGAATGGTAAAATGATTGAGGTAAATCAATGATCGAATAAATCTACGGAAATCATTCTGAACATAACTGTCATTTGATTTTTGGTTCACTTACTCTAAGAAATATTTACCAATAAGGTAAATAAACGAAAAAATAAATTCAGAAATATGGAGAACTTAAAGAGAAAACTCTTCAGAAAATCAATTCACTTCCTTGGAACGTTTTATTTTCTTCTTTACGCTTATTATGGTAGGTTTGTAACTTTAGAGATTGTAGCTACCCTAACATTCTTTTCCATCTTAATTGAAATTTTAAGGAGGAGATTCACGATAGTACCCGATTGGATCTTGGATCCATATGAAATAAAGGGGGTGGGGGCACACCTCTATTTTGGTTTTGCAGCTCTTGTTCTTACTGCTCTCTTGTCACCAGAAGCGGCTGTGACGGGAGTTATTGTAGGAAGTATTGGTGATGGGGTTGCTGGCTTGATTAAAGCATATCAAAAGGATCGGTTAAAAGAAGGGTTGAAAGAAGGTTTGTTAAATTCCAAAAAGATACCTTTAATTGGGATGTTCTTAACTTCTTTTCTATTTTTAATTCTAATATCTTATCTAAACATCGGAAACGTTAATTTTGATTTTGATTTAAGGATAATAGCTTTATCATGTTTGGTTGGGGCGATAATCGAGAGTAAGCCCATTAAGATTAAAGAAATCTACATAAACGACAATTTCAGCGTTCCATTGTTTGCTGGGGTCTTTTATCACCTGCTCTCCTGATCTCCAAAGGAAATAAAGGGGGTGGGAATGATTAATTATTAAAAAATATAGAAGAGATCAGCCTGGCAAAACTAGCTGAAAATTAACTGAAAATCAGCTGAAAAATTAAGATATGGAAATTTGTAGAATTTAGATTAAATCCACTGGTTAAATTGAAAATGCCTATAATCAGTTGAAAACGAGTTTTGTGACTTGACAAGTAATCCAATTAAAAAACAAGCAATTAAAGCAATTGAGGTGAGATTAGGACTTTAAAGTTCTATATAGGTTGCGTCAATGATTCCATCAAGCTTTACCATTTCATCCAAAACCTCTTTGGAAAGCACATCATCGACAAGTAGGAGCATGAGCTGCACGCCTCCGGGCCCTCCATGTCTTCCAACTATCATACTGGCAATGTTTATGTTGTTTTTGCCGAAAAGGGTACCAACTCTGCCAATAACTCCCGGCGCGTCTTCATGGAGAGATATAATGTAGTTTCCTTTTGGCACAAAATCGACTTTATATTTATCGATTCTTATTATCCTGCAATCCTCCTTTCCAAAGCAAGTGCCTTCTATCGTTATCGACTTGTCATCACTCTCCACGAACACCTCTATGGTGCTATCGTAGTATTCAGAGGTCTCGCTCTTACTCACCTCAACCCAGATTCCTCTTTCTTTGGCTATGGGCATGCATGAAACTAAGTTTATGTTGGATCCAAGAATGTTTTGTAACAGACCCATCAGCATAGACCTCGTGATATAGGCGGTGTCAAAACCTGCGATCTTACCTTTATAAGTAATTCTAGCTCCCCTCACGATGTTATTCAGTCTTGCAGAGGCTATCTTGCCGATTTTCTCAGCAAGAAGCATGTATGGGAAGATCTTTTGATACACGGTTGGATCCAGACTGGGCAAATTTACGGCATTTCTTACTGGCAATCCCTTGTAAACGTTGATGATTTCTTCAGCTATCGTTAACCCAACACTTATCTGGGCCTCTCTGGTGGAAGCTCCGATGTGGGGTGTGGTGACCACATTGTCCAGCTTTAGAAGGGGATTATCGGGAGAAGGAGGCTCGATCTCATAAACATCCAACGCTGCTCCAGCAATTTTCCCATTTTTCAAAGCCTCGTATAGAGCCTGTTCATCAACTATTCCCCCTCTTGCACAGTTGATTATGTACGCTCCATCCTTCATTAGCTCAAATTCTTTTTTCGAGAACATTTTTTCAGTCTCTTTTGTTTTTGGAACGTGAATTGTGATAAAGTCGGATCTTTTTATGAGCTCATCAAACTCAACAAGTTCAACTCCAATTTCCCTAGCCTTATCCTCACCTATATAAGGGTCGTAAGCTACAATGCTCATCTCCATTGAGCGAGCCCTTTTTGCCACCTCAAATCCAACTCTGCCCAAACCAACTACACCTAGAGTTTTACCCCTAAGCTCAGTCCCTAAGAACTTCTTTCTTTCCCATTTTCCACTTTTAACGTTCGAAACCGCTTGGGGGATTTTTCTTGCAACAGCAAAGATCATACCTAAAGTCAACTCTGCTGTGGAGACCGAATTCCCTCCTGGTGCGTTTGCAACAACTATGCCTTTCTGAGTTGCAGAATTCACATCGATGTTATCTACTCCGACTCCAGCCCTCCCAATTATCTTAAGCTTCTTTGCAGCCTCTATCACTTCTTTTGTAACCTTAGTTCCGCTTCTAACTATCAAGCCATCATAATCAGGAATTATCTTGATTAATTCATCCTGAGAGAGGTTTGTCATTACATCTACCCATATTCCTGCATTCTTCATCATCAAAACAGCTTCTTCCGGTATTGGATCCGAGACAAGAACCTTCATTATTGCCACTAAAACTTTAATGATTAAAAATTTTTGGCATGATGTTTAAATGAATTTTAAGATTTTTTGAGATTTGAAAAACCTCAATTGTTTAAGAAAATTCACTATTACTTCATTAAATTCCTTAGGGTTATCTACGTTTGAGAAATGACCTGCCTTAGATATTATAGCAACTGAAGAATTCCTTAACACTCTTTTAATTTTTTCCGCTTGTTTTAAAGCAACTTTAGGTTCAAACTCCCCCACTATTATAAGTGTTGGAACTTTAATTTCTGAAAAATCTAGCGAAGTTGATGTTAAAAACATGTTAAATAATTTGAAGAATTCATCCTCGCTTAAATTAATCAATGTTTCTTGGACATGTTTAAGCACATCCTTTTTTACACTAATCCTTTTCTCCCCATGAAACATCTTAATTACCTTAAAACCTAGGTTAACAAATCTTTTCACACCTATTAAATGAGCAATTCCAGTATTTGCTAGAATTATTGGTTTTTCTAGACGTCTTCGAATCTTATCAGAGAATGAGAAAGGTGTAATAGGTGAAGTATTTGCTAGTATTAGTGCTTTCAAGTCAGGATATTTTATAGCATAGGCTTGGGCAATTAAGCCTCCTAAAGACCTACCACATATAATCGGTTTTTCTATGGAAAGAGCCTCTAGAAGGGCTTTAAGATCATCTGCAAGTAACTCTAAAGAATGCTTCTTAATCCCAGACTCGCTTGTTTTCCCATAACCTCTAAGATCATATACAATAATCTCATAACTACTAGAAAAATACTTTATCTGAGGCCTCCATATCTCATGATCCGACCAGCCACCATGAATAAAAACAAGGGGATAACCTTCCCCGTAAACCTCATAGTATGTTACAATATCGTCGGTCTTAACATAAGGCACCGTTAGCCACCTCAAAGGTATTAATTTCTTTTTATAGTTATTCTTCTAATTTTCTGCACATATAAATTTTTTAACTCAATATCCTGAATACTTCCCCTCTCCAAATAACTTTAATGCAATTTCATCATATCTTCAACCATCTCATCAAAATCAAGAATACTGCTTAGTTCTCTTTTAAATCCTTCCAGCCAAACTCGATGGGATTCAGATCAGGGGAATAAGGTGAAAGATTATTTAGAAGTGTGAAAAAGGAGATTAGGCAATCGATTATGTAAGCACCCTAAAAATTAATCCATAGCAATTAACGGCAACTCTGCACAAATCACCCTGTTTAGATATCATATTTGTTTATTTGCTCTAATTTAAATTATCTGAGTGCTCTGGATTAAAAACTTTGAATTTGAAAAGCCTTGAGGCCAGAGCAAGAAATGAAAGAAGAACAAAGAAAACGAGTCAACTCAACTCAAATAAGAAAACGAGTCAACTCAACTCAAATTAAAATTAGTGAAAAAATTAGAGAAGGACGCGAGGGTGAAGAAATTATAAAAAAACAAAGTTATCTACTTAAATCAAACCCAACTACTCCTCAAGTTCCATTCCTATAACGCATTCGGGCCATCTTTTATTGCTTGCCTTTATAACCTCGATTTTCTCAGCCGGATGAATCTCCGTCCACATTCCATGATCGGTATCTATAACCCAAACACCCCTAACCCTTACCACATCTCCTGGACAAACACCTCCAATCTCCCCAAGCACCCTTTCTTGATCGGCTGGAACAACCTCGATGTGTAGACCACCTTTTCTGAGAATGAGGTTTCCAATTCCGAGGAGATTCTTATTTTCTGGCACGACATCAAAACAGTAATCCCCATCTCCAGCGATGAAGGGTGGGATTTTAACCACACCGACAGTTTCGACGCAAGTATCAACGATTCTCAGCCTGGATGGTGTGTGGGTGTATTCAAAAACGTTAGTTGTTTGAATACAGCTTGAATTATCTTGTGTCCATCGAAGGTCAGTCCAGCTCGAGGGCTCGAAGGGATAAAGAGCGGTTTTAAGATTCGCTTGGATCGCATTTCCACCTAAAGCCAGTCCAATGACGACAATTATAATTCCGATTGCTGGGATCGTAACCCTCTCACGTCTTACTAACCAGTAGAGGAGTAGAAGCAAGGCAATAACTGAAAAGAGAACTGTTGGAACTGCAGGAAAGGTAAACAGAGAGAAGTAAAAGGCCATACTTGCAATAAACCCTCCAAAAGCCCCCACAATTTTCTCACTACTTCTCCTCTCCAGAGATCCGTAGATTGCGTAAGCAAAGGGAGCGAGGAACAATCCAAAGACCGCTAGCCCGGTATGAATTCCATCATCGCCATAGTAAAGAATCGCAATTGCCAAGGCAGCAACCCCTTCCAAAGCTGTCAAACTTAGAGCTGAAACGAGCAAGCCACCCCTCCACCTTATAATCGATGCTGGATAGGTCACAATAGGCCGCACTAAGACATTGAGCAAAGCCACCTCGATAAATCCTGATTTTGGCAAAATCAAGAATGGAAGAGCCAGGATTGTAGCTCCAAGGACAGCAAGAAAGGCATCTCTTGGCTTAAAAAGCCAGGCTGCCAGGAGCATTGTTAGGTAAGCGAAGCCGTATCCCAGAAAAATCGCAGGAACGTTCACCATTAAACTCGTTCCAATTCCGCCGAGAATTATAAAAAGACAAAGCCACTTTTTTTCTGTAACCGGATCCATAGTTTATCTTTCAGTTTTAACTTTTTAAGAGTTACCTTGAATCTAAAAATCTTTGGATTTTTTATGAGTTTATGTTTTAGTTTGTGATTTTTTGAACAACTCTCAAAATTCAAATTATGAATCACCTGATGTTTTATTGAGAAAATTTTGCGGCTCTATTGAGTTTAAGTAAAGCATGTGAATCAGAAGACCCGTCTGAATTTAGAAACCAAATTTTTGAAAAACCAAATTTGGAAACCAACCTCCAAAGTGCAAATCTGGGTAACTGAAGCAATCGAAACATAAGGATAAAAAGTCTTTTATTATCTTGAGTATACCGAAGCACAGGTGAGACGATGGGCGTACTCTGGTTCAATGAGATTGGCAAACAGGATGTCCCTGTAGTGGGAGGGAAAGGAGCAAACCTTGGTGAGATGTTCAGGAATGAAATACCGGTTCCAAATGGGTTTGTTATCGACAGCAAAACTTATCGCGATTTTATTGAAAAAACAGGAATAAAGGAGAAAATTGAAAAAGAACTTGAAAATCTTGATGTTGAAGATACCGAAACCCTATCGAAGGTCTCTCAGAGAATAAGAAAGTTAGTAGAATCCACACCCATTCCAGAAGATATAAAAAAGGAGATTAAAGCTGCTTATGAGCAACTGGTTAAGCTTGAAGGATCAAAGGTTTACGTTGCTGTGAGGAGCTCTGCTACAGCTGAAGATCTGCCGGGTGCAAGCTTTGCCGGACAACAGGACACATTTTTAAACGTTGATGAAAAAAATCTAATTCATTATGTTAGGAAATGCTGGAGCAGCCTTTATACACCTAGGGCGATATATTATAGAGTCCAGAAAGGCTTCAAGCATGAAGATGTAAGCATAGCTGTTGTTGTGCAGAAAATGGTGAACAGCGAAAAGAGTGGAGTCATGTTCACATCACACCCTGTTACGGGCGAGCTTCTTACGATAGTGGAGGCAGTTTTTGGACTGGGAGAAGCGATAGTCAGTGGAAAGGTGACCCCAGATACGTATGTTTTTGACAGGGTGAAGAGGAAACTTGTTGATGTAAAAGTCGGTGAAAAATCGATGATGATAACAAAAAAGAACGGTAAGACTGTTGAAATCGAGCTTGATGAGAAGAAAGCAAAGGAGAGAGTCCTCAGTGATGAAGAGGTTTTAAAGCTTGTAGAGATTGGAGAAATTATAGAATCACATTATGGAACCCCCCAAGATGTTGAATGGGCAATAGAAAATGGGAAGATATTCATAGTTCAATCCAGGCCTGTAACAACTATAAAAAAGAAGACAGAGACTGAAGAAATGACTGAAGAAAGTGAAGCAGAAGTACTCATTAAAGGTCTAGGAGCATCCCCTGGGTTCGGTACTGGGGTTGTGAAGGTGATAAAAGGTGAGAAGGAGATATCTAAGGTTCAAGAAGGGGACATTCTTGTCACAACAATGACCACTCCAGATATGGTTCCTGCTATGAGAAGGGCCGCAGCAATCGTTACTGATGAAGGAGGTATGACATGTCATGCAGCCATAGTATCTAGGGAATTGGGCGTTCCAGCTGTTGTAGGGACAAAGAAAGCAACCCAGATTTTGAAAGATGGAATGATGGTTACTGTAGATGGTGAGAAGGGTATAGTCTACGCAGGTTCTGTTGCCGAGGTTAAAAAAGAGGAGAAAGTAGAACTCGCAGCATCAGCCCCTCTTATCACCGCTACTGAGGTAAAAGTCAACGTCTCAATTCCTGATGCTGCAGAAAGAGCGGCAGCTACTGGAGCGGATGGAGTAGGACTTTTCAGGATCGAGCACATGGTTCTCGGCTTGGATAAGCATCCTATGAAGTATATAAAGGAAGGACAGATGGACCTCTACATCGATGCCCTTTACAAAGAGATGAGGAAAGTGTTGAAAGCATTCTATCCGAAGCCGGTTTGGATAAGAACTCTCGATGCTCCCACAGATGAGTTCAGAGCCATGGAAGGTGGAGAGGATGAACCGATCGAGGCAAATCCGATGCTTGGATTTAGAGGTATAAGAAGGGATCTTTTCGAAGAAGAGCATTTAAGAGCTGAGTTCAGGGCAATTAAGAAATTAATCGATGAAGGATTAACTAACGTTGGAATAATGTTACCTCTAGTCTCAAACGTTGAAGAGGTAAGAAAGGCTAAAAGGATATTGCTCGAAGAGGGAATCCCTTTGAACAAGATAGAATTTGGCATCATGGTTGAAACCCCTGCATCGGCCTTAATAATAGAGGACCTGGTTAAGGAAGGCCTTGATTTCATATCCTTTGGTACGAACGATCTAACTCAGTACACTCTCGCCGTTGATAGAAACAACGAAAACGTAGCTTACCTCTTCGATGAGACCCATCCAGCGGTTATGAAGCTGATTGAGATGGTTATAAAGGTTTGCAGAGAGTATGGAGTAAAAACATCGATATGCGGACAGGCGGGAAGCTACCCACATGTGGTGGAAAAGCTCGTGGAACTTGGAATAGATAGCGTATCAGCAAATCAGGATGCCGTAAAAGCAGTGAGAGAAACAATCTACAGGATTGAGAGAAAAATAATGCTTGACAAGTTGAGGAAGCTATAGATTTATTATAGATTTATTAACTTAATATTTTATGAAAACTACTTTCAGAAAAACTCTCGAAAGAATAGACTTCTCTAGAGTATTTAGTGAACTCGAAAAGAAGAGGGTTAAAAGAGTAGGGATCCAGCTTCCTGACGGATTGAAATTCTTTTCAAAAGAGATCACTAAAAATTTTAAGGACAAGGGCTATGAAGTTATAGTATCTGGTTCTGCTTCTTACGGAGCATGCGATGTTGATTTAGAACTCCTTAAAGAGGTTGATATTCTTGTTCACTTTGCCCATCTTCCCATTAAATCGGTTAAAAGGGTTATTTATGTACCCTACCGTTACGACTATGAAATTGGAAATCTATTGAATTGGGTGGATAAGATAGAAGAAAAAAAAATTGCTCTGGCTGGAACCGCACATTATGCTTGGAAGTTCCCTGAAGTGAAAAAATTTTTGGAAGAAAAAGGAATAGAGGTTAAATTAAGTGAAGGAAAAGGAAGAATCAAAATTCCAGGCCAAATTCTCGGATGCAATTACTCAATTTTGAAAAAAACCGGTGCTGAAGCAATTCTATTTATCGGCGATGGTACCTTTCACCCAAAGGGAGCAGCCATTTATACTGGTAAAAAGGTTTATTTCTTCAATCCTTTAGCAAACGAGTTTAATGTTTTTGATAAAGAGTTTGTCGAGGATTTTTTGAAAAAAAGATTTATTCAGATCTCAAGAGCAATGCAGAAATTGGGAGAAGGAGTAGGCATAGTTGTATCGTCTAAAATAGGCCAGAAGAGGATATCATTAGCTTTAAAACTGAAATTAGCTGCTAAAAATAAGGGAATAAATTCAGACATCCTTCTTTTCAACGAAATCCTCCCAGAGGGGCTGGCAAATTTCCCATATGGCTTTTATGTGAATACTGCATGCCCAAGAATAACCTATGACGACTATGAGAAATATGAAAAACCCGTACTATCTCCGCAAGAATTTGAAATTTTGCTTGGAATCAGGGATTGGAACAATCATAAAATTGATGAAATTCTGTAAAAATTCAGTTGGGTTATCTATAGTAAAACGTTCTTATAGCTAAAATTTTGAATTCAAGAAAGGCATCAACCTTTGCGATAAACAAAAAACGAAAATATTTTTCCCGAAATCGATGCTAAATTTCCAAAAAGTTTAAGTTCAGGCTGGATTATAATTATATCATTATCATTAACAGAAAGCCTTAAATTGTAAATCGGATAACAACAAAGAAAAGGTGAAAAAATGAGATTCTTTGCAATTGGTTTCGGGCAGGCAGGAGGCAAGATCCTCGATTTATTTGTCGAGAATGAGAAAAAGAGAGGAGCGGGAATAAAGCTCCATACTCTTGCTGTGAATACCGCTAGAACAGATTTGATGGGCCTCAATCATATACCAATGAAAGATAGGATCCTCATCGGTCAGACTGTTGTCAAAGGTCATGGAGTTGGAACTGATAACAAAATGGGTGCAAAAATTGCCCAAGATGAAATTGAAACAATACTGAACGCGATAGATGAGAAAGGAACCCACGATGTTGATGCTTTTCTAATCATCACCGGGCTTGGAGGAGGAACTGGTAGTGGGGGGAGCCCGGTTCTTGCAAGATATCTCAGCGAGATGTACTCCGAGCCAGTATATGCGGTCGGAATTCTTCCCGCTCCCGAAGAGGGCAAACTTTACTCATTAAATGCAGCTAGAAGTGTAATCACTCTCTTAAAATATGTTGACAATCTAATCCTCATCGACAATGGAGCGTGGAAATTTGAAGGAGCTAGCCTTAAAGAATCGTTTGCTAAGATAAATGAGGAGATAGTAAGGAGGTTAGCTATTCTCGCAAGGGCAGGAGAGCCGATAGAAGAGGGAATGGTTGGTGAAATGGTTGTAGACAGTTCTGAAGTAATAAACACGTTTAAGGGAGGAGGAATCTCATCTATTGGTTATGCAACATCAATGGCTGAAACGGGGGAGAAGAAAAGGAGATTCAGACTTAAGGGACTTTTCAAGAGAGAAGAAAAGGGCACTTATGATGAGGATAAATCGATGAAAATAGCCTCTCTGGTTAGAAGAGCAGCCCTGGGCAGGCTTTCTGTTCCTTGCAACATCAAAAGTGCTGAAAAAGCCCTCGTTCTGGTGGCTGGACCACCTGAGCACCTTGACAGGAAAGGAATTGAGAAAGCCAAACTATGGTTAGAAGAGCAAATCTCTGGAGTGGAGGTTAGAGCAGGAGACTATCCGACAAGGAGAACGAAGTACGTCGCCGCTTTAGTCGTTCTTGCAAATGTAACTGATATCCCGAGAGTAAAGCAACTTCAAAGGCTAGCTGCTGAAGCCAAAGAAGAGGTTGAGGGGGCAGAAAAGAGCAGACTTGAAAAAACCCTTGCCTTGTTTGATGAGGATATAGAACCTCTTTTCTAGGAGGGTAATATGAAGAAGAGGATACTAATTAATTTTTTAGTAATTTTTATCATATCGGTATCGAGTATGCCACTTGTTATGGCTATCGAACATCTTAATTCAAGTGATTTTGGAAATCCAACACCACAGGGTGTTGAAAAAGAGTATTACCAGCCTGGAGAGAGACTTGAGTTTATATATTATATAAGGCCTGCCTCAGAAAGCAAGAAAACGGCTTTAGATGGGGAAGGTTCTGTGTATCGTTATTATACCTTATATTCTTCACTTGATACAGCCACTCTTGAAGCTACAGTTTTTTTAGCAACAGGAGCATCTATAAAACACCAGTATGTGAATGGAAAATGTCAAAACCCTGAAGATGCCTGTGATCTTCTAGACGGAACTGTAAAAATGTCTTTTAGAATAGGGGATACAGCCCAGTATGGTGTGGATTATATCGAAGTGGTAGTTAAAGGGATAGTTCCAACTGCTCAAAAAAGGCTTGAAGCGGTTAAAGCACTCTATGTCGAAATCTCGGATGCAGATGCCAACGCCTTACCACTAGTTGAAATAAAAGTCTTCAATCTCAATCAATTTACGGAGGACATAGATACTCTTAAGCAAAAGTACACAAACCTCCAGAAAAGAGCTAATGAGCTTGAGGAGGAAGGAGCAGTTACGGCAGAAGCAAAGGATTATTTAGAAAAAGCGAGAGACAATCTAACAGTTGCCGAGAATTACTACAAAATTGGAGATTACTCAAATGCGGACGATAAGCTAACAAATGTTGAAGATTTACTTGGTAAAGCTGCCTTTGAGCTATCTAAGTCAGAAGCAAACTTCATCTACGAAAAAGCTGGAAATGAACTTGAGAAACTATCAGTTGCACTTGTGCAGTTCGATTATACAATCAGGGAGGCCAAAGATGAAAATATACCAGTCTCAAGCTACGAGTTTCAGTTAATCACCTTAAAGAGCAAATATACGAACTTGGTTGAGAAAAACGATAAGACAGCAGACTATCTGGAAAAGGACAAATTCGACGACGTTATAAAGAGATCGAACAACATCATTAACGAAACGGCTGCCTTGACAATGCAGGCAAACTCGCTCATAGCGGAGTTGAGGAAAAAGATTGATGAGGCAAAGAAAACGCCAACCCCAACACCCACTCCTACCCCTACACAGAGCCCAACTCCTCAACTCTTCTTCTTTGAGCAGAGAGACAGACTTGTGCTTATAGGGGCTGTAGTTGCGATTATTATTGGTGGAGGTGGAGCAGCCGCTATAGCGATCTCGCGTTACAAGCACAAAAAGGCATTTGATGAGCTGAAATAGCTTTTTAAAATTTATATTTTACCTCCAAATTTTAAAGAAATTTCGAAGCAAATGTACTGGCTGTAGTTTGACAGTCCCTCTTATAACCACAGTTTTGGCACTTCTTCCCCTCGATTCTTTCTGGAATGAACCCCTTTTTTAGTCTCAGAACTCTCTCCACAAGTTTGATCACGTGAAATCTCATTCTTCTGTCCAGCTTTACTTCTCTTATCTTACCATCGAAGCAGTAGTAAACCAAACCCCCTTCAATCTTACCTCCAGAAAGATTTACCATCCTATTCTCTTCATTCATGAGCATAATTTGAGAGACAACTTTTATGGCATCCTTAAACCAAACCCCCTCCTTGGGCCCTCTTAGGGAAATAGCTAATGGCTTAATCTCCGAATTTTTGAGCACGATTTCATCGATAATCCCTTTCAACCTGTACTTTTCTGATGCAAGCGTAACTTCCCAATCCATCGGTTTGTAGTCTTCTAAATCCTCGAGCGAATCCTTAATTAAGAAATCTCTTTTTGCAACATCGAATACCTCTTCGGTTCCACCAATGTTCAGAAATCTATTCCTTGCCCATTTCAGATCCAGACCCTTTCTCAAGCTTAGGTAAATCTCTTTGGCGGCATTCAGAACGCCTGGCTGCTCACCGTATCTTTGTCGGAAGTAGCAAAGCCTTGGGCAGTAAACGTAACTTGTGAGCTCGCTGATTGTTGCAAAGTTGTATGCATATTTTCGATCGTTTTTCCTTTCTATCCAATCCTTTAACATTAGACTTAGCAAACAAAGAAGAGATAAAAGATTGATGAGGTTTTGAGTTCTAGATTCAAATTTATCCCTACAGCTTCAGTGTTTTCAGTTGTTCTAAGCTGTTTCAGTATATTGGGATACGATTTCCTCGAAGGAATTGATGACATATTCGACCTCTTCTTCTTTAAGTCCATAGGTGGAGAGTTTGAAATATCTCGTCAGACCTGGCTTTATTCCGTGAATTTTCCTCTTTTTAAGCTCTCGATAAAGGAAGAACCTTCCTCCTTTCGCCTTTTTTGAGATATTGTACAAGATTTCACTCTCAAAAAACATTAGATCATGGTTGTGAGGTTTTTCACCAAGCTGCAGCATCCCGAAATCCTCCATTCGCTTGGAGAAGTATCTAGCCTTTTCAACTTCCTCACCCCATCTCTTAATTCTTTCCTGAACGTATGGAAAGGATGCGATGAGTGTCATAATGGTTACCCCTCTGGCTGTACAGCCTATGAGTTCAACCTCTTTAGCTGGGTATTTTTTGGATTTTCTAAGAATTGGTTCTGCAAACTCCTCTCTCATCCCCATAACTCCAACCGGCCCGGCTGAAGCCATTGATTTGTGTCCACTTCCGACTATGAAGTCTGCTTTAAGCTCTCTCATCTTCACTGGCATTCTACCGATTGCATATGCCGCATTTAGGAGAAGAGGAACACCCTTCTTTCTGCAAATTTTGGCTATTTTTCTAACGTCTGGCAAATTTCCATAGTTTCCGTCCGGGTACGTTATTAGAGCAAGCACAACGTCATCTCTTGTATCGATGATTTCTGAATAACCTTCTGGGTCTATCCTGTATTCGGGATAACCGGAATTTGGAACAAGTATGATGTTTAGGCCTGCCCTTTCGGCAGCAACGTAACTTGAGTAGTGAGCGTTAGCGTCCATTACGATTGTCTTCTTTTCACATCCGGCAGCAATTCCGTGCATTATGGCGAACTTTCCCTCCCTAGCGCCGTTTGTTACCCTTGCAACATCACTCCCCAAAAACCTCGGTAACTCTTCATACACAAACTCATAAATTGGCGGTGTTTTTATCTTGTCGAGTGTTCCAGGACAGAAATCGCAAACGCTATACCCATCTCCCCACTCCATCAAAGCCCTTCTTGCCTCCTCGCTGAGTTTTCCCCCTGTCTGCAATGGGTCTATGTTAATTGAGTCTTTTGTTGTCCTTTCATAAAATCCATTCATCGGTCTCGGAAGGGTGAAAGGTAAATTAAACTTTTTTAATAACCAATTTTTATTTTTTCTACCATAACCAAAAACGTTTTCTTAATGAAAAAGGCATTAAAATCTGTGATAAGTAGCTTGAGGGATATTTTCACTACTTCAAGGAGCAAGATACTTTTTCAGCTTGAGTCAAGACCACACACCGTCTCCGAGCTTGCAAGGACAACCGGTTACTCAAAACCAACTCTCGTTTACCATTTAGAGAAACTCTGTGAGACGGGAATGGTTAGGAGAGTTGAGAACGAGAGGAAATGGGTTTACTACGAGCTTACAGAAAAGGGAAAGAGAGTTATTAGGCAGGATACAATAAAGCTCGTTGGTCTGTTGGTTGTTGCAGTGCTATCGATTCTAACCTCTGCATATCGGTTTCTTACCACTCAGAGGATTCCAGGAGTTGCCCCAGTTGCCAAGAAAGCAATTGAAATCGATAGAGTGCCAAAACCAGCAGAAACCCCGGGTGTTTTGGAAACTCCCATCCCAGCACCAACTCCAGCACCAACTCCAGCACCAACACCAGTAACGCCAGTTCCAACCCAAACTCCAACTCCAACACCAATTCCGACTCAAACTCCAACTCCGAAGATAATCCCAACTCCAACTCCTGAACTGAAGGCAGAAATAGTTCCTACCATCGATCCGATAGCAGTGGGACTTGTTGTTTTTGGTGTACTCATGCTTATCCTTTTTGTTCTTTACAGAAGGAGATAGCTGGATTTTTAGTTTTAAGTGTCTGTTACAAGATAAGAGAAAAAGAGTTAAAGAATATTAAACTATTCTAGATTCCTCCATTAACTGGTAAAAACTAAGATTTACTTCCTTTTAACGATGTACCTTCTAAAACCAAAGGAGGTGAGGGTTTTAAGCCAGGAATCCATCACAACCTCTGCTTCAGTATCATAGAACTTGTAGTCCTTCAAGGAAATATATCCAAGTTCCTCTTCCTCGTGATAAAGACATATACAACCCTGATTTCTGAGGATGTGGAGGGTAAATGGAGGGTCAAAAACGACTATTCTGTTCTCTTCGCAGATCGCCTTCTCCTTTAGGAGCTTTTTTATCAAATCAAAAGACTCGATTATCTTCTTTAGAAATTCTTTCCTCACTTCAATGCTGTTCATCCTCTTGAAAGTTAAATGTAAAAACTATACTTGAAATTTTCTGTTTAGGATTAGGCACAAATAAATATTGTGAAATAATAAATAAAAAATGTAAGCCATTCAAACCACGGATCAAAAAGAACCTTTTTAAAAAGAGCACCCATCTGGGATTAACATGCCCAATCAGATTGAAGTGGAGGTTGCTGTTGCTGGAGTTGGAATCGCAGGCGCATTCTTGCTTAGGGGCTTGAATAGAAACATCAAGGCTGTTGGTATCGATAAGAGGGAAAAACTCGGTTATCCGGTTGAATGTGGGGAAATAGTTCCTTTTAAAGAGGAAATGAAGATTTTACTTCCCGATCTTGAGGATTATTCCCTTTTCGACATCCCCAAGAGATATGAGAGCAATAAAACCAAATTCATAAGCTTTACAGGCCCAGACGGAAAGGAGTTCGTTGTTGACTTTAAAATGCATGTTGTTGAAAGAGATAGAATGATCTCCGAAGTTGCTGAAAAGAGTGGTCATGAGATCTTGAAATCATCCAGAATAATCCGCTTTACTCCATTGCACTCAAAGAGTGCACTCAAGCTGGAGAATGGAGTGGTTAAAGCTGAAGTTGTTGCCGGCTGCGATGGAGCGAACTCAAGAATCGCATCAGCCTTAAAGGTGAGAAAATTAACAGTAGTACCTTCGAAGCAGTATGTGATGGAGAACGTTGAATGCGATGAGGATACGGTTTACATGTTCGTAGGGAAAAAGATTGCAGCCGGTGGATATGCGTGGATAATTCCCAAAGGGAACGGAATCGCTAACGTTGGAGTTGGATTCGTGAGGCAGAAGGCTGAAAGAGGAGACAACATAATAAAAGCTCTTGAAAGATTTATTAAAGAATATCCTCACAGCTCCATATTTCTTAAGCATGCAAGAGTTTTGAGTGAGATCGGGGCTGTGGTGCCTGTTGATCTGCCTCTAGAAAAAACTGTGCATGGAAAAACGCTTTTGGTTGGAGATGCGGCGAGCATGGTAATAAGCCATGTTGGTGCGGGAATTCCCACATCAATGATCGCCGGAGATGTTGCCGCTCGGATTATAAACGAATGCTTTGAAAGCGGAGAATTTTCTCGGTTGGAAAGTTTTGATGAGCGGTGGAGGAAACTTATGCTGGGTGCTATGGAAAGGGCCTATTTCATAAAAAGTCTCTGGGACAAAATATCCGAGAGCGACGAGAAGATTGCCAAGCACTTCAAGCTCCTCAGTGATAAGGATATGTGGAACATTCTCCATGCTAGAATACCATTTAAGTTAAAAATCGCTCCTATTCTGCTTCCATTACTTAATCTCTTTTAAATGATCAACTTCTGTTTACACTTTTTTGTAGACAGTAGAGATTGGAGAAAATACCAATTCGAGGTTTTAAAACTTTTTAAAGCCCAAAAAGGCCGGTTGGTTTGGATACAAAATTTGGATAAGCAGGACAGGCGGGATCGGATCGAGATGCTGAGATCGAGATGCTGAAAACTGCATGAAAGATAGAGCCGACAGTCATAGGATTAACAGTCCAGTTAACGCCATCAAATAAAAATGAGTCATAATCAAATTAATAATCAAATTAGAAGCCAAGAACGTTATCCATTGTGTATATTCCTGGCTCATCAACGCCTGCAATCCATTTTACCGCTTTAATCGCTCCCGAAGCAAAAGCTTGCCTGCTTCCTGCTCTGTGTGTAATCTCAAGCCTCTCTCCATCTCCAAGGAAAAAAACGGTATGTTCTCCAACTACATCTCCGCCCCTGATACCAAATACTCCGATCTCATCTCCTCTTGGGCTTATACCACTTCTCTCAAATCTTAACTCTCTTTTTATCCCTTTTTCCTCAAATATCTTTTTTATAACATTCGCAGCTTTTATAGCCGTTCCGCTAGGAGCGTCTCTTTTAAAGCGATGGTGAAGTTCAAGTATTTCTACATCATAACTGAGCAGATAGGGTGTCACGAACTCCAAAGTTTTCCAGAAAAGGTTTACGCCAATGCTGAAGTTTGGAGAGATTACCGCCGGAACTTTGATCGCTGTTTCAATTTCTTTCCATTGCTCATCTGAGAAGCCTGTTGTACCCACAACGAGTTTAACTCCCTTCTCAGAGGCAACTTTGATGTTTTTAACAGCAGCTTCTGCGATCGTGAAGTCAATCAGAACGTCCGAATTTAACTCATTTATGTTATCCGATATCTTAACATCGGTTTTTCCCACTCCAGCAATCTCTCCAGCATCCTCACCGACTCTGGTTATATCGAAGACCTGCTTTAACTCGAGATCCTCATCCTCTACAACGTTTTTCACTAGGAGCTTTCCCATTCTTCCGGCTGCTCCAGCAATTGCAACGGATATCATAGCAGCTCGAGGGATTTTAAAACCGATCTTAATTTTTCGGTCTTAGTCTCGTCTAGTTCAACCAGAGGTAGTCTAGGCCTTCCGGCTGCAAGACCCATCAGGTTCAAGGCCTTTTTAACTGGAATTGGGTTTGTGTCTATGAAAAGAACATCAAACAAAGGGGTGAGCTTGTGATGTAATTTTCTGGCTTTATCAATATCTCCTGAAACAAAGTTGTTGTACATCTCTTTCATTAGATGTGGTGCAACGTTTGCTGCAACACTTATAACTCCTTTTCCCCCTAAACATAGAATGGGAAACGTTAGAAAATCATCTCCTGAAAGGAGGGTGAAGTCGTCGGCCGTTGCTCTTATAATTTCAGAAATCTGCTTTAAATTACCACTTGCCTCCTTTATAGCGACAACCCCATCAATCTCTGAAAGCCTCCTTACAACCTCTGGAGTTAGGTTTATGCCAGTCCTCGAAGGAACATTGTAAACAATTATCGGAATTGAGAGTTCTTCTGAAAGGGTTTTGTAGTGTCGATACAACCCTTCAGGATTTGGTTTGTTATAGTAGGGCGTCACGAACATCGCTGCATCGACGCCTGCCTTCTCAACTTCTTTTCCTAGATATAGTGCTTCTCTGGTTGAATTTGAACCAGCTCCACCTATTACAGGAAGCTTTGAAACCTCCTTAACGTATTTTACAACCTCGATATGCTCTTCATAGCTTAAAGTTGCAGCCTCGCCAGTTGTTCCTGCTGGTACCACTGCATTAACATGCTTTTCGAGAAATTCGAGGTTTTTATCGATTCCTTTATAATCCACGTTTAACTCATCGTCAAAAGGTGTTACTAAAGCAGGAATAACACCTTTCAACTCAAACATTTAGATAACCCCTTCTAACCTTTCTTGTGATGTATCCTGCCACCCTGTTCCTTATCGTCTTGCTGTTGATCTTGGCATATTCAGCAACCAGCTTCTTGTTCTCATCGAAGCTTTCTGTAAACACATCTGGATACTTTTTCATGAGCTCAAGAGCGATTACCTTGATGTATGCAGGTTTTACCGTTCCCACAACAAACACCTCCGTTTGCTAATTTGTGATTCTTTATTTAAGTTTTGCTGGTGGCTCTTGGATTGGCTTTTAGGTTGGATTTTAGATTGATCATTGGATTTTCTGATTGCAGTAGTGAAAATCTTAGATGTCCGGTTCTGGCAATCCCTATCAATCAAACTAAGACCAACCTACTCTTGTTTGCATTTGGAACCCTCTTTGGATTTTCGAACCTTGATTTGTGCTTCGGTGTATGCCTTTGCCTCTTTAACTTTCCTACAAGTAAAAAGACTCACTAATACAAAAATAACAGTTGATGCAGGAAGCACGATAACGAGAGGATCTATTACCGTCCATGGAAAACTCGCAAGAACCTCCTTACCAAAGATAAGTTTGGAAATTCCAAGCTCTTTTGCCTCTTTTGCGTGGATGAAAGCCAGATAAATCAGCGAAGCGGCAAAGCCAAAAATCACGCTGAGGATGGCTCCCTGCCTTGTTGCCCTCCTCCAGTAAAGTCCTCCAAGGTATGCTGGAAGGAAAGAAGATGCGCAAAGGGCGAAGAATATCGCAGTCCCCCTGGCTATGACTCCTGGAGGCAGAATGTATGCCAAAACGATGCTGAAAAGGATACCAATAGAAATGGCAATTCTAGTTATTTTTATCGTTCTTTCGCTATCTCTCAAAATTGTTTGGAAAACATCCCTTCCCAAAGCCGAGCCTATCGTATGAAACTGGCTGCTTAGCGTAGACATCGCAGCAGCTAGCAATGTGACCATGAAAATAGCGGTGAACCATTTTGGCATTACAGCATTTATAAATGAAGGAATGATCCTGTCAACGTTTCCTTCTGCAATGGATACACTGGGCTCTCCTGTAGTCTCGATAAAGTAAGCATTGCTTAGGGAGCCAACGATGAAAGATGTACCGACCATTATGAATATGAAGAAGGCCCCCACTGGCACAGCCTTATCCAAATCTCTATCTGACTTTACAGTCATCAGCCTGACAACTAGCTGTGGTTGCGCGAGAACCCCAATGCCTACTCCGAGGATTATCGTTGAAACCAGAACCCACCACGCTGGGGAGCCTAGAGCTGGAAATACCGTCCATCCTAGGTGTCCTGGAATCTTGCTCTCAAACATCTCTATTGCTAGACTGTTATAGGATGTTAAAGCCTCATGAGCCTGAATAATCCCTCCAAACAGTGCGTAAGTTGAAATCAAGAGGAAAATCATGCTCAATAGCATGATCGCTCCTTGGAAAGCATCCGTATAAATCACGGCTATAAGCCCACCATAAACAACATACAGGGCTATGATGGTAGAGAGAAACAGCAAGGCAATCTTGTAATCAATGGATAGAGAAACCTCCACAAATCTTGCAGCTCCAATTAATACAACCCCAGCATACAAGGGCATGAACAGGAAAATTATCATCCCCGAAAAAACCTGTAGAAATCTTGAATCGTACAACTTTCCTAATAGCTCAGGGAATGTTAAAGCCCCTAAAGCTGAACCGATTCTTCTAACCCTCTTTCCGATTATCGCATAGGCTATGAAGATGCCAATGAATATGTTTAAGAAACTCAACCATAACAATGAGAATCCAAACAATCCTGCTACGCCTCCAAACCCAATTATCGCTGAAGTTGAGATGAAAGCAGCGCCATAGGATAGAGCCATTATGGCTGAATTCATTTTTCTGCCTGCAACTAGGTAGTCTTCACTATTTTTCGTCAATCTAAACCCGAAATAGCCCAGATAGATTGTAACGACCATGTAGATGGCTATTACAGAAACCATCAAAAGCACATCCATCATATCACCTCAATACAGCCATTTTATAATACAGCCATTTTAGGATTCCATAGAGTATACATCCCACTACTGAAGCCAAAGTTAGTAGAAATCCCAGCTCCGTCCAAACGTCAGCGAATCCTAGCATTTTCTCACCATGTTATTGTGTAACACTGTAGCATACATGGATTGTTTAAAAATCTTTCTTTTTGATAAATTCAGAGATATGAATTAAGACAATCAATCATTATATTTAGCGACAAAGGTTTAAATGGGGAACATAAAATGAATTTGATGAAATCTAACTCAGAAAAATCGAGGAAGGGTAAAGGTAAAACCAAAAAATCTTGGAAAGAGAAGCTAGAAGACAGCAAGGATCTACCAAAGGTTGTTGAAATTACTGAAAAAATGAGTAAAAAATGGGGAGAGGGTACTGTTGTTATACCAGCTCCAAAAGAAGTTGATGAGATCATGAAGGAAGTTCCGGAAGGAAAGCTGATTACAATCAATCAGATCAGAGAAAAACTTGCGAAGAAGCATAACGCCACCATCGGATGTCCCATTACAACAGGAATCTTCGCTTGGATCGCAGCCCATGCGGCTGAAGAAGAAGCGAAAGAAGGAAAGAAGAACATAACACCCTACTGGAGAACTTTAAAAGCTGGAGGGGTAATAAATGAGAAGTATCCTGGCGGGATAGAAACTCAGATAAAATTGCTGGAAAAAGAGGGACACGAAATCGTTAAAAAAGGGAAGAAGTACGTTGTGAAAGATTTTGAAAAATTCTTGGTTGAGGTTTGAGGTTTGGCTGATTGAAGGGAAAAATGTCACTAACTAAACAGTTTAGAAGTCAGCTAAACCTCCAATCGAAATTTAAATGAACTAGTAGCAAATCTTGGAAAAGGAACTTTTCCGAATAGACAAATAAGAAGACTGAAAGGAAAGTGGAGAGGGTTTCTCAGGCAAAGGTATATGAGTTGATAATTAATGTTATTACGCTCCCCATCTTCTGCATCCTCTACGGCCTAACCAACAATTATTCTACCGTCACATCACTAACTACTTACCTTTCCTATCTTTGAGCTTGTTTTTAATTCTCTTGTATATCCATAATACAAAACAAAAAAATAATAATAAGAAAATAAGATAGAATATTACAAATATAAGGTCTCCATGTGTTGCAGCTGTGATCACAATGCTTCCAACTCGCATGGTTACGGTCCGAAATAATGCCAGCCAGAATCAGTTCGTACATCGTAGTCTGGCGGATTGTAGTCAGGAGGATAATCTCCCCAGTGATGTCCAGTTACATCCCAGTATCCTCCTTCACTGGCTGTATAGGTCTTTTCAGCGTTTACTTCGTAGCAGTTAAAGCACGATTTCGCGGTAAAAGACTTAAAGTGAATGGGTGAGTCCGGAGTTTCTCTATACCACAGATATGACTCAACCGCCATAAAGGGCAAGTTTATTTTAGAAATAGGCGGCCATATTTCGTAGCTCCACGAACTCTGTTTAATATTAGGCCAAGATAGGCTCTCAACAGCAGAATTGTGAATCAAAAGTATAAGCTGAACCTGTTGAGGCTGTACTTGGGTTTCCTTAGTAGATTGTGTTTTCTTTGCAATTGGATTTCCAGAAGGCCATACAATTTTGCTTGAGTACAACCTTTTCTTTGCAGCTTCGGGAATTTCTTTCAACAGTTCGGGATAAACCTTTTCGATATATTCTCCCACTGTAATATTCCTTCCCTCCAACTCTCTCATTGTATTGAGCTGTCTTTCGTTTGGTTCGGGAAAGGTTATGGAACTTCTTCAACATCTCACCACCCCACCGACAATTAAAGCTACACTTTCAAAATACTTAAATTTTATTTAATTAACAACTAAAAATTTTAGTCACCAACTAAACATTTTAGAACCAAACTAAAAGGTTTAGTTGTCAACTAAACCATTTAGGAGTCAACTAAACCTCCAATCGAAATTTAAATAAGTTGAGGCTATAGTAAAGTCGAAGAGAACACCCACTTATCAGTTGGCATTATTGTTGAGAAAAGCTTATTACAGCATAACTCCACAAATAAAAATATGCCTGCAACACTTGAAGAACTTAGCGATCAAATCAACAGAATTGAAAAGTATCTAAAAACGTTGATAAATGTTAATCTTGAGTTGGTTGAGGAAGTTGAACCGGAAAAATGGGAGATCGAAGATATCGAGGAGAGAAGGAAGGATGAGTTTATAAACTGGAAATTGATTGAGAATGAGTTATGAAAATCAAATTTTAATCTCTAAGAGAGCGTTAAAAGAGCTAAAAAGCATTCCTGACAAAGATAGAGAATCAATCAAAAATAGGATCTCCAAACTCGCTTTTTTCCCTCTGGCACATCTTGACGTGAAAAAACTGAAAGGTATGCAAAACATTTACAGACTGAGAATTGGAGACTACAGGATAATATTCGAGTACAATAAAGACGAAAGACTCGTGAAAATACTTAAACTAGGCAAAAGAGGCGGTATTTATGATTGACACGGTTTATTTCTCTATTTCCATCATCGCATATTTGCATTAAACGAAAAGAATGAGCCGACTAAATTACCAATTATTTATTTTGAATTCATTTAGCTTGTTCAAACTTGTTCAACCTCACCTTCAAATTTTCCATAAAATCCTCGGGATTCTCTGGAGCAAGCAGGTAGTTTTTGTCGGCTTTAATGAGTACCATATCTTTATTTCTCCTCGCATAAACCCATACCTCTCCTATCTCAGTTATATGGAACAATCCAAACCACCCAAAGAGCCCTCCAGAACCAAAAAGTCTTATCGTTTTCCATTTCAACTTTCCAAAGTACGAAACATCTTTGATTCTGGAGTAAGGTATGGTAACTTCACCGAAAACTTTCCTTATCACAATTCTATCTATTTCAAGTATGACTTCCTTGGGTGAATAGGCATACACGATTGCAAATATCACAAAAATCGGTAAGGTTACTGCAACCCCTATTACAAAAAAGTCAATGGAATAAAGCCAGTAAAGTGATATCGCTACTGCTAAAGGCAGAACTAAGGTTAGAAATGTGATGATTTTCACACCACTTCCGGTTGGTAACCCATACCTCATAATTCACCTTTTTCCTGTCTTTTAATTTCCATATTCTTAATCTCCCTGTAAAGCTCCTCAACTCCCGGATGGATTAACACATAGTATTTTCCACTTGAATTTATTACTACGAATTCATCGCTATTCTTGTGTCGGAAAACCACCGCTTTAACACCATTTTTCAGCTTGAAGTATCCCATCCCGATTTCCTTTGTGCCGATACCGAACGTTCTCAACTCGGGCATCCATTTTTCGGATTTGGTTAGAAATACTTCCGAATTGTTCAGATCAACGACCTCATCGACGGGCCATGCTCTGATGTGGAGTTTGCCGTCGTATTTGTAGCCGTACCAGTCCCATCCTGATGACGCTTTGATAAGGACTGGAAGCAAATAGAGAATAGGCAGTAAGATCAAGAAGAGCAAAATAACGATCCGAGCTTTTTTGAGTTGGGTTTTTAAGAAACAAACCCCTAAAACAAGATAAACGAAGATAGTTACAGCGAGTAGAATTGGGTCTGTTAGCGTGCTGATTGCAAGATCCATGTTGGTTATCTCATACTCTAACATTTTCCCATTCCTTCAAAGCTTTGAAGAACATTATTAGGATAAAATAAATAAAAATGGGGTTGTTTAAAATTAGTAACTCAAACCATTGACTCTGCAATCTTCACGATTTCTTCTTTGCTAAGCTTTCCTGCTATCATAATCTCCAAGTTGTTTATCGGGAATTTCAGCATTCTGCTGCCAAAGATTTCCGCTAGCTCCCCATCAACATTCTTTATTTTCACCTTCTTTGCATTTGGCAAGGGTTTGCTTTCACCACTCTCACCAGTTCGCTCTGATATAACCATAACATCATCACCCTTCTTGTAGTAGAGTTGAGCCATACCCTTGAAAACCATAGCGTAATCGAATTCAAAGCCTGCTGTGTATGATGGGACAAGGATTGTGAAGTTAACTCGCTTTTGAGCCTCCTCAATCGTTAACTTCTCCGGCAGTTTAAATTCCTTCTCAACAATCTTCGCTCCTTCAGGAGGCTTGAACTCGAATTCTTCATCGCTTATTCCAGTGTTGAACTCTACGTTTTTGTATTCTACTGTTGAGTTGAAGCTTCCATAATCTATTTCTATTTTTAAAGGATATCAGTATTCTTTGTCAATCCAAAGTTTTTGATTGATGAAGTAATCTTTACCCTTCGGTTTTAACTCGATAATATAACAATCCCTGCCTGCGATCTTTCCCTCACCTATAAGTTTGACATCGTATTTTTCGAACATATCCTTGATAATTTTACCGTAGTCAAATTCTGGCTGTTTGACTTCTGGCAAGGTAAGTTTTGTAACTTCATTCTTTTGCTTATTGTATATCCACATCGTTTTACCGTTGGAGATTGTTAGCATTCTCTCATCTTCAGTTTTCCATTTGTTAGGCTTTTTCATTGCAAATTTTATTGTTTGGGTTTGTTGTTTTCCTAAATTTGTGGTTACAATCATCACTCCTTTCATGTCTTCGATGGAGTTGTACTTCTCCTTCATCTTCTCCGCTATCTGCTCGGCTGAGAGTTGGGTGCAGCCTACAATAAGGACTGCCAAGAACAAACAAACCAACATCCACTTTATTCTCTTCATTTACTCACCTCCAACTTATCGGGAGCATACTTTTGAACGACCTTAACAAAACCTTCAACATCCTTTACTATTATCAAACTCGGACTTCCCGTTTTCTTTTTGAATTTTAATCGAATAACATTTTTCCTCACTTTTATTTTCTCGATATTGTTGAAGAGAAAGTACCAGTCTGAAGTATATATAACTCTGAAGTTAACATTCAAAGTTCTTTTGTAAATTATGCCATCTTTGGTTACAATAAGCCTTCTGAATAGGAAATTCATCCAGCCGATGACCGTGAGAAACCAGAACAGCAGGAGGGGGAAGATAAATTTTGGATTAAAAGATCCAATTCCACTGCTGATCAGTAAGGTTATTGCAGTAATTAGCAATATCGCGGAAAAATGCCATGGGAAAATTCTAATGCCGGTGTATTCATAATCATGTTTTCTGTTATTTATTCTGTTATTTATGGTCCCTTGTTCAATTCTTGCCTTAGATTGTTTTCCATCTCCACTCCTTAATAAAGACATAGACAAGGCCTCCGCTAAAAAAGATCGTTCCTATTGGTGTCAGTAGCAAGACACTGAACAGAAGCATCAAACCGGAGATGAAACCAAGAACTCCTGTGAAATAATCTCTGTAAAGTCCAAAAAGAATTGCGAATGCCAGCCCTGTAGTTATCAGTCCTTTAGATGCATCTTGAAAATATATCTCATACACACCCGAAATCGTCAGTAAAATTACAAAAGTGATTAGAAATGCCTCTCTTTTCATAGAATTATTTAACACCCTTGATCACCTTCTTTCAACCAATTTGGGTGCAAACTTTTGAATAGTCTCGATAAAACCCCTCCTATCCCTTACTATTATCCATCTGGGATTGGCAAATGCAGCTTTGCCCTTGATATCCACAAAGATCCACTTAGCTTTAACCCACTTAAGATCGTCGTAAGCATAGAATCGATCGAATTCGTATAGCACAGGGATCTTGAAATTAAGCCTTCGCTTGAATGTTATTCCCTTGTCATCCACCACTATTTTCCTGAAAAGAGAATTCAGCCAGAATGGTAGTGTAAAACCCAAAAGCAGGATAAGGAAGGCCGCAAAAGCAACATATTCATTGTATACTTCTACTACTGATTTTAAACCAAGCCCGAAAGCGAGGGTGATATACGAGAAAAGGATGGCTATTGCGAGGTGCCAAGGATAAACTGCCATTCTTTCATATTCGACCATCGACATCTTATGTGTTTTTAGTGTATCTATTTTTCTATTTTTTTGCATACCGACTAGGTTAAAAAGTGGTTAATTAAAGACAGCTGAGCGAACAATACGTTGCAGGAGCACCAATACACGCCAAGCACATTCCGCAAGCCCACGGATCGGGTGCTGCAATACAGATGTAGCAGAAACCACCACATATTTCACAGTATGTTGGCGAGTCTGCGCAGAACTGCGCCAAGCAAAGGGATACACAGCCCCAATAATTCTGATCTCCACTTAGAACTACAACATTTCCATCTGTATCTACATAGTAGGCATTCGTATAAGTTTTTCCGTCTTTTTCATAGGTCTCAGTAGCAAATGCTCTATATCCATTTTCAGAGATTACATAGCCTATCCCTGCCACTTTATAACCTTTTTTCACTTTGAATGGAATTAAAACGTAGATAATCTCTCCGCGTTCGTTAATCAGTTTATTCACAGTTGCTTTTGAGAACATCGGTTTTTAGCAAGTTTGTTCATCAATTTCCTGACGTCTTTATTCGCTAAAGCTTTTGCCAAAGCTTCGCTTTTCTCCAACCCCTTAAGCTCGAAAACAGCTACATTCTTGTTCTCCAAATTTGAACAGCTGTTGCAACTCTTACATGCCTCATTTTGCTCACTATTAGCTGCCATTACTGGGATTACAACACTTCCCAGCATTACTAATGCCAGCAATACCGCAACTATTTTCCTCAACATCTCACCACCCCACCGACAATTAAAGCTACACTTTCAAAATACTTAAATTTTATTTAATTAACAACTAAAAATTTTAGTCACCAACTAAACATTTTAGAACCAAACTAAAAGGTTTAGTCCAGAACTAAACTGTTTATTCGTCGAATAAATAGTTTAGTCGTCAACTAAACCTACAATAGAAATTTAAATAAATTTTAAGGCTTTTAGTGAATTCGACTGGATAGAGATCTAACAAACTTTATTTATTTTTTATTACTCAACTTTGCAGTCTTCCCAGAATCATTCTACTTCTCTAATCCCCCTTTTGAACTCCTCCCAGACAGCAATTGAAAGTCCAGCTATGCCAAGGGTAAAACCGGTGTATGATAGAAGTCCTGCTACTACTCTGTGTTTAGGAGATATGATCCATGATACTGCAATTAAAAGAATGGAGAGTAGGAAGATTGTTCCTATTTCTTTTCTGTATGATTTAAGCTTTCTCACCATCCTAAAAAAGATTGCCAATGCTATGAGTAAAACAATTGATCCGAGCATTATGGCTGTTATCAGATCTTCCATACTCGATCTAAAAACTATGTGGAAAAATAAAATTATCCAGGGATTAAACTTCAACAGAATATATTAATTCCTTTACTTTTTCTTTTCACAAATTTTGATTCAAGTATAGCATCTAAACATTTACATTGGATTGATGTCCAGAGCAGTCAATCATCAAGTAACTCATTTCAGCATTTTTTTCTTAATTTCGTCGAAAACCCAGCCATCAATATAGCCGGTTTCACCAACAATCGTGTACTTGCCTTTTTTCTCAGTATACGGTATATAGATCAAAGGAAAGTCGATGGTTGTGTTTCTAACTCCTTCCTTCGACTTAATGCTCAAATTCACTTTAAAGTATATGGTTTTTGATGCTTCGATATGCCAAAGTTTATCTAGGAGATCTTCTGTAGGAGTAATGGTAATGTTGTGCCTTTCGGCGAAGTCAAGTTCTCCTTCAACATCATCTAAGGAATGATTGTCTTTGACCCTTTCCGAAAGCAGGGTGTAGATCTTCTCTGCATCTCTCTCGTTATAGTACTCCATGAACTTAATAACTATCAAACCCGGTGGAATTGGGGTTGCTCTTAAGGGGGGAGGAGTTATAGGGGTTATAGGGGTTGCAGGAGTTGTAGGCGTACTTTCAGGTTCGGTGTAAGTTAGATTCCTAGATGGTATCTCATCGGATGGTGTTTTATTTATTGTGACAACTGACTTTGGGGTTTGATTGGTAGTTTTCTCTATTTCAATGCAGCCAACAAAAATAAGTGTGAAGATTACTACTACGATCACCAAACCTCTTTTTTCCATAGTATCTTTCCAACAACCCAAGATAAAAAATGATATTATGGTTGGGTATTAGCACTTATGTGTTTTGTTATTAGTTTACCCTCTGCATCAAACCACCCATCAACGTAAACATAGGGCTCGTTGGGAGTTCTATCCCAATACGTGAAAGCTGTATCTGGTCGAACCATACTGCCTTTATCGTCTATATAATCTGTAGTTATCGGATATGTTACAGTCCTAAAACTTTTAGATATGCTGTTATAATAGATTTCAGTTGAGCCCACAAGCCAAGTTATTCTGGTTCCGGGATCATCACTATCGTCATAAGAACCTGAATACCACTCTCCACTACTAGTATCTTTCAAATAGGCTCGATAGATTCCATCATCTATGGTGAGGTAATATTTGACTGCTTGGAGAGTACCTGTTACATCCACACTTACTAAATTATCGCTGTTAGGGCCATCGAAATACGAAACCCAGACTTTGACTACACCATCCGGGTAAAATGCGGAGATTAACTCGAGTAAATCCCCCTCATGGTCTAGGTAAACTTCTCTTTCGTGGTAGGTTGTAAAATCCTGACCATTGTTCGAATACGAATACGGGTCAATGTAACCAATCAATCCTGTTACTACATGAGTTGGATTTCCTGAAAATGGTTCACAGGCATAAAATATCCTCTCTTGGTTAGAGTTGGAATAGCTCTTTGTGGATGTAGTGGACGGGGATCTCAAAAAATTTTCGTTTCGATTCTTATGATCCAATTTTTCGATCTCGGAAATATCAGAGTAAAACTCAAATTCATCTATTGGAAGTGTTACGGTAATTGTTTTGGGGTCGTCTGAGGTATCTAAACTTTTAAGTAATTCTTTTGGTACTCTTAAAAAGGCAACTGATTTATTTTCGACTGCTTTGGGCGGATTTTCAAGCCAACTGGTTGGGAATGACACTCTTATCAGATTTGGGTCTTTGTTTTGGTCATTTTTAAAGAGCCATGATTGAGACAGTATTATGTGCGTAAGCTCTGATTCGTTTAGGGGTGGTGTAGATTCTGGTACCTTTATTTCATGTCTTGGCGGGTGTTGTGGAGGTGTTAACTCTTTGTTATCTCCAGACACTGGAACAATACTAATTACTGCCACCAACAACGCCACCAAACAAACTTCTCCTACCCTCATTAAACCACCATTTTTGAATTGATGTTACTAATACTTAAATTTTATTTAATTAGCAACTAAAAATTTTAGTCGGTAACTAAACAGTTTAGAAGCCATATAAGAGGTTTGATCGTAAAATAAAATGGTTTAATAGTCAATCAAAAAGATTTAAATCCAGTATAATGGTTTAGTCGAGAACTAAACGATTTAGTTACTAACTAACTAGTTTAGTCGTCAACTAAACCTACAATAGAAATTTAAATAAATTTTAAGGCTTTTAGTGAATTCGATTGGTGACAGGCGGGAACCCCAGCTATAAATTTCTGCTCGTACCAGATCGCAATAACCGTGCAATCCTTCATCAACTTCCATCTCTCCCTCGCTAACGCTCTTTTTGTTAAACGCTTCCTAACATTTTTATCTTTTATTTGCTTTTTAAATACCTCCACCTCCATGATCAAAACTTCCCCCTCAATATTTTCGTATGATTGAGCAAGTATTCTTCATTCTCATTCACCTTAACAACCATGATAAAATCACCGTCGAGCTGGCAGTAAATCATTGTAGTCTCATTTCTTGCTGTAAAGTTGTTTGATCTGCTTTCAATTGAAAATCCTGAATTGAGTAGCAATTCTTTATACCTTTCGTAGGCGGTTTTTGAGTCGGTGATTCCGCAAGATAGTTTGGTGTACAAGTATTTCAGTCCTGAGTGAATTGGATTGTGGGATGTTTTTCCGTAGTAAAACACTGCTAATTCAAGAGATGTACTATCGTATTTCGAAGCACTAGACTCTAAATAGCATTTCGGCTTGTAAAACCTCCATTCTGAACTTATCCAGTGCGGATCTATTACTCCTTCCTCATCTCTTAGGTTTGCAATGAGATACAGATATGGAATTTGCTCACCTTTTGGACCTAATAGTAAAAAGTCAGAGGCATAAAATACAGCACAAATTGAGAGCAAAAGCAGGAGCAAAGATACGATTGCCGTGCTCTTTCTCTCTTTTTTTATCACCGGAATATAAACGATTAAGGTTAGTACTAGCGAAACTATGATCAAAATTTCAATTGAAAATCTGATGGGTAACGCCTGAAGTAAGATACCCATAAGCAAGAGAATAACAATAAAGAAGATTCCTGCAGAATATCTGGGTGGAATAGTGAATTTTCTCATTTCAAAAAATTAAAAAATTAAAATTTAAATAAATTTATGGTCTTACCCACGTTGATGATGCAGCCAGCCAGTCACCAAACGCAAGCAAATGCGGATAGGTGTCCCATGTGTCGTGCAGTTCGAGGAACTTCTCATTCGTGCTGTAGTCCGTTAAGAATCCTACACATGCTACGGTATGATCCCCATAAGGATCTGTATGGCCACTACCAGTTCCACCAGCAGTCATGGATAGTACAAATGGTCTTCCTGCCGTTATCTCACTCACGACACTATCCCATGTTGGAAACCACTGATTTGTTGCCCAACCTGAATATCCATGATTGTTGCAAACTGTATTGATACCATCGTCGATCTTCCATGGCCAAGTCACTCCGTCACTACTTGTCTCCATAGCAACATGTAATTCATGGATGAGTTGTGTTTCACTTGGAAAATTTGGATATCCATGGGAATCCCAATATCCAAGAACCATCCCTGCTGAAGTTGGAGAACATCCTCGCAGGTGATCGCCATGCATTGTATTTAAATAATATGGTACTCCAAATACATGTCCTTCGCTAGGTTGAGTTCCACCTAGAGCTACTGAGCTATATTTCTCCCACTGTTCTTTCGCCTCCATTGTTCTTTTTGCCAAATGATTTTTGATTTTCTCATCCTTTAAAGCCTCTACAACATTTTCTCTAAGCTTACTGAAGTCAATTTCCCTCTTATTCAAATCATAGTACTTCCCCTTTTCTTTGACTATATACATCATCCCTCCAAGTCGATAAACTCTCTCTGCTTCAACCCCGAACTCTTCCATCCTTGCCAGAGGTGATTTTCCTTTGGAGAGCTCAAGTATCGGATAGTTAGTTCTCTTCGCTGACACAACGATGTAGCCGGCATACTTTCCATCCTTAACGAGTTCAAAGATGTAGGCTGTTCTGCTTTCATCCACATCGTAGGCTGTAACGATTTTACCGATCTCCGCATCCTTCCAGTCCTTAAAATCTTCGGTGGCTGAGATCCTTGCTATGAATTTCTTTGCTACCGATTTTGCTTCCTTCTGGCTTACCGTATTTGATGTCATAGCCATCGATAGACTTACCACACTTCCAAACATCACCAATACCAACAATACTGCTACAAGCCTCTTAAACATTCTACCACCTTTACTGACAACCTACTTTCAAATACTTAAATTTTATTTAATTAACAACTAAAAATTTTAGTCACCAACTAAATATTTTAGAACCAAACTAAAAGGTTTAGTCGAGAACTAAACGATTTAGTTACCAACTAAACAGTTTAGAAGTCAACTAAACCTTCAATCGAAATTTAAATAAATCTACGAGATTATAGTGAAGTGAAATGAAAGCGATCTATGTTTCACTACCAACAGCAATATCTGCTACCATGAGGCTTTACATAGCCTACGTTCTGACATCCTCAAAACCGGATTGCTTTCTGCTCATAGGAGCTTTCTTTCTGTCGCTGGGGGTTTATGGCTTTGATAGAATGGAAGACTACGGTAGAAGTTTACTGCCTGCACTTTTTACCTGATTGGGAGCATTTTGTATGCTTTGGGAGGTAACTTTGTAGTTCCGGTGTTACTTTTCATAATCGGATTGCTCTACTCTAAGGGAATTAAAATGAGAGGTAGGAAAGTAAGGCTGAAGGCGGGTTATGGAATGAAGAATGCGGTTGTTGGATTTGCATGGGGGTTGTCGATAGCCCTTTCACTGGAGAAATTTGATTCATGTATTTTAGCTTTCTTCTTTGCCAAACTTTTCATCAACTCGGCATTCTTTGATTTGAAGGATGTAGAAAAAGACGAGATTCCAACACTTCCATTAATTCTGGGCGATAAATTCAGGCTGTTCTTAGGCATCGCAGCCGTTTTGCTTCACTCATTGGCTTTTCTCCATTATAGAAACTTGATCGTTGTATTCAGCTTTGTTCTGTCACAAACAGCGATTTTGATGAAAGAAGATACAGGAAGGAAGATTATTGATTTCGAACCAGCTCTTTCAGTTTTTCTGTATTTGCTTTATCTATTCTGTCAGAATTCTCTCTGACATAGTTGAAGAGGTCCATCCCCCACCGCCTCGCATTCTCGCCTTTGCAAACGAAATCTCTCCTATAGTCGAAAAATCCGTTTTTCAGATAGAATGAGATCGAGAAGAGGACATCTGTTACGATGAACGAGAATCTGAAATCTTCTCTGGAAACGTAAAAACGGACATTTTCTCGTTTTATTCCTTTTTTGAGTTCCTCAGCAAACTCTTCAGATATTCTGCGGAACACATCCCTGTTAACAATTACCTCTATCTTTCTCCCCTCCTCAGCCAACCTGAGAAAGAAATCGATGTACTCCTTAAAGAAGACCGTTGTATATCCGAGAATCTCCTTCGAATTTAATAGATTCTCGAAAAACTCTTCATGCGGTCTGAAAACATCCTCCTGCCTCTCAACGATCTCGATCCCAGCAAGCTCGTAGAATCTCGTGATCAGCCATTCGGGAATGTCGTCGAGGATGTAAACATCCAGATAATCACCGAATACATTGAGAAATCTGCAGTAACCGTTTACCACATACACTATCCTTGAAACAAACCTGCCTTTGGGCGATGCAACAATCCGATTGCCTTCCCTTTCTATCAATTTCAAATCGGATGCTCTTTTCAACAGCTGAGCGAAACGTGATTTGGATACCTTCAAAACTTTCTTGAGCTCATCTCTCTCCACTTCTTCGTAAGCGTTCTCCAAGATTTCGAGCACCCTCGGGGAGGAGAGCATGCAGCTCAGTAGCTCCATAGCCTCTAATTATGTAGACAATATAAATAGTTTATGTCAATTATAAATTTAACTCAACACAAAAAGGTCAGATAAAAATTTAAATCTCCAAATGAAAACACCATGGACATGCGGATGGGCGAACACACGAATCTAAACAAAAGATAATCTTCTACAAACGAGTAAGAATCAAAATTAACATTCAACTCTCGCTCATTTCCCATTTTCAGAGTAAACAATCCATCAAATCTAATGTTTTGCAAACCCAAATTCTTTTTAGGAATCTTGCGTCTTCTTACGAACTCAAAAGCCTCGAACGAAAATCGAATGAAAAAATTATATATTATTTCAACTTATCAAAAAATGGTGATGAAAAATGGATACAAGGGAGCTGGGCCTTTCAGCCCTGATGGTTTTCTCAGCGGTCATGTTAACGTATAAATGGCTCTCACTCTACAACAAAGCAGATATAGGGGTTATTTTCTTTGCCTTTCTATTGGTCCTTGCCCTTGGGGGCCTTTTCATAAGCATGGGAATGCGAATGAGGAGAGTTATGGAGGAATTTGAGAATACGAAGAGAGTTATAGCCGTTAATTCCGACGATCTAGAGGTAAGATTCGAGGGAATCTTACAGATGAATCTCAGGCAGATTGATGAAAGACTTGAAAACATTGAAAGGAGACTTTATCGTTGAATTGCTGGAAATTAAAGGCAAAAAATTTAACCAGTTGAACCAACTCTTTTTATGGGTTCAGACATAGGAGACCTCTTCGAGAAAGAGAGTGTAAACCTGAATTTCTTCTCGGGGGCGAAAATCTCTATTGATGCCTTTAACACGATTTATCAGTTTCTCTCGATTATTAGACAGCCTGATGGAAGTCCTTTGAAGGATTCTGAGGGCAGAGTAACCTCTCACCTCTCAGGATTACTATATCGGATTTCAAACATGGTTGAGGTTGGAATAAAGCCGGTTTTCGTGTTCGATGGAGAACCTCCTGAATTCAAGAAGAAAGAAATTGAGGAAAGAATGGATAGAAAAATAGAGATGGAAGAAAAACTTCTTGTTGCGAAGGAGCGGGGAGAAAAGGATTTGAAAAAATACGCCCAGGCTACCGCGAGGATAGATGAGTATATCTTAGAATCTTCTAAAAAATTGCTTGAGCTAATGGGCGTTCCCGTGGTTCAAGCACCATCAGAAGGGGAAGCTCAGGCAGCATACATGACTTTGAAAGGCGACACCGAATACACTTGCAGCCAAGATTACGATTCTCTGCTTTTTGGAAGTCCAAAGCTTGGAAGAAACCTTGCTATAACGGGGAGGAGAAAGCTTCCGGGCAGGAACGTTTACATAGATGTGAAGCCAGAAGTAATCGATCTCAATAAAAATCTCAAGAGGATCGAGATCACAAGAGAGCAGCTCGTCGACATAGCGATTCTTGTTGGAACAGACTATAATGAGGGGATAAAGGGAATTGGAGCCAAAAAAGCGTACAACCTCATAAAAAAGCATGGGAGCATAGATGAAGTCCTCAAAAATCTGAATGTGAAAATCGAAAATCTGAATGAGATTCGCAAATTCTTCTTGCATCCTCCCGTGACGGATGAATACGATCTGAAGTTCTCGAAGCCGGATTCAGACGGAGTTATTGAATTCCTCTGCGAAAGCCACGATTTCAGCAAGGAAAGAGTGGAGAAGGCGGTTGAGAAGTTACAGAAGGGACTGGAGGCAAGTCAGGTAACTCTGGAGAGGTGGTTTTAGTGGAAAATGTGAAAAAACATGAACATGAAGCGGACGTTGATGTGAAGGTTGGAATAATGACGGTCTCAACCTCCAGATACGAAAAATATGGAAGAGTGAGGGAGGGTGAAGGGCTTGGTAAAATCGATGACCCATCGGGCAATGAAATTCTTAACAGCCTAATATTTAATGTGGTGGAGTATGCTTTAATCCCTGATAAAGAAAAGGAAATAATTAAAACTCTCCTTGAGATGATTGAAAAGGTTGATGCAGTGGTAATTACCGGTGGAACAGGTTTAAATCCATCAGATGTGACGGTTGAAGCGGTAGAACCACTTTTTGAGAAAAAAATCGATGGTTTTGGAGAGATCTTCAGGTATCTAAGCTTTAAAGAGGTAGGAACTGCTGCAATCCTTTCAAGAGCAACAGCCGGAATCGTGGATGGAAAGGCGGTGTTTTGCCTTCCCGGATCGAAGAATGCTGTAAAACTTGGTGTAAGCTTAATCAATGACTCGCTTAGGCATTTGATTTCCCATGCCAGAGATCTCAAGTAACTAGCAAGGTGGGAAGATGAAGTACCTCTCTTGGGATGAAACTTTATTTCGCAATCCAGATGTATTCGATCCAGAATACCTTCCTGAAGAGCTGGTTTTCAGAGAACAGCAGCTCAACAGAATCTCCTCAAACATCAAGCCAGCCCTAAACAAATCCCGCCCTATCAATATGCTCTGCCTTGGCCCCCCAGGCACAGGAAAGACTTCTTCCGTAAAGCTCATTTTTAAAGAAATAATTGAAAGTGAAATCCAGAATTTAATTCCCGTTTACGTTAACTGCCAGCTCGTAAATTCAAATCAAGGGATATTTGCAAGGATCTTCGAGAAGGTTTACGGCTATCCTCTTCCATCCTATGGTGTTCCGTTTCCAAAGCTCTATGCATCGATCCTGAAAAAGCTTGCAAAAAGCGAAAAGGTTTTAATCGTGGCCTTGGATGATATAAATCTTCTTCTCGACGACAGGATCATGAACGAGGCAATATATGCAGTCCTCAAAGCCCATGAAGAAGTTGAGGGTGTGAAAACTGGAGTTATTGCGATAGGAACCGATTTGAAGCTTGCAGCAAGACTTGACAGCAGAGTTGGTTCGATTTTTCACCCTGATGAAATCTACTTCCCACCTTATGGTGTGGTTGAGATTTTTGAAATCCTCAGAAAGAGATGTGAAGTTGGTCTCTACCAAGGAGTAATTGAAGATGAAGTAATCGAGAGGGTTGCTGAACTCACTTTTGAGGCTGGAGATCTGAGAGTTGGTTTGTATACACTTAAAATGGCTGGAATGGAAGCTGAAAGGAGAGGCTCAAGAAAAATCGAACTTGATGACATTTTAAAGTCTTTTGAAGGCAGCAAAAAAGTTTTTTTGAGGAAGTGTATGCTAATGTTGGATGATCTAGAGAGAGAACTTTTGACAGAAATCTATTCAACTGATGAAGATCTCACCACAGGTGAGCTTTTTGAAAGGTTTTTAGAGAAGAAAAAATTGAGCTATACGAAGTTTTACAATCTACTCTCAAAGCTTGAAAACCTTAGAGTTATTGACCTAGTCTTTACGAGTTTGAAAAAAGGTAGAACAAGGGTTGTCATGAAAAGGTTTGATTCTGAGGTGATAATGGGGGCATTGAGAGAATTTAAACAGTTTAAATCAACGAATAGGTGAGCTTGATGACAGAAATTACTCGAAGTTTAATTTTTGGAAGATTTCAGCCCTTTCATTTGGGCCATCTGAAGGTTGTAGAGTGGGCACTGAATGATTTTGAAGAGCTGGTAATCCTCATCGGCATGGCCGATGAAAGCCACACTCTCGGAAACCCTTTCACAGCTGGCGAAAGAATATGGATGATCCGTGAAGCTCTTAAAAGTGAAGGGGTAGACCTCTCGCGGATAATAACTGCTACAGCTCCAACGATGAATATCTACGTTGGGAATGCATACTATATAATTAAGTTGGTGCCAGAGATAAAAACGCTTATAACGAGAAATCCAGTAATAGGGCAGGTGTTTGGGGAGGCTGGGATAGATGTTATTGAACCTCCGACTTTTAGTAGAGAGATTTACAGAGGAAAGGTAATTCGAGAAAAGATTTTAAGGGGGGAGAGATGGGAAAATCTAGTCCCTAAAAAGGTTGCAGAAATAATAAAGAAGGTAGGTGGGGTGGAGAGAATAAGGGTTGCAGGTTGCAGAGATTGAAGGATGGTTGTGGGTTAAAAAAAGAATCACCCCTCGGGTAGAATCTCCAAATCCTCCTTGTTGGGGTAGTTGTATTTTTCCCAGAACCCAAACTTAGGAACGAATTTAAGGCTTTTTAAAATTGGGTTTCTTATCTCTTTTTGTTGGATTAGGATTCTAACCGTACCAAGCTTGGAATCTCTATATTTTGAACCTGAGATTTTTTCAAGTTCAGCAGAAAACTCATCCACGATTCCGATGGTGCTTCTCATAAGGTGGAGATGATTTGTCAGACCTGCTACTCTTAATCCTGTGTCCTCTCCATACTCCACCAGTCCAGAGATGTTGACACTGGCCCTTATAATCAGTTTCCCAGGCATCAGGAAGGGGTTGTGGGTGTGGGTGGTGTCATCATAGCATGTGATCGTCCCAGAGGCTTTCTCAGTATCACTCATCTCACTAGGATCAGAAAGGTAATCAGAAGTTACGACAAAACCTCTTGAAAGCCTCTCACCAAAAGAACTAATCAGTTTTATTGCCTCCAAACAAATCTCAACTCTTGTTCTCGGATCCTCGACTCTTTCAAGGTAGGTTCTCAACTCTTGGTCTTTGAGATCAATTAAGGTCTCTACGAACTCGCCGTTTCTGTAATCCACGTAAATTTCTTTCTCTTTTCCATCCTTGATAACGATATGGAGGGGGAGTATACTCAGAAGTTTATTTGAAATAATTATGCCCTCAACATCTGAAATCTCCGCTTCATTGATGATTTTTACATTTTCAGGCAAATCCTTCCAGTCAAAAGCCAAATATTTGTGGTTAACGAGATAATAATCAACTTCTTGCATCATTGTTGCGACCCTTTTGACGAAGCCAAAATCTGAAACTCCAAAATCGTAGATGGAATTGCCCTTGCAGAGTTCAAGCATCTCTTTAGCTGCGGTTACGAAAGCTCTTGCGAAGGAATCGAGGAATCGGGTTGAATAACCAATTTCTGAAATAGATAACAGGTTCTTTCCAGTCAAACAGATCTCCATAAACCTGGTGAATGGAATGGGGCCTTGCTTTTTTATAATATTTATTATTTCATCTTTAACATCCTTACCTTTGATCTTTCTAATCCCTTCATCCCTGTCCACTTCTATCTCCCCTCACAGTTTTTCTGGAGTCTTAAAGAAGAGACCTTGCTTTTTTATAAGCCTCCTCCCACCGCAGAAAGGACAGAAAAGATTAGGGATGTGAAGGGTTCCCGAATAACTTGTGGTTCTTTTAACGATTAAGTCGAATTCTGAACCGCATCTTGCACAATACAAGTTATCCAGTTTTTGACTCATGAATAAATCTATGTGCTGAAAATATTAAAGTTTTTTTAAATAGAGATTTTAAATAAGAGAATAAACTATCCTTTTTTAGTATTTCCATACAGGTTCTCTTTTCTCGAGAAAAGCTGCTATGCCTTCTCTTGCATCCTCGGAGGCGCTGTGAAGGGAAATCACTTCAGTTCCATAATCCAAAGCAGCAAAATCGGGCATGGAGATCTGCCTGTAGAACATTCTTTTTCCGGATTCGAGGGCATCAAGGCTGTAACTTGCAATTTTTTTGGCGAGTTTTGTAGTCTCTCTTTCAAGATCATCAAATGGCACAATTCTGTTTACAAGCCCCCAGTCGTAAGCCTGTTTGGCTGTAATGAATTCTCCGGTTATCGCCATCTCATATGCCCTTTTTCTTCCAATAGCTCTGCTCACAAAGACAACAGGCGTGCTGCAGAAGAGACCTATTTTAACTCCAGGCATTGAAAATAAAGCTTCCTCCTCCGCAACCGCTAAGTCGCATGCAGCCACAAGCTGGCAGCCCGCAGCAGCAGCAACTCCGTGAACTTGGGCGATTACCGTTTGGGGGAGGTCTCTTATACTATGCATAACTTCATAACACCTTTTGAATAACCTTTCCACATCCACCGGGTCTTCAAGCAACTCTCTGAGGTCGTGGCCGGATGAAAAGGCTTTTCCGGCTCCCTTAATTATAATTACCTTCACCTTTCTCTCCTTTTTTATTCCATCCAACAAATCTTTTAGTTCACTTAGAAGAGCGTATGACAGCGCATTTCTTTTTTCAGGCCTGTTTAGGGTAATTCTGCCGACCTTCCCTTCTTCTTTGTAAATTATGTTTTCGTACTCCTTCATGTACCACACTAAAATGGAAATCTTAAATACTTAACGATGAGTGATTTGTATTGCCCCTCCTGTAATGGCTCCTGTGATAGTTTAAAAGCTTATAATGTACGCAGGGACGGTCAAAAAAGAATTAAGAATTTAAAAAGATTAGATAAAGCGAAAATCTTGAAAATCTGTCTGCTGTTGCAACTATCTCAAACTCACCTTAAAAATAACTTGTGATGCGGTCCTCAGCTTTTTCCTCACCCTTTGCATTTCATAGGGGTAAATCATCATCGCATCTTTCACGAACCTATCGAAACCAAAGGCCTTTTTGAGAAATTCTTGATGCAACCTGTCTCTTATGTATATGACGGTCTCCCCGCTGAGATAGTTCATTTCAAGCAGAATGGGGACTGTAAATCTATTCCAGTCCAACTCATCAACGTATTCGGCAATGTATTCGAGTTCTCTTTTCTCGATTATGTATTCGTTTCCGTCCTTCGCTTTAATAGATGGATCATCATCCTCAAGCATGTCTTTGAGAGTTCTTCTCTTGGCAGGCATGTGCCTGTTCATTGCCTCAATCATCTTTGCAAGCGCTTTGGTTGACATCATAAAGCATCACTCAGACTGCTTTTTCCCACTATTTTACCCTTTCCTTTTTTGGGGTTTTCCAACTCCTTCTACGTTCTACCATCTTTCGAAATGGAGGAGTTCTTCGATCGGGTATCTCCGTCTTCTCTCAGGAGATTCTGCTGGGTATCCGATGGGTATTATTGCCATTGGACGGGCATATTCTGGAATTCGGAGAAGCCTCGAAACCTCACCCTCATGAAAAGCCCCCACCCAAACACATCCCAAACCGAGGGTGCATGCAGCCAAAAGGATATTCTCGATAGCTGCTGTAGCATCTTGTTCTGCATAAAGCTTACCCCTTTCACCATAAACTCTCATACTCCTTGGATAATTAGCACAGACAACCACAACAACGGGGGCTTCAGCTATAAACATCTGGTTAAGTGCTGCTTTTGCAATCCGTTCCTTCATCTTTTGATCCTTTACAATGATAAAATCTCTTGCTTGGAGGTTTCCAGCTGAAGGGGCAGCGTTTCCGGCTCTTAAGATCTCCAACAAATCCTCCTCGGGAATGGGTTTGTTCTGGAATCTCCTTATTGATACCCTGTTAAAAATTACGTCAAGACATTTCCGAAGGTCAGAGTTCATCTCTGAATTCATGAAAAGAATCAGGTCTCGAAAAATAAAAAGTTAGTGATGGCAATGTTGGCTTAGAGTAATTTTAAGCAACATCTTTTAAGGGCCTCATCTAGTTGAAATTAACGAATACAGAATAGCTCCTTCAAGACTTTAAAAGCAAAATTTATGAATTTACTTAAAAGACAGCAGAAATTTAAACCAATTAGATCTTTAACCGATTGTATATTCAAATTGGCTAAATCCTTTAGTTTGCAGAGATTGTATCACTATACTATGAGATCTGTGTATAAGTTCACTGCTCTGAATATTCTTTTAATAGAGGAGTCGTTGTAGCTTTAGGTTTTGAGAAGAGAGCTTGCAGAAGTTAGCTGGGAGTTGGTTTGGTAAGGATCTTAGAATAAAATATCAAGATATTGTGAAGATTACCGAATGAGTCCAAGAGACCATGTTTCTGAATTGGGTCTAAAGATTTAAATCCAAGATCCGGTGACTCTAAACCTAGCTCTAATCCAGACCAAGATAATTTCTCACTTTTCGGTTCCTATCTAGCCTTAATCAGGTTTTGAGATTCAATCATCAGGATGTAAAAGATCAAAAGTGTTCATTCTCAACAACTCACCTTCAACTACCTTTAAGATATCTAACAAGATCTTTTGCATCAAGGTTAACTATCCCAAGTTCTTCAAGCGTTCTTCCCTTTTCGAAGAAGTCCCTTCCACAGATTACGGAGCCAAGATGGATTAGAGACTCAATCAACGGAGTTTTTACACCAAATTTCTTTGCCAATCTCCAAGCCATAACCGTTCCAACTGGTATGTCTTCTGTGAAGTATCTATCTTCAATGCTCAACGGTCCCTTTATACCCATTATCGGCGATGCTTCGTAGAAGGGGGCAAGGAATGACTCATGCATAATCGTGTGTTTGTGATAGAACTGTTCCTTTGAGTATTTGAGGAGTTTAATTCCAATGGAGTTGGCTATATCACAAAGCTCGTTGTAATAGGCTTCTATTACTCTAACAACAGCCGGACTCATCCCGTGCTTATATAACGACCACTCGCCCTTTCCAACACCCAAAACATCTTCTGTTTGTGAGACCTCCATTGCACCCACATTGAGGATCGAACCTGGCACATGAACAATCGGATTCGGGTTTTCAAGCCCCACAGCAATCACCGTATCAGCCTGTTCAAGCTTGGTTGGGATAAAAAATGGCAAATCTTCATGAGCTCTTAGAAATTCTGTCCAATCCTTCGAGGGGAGAGTGTCACCCCTCAGCCTGTAAGCTCTCACCATACAATCGATTTTCCCCGGAGCAAGCATTCTTGTACCATATGGCGCTGAGGTCCAGCCACCAACCAAAATCTTAGTCTCATCTTTAAGCATCCGCCTTAGAAGGAGAGAACCATAGTTATCCGGGAATAGGCTAACAATCTGTCCGTCCTCAAGATGGGGTATCATCTTTTCGAAAAATACTTGATGACCACTTGCTGGAACAGAGATCAAAATCAATTCTACTCCTTCAATTGCTTCTGCCATGTTGGTTGTTACAACGTCAATCTCAGCCACTCCTTCATTTCTGAACCATTTGAAATTCAGCTGGCTGCCCGTTAGCTCTATTTTATGGGTTTCGAGAACGTTTCCCAAGCTTCTTTCAGCGAATTCGGGCAATTCATAGAGTCTTACTCTGTAATTTTTCAAAGCGAGGTCTGCAGCCATAGTTTGGCCAACATTTCCTGCACCAAGAACGGCAACATTCTTCATAGGTTGATATTGGGCGTGCATGTTTATAAGTTTAGACCAAATAGCCTCACAACCTTTTACGCATAATTTAAATACAATTACGAATACGTATAAATATGAAAGTTGTACCGATAAGGCTCGATGATGAGAGGTTGAAAGATTTAGATATGCTCGTCAAAGCTGGTATTTACAAAAATAGGAGTGAAGCTTTAAGAAAAATAATAGAGAACGGAATTAGAAAGATTGAGACTGAAATCGAATATCTTAAAAAAATCGATCAGATCGTTGATAAGATAATTGACTCTGAACTCAACTTCAATGGGCAGTTAAGGAGATCGGTGGAAGAAGAGAGAGACAGGTGGTAACGAAAAAGGTAGCAGAGTGTTAGTATGGTATCGTACATCGATACGAGTGTAATAGTTGCAGCAATCGATAAGGGGGACAGAAGGAATAGGGATGCTGAGAAGTTTCTTTTAAGAGAAAAAGAGAAGATAATATCTCCTCTCGTAATAGCTGAAGTATTTTCAGTGATTTCAAGGAATTTAGAGAGATTGGTAACCGAATTGGATGTAGACCTTGAGGATTTGCCAACCGTTATCGCAAGATTAAGTGTAAGAAGGTACGGGTTAAAGATCATATATTCTTTTGACAGAGATTTCACAATATTTAGAGAGGTTCCAGTTGAATTCAAGCTGGCTTTCATGCTTGCACCAAAATTAAAGCTTAGAACCCTTGACTTGCTACATATAAGCAACGCATGGAATTTTAAAATGAATGGACATGGTGTGGATGAATTCGCAACCTTAGATGGTGGAATTTTGGAGAGAGCAGGTAAAATTGAGGAGTTAACCGGTATCAGAGTAATAGAGCCTTGAGAAAACGAGAGTAAACATGATTGTAGATGATCTACCAAGTTAATTTACTAGCCTTATTCAGCTTTTATATTCTCATAAACTTTTACGAAGTCTAAAACCTACTTTGGAACCCGATTACTGAAACAAAGAAACTGATTTAAACCAAAATAATCTCCTAGATCTGGAATGGAAACCAGATTTGAATTCGAAATCAAAGACACCTTCAAAAGGATGAGAGCAGGGGTTGTTAAGACAGCTCACGGAAAATTTAGAACTCCGGTTTTTGTGCCTGTTGCAACGTTCGCTTCTGTAAGAGGCTTGGATGACAAGGATCTCAAGGAGCTCGGGGCTGAGGTTGTTTTGGCAAACACTTACCACCTCCATTTAAGGCCTGGAGATGAGCTAATAAAAAGGTTGGGTGGCTTGCACAAATTCATGAACATTGACAAGCCAATAATAACCGATTCAGGAGGCTTCCAAGCCTTTTCCCTTGGATTTGGAATGGAGCACGGAGTTGGAAAGATCGCAAACAACATTTTTCTCGAGGGGCTTAAAGAGGCGGAGTACAAGGGAGATAAATGGGCATTCGTAACCGATAAGGGCGTAAGATTCAAAAATCCGATTACCGGCGAGGTAGTTGAACTCACACCAGAGAAATCGATGAAGATACAGTCCAACCTCGGCTCAGACATAATCTTCGCCTTCGATGAGTGTACATCTCCGTTATCGGATAAAGATTACACCGCAATGGCCCTTGAAAGAACCCACAGATGGGCTGAGGAGTGTTTAAGATACTATGACAGAAGGCAAGCTCTCTTTGGGGTGGTGCAGGGAGGAGAATACAAAGATTTGAGGGAGAAATCGGCAAGATTTATGGCCAAAAAGGATTTTGCCGGATTCGGAATAGGTGGATCGCTCGGCAAAAGCAAGCAAGACATGCACAACATCCTTGAATGGGTGATACCACTGCTGCCCGAAGAAAAGCCGAGGCATCTGCTGGGAATAGGGGCGGTAGAGGACCTCTTCAACTGTGTTGAGAGAGGAATAGACATGTTCGACTGCGTTGCTCCTACGAGATGGGCTAGAAGGGGGCATCTCTACGTGAGTCCACCCGAGGGAAATCCAGAGAATAAATTCAGAATTCACATTCAGAACTCACGTTTCAAGGAGGATACAAAACCTATAGATGAAAATTGCGAGTGCTTTGTGTGCAAAACACATTCGCGAGCCTACCTCAGACACCTTTTCGTCGCAAACGAGCTTTCATACTTCCGTCTCGCATCCTATCACAATCTCCACTTTGTTCTGAGAGTCATGGATGAGATAAGAGAATCGATAAGGGATGGCAGCTTTTTTGAGCTTAAAAAAGAATGGCTGGGATATATCTAATACAGTTTAATGACATTTAACGAATAGGTTTAGGGCTTCGCCCCCCTAACCAGTTAAATAATCCTTTAAAAACCCTCTTAGATAAAGCAAATAGCCTATTGCAACTCCTAAAGAGAGTAAACCCAATCCGGGTTCAACAATCGTAGTAAGATAGATGTTGTTGTAGGGATTTGGAGAATACTCGCCCGGAGGATTCCCGAGCATGTAGAAATTTATCCCGACCGAGGCGATTAAAAATCCTGCCAGCGTAAAATATCCGGCGATTCTGCCGAACTTTCCAAAGTCTCTTGGATACACCATGTAGATAACCAGAAGCGTCACCCCCCAAGTTAGCAGGAGTATGTGCCAGTGACCTATATTGTAAGCCAGCTCCGCCCAATCCCATACCTCTGCCCTGAACTCCGGGTTGAAGAAGAGTGGTTTTCTCAAGCTCATCGCAACCAAAGCTCCAGGAATAGCTACTGCCAACCACATAACGATGTTGCCCACAACCAGTCCAGCCTTTATCAGATTCCATTCCTTAACTCTGAAGCTCAAGAGGAGAGTTGAGAGAATCAAGAGCATTGCAGCAGGGGTTATGGCGAGATGGGCTATTCCGCCTATAAACCACACCGAATAAGATGCCAAAGCCGTTACGAGCTGAGAGGGAATCGCAAGATAAATCAAATACTTAGTTAACCTACCCTCCTTCAGAGTTGTAAAAGAAAGGGCAGTGAAGAACACGAAAGCCAAAGCGATAGCTATCATAGCATGTTCGTGAGCGGTCAAAGCCCTCCAGTATACATTCTCTCCAGCCAAGCTTGGAGTGAATCTGCTCTCTATCAAAGCGTTAAGAAAGCTGTCTCTATGCTCCATGAAGCTCGATCCAAGCCAGCCTCCAATAAAGGCTCCTATCAACAATAAGATACCTGAGACATAGATGTTCCAAGCTATCAAGTCCTTCGGTTTGAACTCCTTAAATGTGAGCAAACCGGATATGAAGATGAAAGCTAAGCCAGCTATGAACAGACCATGAAGGAAGAAATCCTTTACAAGATAGGCATAAAGCATACCGCTGAACACAGTTAGCAAAACACCCATGAGCATGATGTCACTCAAATACCTCGAATTTTCTAGATACCTGTTGGTAAACACGAGATAAGAACCAAAAATTAGAACCACAAAGATGCTGTGATAAACGAGAGTAATCCTTCCAAGAAATGCTTTACCAGCTGAAGGATTGATTATATCTGCTGCTCCGACTTTTTCGTTATATCTAGCCCCTTCAAGCTCAGGTATTCCTATTGCAGCCCTCACAGATTTGAACGGGGGCGACAAAAGCACGCCATAGGCCGTTATCCCTATGGCCAGAGTGAAGGCTATCAGCATGTACAGCCTGTCTCTGTCCATACCTCTATCCTCCACAACCCCTTTCAGCTTTTCGTTGCATTATTCACAGCATAGATCCCGAGAGCCAGCAAAAATGCCGATACAAAAAGCAATGGATGTAAAAGCTGTATCACAAGCCCAAGGGGAAGAATTGGCTTTCCTGCCGTTATCGCAGCCAACGCCATACCACCAATCGCTATCGTGAATCCACCGAGTGTAAACAGCAGGATGGCTGTATTTGTCTGCTTTTTGACAAGATATACTATTGGCAGAAACACTATAACCAACCCCGAGATGCTATGTAATCCTATCTGGAAAACGTTAGATGAAGCCAATCCGAAGAGTAACAGCATCAGGACTATGAATGCTAGATAGTATTTCCAAAAATCAGATCTCAAAGCTATCAAACCCAAAGCCATAAAAGCAGGATATATCGAGCCTAAATAGGGTGTAACGGGAAGTTGAAGAGCATTTAAACCCAGCACCACTAAAGCAACTGATATTATCAGGAATGCCAATCCGGATACAGCCCAGAAAGCATACGGAATCTCTCGTTTATTTCTGTAGCCATACAGTGACACACCTACCAAAGCCAGAGAAGATACCAATGTAATAAATTCCATCATGTTTTTATCCATGGAAAGAAAAAGACTAATACCTTGTCCCTTAATTATTAGGGTTTTATTTTTCATAGGAGGTTTTGATATGCCCAATTGGTTTTGAGTTGATATCGTTTTAAGGCTATTCCTGAGTTTTTGATTGGTAGGTTAATTGGTCGATTAACTCGTTAATAAATTATATAACCACCAAAATCATATTTAAATATCCAGATGTCTAGACGTATTCTTCAATCTCAGCCTTTTTCCCCATCTTCGTGCTGAGATAAACGAAAGGTGTGTCCAAAACTGCAACGATGAACTTCATGATGTAAGATGTGATGAAGATCTCAATTATCACTTCACTCGGAAAAACCTGAGTCCAGCCGATTCCAAATCCTACGAAGGCAATCCATGTAAAAACGACGTTATCTATGAGTTGGGAGACCATCGTCGAAGCGTTGTTCCTAAGCCAGAGGTGCTTGCCAGCCGTCTTCCTCTTCCAGAAGCTAAATGCCCATACATCATGGAACTGGGATATTATGTATGCTGTAAGGCTCGCAACTGTTATTCTGGGCAATAATCCAAAAATCTGCTCTAATGCTGGGCTTAAAGTATCGCTTTCATCCGGAATGAAAACCAAGCATATCTGCATAATCAGGGTTGTAAAAATTAGGACAAAGAATCCGATTAGCACAGCTCTTCTGGCATCCTCTTTTCTGTGGTTCTCGCATAGGATGTCAGTTACAAGGAATGTTGAGCCGTAGATTATGTTTCCCATAGCTGTAACAAGGCCGAAGAATCTGATCGTTTTCATAACCTGAATGTTCGCTATTATTATCGCCATTGCTGTCCAAGCATAAAGTCCTGTTTTCCCGAAAAATCTGTATGCAAGAGTTATACCTGTGAAGTTGACGATAAGCAGGATGAACCAGAGGATTTCATTCTGGTAAGCGATGACCATCACCAGCCAAATAAGGAAAGGATATTTAATTTTTGCTTTTAATGTATTTAATGTATTCTTAACGTGTTCTGTCTTTTAATCGTACCAATCCATAACTTCAGGATACAACTCCGGAATTACTTCTATGCCTTCCTCTCTTGCAAGAGTTGGAAATGCTATAACCTCCCTCAGCGTTGCCTTGTCATTCAGAATCATAAAAAATCTTCCTAAGCCTACTCCAACACCAGTTGCAGGAGGCATCCCATATTCCAAAGCTCTGACATAATCTTTGTCCATCGGCATAGTTTCAAGACCTTTCTTGTCAGACTTCTTCCTCAACTCTTCCTCTTCCTTAAAACGCTTATATTGCTCTATAGGATTATTGAGTTCAGAAAAACCATTAGCGACCTCCATTCCTGCTATGTAAAGCTCCATTCTGTCAGCATAGCCCCCTGCTTTCTTCGCCAGAGGAGAGATGTCAAGGGGGAAGTGGGTTACGAAGGTTGGATTTACAAAGCGATCCTTGGCGTAACAATCGAAAAGCTTCTCTATGATTTCCCCTCTCCTTTCCTCGTGTATGCCAAGCTCTTCAGCATGTTTGAATAATTCTTCATCTCCCATTTTCTCAACATCTGGCCCTCCAAACTCCTTTATCGCATCGACCATCCTGAGCCTCCTCCATGGCCTCTTGAAATCTATAATCTTGCCTTGATATTCGATCTTCGTGTCGCCAACCAAATTGGTTACAATGCTCTCAAACATCTTTTCAAGAAAGTCCATCAGATCTTTCAACTCTATATATGCCCAGTAAAATTCAAGCTGGATGAACTCGGGGTTGTGAAGGCTATCGACATCTTCATTTCTGAAACATGGAGCGAATTCGTAAACCTTTTCAAAACCACCAACGAGCAGCCTTTTCAGATAAAGTTCGGGAGCAATTCTGAGGTACATCTTCTCCTCAAGAAAGTGATGGTACGTCTCAAATGGCCTGGCAAAGGCTCCACCATAAACTGGCTGCAAAATGGGAGTGTAGACTTCTATGAATCCATTTTCATTGAGATAGCTCCTTATAAGATGCAAAACCTTATTTATGAGGATGAATGATTTTCTGCTTTCCTCATTCATTATGAAATCAACGTATCTCTGTCTGTATCTTGTTTCAATATCTTCAAGGCCATGCCATTTGTCAGGGAGTGGCCTCAAAGCTTTCGATAACACCACCCAGCTTTTAACAAGAATGCTCAACTCCCCTCTTTTCGTTTTGATAACGATACCCTCAACACCGATTATATCTCCTCTATCAACCAATCTCAACACCTTAAATTCATCGGTATAATCCTTCCTGAAAACGAGCTGAATTTTACCGCTTGAGTCTTTAAGGTCTGCAAAAATGACTCCACCATGTTTCCTTTTAGAGAGTAATCTTCCGGCCATTTTTACTTTATAATCCGTCTCCTCACCGGCTTCAAGTCCAGAAAATTTTTTGATAACATAAGCTGCGTCAGCATCCTTTTCGAATTTCTTTATGATAAACGGATCTTTTCCAAGTTCTCTTAATTCCTTTAGCTTGTCGATGTAATCCTTTACGAGCTTTGGGAGGGTCATGGAGCAGAATCATATTTGTTTGCATAAATAGTTTGCTGGCTATAGTTTGTGGGTTTTGTACAGGTTAATCCTGATAATTACAAAATGATAAAAAACCACATTAATTAACATCGATTTCAGTTCTTATCTTCCCCGACAACTCCACTAGTAGTTGATGAATGAAAACCCTTAGATTGTGATTCTGTAGAGTACTTTAAGATAGAAATGATAAGGAGCTTTATGGGAATAATTTCAGGCCCTTCTACCTTTATTTAGGGTTGATGGGGGGAAAATGATTTAGGGAAACAGAAATCAGAAAATATTAAGGAAAAGGCCCTTTTTCGAGCCTTACAATTTCACTTGCTCATGTAAATTTCTATTGTTGATACATTCATCTGCCTTCCCTGAGCTGAATCAAGCTCTTCCGTATCTATTTTGATTTCATCTATTTTTACTCCGGGAAGGAATCTATTCCTAACGATTTCTGCCACGTCTACTGCTCTGCTTATCGCTCTACCCCTTGCCTTGATCACAACATTTCCTACTCCTTCATTGAACTGAGTTATTGTTGCAAGAACGTAGTTCATCACAGGCTTATTGCCAACAAAGACAACATGTTCCTCTGCCATGTCTGATCACCCCGAACTAAACCAAATTAAATTCGTTATTTAAACTTTGCTGGAAATAGCCCACCTCATTGGATCATTTGCATCAGCATCGTAAGTTTAATTAAGTTTTATCAGAAAAATGCCACAAACATCAGGTGATTTTATGAGGTTTGATGACATCGGAAGCTTTCCCCTTCCTCCTGGAATTGACAGAGGATGGGTTGATGAAAATCTTTCAACAAAAGAGTTCGAAGAGATGTGCCAAAAAGCGTTCCTCATGAAGATAAAAGCCGGAGTTGAGATTGCAAATTACCCACAATTCCGAGACATGGTGAGGATGTTTCTGGATTTGATAAAAGATGAAGCATTCCAAGAGGATGCTTATTTAATTAAAAAGGAGCATGCAAAAATCCCTGAATTCCATGCTCTGGAAGGTTTAAACTTTTCCGGAGATGTTAGAATTTGCATTACTGGCCCATTCGAGATCTATCTTGCCGAATTTGGAAGTGTTATTTACGAGGATATCCTTTCCTCTATCTCCAGATCCCTTGCTAGATTTGCCGAAAATGCTATCAAATCCCACCTTAATGTTACCTGCATAAGTTTAGATGACCCAAGCCTTGGCTTAAATCCAGAACTTCAACCTACTCCTGAGCAAATTGAGATTGCTTACGAGAACTTCGATTTCAGTGTCGACATGCAGATCCACCTCCATGCTCCCCTTTTCTACTCTAACCTCCTTGAGGTAAAAACGATAGATGTGATTGGAATCGAATCGGCAAAGGACGAGAAGACGTTGGATTTCATTGATAGAGAGGAACTCGAGTCCTATGAAAAAAAGTTGAGGGTTGGAATTTCGAGGAGCGATATAGATTCGATGATAGCATACTTCAACCAGAAGCATGGCGTAAACGCTTGGAAAGATGAAAAGCTTATTATTAAAGCAATAGACGAGCTTGAGAACTCAAATAATATTCTAAGAAGAATAGGAAAAGCATATGATCTTTTTGGAGACCTAATAGCCTATATTGGCCCTGATTGTGGTTTGGGTGGATTCCCAACCCAGAGTTCAGCGGTCAAATTGCTTGAAAACACGGCAAATGCGATAAAGGCTTTTAGAGAGGGGTAAGATGGATTACTTGGGATTCTTCACCACAGCCTTCACGACAATATTTGTGATTGTCGATCCTCCAGGAAACATCCCCATGTTCATAGCCGTAACCGAGGCTTTAAACGAAAAGGAGAGAGACAGAATATCGAAAAAAGCGACATTTATAGCTGCAGCCCTTCTCATCTTTGTAGCAGTCACAGGAGGTAGTATTCTAGAGTTTTTCAGGATTACCGTTGATTCGCTAAAGATCGCTGGTGGAATTTTGCTGTTTGCCGTTTCCGTTGACATTCTCATGGGGAGCAGGAGGAGGGAGATTTACGTGGAAAAAAGCAAGGAAAGTATCGATGTAGACTCGCTTGCCGTTTTTCCAATCGCACTTCCCCTCTATTCTGGTCCTGGCGCTATAACAGCTGCAATTGTGCTTTATTCTTCGGCTGAAATACCTCAACTCAAGCTCTTGGTGATCCTCAGCATTGTTCTCACTTACGTAATTGTGAGGTTAACTCACGTCTATAGCTCCCAGATAATCAGAGTGTTGGGGAAGAGTGGTTCAGACATTGTTGCCAGACTTATGGCAATATTTCTCGCTGCTATAGCGGTTGAGTACTTCTTCTCTGGACTGGAAGGAAAACTCTCAACCTTTAGATTAAGATAGGTGAAAAATATGAGGGAGTTTCCTGAAAGGCCCTTAGTTGGAGTTGGGGCAATAATAGTAAAAGAAGATAAAATACTCCTAATAAAAAGAGCGTACGAACCTAACAAGGGATTGTGGTCTATTCCAGGTGGTTTAGTAAGGCTTGGTGAGAGTCTAGAGGAGGCTTTAAAAAGGGAGGTCAAAGAGGAAACTGGAGTCAGTATTGAAGTTAAAGATGTGGCTTTCGTAGGGGAAGAGATATTTAAGGAGAATGATATAAAATATCACTACATAATCGTCGACTTCCTTGCAAAAATAATATGTGGAGAGTTTAAAGCTGGCAGTGATGCTGAAGCTGTAAAGTGGTTTAGTTTCGATGAAATTGGAGAGGAATGTGTTGAATTTGTTAGAAAAATCGTTAATAAGCTGAAATCAGAAGATAGGAAGATTTACTTCAAATGAAAGCAGTCTTCCATGTCACCCTAGAGCTTTTCTAGCCGTGGCTTCCATCGCTTCCATAATCGCAAATTCAACCCTATTTTCCTCGAGCTTCTTAATCCCCTGGATAGTAGTACCTCCAGGTGTTGTTATTTCCTTTATGAGGTTTTCCGACTCCTTTTCCTTTAAAGCATTGGCTGTTCCACTAAAAATTGATAGTGTCACCTTTTTAGCCATCTCTGCATTCAGTCCACAACTCAAGCCTGCATAAACGAAACCCTGAATTAGCTTTGCCACGAAGGCTGGAGCGCTTCCAGAGAAGGCAGTCATCAAATCAACTTCTTTTTCTGTTTTTACTAAGTGAACTTCTCCGAGAATTGAAAGTATCCTTTCAAGTTCCTCATCATAAGCTGGATAGTAAACCGTGAAGGCTAAACCCTTCTCAGCAAAAACGTTAGTCATTGCCCTAAATACGAAGGAATTTGGGATGGACTTTTTAATCTCCTCAAATTTTTTCATTGCTGCAAAACTGACGACCTTTTTATCTTTAACCTCTCCTTTGATTTCTTCAAGCACAGAGTCAACATCTTTTGGTTTTACGGTTATAAACACGAAATCTGCCTTGGATGCCGCTTTAGTGTTTGATTTCTCAACTTCACAACCTCTGTCTCTGAGGTCGTTCAAAATTTCTTTCCTCCTTCCTGTGACGATTACTTCAATTTCTTGCACCAGTCTTTTCGCTATTGCAGAGCCGAGGTTTCCGGCCCCTATTATTGCAACACTATTCGAGTCCGAGTTCCTCTTTAACATCTAGCAACCCCCTTATTCCAAGTTCATAGAGCTTTGGTAGATCGATGTTGAGCTTTTCTATCTCCCTTATCCTGTTTCTGTCACATCCTGCAGCAAAGGTCTTATCTTTAAATTTCTTTTTAACCGTTTTAGGAGTTACATCGGATAATCTTCCCTTCTTTACAAGTGCTGCAGCTATTATAAGTCCCGAAACGGAGTCAGCAGATTGTAGAGCTATTTCAACCGGCTTTTCATAACTTCCGAAAATCGTATGATTATGGGTTTTCACAACCTCGATTATTTCCTCATCTACCCCCTCATTTCTTAGGATTTCCGCCCCTTTCAAACCATGCTTGCTCATGTCTTCTCCAACAATTTCGTAGTCTATGTCGTGGAGGATACCAATAACTTCCCACTTTTTCTCATCCTCCCCCAAATATCTAGCAATTTCCCTCATAACAGCAGCCGTTGCTATACAGTGCTTGATAAGAGTCTTCTGCTTAACATACTTTTTGAGTAGATTTAAAGCCTTCTCCCGATCTATGATTTCTACCAAAGTAGACACCCCCAAAACTGATGGTAGTGTTCTATAAAGATACTTAAACTTTCAGTCAAAGATGTGGCGGCTACTTAAGGTTTTACTCAACTTTTCTATTGCTAACGAAAAATATAGTTGCAAGAAGTCAATCATAAATTATTAATGGCTATCAAATATATTTTTGATAATTTAATAAATTATTAAAATTGTTAAGTGTTGGAAAGAAATTGGGGGGACCAAAGTAGACCCATTGAATTGTATGGATGGCAACCCTGAATCAAATTTCCATTAGATGGACTAGAAGACCATATTTCCTCCTTAGAACAACAGAAAAAAATATTTAGGTTTAAGGCAGAATACTCTCATGCTATTAGCATATATTTTGATAAATACCGAAATAGGTGACGAGGAAAAGGTTTACAATGCTTTGAAAGAGACTGATGGTGTTCTTGAGGTACATATTGTTTATGGAGTTTACGATATCGTGGCGAAACTTCAAGCTGAGGATACAGATGGACTGCGAGGAATAGTTGAGAAAATTAGAAAAAAAGCTGGGTTGAGGTCAACTCTCACATTAATTGTAACGAAGTAGATTGATTCATGAAAGAAAAACGTATTCAGCATGGAGAGAGAGGACAGATATATTTGAACCTTCCTTCGGTTTCACTTTTGTTTTATGAGTCCTCCTATAAAATAAAATTAAAGTTTTCCGTAGCTTTCTTTCCTTTTTCTATCTCATTCAACGATAATCTAAGACTTATAGTTGAACAGGTGTCGAGATGGAGAACTTCATAAGAGATATCGATTCCCTGATAGACAGGCTCTCAAAAGATCTGAACCAGAAAGAAGTGAAAGAGATCTTGGAATTAAGAAAAAGGTTAATAGAGCTTAAAGAAAGAAGAATGGTTAACATTGCGCACTCAGTAATGGAATTGATCGTTGGAAGACATCTTTTGAAGAGAGGATACAAGATTAAGGTTGAATACAATCTTAATTCAATAAGCTGCGATGTTTACGGTGAGAAAGGAATGGGAAACATAACGGTCGAGATTGAAACTGGTTATGTTCCACCCTACCATGCTCTAGATCCACAAAGGTATCTTAGAGCAAGAATTGCAAGCAAAATTGCCCGTTACAGTAACTTCTGCTCAAAATTTGTAATAGGAATCCCCCAGCACTATCTTATGCCACTCGAAAGAATATTCCTTCTTCCCCCAAGAAAAAGATTGAAAGCAGACTTGAAGCGAGTTAAAGAGCTCTGTGATGTTTATTACACAAGTCCTCCAGTCTCACTTGAAGAGATCAAGAATGCAAGGATCCATTCGGTTTACATAATAAATGTCGATGAACTTACAATTAAGGAGGTCGACCCTGAAACTTACTATGAAATATACAAGAGAAATCTCAAAATCACCGAGGACTAGGCTCTAGCCGAGCAGCGAAGACAGATTTCTCCAGGAACCTCTACAGGATAGTCGGAAGTCAGACAAGCAAGGCAAAGATCTCCTTCCTCAATTTTAACCGATTCTATCAGTCCTTTAAGACTGAGGTATGAGAGGGAATCGGCGTTAATCGTTTTTCTTATGTCCTCAACCGTTTTTGAGGATGCTATGAGTTCCTCCCTTGTCGACATATCAATTCCGAAATAACAAGGAGAGATTATCGGAGGACTGCCGACTCTGAAATGAACCTCTTTCGCCCCGGCTTTTCTTACGAGGTCAACTATCCTCCTCGAGGTGGTTCCTCTTACGATGCTGTCGTCGATAAGCAAAACCCTCCTATTCCTGACGTTTTCTTTTAAAGCATTCATTTTAAGCTGAACTGAGAGTTCTCGTGACTTCTGACCAGGCATTATAAATGTTCTTCCGACATATCTGTTTTTGATTAAAGCTTCTATGTACGGAATTCCTGATTCGAACGCATAACCTATAGAAGACGTTGTACCGCTGTCAGGAACGGGAGAGATAATATCTACATCAACCGGGCTTTCTCTTGCTAAAGTTCTACCTATATCAAATCTAACGCTGTAAACACTCCTCCCATCTATTATCGAATCGGGCCTTGCAAAGTAAATGTATTCGAAAACACAGATCGCTTTCTGCTCCGCTTCACCAATCCTTTCAAACCTCAGTTCTCCGCCCTCAATAATTACAGCCTCGCCCGGTTTTACATCCCTTATCAGTTCCCCCCCAACCGAATCGATGGCACAGGACTCAGAGGCAATGACATAACCATTTTCTATCCTCCCCACGCAGAGAGGCTTGAAGCCTAGTGGATCACGATAACCGACGAGTTTCTTGTTTAATAAAAGGGCGAGAGAGAAAGATCCACACAGCCTTTCCGTCAGCAAAGCAAGAGCCTCTTCAACATCATTGTTAAGAAGGAAAGAGGAAAGTAAATGTGCTATAACTTCTGTATCAGACTCGGTTAGGAAAACTCTGCCATCACTCTCAAGATTCTTTCTGAGGTCTTTATAATTAACAAGGTTACCATTGTGAGCGACACTGATGGTTCCTGATTTCGATTTCACAAATAGAGGTTGGGCATTTTCCAACTTTGATTCACCGGTGGTAGAATACCTAACATGACCTATGGCCGAAGTTCCTCGAAGACGGGAAAGAATCTTGTCATCAAATACTTCATTTACTAAACCCATTCCCTTATAAACTCTGACTTCTTCACCGGAAACAGATATGCCAGCGGATTCTTGTCCGCGATGCTGGAGAGAGAAAAGAGCATAGTATGCGATACGAGATGTTAAAGAATCATCATCGCTGTAAACACCTACGATACCACACATACTTTTACTTCATCCAATCAACTTTTAACGTTTTTCCAACTTTCAGAGTTAAGGTTCAAAATTGAAGTTATAATAACCACCTAATCCGATCTTCAATATGCTCTCAATTCTTGTTCAATTCTCATTATTCTTAGTTCCTAATTTCTCGACTTTTTCTTATTTATCCAAGAATGGCTTCTAAGCTTTCTGGTTCTTCCAAAACCACAGGCTGCACAGTAACCTTTCCTTCTGTGGAACGAAACTCTGCCACATCTCCTACATTTTATGTGAACGATCTTCCTACCTTTTTTACCTAGTGATGGAGTTCCCTTGGACATTTTTTACCCCCTTATTTTTGATATTTCGATGGTGAAACGAAAACTACTGTATCTCCCCTCACCACAACGCTTCCCAGTTTTCTAACAATCTCTCCAGCCTGAATTTCCTCAGCCTCGTGTAATACGAGATTCATGTGGATGTCGTATCCATCAAGGATTCCTCTAAACTCTCTACCTCCCTTTAATCTCACGATTACCGGCGTTTGAAGGGATTTGTTCAGCACGTCAAGCGGTCTGTTTGCCATCTTTCTTCCTCCAGTTAAAAAGGCTTTTAAATTGCGTATATGGTGAAGTATTTAAAAATATCGGAGTTTTAAATCAGCCAAGGGATAGCATGAAACAGAGGCTCAGAAGAAAAGAGGCAAAAAAAATTGCAAAAAACATCGAAGAAAGGTTTGGAATTAAGTTATCAACTGAAATGGATGTCGTAAAGGTTGATGGATGGAAGGTTATTCTCATCAATGATGAACCCCTTCTCTTTGAATATGAAGGAGAATGGTTCCCTACAGTACTGTCGATAATTAAATTTAAGCCTGAGAAGGGGAAAGTTGTGGTTGATAAGGGAGCAATGCCCTTCGTAATGAACGGAGCAGATATAATGAGGCCTGGGATAGTATGGGCTGATAAGGGGATAAAAAAAGGAGATTTCGTCTATGTAACAGTTGAAGAGAAAGATACTCCTCTCGCCGTTGGGATAGCTTTGGTTGATGGAGAAGAGATGATAGGAAATAAAGGTAAAGCCATAAAGAATATTCATCACATCAAAGATAAGATCTGGAACCGATTTTTCAAATAATTAACTAAATTAAAATAAATAAAAGGAAAATAAACGCTTTTTAGTTCAGTATGGCACAACTGTCAGTCCAATCGCAAAGAAGAACGCCGAGAGTATTAAAAGGGTTATACAATATCCAAAGACGTCTCTTGCCCTAACTGCACAGATCCCAAGCAAAGGAATTGCCCAGAAAGGCTGGAACAGATTTGTCCAGGCATCTCCTGCTGCATACGCAATGATTGTCTTCCCCATTGGGACGCCAAGATCCATTGCAGCTCTTGATATGGTTTCGCCTATAACTGCCCATTCTCCACCACCAGAGGGAACGAAAAGATTGACAAATCCAGCTGTGAGCCATGCAATAACGGGGAAGGTTGCAGGGGTTGAGATGCCAACAAGCCATCCGGCCATTATTTTTCCAAGTCCTGAGAACTTTATCATTCCCATTATCCCAGCATAGAACGGAAACTGCAGAACGATTCCAGCTGAAGCAGGAATGGCTCTGTAGAAAGCTCTAAGGTAGTTTATCGGTCTTAGATAAAGCAAAAGTCCAACGAAGAGGAAGAAGTAGTTTACGATATTGAGATTGAGATCTCCTCTTTGAACACCGAAGTAATAGATCAGCCATATTATTCCCATTATTGCCAGAATTCCACCTATAACCCTGCTCTGCTCAATTCTGTCTGCGATTGTCGGAGTTTTAACCTCTTCTTCCTTTTCTTCTTTTTCTTCTATAAGTTGTGGGGCATAATGCTCAATTCCCCTACATCTGGATGGATCGGTAGGAGAAAGTATGTACATAACAGCTACAACAAATATGATCGAAAGAATGCTTAGAGTTAGAGCGTATCCGGAGAAGATCGTTGCGCTGGTTGGAATTATTCCATAAAGCTCTTCAAAGAAGTGACCTTTTGTAGCAGAAAGCAAGGGAGCCGATGCTGACAGACCCCAGTGCCAAATTATTCCCAGCCCAGTATAACCGGAGGTAACAATAACTGGATAATGTACGGGAATGTTTCTGAAATAGGCTTGTCTTCCAGTCTCTCTTGCAAGCAATGCTCCGATAATAAGTCCTAAACCCCAGTTGATCCAAGAAAAGACCATTGCAACAAATGCAACTAGAGCCGCTGCTTGCTTTCCGTTGTTCGGTTTTCTTGCTAGCCAGACAAGTATTTTATTCACCTGCGGGTGGTAAGCCAAGGTGTAACCAGTCACCAGAATTAGAACCATCTGCATGGCAAAGGTTAGCAGAGTCCAGAATCCTTTGTACCAGTACTTTACCATGTCCATTGGACCGCTTCCAGCAATGAAAATCCCCATCAGGTAGGCTATGAAGGTCAATATTACGGCAAAGAGAAAAGGATCTGGCATCCATTTCTCGACACTCGCTGAGATTCGGTGGCCCATCGCTTCTAGAGGGTTTTCTTTAACCTCTTCCATAAAACCACCATATGAATCTATACTTATTAATATTTAAAAATTTCGAGAGTTATATATTCCAGTATTATCCATTTAAATAAAAAATATTTCCAGATCCAATAAAGTCCTACAAACCATTTGGATTCCCGTGCAATAATTTAAATACCAGAATGGTCGAATATGAAATGGTGAAATTTATGGGATTCATGGACAAGCTTCTTGGCAAGTCAGAAAGACTCTCGGTTGAAGAATATGAAGAGCTCGATCTTGGAGAGTATGAGTCCGAGATCGTTGAGGAGGCAGAGACGCTAATCAAGGTCGCAGAGGTCACAGGTCTGAACGAGGTTCCTGAAATCAGAAGACAGATCTATGAAGGCAACATCGTGATTGCTGATATCGCTTTCCTTAGACATGACAAGCTCACGCTTGACAGAATTCTAAAAGATCTGAGACAGCTTGCTGAAGATGTAAACGGAGATATCGTAGGACTTGGAGAAGACTATGTTGTTGTGACTCCCACAGGAATTAGAGTAGATAGGAACAAGATCCGAGGAATAAAGAAGTAGATTTTTTCAAAACTTCCTAGAAAAATGAACTGTCCTGTCTGTGGAAGAGAAATAAAGATTGTCAGTAGTGTTTATGAAGTCCCTTATTTTGGGAGGGTTTTGCTAACCTCGATTTCATGTGAATGTGGATACAAGCACTCTGATTCAATTATAACAGAGGTAAAAGAGCCTCGAAGATACACAATAAAGATCGATAGCAATAACCTATTCACAAAGGTCATAAGATCAAGCTCTGGCACGATCAGAATCCCAGAACTTGGAGTGGATATCGAACCTGGACCTGCATCTCAAGCTTTTATCACAAATCTGGAGGGGATCTTGAGCAGAGTTGAGGATATCGTCAAAATCGCCAGAAACTGGAACTCTGACGATATTGAGAAAGTAAAGAGGTGCAATTTGATTTTGGATAAGATAGACAGAACGCTGAAGGGGGAGGAAGAATTAACTTTAATTCTGGAAGATCCATTTGGTAACAGTGCGATAATCTCTGATGACGTGTTTATCGAGAAAATGTCGGAGCATGAAGCTTCCGAGCTCAGAACAGGACTCACAGTCATGGAACTAACAGGATTAAGTGAGGAGGAACTCAAAGAAGAAGTTAGGGATGGTGAGGAGGAATTAAAGAGGTTTAAATTTTAGCTTTTAGGTAATTTAGCTGTTTGGACACTTAACCGTTAAGGTTAAAACAATGATGTTTTCACAACAAAAATGGATTAATTTTACCATGGTGTGGGATTGTTGATAAAAATGGTTTCTACACCAAAAGTGCTTACCTTTTCCATCAGCGCTTTTAAGCCGAGAGTTTCCGTAGCGTAATGTCCAGCAAATATCACGTTAAATTCAAGCTCCTTTGCAGCATGATAGGCCTCATGCCTGTATTCTCCCGTGATGAGACAGTCAGATATCTCTGAGGCTTCTTCAATCGCAAAAGCTCCACTACCAGACACAACAGATATTCTTTTCACCTTATTCTGCCCAAATCTGAGTGCTCGAACCTTTGTTTTAAGTTTCATTTCCAATTCATTCTCTAAAGATGTCATTCTTTGCTCCTTTATTCTACCATAAACGCCGATTTTTTTACCCTCGTATTCTGCGAAGAAAGATTCTGGCTCTGCCCCGAGAAGTTTTAGAATTTGAACATTGTTCCCAACCTCAGGATGGGCGTCAAGGGGAAGATGGGCAACGTAAAGCGAGATTCTGCTTTCCATAAGGAATTTCAATCTTTCGTAGATCAACCCCCTAACGAATTTCAATCCACCCCATATCAAACCATGATGGACTATAAGAAGATCTGCATTCATCTCCTTTGCTTTTTTGAACGACCCAATACAAGCATCAACAGCAAAAGCCACCCTGCTGACGTTTTTCTTTCCCTCAATCTGCAGTCCATTGCTGCTAGAATCTCTAAAGCTTTTAATATCAAGGTAGCTGTCCAAATAGCCAACGAGTTCTTCAAGCTTCATGGATTTGGTTTAGAGATGAAGGATAAATCTCTTTTGATCTAAAGTCCAGATTCCAGATAAACCATAATAAATGATATATCCTCATAGAAGGATCATATTCTCATGGAAGCAGTTATCGTTGTGGATATGCAAAAGGATTTTTGCTATCCTGACGGAGCTTTATATGCGGGTGATGAAGTAAAAAAGATATTTCCACCCCTTAAACGGTTCTTAGAAAGGGTAAGAGAGAGAGTTCCTATCATTTTTACACAGGACTGGCACAGAAAAGATGACAGGGAATTCAAGATCTGGCCTCCTCACTGCATAATGAACACAGAAGGTGCTGAAGTTATAGATGAGCTTGATCCACAGGAAGAAGACTACTATATCAGGAAGAGACGCTATTCTGCCTTTTACGGCACAGATCTTGATTTGATCTTACGAGAGCTAAAAATTGATGGATTAATTCTGGCTGGAGTTCTTACAAACATCTGCGTTCTGCATACCGCTGCCGATGCAGCATCTAGAGGCTATGATGTAAAAGTTCTAAAAGATTGCACGGTTGCTTTATCTGAATACGAATACGAATATGCAATCCACCACATGCAGAAGGTTTTGAACGCAGATATTACCGACTCAAAATCCCTGGGGTTCAAATTAGGCTGAAGAAAAGCAATAAAGTTAAACTTAAAATTAAAAATATACACTATTTTTTGGAAGATTGCTCAAGCAAAATTCCCCTTTTTCTGAAATATAGAAATGTGAGGATAGAGATCAAGATAGATAATAATAAGGTTGGAAGAAAAGAGTGAATCACATAGTAGAAAACGAGAAAGGAGATAAAGAAAGAGATTATCGTGTAGGTGGAAATGGAAATGTTTTCTATCATGCCAAAAACCTTATCTCGTTCGACCATAATAGCAATTTGATTTTGCAACATATCTGTTTTTTGTATTTCCTTTATTTCTTTTAGGACCCTTAGATGAAAATTGTTTATAAACAAAAGAAAATGATGTAAGGCCTCAGACTCTCCCTTTTCATCATCTTTCAGTTCGCCCATCAGTCATCATCGGCATTATAAATTCTCTTGGAAGATAGATAACTTTTTCTTCAGATTTGTTTCAAAGAAAGAAAAAGATATATCCTAAAATTCTAAAAGTTGAATCAAGAAAAACCAAAAGCCCCGTGGTGTAGCGGTCGATCATACCGGCCTTTGGAGGAGACGAGGAAAGCCGGCGACGGGGGTTCGAATCCCCCCGGGGCTATAAGTACTGTTTTAAATCAACGCTTTAAGATTTTGATTAAAAAATGTTAGTTGATTTTCATTGAGATTAAGATCAATGCCTTTTCCAAATGAAAATCAGAAATACTATCCCCAATGGAATTATAAGACTCGGAAATTCTGGGATCTCTTCTGGACTCGGAGAGGTTGAGGAGGTTGATGAATCTGAATTGGATGTGTCAGAATCTGAGAAAATAGATATCGGTTCCGGCGTAGTACGAAAATCTAGGGATGTGTTCATTTGATTGAGATTTAATTGGTTTAAATTTGATGAGTGTGGATAAGCATAAATGGTAAAAATCATTAATCCTAGAACAGCCATGACTCAGAGAGGAATTTTTCTATTTTTTCTTTTCATGTTTTCCTTATTAAAATATTTATATAATTTCTATAAAGATTACAAGATAACACCAAAATTAGACCAATCAAAAGAAACTGAATTAGAACCTCTCTACCGGAGCCTACACCTATAAGATTTATTCCATATCTCTTCTTTTTTGGCCAAAGCCATGGAACTCGTGAGGGATTTAATGAATCAGAGATTAAGTGAGAAATGTAACCAAGAAAAAATGAGATTATATAACCAAAATTTAGAGAGTAATATTTTAGAATTAGACCAAAGACAAAAGTGATAATTGCCGCACCAAAGATACTATGGGTCCAACCCCTATGTGAGTTCACTACTCCACTTAACCAAATAAATCGCCAGCTTTTCCGATTTATATAAGAAGAAGGGTGGTCTATGTCAGGCAATAAGGATCCAAAGGATGCAAAAAGGATAGATTCCGGAAAAATTGAAACGTGGAGAGAGTTCCCAGCCAAGAGAATTAGAAGAATTGCAAAGAGTACATGTGTGGTGTGAATCATAAATCATTTATATCAGTAGAGTATATAAATTTTAACTTTTAAAATCTACAGCAAAAACGCAAAGGAATCTGGATCGTTTTATATCCTCAATAAAATTTAAAAACACTCTCTCTTTTTTATTCCTTGGTCTGGTACAATGGCGAGGATGAGAAGGATAAAGGTGTTCGATACAACATTAAGAGATGGTGAGCAGACACCTGGTGTCTCTTTAACAGTAGAACAAAAACTGATGATAGCAACCGCCCTTGACAAGCTCGGAGTGGATATGATAGAGGCCGGAACGGCGATAGCTTCAGAGGGGGACTTCAACTCAATCAAAGAGATCTCAAATGCTGGATTGAAGGCTGAAATCTGTAGTTTTGGGAGGATAAAAAGGGAAGATATCGATTTTGCTGCAGAGGCGGGAGCAGACTCGATATTTATGGTCGCACCGTCATCTGACATCCACATAAACAGCAAGTTTCCCGGAAAGAAAAGAGAGAATGTCATTGAAATGTCGGTTGATGCAGTTGAATACGCGAAAGAAAGGGGTTTGATTGTTGAATTCGGGGCTGAAGATGCTTCAAGAGCAGATTTGGAGTTCATTACCAAGCTTTTTAAGGCAGCGATGGAGGCGAAAGCAGATAGACTTACCTATGCCGACACCGTTGGTGTTTTAATTCCGGAGAGGGCTGAAGAGGTAATGAGAAAACTTTCTTCTACCTTTAATGTTCCCATTGCAATCCACTGCCACGATGATTTTGGGCTTGCAACCGCAAACACGATTTACGCATTGAAAGGTGGGGCTAGAGAGTTTCATGCCACAATCAACGGAATTGGAGAGCGGGCAGGAAATGCCGCCTTGGAGGAAACTGTGATGGCTTTGGAATTCCACTATGGCTTCAAAACAAAGATAGAGAAGCAGAGGATATACGATACCTCAAAGTTGGTAGAAAAACTCACCAGAATCGTGATTCCAAAGAACAAACCGATTGTAGGCGAGTATGCTTTCACCCACGAGAGCGGAATTCATACTTCTGCAATAATGAAAGACAGTTCCACTTACGAACCAATAACGCCTGAAATGGTTGGTAGGACTAGGCAACTTGTCCTAGGGAAACATGCTGGGAAAGCGAGTATAAAAGAGATCATGCGCAGGCTTGGATATAAAGCGAACAACGAGCAGATGAAAGAGATCCTCGCCAGAGTTAAAGAGATCGGGGATAAAGGGAAAGTAGTTACAGATGCTGATGTTAAAACGATAATAGAGACCGTCTTGCAAATAAAGATGGAAAAGAAAGTAAGGCTTGAGGATGTATCGGTTGTAAGCGGAATGAATATCATGCCAACGGCCAGCGTAAAACTGAGGATTAACGGCAATGAAATAGTCGAAGCGGCAACCGGTCTTGGGCCGGTAGATGCAGCGATTAATGCGATTAAGAAGGCTGTTTCTGAATTTGGAGACATAAAGCTCGTTAGCTACCATGTCGATGCGATAACAGGAGGTACAGATGCTTTGGTTGATGTTATTGTGCAAGTTTCAAAGGGAGACAAGATTGTTACAGCAAGAGGTGCTAGAACGGATATAATCATGGCTTCCGTTGAGGCTTTGCTCGAAGGATTGAACATGCTGATTTAAAAAGCTAATACTTTATTAATACTTTTAATAAAAATTTTTAAGAGGTTAATCACTATTACAATCAACCAATAAACCTTATTGTGATGAAATTTCCGTAAATTGGCTCACCAAAAAATATTTAAAGCCCATTATTAATCCGGAACTAATGGTTGCTACCCTTCCACCCGGATTACTTCGGATTTTGATTGTAAGGGTAGTACTTTTGTAAATAGCCTTTTTTTAGGTGGTTTTATGCGAGGTGCTGACGCGATTGTCAAGGCTTTGGAGGATGAGGGTGTCAAAAACATTTTCGGCATACCTGGTGGTGCGATAATAGAAGTTTACGATGCACTTTATGATTCTGGTATTAACCACATCCTAACAAGACACGAACAGGCTGCCGTTCACGCAGCAGATGGTTACGCCCGAGCATCAGGGAAGGTTGGAGTTGCATTCGCAACTTCAGGCCCGGGAGCAACAAACACAGTCACCGGTATAGCAACAGCCTACATGGATTCCTCACCCATAATTGTAATGACTGGTCAGGTTCCAAGAAGTCTGATTGGAAACGATGCTTTTCAAGAAGCCGATATCACCGGGATAACCATGCCTGTCACAAAACACAACTATATAGTTACAAACCCATCCGAACTGCTCCATATCATAAAAGAGGCTTTTTACATTGCCTCGACAGGTAGACCTGGTCCTGTGCTTATTGATGTTCCTAAAGATGTAACTGTCGCTGAAGTTGAATATAATTACCCAAAGAAAATTTCCATTCCAGGTTATAAACCGAAAACAAAAGGGCATCCAAAACAGGTAAAGAGGGCTGCAGAACTCATAATGGAATCTGAAAGACCTGTAATTCTTGCTGGAGGAGGAATTATTTTGTCTAACGCCTCTGAAGAGTTGATAAGGTTTGCAGAATTGATTCCCGCTTTTGTTGTAACTACTTTAATGGGCAAGGGTGCATTTCCAGAGAACCATCCGTTATGTCTTGGTTTTGTTGGTATGCATGGCTCAAAGTATGCAAATTATGCTTTAACCGAGTGTGATCTGGTTATTGCAATTGGCACGAGGTTCAGTGACAGAACAACCGGAAGAGTAGACAACTTTGCACCTTATGCCAAAATAATCCACATCGACATCGATCCAGCTGAGATTGGGAAGAATGTTAGGGTTGATGTGCCGATTGTTGGAGATGCTAAAGAAGTGCTTAAAGATATTTTAAAGATTATAAAATACAAAAAAAGGAAAGAATGGGAAGATAAAATCAGCCAGTGGAGGAGAAAGTATCCATTGAGATACAAAAATGACGGAAAACTCAAGCCCCAATATGTTATCGAGAAAATCTTTACGATAGAGCCTGATACTATTGTCACAACAGAGGTTGGCCAAAATCAGATGTGGGCGGCTCAGTACTTCAAAACAAAATATCCTAGACAGTTTATATCGAGTGGTGGACTTGGAACAATGGGGTTCGGCTTTCCAGCTGCAATAGGTGCCCAAATGGCATTTCCTGATAAGAATGTTGTCGATGTTGCAGGTGATGGAAGCTTCCTGATGAACATCCAAGAGCTTGCAACATGCGTTGATTTCAACATTCCGGTTAAGGTTGCTATAATGAACAACCAGTTTCTCGGCATGGTGAGACAGTGGCAGGAGCTTTTCTATAAAGAGAGATATTCAGCTACATGTCTTAGATGTAAAGAGCTAAGATTTGATAAGATTGCTGAGGGATTTGGAGGAGTTGGAATGGTTGTCGAGAAGCCTACCGAAGTAGAAGAGACGCTGAGAGAGGCTTTTGAGATTAGAGATGCTCCGGTGGTAATTGACTTCAGGGTTGAGAGACTAGAGAATGTTTTTCCAATGGTTCCAGCGGGAGCAGGGCTAAATCAGATAATAGATGGATGAGGGAGATAGTATGGCTAAAAATGCAAAAAATACAAAAAATGCGAATTCAAACTCGAATGACAGATACACAATCTCAGTCCTAGTTGAGAATAAACCTGGTGTTCTTGCAAGGGTGGCTTCACTCTTTAGAAGAAGGAACTTCAATATTGAGAGTCTGACTGTCGGAACCACAGATAGAGATGACATTTCAAGAATGACGATTGTTGTGAACGGGGATTTGAGGGTTGTTGAGCAAGTTATGAAGCAACTTAACAAGCTTATCGACGTTATAAAGGTCAGTGATGTGACGGAAAAGAGCGTAGAGAGGGAGCTGGTTCTCATAAAAGTAAAGGCTACCTCTGAGAGCCGAGGAGAAATTGTTGAGCTTGCAAACATCTTTAGAGGTAGAGTGGTCGACGTTTCAAAGGATAGCATCATTATCGAGATTACAGGAGATGAGGATAAGATCAAGGCTTTCATAAACCTGATGAGGCAGTTCGGGATTAGGGAGTTAGCAAGAACAGGCATGGTTGCGATGCAGAGGGGAGAAAAAGTTGTAAGTGTTTGATTTTTTGTTTTTTAGTGGTATTTTTAGTGATATAAATTCAATATTTTCCAAGTTTTATCATATTAACCTCTCCACTTTATTATCCCATACGTAAGCAGAAGTCCCAATGATAGATTAACAATTGAACTGTGGCTCCCGATATCTATCTTTTTCATTTGACTCTCATAAGAAATCGCAAAAATATAAAGCTAATTATTTTAATTAGAATGTGATAGATAGCGACCAGCTTGAAAGATGCGTCTTTATCAGATATAGCTTTAAACAATTTTTTCAAAAGAATAAATTGGGAAGAAAGTAAAACTATGAAAAATAAAATAGTATAGCATTAACGCAGACAATTTTGATACTCACCTAACCCAAAAAATAAAAATAAGTATTTGAAAGGGAATTATCCTAAAAACCCAGCTAATGGGAGAAAAGATATCCCGTAAGCTATCATCCATACAAAATAAACTGATGCAGAAAAACATTATATCTAGTCTCCTAATCCAAATAAATACGTTAAGGCAATAAATTTGGCCAAAAAAGTAAATATACTGGATTTCATTATTTACACTGGCTAAATTGGTGTTTCAGGTCGTTGTAACCTTGAGATTTAACATAGTGGGTCTTCAAATTTAACAAATTATGAATAAAACAAAAAAATATATTAAAATTTTACAATATTATGGTTTTACAAATTTCTTCAAGAATTAACCTTTCAAAATCTCTAAAACCTTTTTAACATAGGACATCTCCGCTAAAGTTGGGGTGAGCTGTAACAAAACATGATCCATTCCAACTTCCTTCAGCTGCTCTATCTTCTGAGCTACCGTTTCAGGAGAACCAACCAGCCCGGTATCTAACGTTCGATCGAGTACATTCCTTCTGCTCCCAGCTATGCTTTCTAAATATTTCTTAGCTTCCTCATCAGTATCCCTTATGAAAGTCAATCCGGGAATAGCAAATTCAATCTTATCTCTACCAACCTTATCCAAACGCTTGTACATGTCTTCGACATTCCTTCTTGCTTCTTCAACGCTGAATCCACGCATCAACCAACCATCCACTTCTTCAGCAACGAGATTGCGAGAAGCTTCAGAGACTCCAGCATACCATATCGGAGGTTTTGGATTTGGTTTCGGTTCAAGAACACCACTTTCGATGGAATAGAATTTACCTTTAAAAGTTACTCTGTCTTCTATCCAAAGCCTTTTGATAATCTGAATCGCCTCCCTCGCACGATCTACACGCTCATCGTGTTCGTAAAAGGGCAATCCATAAGCTTCGAACTCTCGCTTAAACCAGCACGCCCCCAAACTGAGCCAGAACCTTCCTTTGCTTATCTCAGCCAACGTAGCTGCTTGCTTTGCCAAAACAGCCGGATAGCGAAATGCTTCACAAAGGGTCGTGTGAGCAATTACCACCTTCTCAGTTACCTCAGCAATTGCTGCTGCTAAAGTCCAAGCCTCCAAAGCCGGAGCGCTCTCACCCTTTATCGGATTTAACATGTGATCTGGAATCCACAGCGAGTCGATGCCAATCTTTTCCGCCTCGAGTGCTACCTGTTTAACGTAATCATACGTCGGAAGCTTTTCGTCCTCTTTATCAAAATAAATTCCATCCACTTCAGCCTTAGCAGATTTGCGACTTGGAAACCAACCACCGTAAACAGGCAGATACAATCCAATTTTAACCATTTTTAACACCTTTTACTTATTTAACTTCTTTATTTATTTTCTTTAACCTGAACTACACCAGTATACTCCTCGATATAATCAGCTTCATCATCTCTGAAGTGCCTTCAGCAATGTCTATAATCTTCGCATCTCTGTAGGCTCTGTCTGCTGGTGTTCCTGCTATTATTCCATACCCACCGTGGATTTCCACTACAAGGTCTGCTGCTTTCTTTGCAACCTCTGCAGACTTTAACTTGCACATAGCTGCCAAAACAGTAACATCATCTGTATTTGCTATTTCAGCAGCACGATAAATGAGACTCCTCGTCGATTCAATATCCGTTGCAAGTTCAGCAAGCATGAATTGTATTGCCTGGAAATCGGCAATTCTCTGACCAAAAGCCTCTCTCTTTTTTGCACGGTTTATAGCCATCTCAAGACAGTTTTCAGCAATTCCAAGTCCCATTGCTGCAAAAGGAACTCTGTTGGGTGCCAATGTGCCCAGTGCAACTCTCATTCCCTTTCCCTCTCCGACGAGAATATTTTGTACAGGCACTTCAACATCCCTGAACCTGACTGTACCAAGACCGCTTCCCCTCATACCACTTGGATTTAGCTTTACAATTTCGATCCCATCACTTCTCTCAACTATGAATGCTGTCAATCCCTTAGCACTCTCGCCGGTTCTCCCGACCACGATGAAAATCTCAGCAAGGGTGGAGTTCGTTATTAACGTTTTAACGCCGTTCAGTACGTAACTGTCACCCCTTCTCTCAGCTTTGAGTTTAATAGCACTCGCAACATCGCTACCTCCCGTTGGCTCGGTTATTGCTATGGCTCCCAGATGTTCAGATGTAAGCTTTTTCAGGTACTTTCTTTTCTGTTCATCATTTCCAAATCTTCGAAATGCATCCACCACCATGTTGTGCACAACTACACTGTGAGCAATACCTCCAGAAACTTTTCCTAACTCTTCAGCTAACATGCTCGCCTCTACATATCCTTTTCCAAGTCCTCCATATTGTTCTGGAGTGAGGGTTCCCATTAACATTTTATCGAAGAGTTTTTTAATAATTGATCTATCCATTTCGTTATTTTTGTCTATTTCTCCTGCCTTTGCTGCCACAAACTTCGCAACGTCTTTAATTATTTCTTCAAACTTTACCATGATTTTTCTTTAAGCACCAATTATAAAAGATTTCTTAGAATTCCAATAACTTTTAGTTATTTCAATAACTATTTTGTTGGATCAGAGCAAAAAGAATCAAATATCTGAACAAAATTAGTTACTAGTGTTACCTATGGAAGAAATTAAGAAAGAAATAGTGGAGTTAAAAAAAGAGATTGAGAAATTTAGAAAACTAGTGACAGACGATTTGACCAAGTCCATAGAGGGTAGTGTGGAGAGAAAACTGGGTGAAGTTTTGATTTCGATAATCTCCACCCTAAACAATGAATTAATCCATGAAAAAATATCAACAAGTTGCAGTAGATATGCGAAGTGTACAGAGACATTCAGTAGGCTCTTAAATGATGCCTTGAGAAATGGTGTTGAGTTAAGAGCTGAATCGAATGAATTCGAGATTTTATACAAAGAGAAAGCAAGAATACTTTCTCAACTGGAGGAAAACGCTCCGTATGAGAACTGTCTCACATGCTTTTCTGAGACTTTAGAGTTACTTAAGAGACAAGAAAAGATGCTAAAACTCTTTAAAAATACTTTAAAGAGGTCATTTCATCCAAACATTGAATATACTGACGTTGATGCCAATGATGTCCTGAATAAACTTGAGCCGATATCAAATTTAATCAGGATAAAGATACTTATAGAACTCTCTAAACATCCCCGACGTTTCAGTCAGCTTTCGAAGGTTACTGGCTTGGATGGTGGAAACCTTAGGTTTCATCTAAGGAGACTTGCCGACGCGGGCTTGATAATTCAGCATAAAAAAGGTGGCGAATATATGATAACTGAAACCGGCAAAATATTCTTTGATAGACTTATTAATCTACTCAACAGTATTTAATGAGTCCTTACAGTGTTTAATGATTTACCTGCCATCTCTTAAGATTTAGATGTATCTACAATTTATTTTTATTTCATTTTTATCATTTTTAATCTATTTTAGTTTTCCTCGTGTCTATTCATGTAAACTTTCTTGTAGAGAATGTTAAAAAATAAAAAATAAAAATTAAAAAAATTAAAAAATTAAAAAAATTTAATTAAAACCAGGAACTTCATGCTCTCTCAAGCGATGTAGTCTGCCCAAGAATCTGCTTATATCATGCCCTGAAATCATGAGTCTGAATAGCAAACCAGCATTGGATACATCTCCGATGAGGATGTATCCCTTCAACCTTCCTTCCTCGATGTAGAACCTCCAATAATTTCCCTTAGCCTGTATCTCTTCATAATCTCCTTTCAGCTCACCTGCAATTACGAAGTGGAAACCGAGCTTTTTCAAGCTGTTGATGACGTCAGATCCCTCATATTTAACTTCAAACCCCAGCAAATTTAAAGCGGCAACCTTCCCCTGCCTTACGGCATTCCAGAAATTAGCAAAAATTCTTCTCTCTCCCGTAATCCTGTTCTTTGTCTCACAGACATCCCCACAGGCGAAGATATTCTCAGCTGAAGTCCTCATAAAGTCATCCACAATTATTCCCTTTCTCGTTTCAATTTCTCCCCTGCAAAACTCTATGTTTGGGATCATGCCTGTTGCAGCGATAAAAAAATCTCCCTCAAAAACCTCTCCATCTTCAGTTATCACAGCCCTGCAAATCCCATTACCTTCAAACTCCTTCCCAGGTTTGTTAAAAACGATTTTTACTCCTTTCTCTTCCATTACTCTCTCGATAAAAGCCGACGTTTTCTTATCGAGTCTATCCGGCATTATGCGATTGGTTGCTTCGATAAGGGTAACGTCAACACCCAGCTCATTTAATATGAGAGCTATCTCGGTTCCTTGGAAACCAGCTCCGATGATGATCGCCTTTTTTCCCCTTCCGAGAATTTCTTTAAGTTTCTCCACCTGGGTTATCGATTTAAAGTTGTAGATATTGGGGTAGTTGAGTCCTTTAAGCGGAGCATACAGCCTGCTTCCTGAGGCTATTATCAACTTCTCATAGGTGTATTCACCCCTGTCAGTATGAATTGTGTTTGATTTAGTTTCCAGTTTCCTAACGGATTCTCCAACTCTTGCATCCAGTTTTAGCCTTTCAAAAACGTCTTTACCCTTCCAAAAAACATCCTGGGTAGAGGTTTTCAGGTAAGTTGTGAGGACAGCCGGATTATAGGGGGGAGCTTTTTCAGCGGAAAAAATGGTTATTTCCTCGTCTGTAAGCTTTCTGATTGTCTCCGCTGCCGTGATTCCTGCTGGTCCAGCACCTATTATAGATATCATGTTAGCTTAAATCCCTAGTTTTCTCCTTTTCTCTTCAATATGTTTCACAATGATGTCTGCAGCCCTCTCTGCATCCGGTTCAACAACAAACTTCCCTCCTGTTAGGCTTTCAACTTTGTTCGTTAGGACATCAATAACGAATTTGCTTCCAAATATCGGTGGAGGGACGCCCAAAACAACCAGCAACCCCGATGCAACGAAGTAAGTGCCTATCGCTATTGCCTTTTCAGAGTACCACTCCATGGCAGCCCCGGCTGCAGGAAGGTCGCTAATATCAACTCCAATCTCGTTTGCAAGAGCAGCTAAAGCAACAAGGATTCGAGAATTGTCCACGCAAGAGCCGAAATGTAATATCGGCGGGATACCAAGGGATTCACATACCTCTCTTAATCCATTGCCTGCTAATTTAGCAGCTTCTGGCATTTTTAAGCCAACTTTCGCATCTGCAACTGCAGCGCAGCCCGTATCCACTACAAGCACGTCATTTTCGATGAGCTTTCTCGCGAGGGTTGTATGGGATTTGTCCTGCGTAACCTTTGGATTGTTGCATCCAACCGAGCCAACAACTCCCTTTATGCTCCCGCTTTTAATCGCATCTATAAGCGGTTTCAAGCTCCCACCTAAAGCTTTAACAACCGCTTCAACTGAGAAACCGGTCATCAGCTCAACCGGTTTTACATCTGGAATCTTTATGAGATCTCTGTTTCTCTGCTTGAACCTCTCGATTGCAAGTTTTACCACTTCAACAGCCTTTTCGTGGGCATTTTCGGGAGTGAATTCAATATGCATCGCATCCTTGAATTTTGCCTTTGGCGATGTGGTAACCACAGCCGTATGATAGCATTTGGCAACATCAACTATTGCGGGCATTATGCACTGGTAGTCAACTACAACAACATCAGCAACACCTGTGCCAATAACCAATTCCTGGATCAGATGATTTCCAGCCATAGGGATCCCTTTTCGCATCAATACTTCATTTCCAGTACAGCATAAGCCAGCGAGATTTATCCCCTCTGCTCCTGCTTTCTTGGCCAGTTTAACAAGATCTTCACGCATAGCTGCCTCAACCACCGCATCGGAAACGAGTGGATTGTGGCCGTGTAGGATTATGTTCACCTCATTCTCCTTCAGCGTTGCAAGGTTTATCGTGGATGTTTTCGGTTCTGGAGTTCCGAATAAGATATCAGAAACCTCAGTTGCTATCATAGACCCTCCAAATCCGTCACCCAGAGATGTTCTCAGGCATTGAAGCAGTATGTTCGCAGGCTCATTATCCACACCCATATGAGTGCGATGCATCATTTCAACGACTTCCCTATCGATCCCCCTAGGAATTACACCTAAATTTTCCCATATCTCTATCCTTTTACGTGGTGCTCTGTTTATTAGCTGAATTCTTTCCTTTTTGGATCCAAAATCTTCAAGCATCGCATCAGCAAGCTCTGAAGCTATCTCTACAATGCTTTTTTTCGTTGTGTCGATTCCATACTCCTCTGCCAACCTTTTCAGTTTATCTTCATCTTTTATTGTGTAGGCTTTAACCATGCCAGCCTTTGATAATACCTCTACCAGATCCCTTCCATGATCGCTATGGGATGCTGCTCCACTTGCTACCGCCCTTGCAAGATTTCTTGCAACTATAACATCCGCATCAGCACCACAAACTCCTTTCTGTGGCCCTTCACCAAAAGGATCAATTCTACACGGCCCCATTGTACAGTTTCTGCAGCTAAGTCCAAGAGAACAGTATCCACATTGCGGCTCCTGGTTTTCCAACCTATTCCATACCAACTCAATTCCTACATCATCCAATTTTTTAATAATTCTTAATGCATCTTGGTGGATGGAATGCATAACATCACCCCCTCAACTCAAGCCAGATTTTGTAGTTCTCCGGAACCTCTTCCCTTCTCTCAAAAATTGGTGAATAAGTTGATGCGATCCGTTTTTCAGCTTCTTCAATCAACTCATTTACATCTCCATATCTCAACGCTCCAACCTTGCAAGCCTCAACACAAGCTGGAATTTCATCTTCTTTCACTCTCTCTATGCATCCATCGCATTTGTAGCTCACAGGAAGTTTCTCGATTCTTTTCCAATCAATATGGAATCTTACAACTGCGAACGGGCAAACCATTGCACACATACCACAATTTATGCACCTTTCAACATCCACAAAGACTATCCCTTCCTCTCTTCTTATCGCCGAAGTTGGACAAGCTTCAAGACATGGTGCTGGCTCACAATGTCTGCATTTGCTGGGGAAAGCATAGTTTTCCTTGGCTGAATACACGTGAATTCTTGGCTTTGGTGGTGTTTCTTCGTAAATCGCATTGAAATTCTTGCTTTGGGAGTGGGCAACAGCACACTCAAACATGCACTGCATGCACCCTATACATCTTTCTGGAAAAACAACAACTGACTTCATGGTTGATCAGTAATGATTAATATTGAAAGTATTTAACCTTTGTTTGGAGAGTATTTTGATAACTTAAAAATATAACTTAAAAATAAAATAGATACTTAGAATAGCTTAGAGAGTCCTCTGAATTTCCTAAGATAAAGGCGATTTTTACTAATTTTAACATCTAAATACATAGAAACACTTAACCCTAATAAATCTTAAAGAAGAATAATTTAATGAAAGTAAAAATAAAAACAAAAAATAAGAATTAGGTTCTGTAACTCCTTGGCATCCCCAAGATATGCTCGGCTATGTAGTTCAAGGCCATTTGTTGCGTTATTGGTGCTAACCTTAGCAGATTTACCTCCCTCCACCATCTTTCCACATCGTACTCTTTAGCATACCCATATCCTCCAAAGGTTTGCATAGCCCAGTAAACTGCTTTAATTGAATTTTCCACTGCAACAACCTTTGCCATGTTCGATGCATCTCCCACTTCTTTGAAAGCAGCCTGCATCTGAACTCTTTTTTCCGGATTCATAATATCCTCGATCTTGAATTTCGTATCGTAGAGCCAGGCAGCCTTCCTCATCATAAGTTCTGCACACTGAAGTGACGCATACGCTTCAGCCAAAGGAAACTGTAAGCCTTGATAACTCCCGATTGGATCTGCAAAGACCTTTCTCTCCTTTGAATATTCAACAGCCTTGCTTATTGCAAGCCTCGCGCCACCGATAGCCCCGGCAGCAGCGCTCATCCTCTCCGGATTTAAGACGTCGAGAAGCATGTACCATCCAAGATCCTTCTGGCCAAGAATCGCATCTTCTGGAACTCTCAAATCGCTTATACTTACCTCACATGTCTTAGAGAAGTTTATACCATGTTTGGGAATAGGATTCCACTTTACGGCCTTGTTTGGGAGATCAACCAAGAAAAGGGTGATTCCTAAGGATTTTTTAGGAGCTTGATCTATGGGTGTTGTTCTGGTTACGAGTAGCATACCCTTTGCCCTATCTATCCCGCTTATGAAGATCTTGTTTCCATTTATAACGTACTCATCTCCCTCCTTTCTCGCAAACGTCTGAGTTTTTAATGTGTTTGTTCCTGCATTTGGCTCCGTTAGAGCCATGCAGAATTCAAGCTCACCCTTTGCTATCCCTGGCAGATACTTTTCCTTCTGCTCTTCATTCCCATATCGAGCGATTGGTAGGCCACCAAATATCTCGGTCAAAACTAGATACCAAACTCCTCCTGCTCCACAACCGTTCGCACATAGCTCCTCCATCCCGATAACCATTTCCTGCATTCCGTATCCGGCTCCACCGTATTCCTCTGGAAGCAATAGACCAAGAAAACCCGCATCAGCCAAAGCCTTGTAGAACTCCTCAGCAAACTCACCCTTTTCATCCTTTTCTCTCCAGTATTCGGGTGGGAAGTCTTTGGCTACATCTCTGGCTGAACTTGCAATCATTTTCTGTTCTTCTGTAAGCTCAAAAACCATTTTATCACCCCATATTTCTCATCCTAAGTTTCGCGTTTCTTCACGGCAACCTTCAACTGACAGGTTAGCACGACATCCCCTCTTTGATTTACGGTCTTAGCCTCCAACGTGATCACGCCGTAATTGCCCTTGTCTCTAGCTTCAACAACCTTCGCAACAGCTTTTATCGTGTCCCCAATGAATACAGGATTTGTGAATCTGAGTTTGTCTATCCCATAAAATGCGAGTATCGATTCCTCTATGAAACCCAGCCTCGTGAGCAAACCAATTGTTATTGAAAAAATAAGGGTGCCATGGGCAATCCTCTTTCCAAAGAAGCTTTTCTTGGCGAACTCTTCATCTGTATGCAATGGATTCCAGTCACCAGTCAAGCCAGCGAAGTTCACGATGTCCGCCTCGGTAACAGTTCTTCCAGAAGTTTCGAGTCCCATTCCAACCTCGTAATCCTCAAAGTAAAGACTCTCCATCTTTTCAACCTTCCACGGGCTCAAAGTACAAAATATCCGTGATCTTACCCTCACGCTCCTCCTTCCAGACAGCTCTAACTCTCGCCCCCGGCTTGAAGGTTTCATGAACCTTCTTCCAGTCGCTGAGATCTATCCCGCCAAGCAAGCAGAGCATGCCTGTATCAGCTCCATCAAGTTTCACTATGCCAGTGGCATACGGAGGATCAGGCAAACCGGTGAATTTTATGTAAGTCACGGTAACGGTGACAACCTCCCCCTCATCGCTAACCTCTACCCAGTCTGCCGTATCAACAAAGCACCTCTCACAGAAGGCCCTCGGTGGAATGAGAACTCTTCCACATTCCGGGCATTTCACACCCATTATTTTCTTATCCTTCAGAGCTTCGAAAAATTTCGTGCCATGTTCGCCAGCTGAATGAACATATGGAATTTCCCACTTTGTTTCAAACTTCAAAACCATTCAACCACCTCCTTTAAGCTTAATTCTTATTTAAGCTTCTTTTTAGAGGAGAGGAGCATCAGCGTATGGAATTGCAATGTTCCTCCCCACGCATGAGCAAGTGATACGTTCACATCGGGAATTTGGTAGCTCGCCTCTCCCATTATCTGAAGTGCTGCCTCAGCCAATCTAACAAGCCCAGTAGCACCTATTGGATTCGTACATAAAACACCGCCTGACGGATTGGTTGGCATATCTCCATCGGGAAATGTAACACCTTCTCTAGCAAGATCTTTACCTTCTCCCTTTTCTGCAAATCTAAGAGCTTCTAACTCCAACACCTCCTGAATCGTAAATGGCGAGTAAAGTTCCGCCACATCAATATCTTTCTTTGGATTGTCGACTCCAGCATGTCTGTACAATCTTCTTCCCGCAATAGCCAGAGTGTCCCAGTAGCTCAAATCTGGCCTATCGCCGGCATAGTAATTATCGCTTATAGTTGTTTCAGCGATAACCCATGCTGGATTGTCCCTTATCTTTTTAGCAACCTCCTCACTTGCAAATATCACAGCAACAGCTCCATCGCTCCTAGGACAGCACTCCAGAAGCTTTAGTGGCGAAGATACCATCGGACTGTTTAAAACCTCCTCCACACCAATATCGAGCTTTATATGGGCATTGGGATTTTTCAGGGCATTCTTATGATCTTTAACACTCACCCAAGCAAGATCCTCCTCTGTAGTGCCATACTTATGCATGTGAACAGTTGCCTGAATTGCTGCAACGCTTATGGCTCCAGCCCCAGAATATCTTTCGAAAATGGGACATACTGCAGTATTAAGCACAGGCTGAGCATCAACACACTCTCCAACCCTCTGCGTGCATACCGCCATTGCAATATCAAAGACTCCGCTTGCAACGTGTTCGTAGGCAGCTAAACCAGTGGTCATACCTGTCGTTCCGCCAGTTGAGATCTTCATGAACGGCTTTCCGATCCCGCCAGAGGTAACATCCCATCTCTCTGGCAGATATATTCCATCGAACGGATCCATCGTTCCATAGGCTATCGCCTCAATGTCTTTTATCTCGAGATTTGCATGTTCCAAAGCTTTATTCATCGCTTCATATGTCAGCTCGGGATGGGTTTTATCATCCCTCCTCGTTCTGAACTTAGTCTGACCAACTCCAACAACTGCAACCCTTTTCATCTTATCACCTCAGCTTGAAAGAATAGCTATGGCTGCGTTCTGACCGATGCCTGTCATCGCATGAGCGATGCCCTTTTCGATTTCTCCCTCCCTAATCTGAAGAGCAAGGTTTGCCAGAAGAAAGGCACCGGTGGAACCATATGCATTGGTACAAAGCGCGCCCCCTGATTTATTTACTGGAAAGTCAGAGTCGATCAGCTCCTTACCCTTACCATATTCGGCAAATCCCAAAGCTTCGAGAATCATGAAGTGATAATCGCTAGTCAGATCCATAATTTCGGCAGCTTCGATATCCGAAGGTTTCAAGTTCGCCATCCCGTATGCCATCTCAGCAGCCTTAGCGGTTGCAAATAGCTTGCTAAGATCCCTTGTTCCCATAAAATAGTTGTCATATGTCCATCCCAAACCTTTAATCCATATAGGATCTGGGTTGATTCTCTTAGCTGTGGTTTCCTCTGCCAAAATGAAGGCAACGCACCCATCGCACCATTGGGCAATTTCAGGCCTTCTTAGTGGATAGACTGCCATATCAGAATTGATTACCTCTTCCACACTTATGCTCTCTTTTAAGAAGGAATACTCGTTTTTTAGAGCATTTTTCCTGTCCTTAACCACAACCTTTGCCGTGTCTTCTTCGCTAACGTTAAAGGAGTTCCTGTAAACATAGCTCTGCATCGCATAACCCATTTGCAAAGAAAGTTTCAGATCCCTATGAAAAAGAGGATCTAAGCTCTGGAGTTCAACCAACTCGACAGGGGTTTCAGAGCTATGCCCAAAGCCTAAAACTATCGCAACATCGGAAAGCCCGCTTTTCACCCTCATGTATGCTAAAGGTAAGGCAAAGGCTGCGTCTTCAGAAACTCTTATTTCATGACGAAGATAGCCACCGGCTGCTGGAGCTACGTACATGTTGGAAATCGTCCTTCCAACACCGAGATTGTCATATCCACCAAGGATGAAACTGTCAATCTCTCTTCTCTCAATTTCTGCATCTTCCATTGCCTTTTTTGCAGCAACATAGGCCACGTTGTAAAAAGGCTCGTCATGAATTTTGAAATCGGTAATTCCTATCCCCACAATTCCAACCTTCATTTTACCACCTGGTTTTTACCTTAAAACAAATTTATCGTGCACTAAACCTCTTTCTCCAGTCAGGAATCTCTTTATCTCTATCCCAACCGTGATCTTCTCTTTCCTTCTCCCTTTCCTTTAGCTCCCACTTCTTTACTCTTCCAGTAGGGGTGTATGGAAGCATTTGAACAAGTTCGATGTATCGAGGTATTTTGAAGTAAGCTACCTTTCCCGCCATGTATTCTATAATCTCCTCCGGCTTAAGTTCCGCTTTCGGCAGAATAAATGCCTTTATCTCTTCTCCTCTTTTTGGATCCGCAACTGGGATTACGGCTACATCCTGAACTTTCGGGTGGCTCTTGATTACATCTTCAATCTCCCAACTTGCAATGTTCTCACCACTCCGCCTAACTATGAACTTCTTTCTGTCAACAAAGTATAGGTAGCCTTTTTCATCCATTTTCACGAAATCTCCGCTGTAAAGCCATCCATCCTTAACGATTTCCGCAGTTTTCTCAGGAGCCTTGTAATAGCCGAGCATCTGAGCGGGATTTTTCCTTATAAGCTCTCCAGTTTTCCCCCTTTCAACTTCATTCCCTCCTTCATCGACTACCTTCGCCTCATGACCGAGATCTGGGAAAACAGGAACGCCGAAGCTCCCCATTTTCTTATATTCTCCTGGCGGATTCAAACAGGGCAAAGGATCCTCCGTCATGCTGTAGCCTTCTAACACCTCAACTCTGAATCTTTCCTCGAACCCTTTCCATATCTCCTTCGGCATACCTCCAATGATGACGTATTTTGCTGGGTTATCCTTTTCCTCTTCCACTGGAGGTAAAGAGTAGAGTATGTTCGCGAGGGAGCCAAGAAGGTTGAAGTGCGTGCATTCAAAGTTGCTTATGTCCTGCCAGAAGTTGGAAACACTAAAAAGACTTCTCAAGGTAATGATCCCACCAGCAAACATCATTCCAAGACTGGAATATATTTGCGCGTTGATGTGGAAAAGAGGCAAGCCCGTATAATCGTTTGCAGTTTCATCAACCATCCAGAGAGTTATTGCTTTTGCAGATAAAACATAGGACTTATTTGAGAGAATCGCCCCCTTCGGCAATCCCGTTGTTCCTGAGGTGTAAATAATTGCCATGGGATCTTCTGGTTTTATGTCAGCCTCAGGGTCAGTTGATCTGCCACCAAGGGAATCCATCGTTGGATACTCCTTGCTATCCCCCCTTACAATGATGTTTTTCAGGTTAACAAGATCACCTTTTATCGCCTCAACAATGGGCAGCAGATCTTCCTCCACAAAGATCGTCGCAGACTCGCTGTTCCCGATTACATGCTTCGCATCAAGCTCCCTATAGAACCAGTTCACCGGCACCTCTATAGCTCCTATTTTCGAGCATGCGTAGATCGCTTTCAAATAATCCAGAGAGTTTCTTAGAAACAGGGCAACTCTGTCTCCCTTTTCCACTCCAATCTCCAGCAACGCATTGGCTATTCTGCTCGCTTCTTTGTTAAGCTCCTCGTATGACATTCTCTCTCCTGTATCAGCGAAAATAGCGTACGTTTTATCTCCTCTGATCTTCGCCGAAGATTCAACCGCCTGCTTTACCGTTTCAACTTTTGCCATGTCTTCGGGCAACCTCTTCACAGCCCAAGAGTAATTAGGCCAACCTTTGAGTTCGCCTTCCCCAATTACAAAAGCCATCCAACCACCTTCCAAAATGTTGATGTTATTAATGATTTTTTATGAGCAAATATAAAATGATTAAGCAACAATCATGAGTACATATGAGCATTAAAAAATAAAATAAAGGTAAAACTAAGATAGAGCTAAAAGAAGAAAACTAATTTTTCAGTCCGAATATCTCCTATAGAATTTCAAAACAAACCCATTAGTAGATATACTCGTCAAAACATCCCATTTTTCCGAATAGTACTTTCTGTAGATCATAAGAAGATGTTCTGAAAGGAACTCGCTTACCTCTCTCCTCCTCATTGTATGCTCACAGAAAAACTGAATCCATCCCTGGCCCTTCGTCACCTCTATATAATCTGCTCTGTTCAGAATCTTCCATCCCTTTCTCACTGTTTCTAGAAATTCCTCAAGCTCGATTTCGACAAAAGGCTTTTTTAAAAACCACTCTACAGCCGTCTCCATGCTGCTTTCATCAACTGCCCTTTTCGGATCCCCACAAACAAGATACATATACTGGCTTTTCCCACACCCAGTGAAATCCAGCTCCCTTATTAACTTGATCAGGAGCAAATCGTCTTCATTTATCAGAGACGATTCGCTATCAAGGAGTTTTAAAGCGACTTCAATAACATGGTTATAGCCTCTGAATTTATCCTTGTGTTTCTCAAGAATCCTAAAAGCTTCATCACTTAATGTTGTCTGGATTCTCTTCTTAGCCATTTTCCCTTGCTAGGATTTTAAATAGATAAACTTTGCGGGTAACTTTTAATTTGATGGTTGATTTGGGAATATCTTGACTAAACAGGAATCTATGAAGGGCTAAACCCAAAAAATTTTAATTTTCAGAATTTAAAACTCTGTATGGTCAATCGCTGGGTTTATCCGCTGATGGGATTGGTTATCTCCGCAATGCTTGGAGGTATTTATGCTTTCAGCCTCTACTACTCTCCCCTTCAGCAAGCATACAACCTAAATGTTGTTTCGCCTCTTGCTCTGGCTTTTTCGATTATAACCGTTAGCTACTCAATTTTCATCATTCCTGCAGGAGTTATCTACGACAGACTTGGGCCGAAAATACCCGTAGTTGTGGGAGCTTTTATGATATTAACAGGATACGTTCTTGGATGGTACATGAAAAACTTTGAAGATTGGGGAAAAGCAGCCTTATTGTACTACATTGGACTTGGTTTTTTTCCAGGATTGGGGTTAGCATTAGTAGATGCCGTCCCAAGACCCCTTGCAGCGAAATGGTTCCCTGATAGAACAGGAACCGCTGTCGGAACGGTTGCTTTTGGGTTTGGTATAGGTGCGGCAGTAGTTACCCCAATAATAAAATATTTCCTGGACCAAGGGGTTTTCTTTACATTCCTATACATGGGGTTGATTTATTTCGCAGTCATATTTCTCCTTGGAATTTTTCTGAGGGAGCCACCGGATGATTTTCGAAAGTTAACTCTAATAAATCCCGAAATTGAGGAAGATGAAGACTACAATCTTATACAGGCACTAAAAGATAAAAGATTTCATATCTTGTGGTTCTCATTTGCTTTCTCATCCTTTGCAGGTTTGATGGTGATAGGAAATGCCGTTCCGATACTGGAGGAGGCTATTTCTCCCCAAGATCTAAAACTAATCATTCCAGCCTTCCTGATTGCCACATCCTTTTGCAATGCCGGCGGTAGGATCTTTTGGGGTAACCTACTCGACAGAATAGGGCCTTGGAGGGCGATGGAGGTGAATTTCGTTGTAACCATGGTAGCATTGATGACCCTTTCTTTCAGTTATTCGAACCGTTACCTCGTGATTCCTCTTGGTGGAGTGATATATGCTAACTATGGTGGCTTACTCGCCCTCTTTCCATCTGCAGTTGCTTTATTTTTCGGTAAAAAGTATCTTGGAAGGATTTATGGTGCAGTTTTCACCTCTTGGGGGGTTGCAGGTTTGATGGGTGCAGTAGGTGGTGGATTCATCAGAGATCTAACCGGTAGCTACTTCCAAGCGTTTTATGTGGCTGTGATTTTCTCAATGCTCGCTCTATTTCTCGTTTACAGAGGGTCTAAAATTCAAAGGGTATAAAATTCAAAAGAAGTCAGGAGTTTCGAGTGAGGAGTAAATGGCAAAGTATTCTAACCATACATCTCCTCTATCAGTCCACTGTAATTTTTCAGAATTACATGGGGTCTTTTTTTAAGAGTAGGGGTTAATTCTCCTTTTTCAATGCTGAACGCTTCTGATATCAGCCTGAATTTTTTCACTTGCTCATAGATGGCCAGATTTTGATTTGCTGAATTTACGATGCTATCATAGAACTCGATGACCTTTGGATAATGAACTAATCCCACATCAACACCTACAACCTCCATTTCTCCGGAAATTCCCTTAATTTTCTTTGTTTCTTCTCTGTCATATTCAATTCCCTCTCTCTCAGCGAAATCCAGCAGCAAATTGAAATTGGGTTGTATGAGAGCAACGATGTATGGTCTGCCATCCCCAATGACGATCGCATCTGAGACGTAAGGGTTTCTCAAAAGCTCCTCCTCAATTGGAATCGGAGAAACATTCTTGCCAGTATCAAGAACTATTATGTGCTTTTTTCTCCCCTTGAAAATTAGATATCCATCATCATCAAATTCTCCCAAATCCCCGGAATACAGCCAGCCATTCTCAATTACTTCAGCAGTTTTTTCCGGTTTATTCCAGTAGCCTTTCATAACATTGTCTCCTCTGACTAGAATCTCCCCATCAGGAGCTATCATTTCCTCAGTCCCTGGAATTGGTGGGCCTACCGTTCCGGGTTTGAATCTGCCTAACGGGTTGAGATTCGATGGGCCGGCAGTTTCAGTCATTCCATAGCCCTCAATGACCGGAATCCCCATTCCGTTGAACATGTATGCCAGATCCTTATGAAGTTCGGCAGCGGAAGAGCAGATGAATCTGATTCTCTGAAGCCCAAGCGCGTTTCTGATTTTAGTGAATACAAGAGCATCGGCAACTTTTCTCTTAAATCCAAGCCAGAAACCAAAGTTCTGTCCAGCGCTCATCCTCTTGCCACAATCTATGGCAACATCTCTGGCCCAGTAAAAGATCCTCTTCTTGATCCCACCTTTTCTTTCAACCTCCTCTACAATCCCTTTGTTCATTCTTTCGAGGATCCTAGGAACCGCTACAAATGCAACAGGCCTTATTTCTCTTAAAGTTTCAACAAATCTTGAAGGAGACGTGAATACAGCATTCGCTCCTTTAAGAACTCCCGCAAAGAAAACTATCCGCTGAAAAACGTGGCTTAGAGGTAGATAGCATATGTATTCTTCGCCGGGATAGAAGGGGGTCACAGACATAACTGATATCGCATTGAAAACCCAGTTCCAGTGGGTAAGCATCGCTCCCTTCGGTTCTCCTGTCGTGCCTGACGTATACACAAGAGAGGCAACATCTTCTGGCAAGGAAAACACTATCTGATTCTCCTCAAAGGTTTGGCCCTTAATAAGATCGAAAATCGTTTTTTCTCCGGTTTTCTCAATCGATAAAATTTCTGCATCTATATTTTCGAGATTTTCAAGCATCTCCTTGTTTTCAACCACAACCAACTTGGCTCCGCTATCCCTGATTATGTACTCAACCAGATTTTTGTTCAGAAGTGAATGTACAGTTGCCACGATACCTCCGGCCATTAGTGTGGCATAATCACATAAAGCCCATTCGTATCGGGTGTTACTGTATATCGCAACCCTATCTCCTTTCTCAATCCCCAATTCTTTAAAAGCGTTGGCCAACTTTCCAGCAGTTTTCAGAAATTCAGAGTATGAGTAGGATTTAGTTTCATCTCCTTCATACCAAGAGATCGCAGGAGTGTCTGGAAACTTCTTAGCCGTATTCAACAACATTTGATTGAGATCTATCCTACTATCCCTATCCTCCAATTTATCAACCTTAAGTTCTGCCCCCTTCACAATCATTTAAAAAATGTGGTATGAGCAGTTATAAATTAGTAATGATTATTAATGAGTATATTTGCTTATTTGCTTGCTTATTTGCGTCACTATTTACTTCCTCAAACTAAGGAAGAGAAGTGTTGCACCAAGTATCATAAAAATGTCCAGCGGTGGAAGTAACGATCCTAAGAGGGCAAGAGATGCACCTAAGAATATCATATTCCTTGAAAGTTCATTCTTTGAAAGCAGGTAGGCAATCATTGCAAAAAATGAACCAGTAAGGAAAACAACCATTCCTAAAGTTGTGAGGAGGAAATCATGACTTACAAGAAAGGAGGGGAGAGATATTATACCGATGGAGCCCATCACAAAATAGCCAGCAATGCTAATTAGCCTTAATGCAATGGAAACTATCAACATTATAAGCCCAATTTCGTACATTAAATTTACCTCAGAAATTTTCTCAATTGCTCGATCTAAATCATCTAGATCATTGGATTTTCCTTCCATAAACTTCACCTGCCTGAAATTTATTGTTGAAGTAATTAAAAGATTCGCATCGAGGAATTTATGAAAAATTAGTATATTGTATATCAAAAGTTATGAAAATAAATCCAAATACACAATAGACATAACAGAAAATCTTAAAAGCAAACAAGACAATATACCTAATACTACCTCAAGCCCGGGTAGCTCAGTCTGGGAGAGCGTTCGGCTGAAGACCGAATAGTCGCCGGTTCAAATCCGGCTCCGGGCATAAAGGAGAAAGTATAGAGCCGTTTTGGCTTTCTTCTCTTTTTTGAAAATTGTATTTGAAAAATAAAAACTTTTCGGCAGTTTTTTTTATTTCAATAATCATAAAATTATAAAAATACGAAAGATGCTTGAACCTCATTTAGTTTCCAACTCACGGCTTAGCTCGCTTAACAAACTTTTGACTGATGGTTCTTCGACATCCAAGGAAGTGATACCTTGTGGTACCCTGTTAAATTCAGGTTGAAACTTCTTTGAACTTGATGGACTTGAAATACCTGTATCTTTCCAGTCCTCTTGCTGATAGAGAGTAGACGATTCTCCCCTTGAAGACTTTCTTTTTCAGTAGGTCACTCTTCCAATAGTGCGAGAGATGGGTTGCGAGGGTGCTGAACTTCACAAAGGGGAGAAATTCCTTCGTATATTTCTTTTGCTGTTGCCCCTCCTGCTTTGGCAAGAAACCCCAAAACCTGAAATTTTCGAAAGTATCTCCTCATTCCTCCATAAAATGATTCAGCTTTTATATAATTCTTCCCGTATTCTCTCTACAAACTTACACTTATAAATTTTTATTTCGGCAATAGCCGGTCTCAAAGTAAAAATTCTTGTGAAAAAATTCGACATTTAATATAAGTGAGCAGGTTAAAGAGCAACAAAATAAAAAACAGGCTAAGGTCTGAGAGTAACCTCCTTCTTCCTCCCAATCAAAATCTTAACGTCCTCTATACCATCAACTACTACGAATTCTCCCTTTTCAAGCTCAATTTTTGCCAGCTCTTCAACGTCTTTTAATTTTCCAGCTTTCTTAGCCATAATATCAGTAACTTTGAGATTTCTCACATCTTTCCTTCACATCAAGCACTCTACACCTCCAGTTCCAAGGATAAAAATATTTCAGATTTTTCTTCTCTGAAGTTTAGGTTCTTTGTAAAATTCTCACGAACAAAAAATCTGCAACGATGTAAAGGTTAAAAATCGAGTTGCCAATTTTACGAAAATGGAGAAATGTGTTGTTGTTCACTATGGCGAGATAGGTTTAAAGGGGAAGAACAGGGATTTCTTCGAGCGGAAGCTGGTGGAAAACATAAAAAGAATCACAAAATCAAAGGCAAAACGGAAATTTGGAAGAATAGAAGTTAAGTATGTAAATGGATTCGAGGAGAGGCTAAAAAAGATCCCAGGAATAAGGTATTTTGGCGTTGGATTTAAAACGGAACTGGACTTGGAAAGTATAAAGGAGGTTACGCTACAAGTACTGCCAGATTCATTTAAAACTTTCAAGGTTAGTGCCTCAAGAAGTAACAAAAACTTCTCTCTAAACTCAATGGAAATTAACAAAGAAGTTGGTAGTTTCATTGCTGAAAAAACAGGAAAGAAAGTGGATTTAGGCAATCCTGATGTTACCGTGTGGATTGAGGTATGTGAAAAGGAAGCTTACGTTTACTCAACTAGGATGGAGGGAATAGGCGGATTGCCGATTGGTACTGCAGGCAAAGTAATCTCGCTCGTTTCTGGTGGTATCGACAGTCCAGTAGCGAGTTTCATGGCCATGAAGAGAGGTTGTGAGGTTGTAATGCTTCATTTCTTCAACAGAACCCTGCATTCCCCCCAAGTGAGAAAAAAAATTTACAGACTGGCCGAGATACTTTCTGAGTACCAAGGAGACATGAGGCTCTACATGGTACCTTTCGAGGAAATACAAATGGAGATTATACGCACAGTGCCTGCAAAGCTTAGAATGATCATTTATAGGCGAAGCATGATGAGAATGGCAAACACGATCGCAGAAAGGGAGAATGCTAAGGCGATCGTAACCGGCGATAACCTATCACAGGTTGCAAGCCAGACGCTCGAGAACCTAAACGTGATATTTTCCGTCTCAAAGCTTGCTGTACTGTCTCCGCTCATCGGTTTTGACAAGGAAGAGATAGTTAACCTTGCCAAAAAAATCGGAACATACGAGACATCCATTTTACCATACGAAGACTGCTGTTCATTGATGATTGCAAAACATCCAGAGACGAAAGCGAGGAAGGAAATTGTTGAGGAATTTGAGAGATTTGAAGGATTCAACCTTGTTGAACTTGAAAAAAGTGTTATTGGAAAGGCAGAGATCACAGAAATCGATTAGTTTTATATTAAAACGAATTCATTTGGTTGTCGGTGATCACACTTTTTTAACTTGGATCAAAGCTTATTTCAAATTGGCTAGTTAATAGTTACACCTCCAATCCTTCAGCCCATAATTCAATAATTCAATTTATTCTTAAAATTTATAAAATAAGTCATTTTAATATCAATTTTTAATTTCTTTTAAATTTCTGCAAAAAAAATAAGTATTTCGAAATCTTTAATGAAAATTGGTGATGGTATGTACAAACCCACAAGAAGGGATTTTCTAAAGTTGTTAGGTGTTGGTGCCGCTTGGGCATTGTTAGGATGTGCACAACCACAAAAACCCGTTGCAACCCCAAAACCCACTCCAACACCAACTCCGACACCGCCAAAAGATTTAAAGATCGGAATAATATCCTTTAGGGCCGGACCTGCTGCAGCCTTCGGTGTACCTGCCCACAACACCCTAGACTATCTGGCAGAGCAGGTAAACGCGGCTGGCGGTATTGCCGGGGCTAAGGTGAAGGTAATACATGAAGATCAGGGTCTCAGCCCCTCAGATACAGTAGAAAAAGCGAAGAAGCTATGCTTGCAAGATAAGGTTGACGTCGTAACCGGCATCCCTGGAACAAATCACAGCCTTGCTGTCGCTCCAGTCTGTGATGAGAACAACACGTTTTTCCTACAGTGTCAGGCAAGAGCGGAATATGGCACATGGAAGGATCCTGAGGATCCATCTAAGGGTGTTTTTGACTGGGTGTTCCACACGGCAAATTCTACCACCTCCCATGCTGTGCAGGCGGCATACATGGTTAAAGAGCTATTTCCTGAAACCAAAGTTATAGCCCAAATCCATCAGGACTACGCTTATGGATATGACAACTACAATTACTTTACTGCTGCAATCAAAAAATTGATGCCTGAAGCGGAACTTCTCGATCCACTTTATCCAAAGATTTTCTCTCCAGATTACACCCCTTACGTTTCAGAACTTGTCGATGCAAAACCAGACTTCATATTCACGAGCCTATGGGGAACCGACTTTACCAGATTCGTAGACCAGCTCATTCCCTACAAGCTTCTGAAGGGGACAGGTGGCAACACCATACTCGAAGGATACTGGGATTTCTATCCAGCAATAGGCAGAGATATTCCAGTTTATGGACATCCGCAGCCATTCAACCAGGGCTCAATAGAATACGAAGAATACCGCAATATCCTTACCTGGTATAAGAAAAAGTACGGTAACTTGGAGATGGGGGCAGTCGCAGACATAATCTCGGCGTTCTACACCTTTAAAGCTGCGGTAGAAAAAGCATATGACGAGAAAGGGGCATTTCCAACTAGAGATGAAATCAGAGATGCGATGGAGAATTTAGGGAAGGTTCCTACACCTTATGGGGAAGGCATTATGAGAAAGGAGGACCACAGAGTGCTCTGGACAGTTGAGTGCGGTGTACTTGTTGAAGATACCAAAGGATACGGTCTGCCATATCTTTACAAGCCGAAAATAAAACTCGAACCATCAAAACACGAGCCTCCAGCCTTCATGAAAGGTACAGACTGGATTGCAAAGTGGTAAACTGAGACAAAGTGGTCGGGATGATCCCTCAAATTATAAATGGTTTAATTTTTGCCTCTATTTTATTTTTGGTTGCAACAGGCTTAACGATAATATGGGGGATTTTGAGAGTCGTTAACTTTGCCCACGGAAGCTTTTACCTTATGGGTGTCTTCATAGCCTACTCAATCACACGTTTTTCAACAGAACCTGCCTTACACCTTGCAGCACCCTTCATAGCGGGAGCTATTGCCGGAATCGTCGGGATCGCTTTCGAGAGAGGGTTGTTAAAGAACGTTTACGGCAGAGGGGAGCTCTTTGAGTTGCTGCTAACTTACGGTATGATATTCGTCTTTATGGATGTCTTCAGAATCATCTGGGGAAGCATGCCCATTTCGGATCCAACGATCACATTTAAACTCGGCATAATATCCTTGGGATGGGCAGTCGTTCCGCTTTACAACATCTATTTGATAGTCATCGCCGCCATCCTTGCTGCACTGCTGTGGTTTCTTCTCATCAGAACGAAGGTTGGGATGATTATAAGGGCCACCTCCTTCGATCCAGAAGTCACGAGTGCTTTCGGTGTAAACGTTAACTGGGTCTACGCCTTAACTTTCTTTCTCGGCTGCTTCCTCGCTGGGTTTGCGGGTGGACTAATGCTTCCTATCACAGGTGCTTGGATCGGACTTGATGTTGACATGCTCATACTCGCTCTCGTTGTGTTGGTTGTAGGAGGAATGGGTAGCATAAAAGGAGCCCTTGTCGCCTCACTCCTAATCGGATTGGTTAGATCATTTGGAATCTCTATGTTTCCAGCAATAGAGCTTGCAATCGTTTATCTGATTATGGTTATCGTTCTTATTGTAAAACCAAGCGGTTTGTTCGGAGGTGTAGAGGTTGAAGGATAGAAAAATCTTCCTCTACATCCCACTTGTCATAGTACTCTTCATAATTCCTTTTGGAGGAGAATACGTAACTTACCTTACTGGGCTTGCATTGGTATTCGGAATTGCAGCACTCTCACTAAATGTTCTTCTCGGCTATACTGGGCTCCTATCCTTTGGTCATGCCCTCTTCTTTGGATGTGGTGCATACAGCGCGGGCTTGCTTATAAAGCACTTCAACATCACCTCACTTGAGATTCTGCTTCCTGTAAGCATTGCAGCTTCTGTTGGCCTTGCCGTGCTTGTGGGTCTGATCTGTGTAAGGCATACGAGAATTTATTTTACCATGCTTACGATTGCAATAAGTCAGCTCTTTTACGCCCTTACCCACAAACTAAGGCCGATAACGGGAGGCGATGATGGGATAAGGATTTACTCGGTACACATCTTCGGACATGAAGTGGCCTCGATTACCGAATTCTACTACTACATTCTCGCCACGTTTTTTGTCAGCCTTTTCTGCTTAAGAATCATACTCCGATCCCCATTTGGCCTTACCCTTCAAGCCATAAGAGATAGTGAACTTAGGGCAAGATTTGCAGGGGTATCTATTATGACTTACAGACTTGCAGCCTTTACAACTTCCGGTCTTTTTGCTGGAATTGCCGGAGCGATGTACGCTTTATTTTTAGGACAGATATCCCCAGATGATGTCCTGAGCGTAATGCGATCTGGAGAGTTCGTTGCCATGACTCTGCTTGGCGGTTACACTTCCTTTATAGGACCAATAGTTGGGTCATTCTTATTCACCTACCTCAAAGCAATAATTTCATCCGCAGCTCTTTACTGGTACCTTGTTTTTGGAATTCTGATAGTCTCAATCGTGATATTTGTTCCAACAGGTTTAATGGGCGAAATCGAGAAAAGATGGAGGATCGGTTAATGGAGCTGTTAAAAACCGAGAACCTCAAAAAGTATTTTGGAGAAGTTCATGCCGTGGATGGAGTAAGCATAAGTGTGGAAAATGGCGAAATTATCTCAATAGTCGGGCCAAACGGAAGCGGAAAGACAACACTCGTTAATCTCGTATCAGGCGGTCTAAAACCCGATTCTGGAAAGGTTTTCTTTGAGGGGAAAGATATCACAAATTTTACCGTTCACAAAAGGGTAAAGATCGGTATCGGAAGGAGTTTTCAGATACCCGCAATTTACGAGAATCTCACGACGTTGGACAGTGTTCTGGTTTCAATCTTTTCACATGAGGGGATTTCCAATATATTCTACAGAACCAAAGACAAATTCGATGGGGCGAGAGAGGAAGCCATAAAACTCCTAGAGATTCTCAACATACCCGTAAAACTCGTCAGTGAGCTGCCACATGGCCAGAGAAAGCTTCTCGATGTCGCCATGGTACTTTCCCTCAAACCTAAGCTGATACTCCTTGATGAGCCCACGGCTGGGATAAGTTTAGAAGAAAGGGATGAGGTTATGCAGACGATAGTAGGTTTTATCGAAGAGCAGAATATCGCCGCTGTAATAGTCGAGCACGATATGGAGGTTGTAGGGGAGTACTCAGACAGAATAGTTGTTATGCATGAAGGTAAAGTTCTAAAAGAGGGTGGAAAAGAGATTCTGGAAGATGAGGAGGTTAGGAGGATTCTGATAGGTGATTAGTGTGCTTAAAGTTGAAAATGTTAGTGTTAACATAGCAAAGATTCAAGTTCTGCGCAATGTTTCTATTGAGGTTGAAGAGGGAAAGATCGTATGCCTAATAGGACCTAACGGTGCTGGAAAAACCACGACGTTAAAGGGTATCATGGGTCTTTTGAAGGTCGTGTCTGGAAAAATCATTTTTAAGGGGGAAAACATTACCACGATGCCTCCACATGAGAGGGCGAAGCTTGGAATTGGCTACGCTCCAGAAGATAGGAGACTTTACCCAGATTTCACAGTATGGGAAAACATAACCTTCCCAGCTAAAATACTCGGCATCAGCGACGAGGAGATTACAGAGAGGGTCTTCAAAATCTTCCCGGAGCTGAAAGATCAGACCCACAGACTTGCCTACACACTCAGTGGTGGTCAGCAAAAAATGGTGGCTGTAGCGAGAGCGCTTGCAACCAGCCCGTCACTCGTTCTGCTTGATGAACCATTAGAGGGTTTAGCCCCAATCGTTCGATCGAGGTTTGCAAATGGGATAGAGGAGATGAAGAACGAAGGCATATCTGTTCTTCTTGCAGAGTCGAACATCTCTCATGTCAAGAGCTTTGCAGACGTCGTTTACAGGATAAAAAGAGGGGAGATAGTTGAAGCATGATAAACAATAAACATTTACAACAAATACCTCTCCACATCAAGAAAGCCTGAGAATAAGAAACAAGTAATCTTGAAAAAAACGCTGTTGAATCTTGTTCAATTTAAAAATCAATTAAAACTAGAATTATTAATTATTAATAAAAAATTGAAAAATAAATTACTAAACGTCTGCAGAACCGATGAAGCAGCCTGGATCCATTCCTTTAAGATCTCCGAAATACCCATATGCCCTTGCTCTGCAACCGCCACAAATATACCTGAAATTACAATCTTTGCATGCATAATCTAAGCTATCTCTGTCCCTCAAAGACTCAAGTACGCTATTTTCCTGCCATATTTTCAGAAATCCCTCCCGATAGTTTCCAACTATGAGAGGGATGAAAACACACGGTGTGACGTCTCCATTCGGCTGGATCCCGCAATAAAGCCTTCCTGCGCCACAACCGCCAAGGAAGTCTGAAAGTACGAGGGCACTATCTGAGGGCATGCAAACGTCTGCAAAGTGAGTGGGAGTTATCTTCTCACCCCTCCTTTGAAGAACCTTCTCAACTGCCACAACAGCAAAAAGGGGTGAGGTAGAAAGAACTTGAAGATGGCTTTTCTGTAGAGCGTCATAGAGAAACTCGAGGAGCCATTTTCTCTCCTCTACACTCAGATCGAGTTTTGTAATCTCCTTTCCTCTTCCAGTAGGGATAAAATTGAAAACTACAAGTCTATAAACGCCAAGATCCTCAGCAAGCGATATGATCTCTGGTATTTCTGAAATATTGAGTTTCGTTGCTGTCGTTGCAATGCATGTTTGAATTCCAACCCTCACACAATTCTTTATTCCATCTAAGGCTCTGTCAAAAGCCCCTTCGATACCTCTAAAGTTATCGTGGGTTTTAGGACTTGCAGCATCCAAGCTTACCTCCACATAACACACACCAACTTTTTTTAGTCTCTCTGCAACCTCTGGAGTGATTAGGGTGCCATTCGTTGCTATACTTACGTGGAAACCGAGGTTTGAGGCGAATTCAGCCACTTTCCAGAAGTCTCTGTGGAGGAGAGGTTCTCCTCCTGAGAAAGATATCGCTACAACCCCAGCGTCATCTAGTTGTTTTACCAACTTAAGTTTCTCAGCAAGTGAGAGTTCATATTCAGTCTTCCCTGCATTGGCATAGCAATGCTTGCAGCGAAGATTACATTTTCTAGTGAAATTCCAAACTACAAGAAAGGGGGCATAGAGTTTCTGAGGAACTGTAATCCCGTATTTTGCAATCCCGGCAACAACGTTTGCAACTCCTCTCCGATAGTATGGATCTTTCAATCCCTCCCTAAGCAGATTCTCGTCGATGTCGAACTTCTCCGCTGCTTTCGCAATCAGTTCGGTAATTCCCTTTGCATAAATCTTTTCTTTAATTCCCGAGGGTTCATCAATACCACAATAAATGGAGAGAATTTTTTCAAGTCTTTTAGGAGTCGAGATCTTTGAAATTAGATTTTTAGCAACCGGATTTTCAAATAACTTCTTAAGATAGTAGATTACTTCATGAATTTTTGCTGTTTCGTCAATTTTAGGGAGAGAAACATCAGACCCTCGGATATGGTTTTGCATATCCGTCACCAAATATATTTGTTTCCCAGAGTATATATATCTTTTCTAAATATTTTTCAAGTTAAAACAAAATATAATTTTCAACTATTAATACAAAAATTAATTATTATTTTCAAATTAAGTTAAACTGTTTCAAATTACTCAACGAAGGTTTCGAGTTCAATTGGTGCATCTGCAAACTCCTTTAGGTATTCAAATTCTGTAATGTGGATTTTTGGAGATAACACAACCAAAACATGCATTGGCGGGCCAAATTCAAACTCCTTTAGATTTTTCAGCTTATCACATTTCACCACACAATCCTCTGAGCCTGCTCTTGCAATACCAACCGCAAAAAGATCTAGCATTTCTCTATTCGATTTCTCCAGAATTGAAATAGCTTCGCCTATCCTCATCGGCTCAGGATGGAGATCGAGAAAAAGTAGAGTGTGAGCATTCATAATTTGATTCGTTTTTACCGTTTCAGCAGGAAAGGATGAGACCACCCCATAAGGATAGCTTATCGTTGCCGACTTTCCAAATCGATAGTTATGGAGTCCCGTTATGCCACATACCGCACTGACAATACTTGAGGAGTGAATTATCTTGGTTTCAACTCCATATTGCTTAGCTTGAACCCTTATCGCTGCATGCGTCGTAGCAATCATGGGATCTCCAGGAATTAGGAGGGCGATATCAATTTCCTTTGCTTTTCTGACGATTTCTATGCTGTTTTCTTCCAGATCACTTCTTTCTAAAATTCTTACTTCTTTTCCCAATAATTTGCTTAATCTATCCACATCGGTCGCCGGTTTTGAAGTATAGAACTCTACATAAACCTCATCTGCATTTTTTGCCGCTTCTAAGCCCCTCAAACTTATATCCATTTCATTCCATATTCCGGTGCCAATGAAAATGAGCATGAACGAAATTGGATGCTGAGATTTTAAGGGTTAGGGTGGGCTAAGCATGAGTTGAAAAAACTTTTTTACCATTCTTCTTACTTCCGTTGGATGAGCATTGAGGAGCAGATAAAACACCTCGAAGAAGAGATAAAGAACACTCCCTACAACAAAGCTACAGAACATCACATAGGCAGACTTAAGGCGAAGCTGTCAAGGCTAAGAGAAGAGGCTGAAAGGCAGGTAAAGAAGTCAGGAAAACCAGCTTTTGCAATTAAAAAAGAGGGTGATGCAACTGCCGTAATAGTGGGATTTCCATCAGTTGGAAAATCCACCCTCCTCAATGCTCTGACTGGAGCGAAAAGTGAGGTTGGAGTATATGATTTCACCACTTTAAAGCCAGTACCAGGAATGCTCGAGTACAACGGGGCAAAGATCCAAATAATAGATCTTCCCGGCATGGTTGAGGGGGCATCGAAGGGTAGGGGTAGGGGCAGAGAGATAATCTCAGCAGTCAGGAGTTCAGACCTCGTGATAATTTTAGCCGACCCCTTCAACCTTCATTCAATAGACATAATCAAAAGAGAGCTCTACAACGGTGGAATACGACTCAATCAAAAGTCCCCTGAGGTCTACGTTAAAAAAAGAGATAGGGGTGGGATAAAGATTACTTCAACCGTGCCTCTTTCTCTCGATGAGCAAACAATAATTGAAGTGCTGAGAGAGTACAAGATCCACAATGCCGAGGTCCTCATCAGGGAAGATGTGACTGTTGATAGATTGATTGATGGTGTACTTAGAAATAGAGTTTACATACCAGCAATAATTGCAGTAAACAAGATAGACCTTTACCAACCTAAGCTTTCTGATGATGTGTTAGCCATTTCAGCCGAAAAAAGAATCAATCTCAATTTACTTGCTAAAAGAATTTATGAGAGTCTTGACTTCATAAGGATCTATCTAAAACCTCCGGGTGTAAAAGCAAACTTGGATGAACCTATGATCATCCGAAGAGGTTCAACGGTTGGAGATGTGTGCAAGAAACTCCACAAAAAGATGTACGAGAATTTCAGGTATGCGAAGGTTCGTGGCTCTTCTGTGAAATTTGAGGGGCAGAGAGTGGGCATAGATCATGTTCTATACGATGGTGACATTCTCACAATCTACTCTTGATAACAGTTTTTAATGAGATTGCAAAAACCGATAAAAGTTTATATAGTAGAGGGAGCAAAATAAGATAATGGTGATGTGAAATGGGAGAACCGATAACGATAAAGTTGTTAACTTCCCCAACATGCCCGTATTGCCCGATGGCAGCAGAGGTTGTGAGGAAATACGTGGAGAAGAACAGAGATGTGATAGCCATAGAGATCCCAGTGAATACCGATGAAGGATTGAAGGAGGCGTTGAAATTCGGGATAAGAGGAGTTCCAGCACTAATAATCAACGATGAAACAGTAATGTTCGGAGTTCCAAAATTGTCCGACCTCGAAAGAGTGGTGGAGAGGTTAAGAGCAAGTTAAAGTAGCTGATATAGTAAAATAGTTAAATTTATTAAATCAGTTAAATCAAAAAAGAGGTGATAGTATGAGAGATCTAAATGAGGGGAATTTTGAGAAAGAAGTGAATAAAAAGAAATTAGTAGTGGTGGACTTCTGGGCACCTTGGTGCATGCCCTGCAGAATGCTTTCTCCCATACTGGAGAAGCTCGAAAAGGAGTACGACGGAAAGGTGGAATTTACAATGCTGAACACCGACGAGAACCCAAATATTGCAGCCAGATTTAGTATATTCAGCATTCCAACGGTTATGATGTTCTACGAGGGCAAAATCGTAAACACATTCATCGGTGCGATGCCAGAGAGTGCTGTAAGACATGAGATTGAGAAAGCCCTTGAGAAAATAGAACCATGAAGTCAATAAAAGAGGCTATCAGTCGGTTGAACTGCGATAACGTGCTTGAATGCTTTTATGGTCTGAATGAAGCAGATATACAGGTATTCAAAACACTCAGAAGACTTAAATCATCGAAAATAGATGTTCTAAGTAAAGAGCTGGGAAAAGGTGAGAACTCTATTTACAAATCCCTCCAGAAGATGATGGTTGCTGGTTTGGTGATAAGAGAGAAAAAAACGATCGATGATGGTGGATACTATTATCTTTACAGCGTAGAAAGTACCGAGAAACTGGTCGATGAAATGAACAGTCTGCTTGACAGATGGTATTTTAGAATGAAAAAGGTAATCCAAGAATTTGTAGAGATGGACAAAAAAGAGTTAGAGAATGAAGCAGGAGTAGAAGTGAGAGCTTAAAGAGTTCCATGACTATCGCGGTTTTGAGCTGTCAGGGCTGCGGAACTTGTGACAAGGTCTGCAAATATAGTGCTATAATTCGAAATGGCTCGAAGGTTGCAAAGATAGATGCGGAAAAATGTCAGGAATGCTACGCTTGTGTAGATGTATGTCCTTACGGGGCTCTTGTGATAATGGACTGAAAAGACCAAAAATGCACAGAATTGATCGAAAAATAGCGGAGAAGATAATTGGTGATGACGAATACTCTAAAAAAGCTATTGATTTAATTCTAAAAAACAGTAGAAATGGAATAATAAAGCTAAAAAGCCTTAATTCCGATGATTTTGAGGTTTTTTTAACTCTTACTCACTTTAAACTTGCCCTTCCACTAAATTCAATAAACGATTCTCTTTCGTGGAACAGTAGAATCTTGAGTTCAAATACCAGTAAGCTTGAGATCCCAAACATCATCCGGTTCATCTTTTCTGAGATCTCCGAAAAAGGTGAAGCAAAGCTCGAAGATGCCATAATAAGGTACTTCAAAAAGATAGGGGAGAAAAACGCTGAAGACTTCGTCAAGATCGTCCAAAAAATATTCGGTGAGGTTGAGAACTTCCTTGTCTGCGGGAACACAATTACCAAAATATGCCATAAATATGGGAGGGACGGAGGGGTTGTGATTTCAGAGCTAAAAGGAGCAGGAATAATCAGCCCTTTCTCTGGCTGTGGAAATTCCTTCCAGGCCTATGGAAAAAGGTACGGTTCACCAGTTTACGAGGTGAACAGATTTATTTACGAAGTACTTAAGGTAGATCAAGTTAAGGTAGATCAAGTTAGATCAATTTAAATCAAGTTAAACCATATCAAACCAATTAAACCAAATTAAAACCAAATTAAAACCAAATTAAGATTAATTAAGATTAAATCAGACCTGCCCTCTGGAGAAGGAGGAGATCTTCTGTTTCCAGCTTTTCCCCTTTCCTAAACATCTCGTAAACTTCTCTGGCTCTTTTCATCAACTCTTCTTTTTCCCTATCAACCTTGCTCTTGGCCTGCTTCGCCTTTAAGGCCTTTATAACCTTATCGAGGTCTTTTAGATCCTTTCTGATCTTTATTGTCTCATTATGGAGTCTGTCTGCCTCTTTCTTGCTGTTTATGAAGTTTTCATGCATCTTATCTGCTTCACTCCTCTTCTCATCGATTATCTTGAAAGTTTTTGTCATCTCTGCATGATAACTATCTGCCTTTTCAACATACTCCAGCATCTGCTGATGGAGCTTTCTTGCTTCCTCTTTCAGCTCTCTTATCTTGCTAATTAGTTTTCTAAATTCCTCATGCCGTTCAAGCTGATCTTTTCTCTCTTCAAGCTCCTTTTTAAGCTTGGCAATCCTTTCAACGAGCGCCCTCTCTTTGTCAATTGTAAGCACAGCCGTTTGCTGCTTGAATTCGAGTTTTCTTATTTCCTTCTCAATCTCTCCCAAAGGCCTTCCACCTTTGTCAAGGCTTCTTCTGAGTTTGTCAAGATCCCTGTAAAGCTTATCTATCTCTCTATGAATTGCATTCCTCTTTGCCTTTATCTCCTTAGCTTTCTGATTATACTCATCCCTCTTTTCCTTGATCTCCTTTACTTTGGCAAGGAGTTCTTTGAATTCGGCATTGAGCTCATCCCTTCTATCGGCATACTCTCTTGCAGCTCTGTTAAGGCTATCACGTTTCTTTGCAAGCTCCTGAAGTTCATTTTCAAGTTGCTCTTTTCTTTCGATCAGTTTTTCCAGCATCATGTTCTCACAACAGGCCGGTTGTACGATTGATTCGGATGGGGTTTTTAAGTTTTCTCAATTAATCTTTCCCTCCATTATCATGAACCTAATATTATGACTTTTGATATTTGGACGGGTTCGAGTTTTTTCCCCATCACGGTTTTATCAATTGAGATTTAAAGTTTTTCTTAAGGTGGAGCGGGATAGGTGGTACATTTTAAATATTTTTCTAATTTCTAATATTTCCAAAAGGATAAAACAAAGATTTCCCTAAGTCTCATTCCCAGCTGTAAGCCTCTTCTTCTTCGAATGTGTATTTTATTGTCCTAAATTTTTGTTTAAGCTCTTTAACCCTCTGCCTCAGTTTGAATACATCATCTTCTTTGATGAGACAGGAATGGATTATCTCAGCTATTTCTTCCATTTCATCTTCCCTCATTCCGAGCCTGGTTACCTCTTGGACCCCCATCCTTATTCCAGAAGGGTCAGGAGACTTGGAGACCTCATCCCATGGAAGAAGATTCTTGTTGAGAACCACATTTATCCTTTCTAAAGACTTTGCAACCTTTGAGCCCCCACCCAAATCACTTACATCCACAGCAACTTGATGTGAGGCGGTGAATCCTTTACTCTCACCTATAACCTTGAATCCTAAGTCATAGAGTTTTTCCGCAAGCCTCTTCGCATTTTTAACAACCTGGGATGCGTAATCCTTCCCAAACTCAAGCATCTCGGCAAGAGAGACTACCAAAGCTGTTAACGTGTTGAGGTGGTGATTGCTGACAACTCCTGGAAAAACAGCCTTATCTATTTCCTCTGCAAGCTCTTTTTTCGAGAGTATGATTGCTCTCTGTGGTCCAAAGAAGGTTTTATGGGTTGAGGCTGTGACAACATCTGCTCCCTCTCTGAGCGGATCCTGAAATTCTTCCCCAGCTATCAATCCAAGAACGTGACTTGCATCATAGAGTACTTTGGAATCAAACTCAGATGCAATTTCAGCCAACTCTCTGACTGGTTGAGGAAAGAGAATAAGACTCGAGCCAAGAACAAAAACTCTTGGTCTTAATTTTTCTGCGATTTTTTTTGTTTCATCGACATCTATCTCCATTTCCTCAACATTGAAGGGATAGTATTCAACTCTCAACCCCCTTATTCCGGCAGCCGAAAACCTGTCATGTGAAATATGACCTCCACAAGGAATGGAAAGAGCCATAATTAGATCGGATGGTTTCGTAAGTGCAAAAAAAGCGGCTATGTTTGCGACAACACCACTTATGGGCTGAACATTCGCATGCTCAGCTTTAAAAAGTTTTTTCGTTAAATCTAATGCAAGCTGCTCTATCTCATCTATCGCATCGCAACCTTGGTAGAACCTTTCCCCAATCTTCCCCTCTGCATATCTATGGCCAAGATCGCTGGAGTAGTACTTTCTTGTAATCGAGCATGTGAGGTTCTCGCTGGCTATGAGGGGAAGGGATTCTTTGTAAAAACTGTTATGTCTGACTACTGCAGCCTCAAGTTTGCCAAGCACATCCTCATATGAACCCATGAGAAATGGGGGTAGGGGGAATTATATAAGGGTTTGGAATCCGATGTTGTGAACGGTTAAAACCAACTCAAATCCTTAAATTTTTTTCAAAATTTTGAACTAACAGGTTAGATGAATTGCGAGCACGACTCGCTTTCCCTGATTTAAAAGATCATTAAACCTCTTCACAGCCTCACTTGACTTCATCTTCTCCACTCTGATTCTTTTTTTCCCAAATAGATCCTCTACCTCTTTCTCAACCTTCACAACCCCATAATATCCTGTGCCGAAAACAACGATTTCAGGATTGTAGGCTAAAATTTCACGAACGTCGTCTTCATAAACACGATGACCTTCTTTCCTCCACCAGTTCGGGTTTATAATGCTATCACTGCCTACTATAACATCCGAAGTGAATTTCTTTCCATCCACGACTATCCTCCCGAACTCATAACCTTCGATTCTCATGCTACCCATAACTTAAATTTTATCTGTTTATTTCTGTTATGTTTATACTTTTGCTATACTTTCAAGTTTAAACTTTCACCCTAGACAAAACTAAAATATTATCTCCCCTTTACTAATCATCGTGGTAAGATTCGTTCACATAGCTGATGTCCATCTTGGTAACAAGCAGTATGGCAGTGAAGAGAGGCAGATGGACTTTGCTCAGGCTTTTCTGAATGCAATAAAATTTGCTATAGCGGAGAAAGTTGACTTTATTCTCATAGCTGGAGATCTTTTTCACAAAAAAACAGAAATGGATCCAGTAACTTTATTGCAGGCAAGAAAAGTTCTCGAGATACCGAAGAAGGAGGAGATCCCAGTTATAGGTGTTGAAGGTAATCATGACTCAACCTACTTCAGAGAAAGCTACTCTTGGATGGATTACTTGGCTATTAACGGTCTTATGATTAACTTAAAACCCTCCTTCGAGGATGGGAAATTAAGATTAGAGGAATGGGACGGAAAAAGTGGGACATACTATGACTTCAATGGAATCAGGATTTATGGAATGAAATACTATGGCTCGATTTCAGAACGTATCATCGAGGAATATTTTGCAAAAATGAGGACTTCTAAAAACACAATCTTCATGGCTCATATTGGAGTGGAGGGATACGTAAAGAACATGTACGGCTGCATCCCATCAGCCAAGATCCACAAGCTTGGCAGAAAAGTTGATTACATCGCCCTAGGCCATGTTCACAAGGCTTTTGTTGAGAAAAATCTGGTTTTCAACCCAGGAAGCCTTGAAGCATGTGACATAACGGAGACCGCATATGAAAGAGGAGTTTTCGTCGTAGACATGGAAAGTGGTAATCCCAATGCAACACTTAAAAAAGACTTTTATGAGCCTAGAGATTTCGTAATTCTGAAGTACAGGGTTAAAAAAGGTATTGAGGAGCTTAAAGGATTTTTAAGCTCAGAGAGGGAGAAAACTAAGCTTAAAAACAAACCGGTAATCGATCTAACTCTCGATGTGGAGAAATCTTTGAAAAACAGCCTTGAAGAAGACAAGATTAAGGAGTTGATTTCCGAGTATTTTGATCCCTTGTTGATAAGACTCCATTGGGATGTAAGAGATCATTTCAGGCCAACAATGCTGGATTTGTCAACTAAGGAGAGCATAGAAAGGAGTGTTGTGGAGCAACTCCTCGATAACTATAGCTATGGGAAAATAGCTCCTGAGGTTTTAAAGCTAAAAAAGCTGTTTTCCACATCCTTTGATCTTGAAATGGTTGATAGGCTAATCGACGATTTGCTGTTTGAGAGAGAAGATGCGAAAAGTCCACAAAAAGATTCTGTTTTGACAAGGAACTTAAAAGATCCTGTACCTGAGCCAGAAAAGTTGTACATAGGAAGGGAAACGGAAAGGAGTGAATCCGATTTAGAGGAAGAGGAAGAAGTTTGGGACTGGAGGAGAGTCCGTGATAAGGGAGGTCGTACTAGAAAACGTAAAAAGCTATGAATTTGAGAGGTTCAACTTCACAGAGGGGCTTAATGCTATAATAGGTGAGAACGGAGCGGGAAAAACTACGATACTTGAGGCTATCGGCTTTGCTCTCTTCGATTCGTTACCCTATAAGATCTCTGATTTCCTAAGAAAAGGAGCAAAGAAAGGATCGATAAAGATTGCTTTCCTCTCAAGGGATGGGAGAGAATATGTAGTCGTGAGAAATATAACTGAAACAGGAACAACAGAATTCTACATAAAAGATCAAGAGGTTGGCAGGGTTGCTGAGGGAAAAGAAGTTTTGAAATGGATTAAACAGGCTTTTGGAATAGAAAGCGATCAGAAGATGTTCTTTGAGAACGCAATTGGAGTTTTACAGGGAAAGATGACAGCCCAGTTCCTTGAGCCTCCTAGCGTGAGAGATAGAATATTCTCTCCAATAATCGGGATTGAGAGTTACAAAAAGGCTTACGAAAAAAGCAGAGAATATGAAAACTACATATCCGAGAAACTTACCGAAGTGGATAAGCAGATTTTTGGATTGGAAAGGGAACTGGAGCTGAAAAAAGAGGTTGAAAAAGAGGTTGAGGAGTTGGAGAGAAAAGGAGATCAACTCCTGAAAAAGATTAAAATAGCGAAAAAAGAGCTTTCAGAGAAGAATAAAAAATTTGAGGAATTTGAGGATCTTAAAAAAGAGATTGAGGACCTGTCTAGAAAAATCGTCGAACTCCAAGAGAAGATCTTATTCCATAGGAAGAATCTAAGCGCTACAGAGGAGAGACTCGAGAAAATCGAGGAGATCGAGAAAAGATTGAAAGAAATCGAGAGGGAATATAAAGAGTACGTTGAAATCGAGGAAAAGATTAAAGAATTTGAGAAGGAAGAGAGAGAGCTGTCTAAAAAAGCAGAAGAATTCCTTAAAAAGAAGAACGAATTGTATGCTCTCGAAGAAAGGATGAAATCTATTTTTAAGGAGATTTCAGAGATATCTGAGAAGGAAGAAAAATTAGGTGAGCTAAGAGAGCTTACAAAAAAAGAAAAAGAGCTGGCTGAAAGGACTCAAAAGATTGAGGTTGCTGAGGTTGAGTTCAAGCAGCTAACAGAACAGAAAAGCAAAGCCGAGATAGAAATTTCAAAAATAACCTTAAGGGTTAAAGAGCTCAGAGTAAGAAAGGAAAAACTTATGAAAGCGGTTAAAAGCCTGGAAAAACTTAAAGGCTTGGAGGAAAAGCGTGATGCTCTCATCAAGAAGCTAACCGAAATTGAAAGCGAGAAGAACAGGCTTAAAGAGGAACTGAATTATCTTAAAGAGAGTATTTGCCCGATTTTAAAGGAAGAATGCGATCGGATTTCAGGAAAAAGGTCAGAAGTAGAAAAGAGATTCAGCGAGCTCGAAAAGCTTTCATCAGATCTGGAGAAGAAGCTTAAAAAACTAAACGAACTCTATGAGGTAAAAAGAAAACTGGAAAATGCGGCACAGAAACTTTCAGGTGAGATTAAAAATTTTGAAGAGTTGGAAAGAGAACTGGAATCGAAAAAGGAGGAAGTCAAGAATATTTCCGCTAAATTAGATGAACTCAAAGAGATTGTAAAGGATAAAGAGTTAATTTTAAAGGAGTACGAAAAGGTAAAAGGGAGCACTGAAAAACTAGCGGGAATTGAAGTACTCTTAACTGAAAAGGAAAAGAAGAAGATCGAGTTGGAAAAAATTGGTGACACCATAAAAAAGCTTGAAAAAGAGCTAGCTGACCTTCAGCCTGAAGTAGAAAGATACGAAAAGATTAAAGATGAGATAAGTGATTCTAGAAAGAAGAAAGAGGCAAAAAAAAGATTTTATGAAGAATATATCGCTGGAATAGCCTTATTAAGAGAAAAGAGTAAGATTGAAAACGAGATTGCAGAGTTAAGAATAAACATCAAGGAGTTAGAGGAACAAATAAAAAAACATGAAAATGATCTCTCTTCAAAAGAGTCCAAATTCGATGAAAAAGAATATGATGGTATCAAAAAAGAGATTATCGAGTTAACTTCTCTTATAGGTAACATTGAGGGTCAGCTAGAGAGCAACAAAAAAACAATTGATGAGAGAAAGAGAAAAATCGAGGAGCTCAAAAAAAGGGAGACTGAATATAAAGCTTTGTCCAAAGAAAGGAACACTCTAAAAAGAAAACTCGATTTCATCAAAGACCTGAGGGAAATTTTTAAGCTCGCGATACCCGAGATAACAAAAGCCTACGTCGAATCCGTTTCCATCGAAGCCAACAGAATTTTCTGCGAGATTATGGGTGATTATAGCTGGGAGCTCAGATGGACGGAAGATTACGGGATTAAAACAAAGTACAGGGGAAGAGAAATCGATTTCGCACAGATGAGCGGGGGTGAGCAGATGTGTGCCGCTATAGCGGTTAGACTTGCATTGCTGAACATTCTGTCCGATGTTGGCATAGCTTTTTTTGATGAGCCAACGCAAAACATGGACGAAAGAAGGAGAAGGAATCTCGCCACCCAGCTTTCCAGAATAGATGGTTTCAAACAGATCTTCGTGATAAGCCACGACGACACGTTTGAGGAAATGGTTGAGAATGCGATAAAGGTAACAAAGGAGAATGGGGTTTCGAGGGTACAGTAGGTGATGTTAGGTGATAGGAAATGGATTTTGAAATAGGAAAAGTGATTGAAACGAAAGTTTTCGATTCAATACCGGAGTTTCTCAAATTCGTTAAGGGAATGGAGTCCTTTGAGTACGAAATCGAGGTTGAGAAGGCAAGAATAACAAGGATAGAACTTGAGGGAAAAGAATGGTATCTGAATGTTCTGAATGGGAAAAAGGTTACCGGAGTTGACGGTAGCCAACTCAGACATCTCAGAGAGTTTGGAATACCATTCGGGGCGGTTCAAATTGCGAGATTCAGTGTTGTGCATGGTGCTAAAGATTACTCCCTAAAATTCAAGTCTAAATGGGTTGGACTCGAACACGATTTAGATCTCGAGCGATTCAATTTAGAGATAGATGTCCTCATCGAAGAAATGGGAACGGGAGACAGCTATCTCTTCTACGATGGAAGCTTCGTTCTTTCCTTCATATCACAGCTGAGAAAGGATTTGAGAGCAGCCTATACTGAAGCAATAAACAGAATGTTGGAGAGGAGCGAAGAGACCTCAACCCCCGTATTCGGTTTTGTGGAAAAAAGCTTTGCAAGAGATATTTCCGATCTCATTTACGATGCTCTCGCTTTAAGGGAAATACTGAACATATTCGAATACACCAAGCCATTGCCATGTAAAAGGGAGATTACGAAGGAATACAAAAAAAGGGTTTATTTCTCATACCTCTCACTCAACAGACTCTTTCCCGTTAGAATCGAGTTTCCAGAGTGGATGGTGGATGAAATCGATAGATTTGCAGAATTAACAGCAGCGGAATGCCTGCTTGGAAGTACGAGAAACTATCCATACGTTCTTGAGAGGGCGCACAAGTACGCGATCGTAAGAGAGGTTGAAAGGGAAGCGATAGGTAGGATGTTCTCGAAAGTTGCAACAGCCGGCACATCCTTCAAATGGATTTCAAAAAAGATGTAAATGAATGCAGAAATAGAGGGGCTGAGAAAGTTGGAAGGAGTTAGAAGTTTGAAAAAGTTGGAAAGGTGAAAGTATGAAGATTTTAAGGCTTCTGAGCGATGATGAGTTCGAGGTTGAGGGGGAGCTAAATGTGGGCGATGTGATTAAAACGGCAGAAAGTCTGGCGATTGTTCTTTCCCTTTATCACGAAGATTCAGAGATAAGCAAATATTTCGGAATGGAGGCTGGAAAAATAAAGGAATTTATGCCAGATCTTGCTGGTGGGGAGAGAATTGCGAAATGCTTCGTTTTGCATTGTAAAAACCTTCCAAAACCAGGCGAAGAGGTTGAGCTTGCTGATGATAAGGAGCTAAGATGTATCCACCTTATAGATGGTGAGTTTTCCGTCCCTTACCTAATAGCGCTCATGAAGAAATGCAGAGACAGGTTATGGGTTGTAAGGGACTACCTGAACAGGCTGATGAGGGCAATTCCCGAGGAGAAGGAAGTAATTGAGATCATAAAGGCTGAAGTAGAATATCGGATGCTGAAAAGTATGGAGATGTAGGAAAGGGGATTAAAATGGTAAGTAAATCGAAGCCTGTAGGTTTAGTTAAAGGACCTTCAGAGGGATTTAATTTTAAATTCATAACTCCAGACAAGACTTCTTTGAAAATAGGTGATTTCGTTTACTATATGTACAATGGAAGGAAGGTTATTTGCAGGATTGTTAAAAGGGATCCCCTTAGACTCTTTCCCAATGTGTATCTTTCCAACCCGAGTATAAATCCTGAAAGGATCTTAAAGGCTATAGGAATGAGTGCAACCGAGTTCGAGCTTTTTGAAATAAAAGCAAGCATAATTGGGTATTATGATGATATTTTAGGATTCGTAAATCCTAGAATAACTCCTGAGCCCGGAAAAGAGATCTATCTTGCTGAGAAAGAGGTCATTGAAGAGTCGTTGCTGAAGAAAAAGGTAAGCGAGGGGGGGTCAATCCACCTCGGATACCTTCTCAACAGAGAAGATGATGTGGCGGTTGTTTTGGATACCTCCCTTGTTGTCAGCGAACACATGTGCATTCTTGCCTCAACTGGAAGCGGAAAGAGTTACCTAGCCGGGGTTCTTGTCGAGGAGCTCCTTAAACCCTACAATTCTGCAGCCGTACTGATTCTCGATCCCCACAGCGAATACCACACACTTAAGGAGATTGAGGGATTAGAGGAGTACAACTCCAACGGATACAGAGCAATGGTAAAGATCTTTGGAAAGGATGAGATAAAGATAAGACTTTGCGAGCTTGAATATGATGAGTTGATTAACGTTCTTCCCTCACTCAGCGATAAAATGGAGGCTATACTGAATGTCGTTTACAGAGAGCTTGAGGGGGAGAAGTTCACGGTCGACGATCTTGTAGATGCTATCAAAGCGAGGGCTGAGGATGAGAGAGATATTACTGCAAAGGCCCTTACATGGAGAATCAGGAGGTACATCGAGAACGTTGACATAATCGATGACTACATCCACTTAGAGCTAAAAGATATTCTAAAGCCGGGGATGGCTGCCGTACTCCAAATGTCCGAGATGAGTGATCTTGAACAGCAGCTTTTAACCTCCGTACTCTTGAAAAGGATTTTAAACGCAAGAATAAATGCTGAGAAGGGAATGGATGGTGAGAAGCTGGAGTATCCGGTCTTCGTTATCGTTGAAGAGGCTCACAGATTTGCCTCTCGAGAATCAAGAAGCTTTGACGTGCTTAAAACAATCCTATCTGAGGGTAGAAAATTTGGAGTGGGCATTTGTTTAATAAGCCAGAGACCCTCAAAGATCGACTCCGACATACTCAGCCAGTGTATGACCCAAGTTATAATGCGGATAGTAAATCCAGCGGACCAAGAAAATATCAGAGCTTCAGTTGAAAGCGTTGGGAGGGAGCTAATAGAAGAGTTGCCCGGATTGACGAAGGGTCAGGCTTTGGTCGCTGGCGTTGCAATAAATTCTCCGATCCTGATGAGGGTAAGAAGGAGGCTCACCTCCCACGGAGGAGTTAGCAAGAATGCTCCAAAGGAGTGGAGACAACACTTTGAGCGCCCAGACGCTGAAAATACTAAAGATATAGAGATTCCATCATCAGGTCAGAAAAGGCTTTTCTGGGATGAGTGATTTTTCTTTTACTTTTCATCCCTAATTTTACTAAAAAAGATTTATAAAGATGCATTCCGAAGAGGTTGTATGGGTCGCTTTATCAGCTTTACCAGATTTTTGACTATCCTTTTTCTAACACTTGCTTTAGCTATTCCTGTAGCTTCAATCGAGATCAAATCCGGTGGACGGATAGTGATTGAACAGCCAAAAGAGGATCTCATCGTCTCAGGTGGAAGGGTGATAGTGAGTGCTCCAATTAAAGGAGATTTAATCGTTGCTGGTGGAGAGGTTGAGGTTTTGGATAACGTAGGCGGTGATTTGATAGCCACAGGCGGAAGAATTGATTTAAGAGGAGATGTAGGCAGAAAGCTGATTGTTGCCGGAGGGAGTGTAAAAATCAGCGGACACGTAGAGAAGTTCGTTATTGCCAGCGGGGGTGAGGTTACAATAGGCGAGACATCCAAAATCAACGGCGATGTTCTCGTGGCTGGAGGAAAAATTGAAAATAGAGGAGTTGTAGATGGTAATTTTACCGCCTTTGGAGGGTCATTTGAAAATAAAGGGACGATAATAGGGGAACAAATCTTTAAAAAGGCTAAAATTCTGCCACCCTACTTTTCTGAAATATTCGCTTTTGGATTTCTCATCTTGGGATTTTTGCTAATACGGTTTGAATCTAGCTGGTTTGAAAGGGTGAATGCAGAAATTAAAGTAAGAGGGATTGAGCTCATGAAACGAATCCTTTTAGGATTCGTGGGAATAATAATCTCAGGAATAGTGATCGTACTGCTACTTATAACGATAATCGGTATACCTTCAGCATTGTTAATTCTCGCCGCATTTGTGATCGCATTACTCCTATCGAACGTCTTCGTTTCCTACACCATCGGGGAGACCCTCATTTCCTCTAAAAAACAGAATCCGTACCTTTACCTTATAACAGGATTTGTGATTCTCTTTATCGCCTTCAAACTCCCATATATTGGAGATCTGATCAGATTGATTACAACGAGTCTGGGTTTCGCAGGAATGGTTTATGTGTTGAGGGATTGGAGGAAATCAAGAGAATCGAGAAAATCAATTAAGAATATCGACGAGACTTAAACAGAAAAAATGAGGGTCGACGAGCTGCTCGTAAAAAGGGGTTTTTATTCCACGAGGCAGAAAGCGAAGGAAGCTATAAAAAGAGGAGAGGTTTTTGTTAACGGAAGAAGAGTTAAGAAATACTCTGAAGACATCGACTTCTCAGCAAAAATAGAGGTCTTTGGGGAGGAAAGGCCGAAAGGATACTGGAAGCTTAAGGAGCTGAATGAGAAGTGGAACTTCATTAAAAAAGGTAAAGTTCTTGATTTAGGCAGCAGTGCTGGAGGATTCTTGCTTTATGCAAAGGAGATTGCTGATTTTGTTCTAGGAATCGAGTACAGTGATGAGTTCAGAGATGAACTCAGAAGGATTGAGAGAGAAAATAAAAACGTGAAAGTCATTTTTGGCGATGTATTCAAACTTGATTTGGACATAATATATGAATATGAAAAGTTTGACGTGATTCTGGATGACCTCACTGTTGATCCTAAAAGTTCATACAAAGCCTTAAAGAGGTTTTTGCCTTCGTTGAAGGAAAATGGATTCGTGCTCTTCATAGCAAAAACCGGATTGGACGATACTCTACCAAAATTTGACTTAAGAATTATCAGATCAGAAAAGGCTAAAGACAGGGATGAGATCTACTTTTTGCTTGGTGATAAATTAGCCAGTAAACCAGAGTTAAAATAAATCAGGGTTAAACTTTTAAATAGCTGAGATTTCTGCACTTCATGGGAAGGGTTTGGAAGTTCGGAGATGATATCGATACCGATGTAATAATCCAAGGAAAGTACCTCGTCATCAACGATCCAGTTGAGCTGGCAAAACACGTTTTTGATAATATCCGCCCGGAATTTGCAAAGAATGTAAAGCCCGGAGACTTTATCGTTGCCGGAGAAAACTTTGGTTGCGGGAGCAGCAGAGAGCACGCTCCACTTGCATTAAAAGCAACTGGAATTGAGGCCGTGATAGCAAAATCCTTTGCAAGAATATTTTTCAGAAATGCGATAAATCTGGCTTTGAAGGTTATAGAATGTAAAGATGCCGACAAAATTGATGAGGGGGATGAAATCAAAGTTGATTATAAAGGAGGCATAATCTATAACCTCACAAAGAGAGAAGAGTATAAGACAACACCACTTCCCGATTTTCTTGAAAGAATACTTGAAAAGGGAGGTTTGGTAAACTTTTCTAAGGAGACGTACAAACAGGAGACTAGATAAGAGAGAAAACAAGACAAGGTGAGAAAATGAAGAGAATAGCCGTCATCCCCGGTGATGGAATAGGAGAAGAGGTTATAGATGGTGCCCTTGAGGTCCTCAATGCTTTCAGCTTTCCCTTCAAATACGAATGGGGAGAGGCTGGGGATGCTGTTAAGGAGCGAAAGGGAGTAGCTTTGCCTGAAGAGACTCTTGAACTCTGTAAAGAGAGCGATGCCGTTCTTTTTGGAGCAGTAGGAGAGACTGCTGCAGATGTAATTATAAAATTAAGAATGGAACTCCAAACCTTTGCAAACATCAGGCCTGCAAAATCCTTCAAAGGTGTTAAATCCCTATACGATGACGTTGATATAGTCATAGTAAGAGAGAACACGGAATGTCTTTACAAGGGGTTAGAATTTGAGGTTGCCGATGGTATTACTGAGGGGATAAGGATTATCACACGGAACGCCTCGGAAAAGATAGCCCATTATGCCTTCGAACTTGCGAAAAAAGAAAGGAGAAAGAAGGTTACCGCCTTACACAAGGCGAATGTGATGAGAAAAACCTGTGCTCTTTTCAGAGACGTTTGCAGAACTGTGGCGAAAGAGTATCCGGAAATCGAGTTCAACGATTACTACATCGATGCCGCATGCATGTATTTGGTGATGGACCCCTGGAGGTTTGACGTTATCGTTACAACGAACATGTTTGGAGATATCGTCTCAGACCTCGCTGCTGGTCTGGTAGGTGGGCTTGGTTTAGCACCCTCGGGCAACATAGGTGAAAAGAGTGCTATCTTCGAGCCGGTCCATGGATCCGCTCCAGACATAGCCGGCAAAGGAATAGCAAATCCTTCAGCGGCGATACTGTCTGCAACGATGATGCTAAAACACTTCGGATTCATCGATGAGGCAAATAAAATTGAGAAAACCCTTGAAAAAGTAATTTTAGAAGGAAAAACAACTCCTGATCTAGGAGGAAAGCTCAAAACAGATGAAATGGTAAGAGAAATTACAAAAAATCTCGAGTTGTCTTAAATCAATACTCTCTATTCTTTTCTCTCAATCTCCTTTTTTATTTTCGCCATTACGCCATCAATCTCCCTCTCAAGATCCGACACCATATCCAGGAGCTTTATAAAATCAAACTCCTCAAATTCATCTTTCATATCGGGGTGAGACGCTATAAAGTCTTTCAAATTCAATGCTATTGTTCTCGCATCTCCAAATGCATAATTCAAAACTCCTAGCATCAGCAAAAGTCGAGTTTTTCTGTCAAACACCCGATCACCTTAATCCAACCAGCTCTTCTAACGCCTTTTTCTGATCTTCTGCTTTAACAATTCCACTGGCGAGCAAAACGCCATCTGCTCCAAGATCGAGGGCTGTAATGTAATCTTCATGCTTGCTTATGCCAGCGCCGCATAAAACCATTACTTCTTTGTTTACGTCCTTCGCTGCTTTAACAGAATTTTCCACGATTTCTGGTTCCGCCTTCGAAACTGGAATGCCACTTCCGATCAATTCAGGAGGTTCAATCGCTACGTAGTCGGGGGAGAGAGCTGAGGCTGCTGCAGTTGTCGCAACATTGTTTGTGCAAACGACAGACGTTAGGCTTAATTCCTTGAACTTCGACACAAGAAAGTCGATGTCAGCAAGCCTCAATCTTCTTTCTGAATGATTTATGAGGCTGCCCTTAGCTCCTTTTTCCTTCAAAACCTCAGCAGTAATTCTGCTAGTGTGGCTTCCAAAGGTTACAGCATCTACATGTTGAGCGAAAACGTCAACGTTAAACTTTGAAACAATTTCAGGAATGTCAAGGAAGTTTGGAGCCACGGCGATATAATCATCAACTTTAGATGAGACTTCTTCCACTATTTCTGCAAGTTTTAAAGCCTGTTTCCCGCTTCCCTCTCTGTATGCTTTGAAATTTATTATGATAACACCCATGATTTCACCTGTGATTAAATAATTAAAAAGTTAAAAATCGGTCATAATTCTGAACTGATCTGTATCTGGCTTCATGTATTGCAGAAATCTCCTAACCGCTCCTTCAACATCTCTTGCTTTCGTAATTGACCTTCCAACCACAAGAATGTCGGCCCCCTCGTTTATCGCCTGATTGATATTTTCAGGCCTCAAACCTCCGGCAACAGCGACAAGTACGTTGAAAGAGCCTTTTACTTCAGATATTTTCACCCATGGTGGCCTCTCTTTGTTCTCAACATCAATAGCCCTATGAAGTTCGACAACATCAGGCATAACGCCCTCTTTTTCTAATTTTTCCAGAACACTATCCGGGTTGCTTACGTTCAACATGTCAACAACCGAGAGAATTCCAGTTTTCTTCGCTTCTTTTATCGCTTTAACAATTGTCGGAATTGGTGCCAAACCTGAGACGACAACAGCATTGGCAGTTGCATCTGCAGCCATTCTCGCTTCAAGATTGCCCGTATCAAGAGTTTTCAGATCCAGAACAAAGAATCCATCAGGTCTTTCCTTTCGAAGTTCTAAAATGACTTCAGCCCCATATCTCTTTACGAGTGGAGTTCCGATTTCAAAGATTATGTGGTCGCTTGGGGGGATCTTCCCCAAAACTGATTTAACCTCTTCCAAATCAGGCAGATCGATAGCAATCTGTAAGTATGGCGGATCCCAGAGTTTGGTAAGCTTTCTTCCCACAAATGGATGGACACTTCTATCTTTTTCATACAGCATCGTATCAACATCCGGAAAACCTTCCATCGCACGCCTCAGAGCGAGTTTTGTTGCACCGTAGTTATAATAGTAAATTTTATCCCTATTACTCGCTTTAGGATGGATGAAAACACTCACAATTACAACCAGATTCTCTGCCTCTTCCGTTGGAACGATTCCCTCCTCAACAGCATCAGCTATCGCCTTTGCAACGGCTGCTTGAGCGGGACCAAAAATGAGTTCTGCCTGTTCCATTTCCCTTACGGTCACTTTTGGTATTATCAATGCTGCTGGTTTTGTAATTAAGTTCGGCCTAATTACCGCAAGTAACGGTGTGTGACCAACAGAAAGTTGAGAGAGACTGTTTGCAAAAGCCATACCAACAGGCCCATTTTTCTCTCCGACAATAAGATCAACGTGCGCAACCTCATATCCTTCTCCGATTAAAGCTTCTCCAATCCTCATGACTCTTACACCTTTTCTATATTTCAACTATTTTTAAGTCTTCTTTATTTAATTTCTGTTTATTCTTAAGTTTAATTCAAGCCTTAGAAATAATAAAAGTTTTTGGGTTTTCCTAATTTCTTCTCAGCTTTTGAATCCTAATTTATGAAGTTTATAAATCATGAAATCTTCTTTATTTCCAAATAATACGGGGGTAAAAATCCTACAGTTCGTTCGAGAATTTTAGGGATGGATTTTTTATAGGGTGCAGAAAAAACTCTATAAAATATGTGGAGATAGAAAAATGTGCAAAAAACAAGAAGAATTTGAAAAGCCATTATCGGTAAAATTGATTGATCTTATTGAGTATCAAGAAGGCGCTATAGTTAGCAGAACCATAATACATAAAAAAAGGGACCGTAACCCTTTTTGCCTTTGATGTCGAGCAAGGTTTAAGTGAACATATTGCTCCATTTGATGCTTTAGTCTACGCTTTGGATGGTGAGGCAGAAGTTGTTATATCCGGGCCGAGGCTATCCATCTGAAAAGCGGTGAGATGGTTGTAATGCCTGCAAATAAACCTCATGCCATTCGGGCTTTGACAAAATTCAAAATGATCTTGATAATGATACGATCTTGAAATACGATCTTGAAAAATGTGAGAACAGATCCCTCTTTTCAACCCCCTGAAAATAATATATACTTTTGATTTAGAAATTGAACAGGTGATACCATGCCGAAGTTTTTCAGTCAAGAGTGGATAGAGAAATTTGTAGAGGCCGTAAATTCCAATGAGGAGTATGAAAAAGCAGCTAAAGGCTGGGAAGGAGATTTTCTTTTTGTCGTTGAACCTGATGACGAACTTGAGAAACCCATGTATGCTTACATAGACCTCTACCACGGGAAAGCAAGAAAGGGTTATGTTGTCGAGGATCCTTCCCAAGTCAAGACTGCTTTTGAGTTTAGGGGAAAGTTTTCGGACTGGAAGAAGTTACTCGCAGGAGAAATTGACCCGATTAAAGGGCTAGTGACGAGAAAGTTCCAGCTAAAAGGAAACATGGCAATGGTTATGAGATATGCAAAGGCTGCAAAACTGCTGGTCGAGTGTACGAAGCAGGTTGAGACTGAGTTCTAGATCTCCAAATTCAATGAAACCGAAGTGAAATAGATCGCATAAAAATCGTGTGATAACCATGTGGTGGTTTTCGTCCCCCAGAATAGCCTTCGGTGAGGATTCTCTGGAGTTTTTGGAGACTCTTGAGGGTAGATTTCTGATTGTAACCGATACGAATTTGGTCAAGGCTGGGATCGTTGAAAAAGTTACGAGGTATTTGAAGGGAGAATATGAAATCTTCGACAGAGTTGAGCCGGATCCTTCATTTGAGATTGTCGAAGAGGGAGTTATAGTTGCTCAGAGTTTCAAACCAGATTACATAATCGGTGTAGGTGGGGGTTCTTCGCTAGATGTTGCAAAAGGGGTAAGAATCATCTATGAGAACCCTGACCTTGATCCAGAGGAGATTTCTCCGTGGACAGATGTTGAAGAGAAGGGTGTTAAACTGATTCTGATTCCAACTGCAAGTGGGAGTGGAAGCGAGGGTTCAAATGCGATAGTTCTCACAAAAAAGGATGAAAGTAGGAAAATAGCCTCAATCCATCCACGAATAATGGCAGATTATGCGATTGTCGATCCAGAAATGGTGAATGACTTGCCCGAGAAGGTTGCAGCCTTTACAGGTTTAGATGCTCTGTCACATGCGATCGATGCCTATGTTTCAGCATGGAAGAACGATTTTGCTGACGGACTTTGCATTCAGGCTTGCAAACTTCTTTTCAACTACTTACCAAGGGCATGCAAGGATAGAAACGATAGAGAGGCTGTTGAAAAAGTGCATAATGCTGCAACACTTGCCGGGCTTGCAATTGGAAGCTCCCAGGCTGGCCTATCCCATTCCCTTGGTCACTCGATAGGCGGTGTTTTCCATATTCCCCACGGATTCGCATGTGGAATTTCTCTGCCTTACACAACCAAATACTACTCGAGATTTGCGATGGAATATTACGAGGAGCTTGCTTATCACCTTGGTATTCAAGCAAAGGGGGAAGAGGCTATAGATGAACTTGTAAAGAAAATAAAATCCCTTCTTGCTTCGCTAAACGTTCCTGATAACCTCAGGGGTATCTTCAAGGAGTATGGAATTGAGGAAAAGGAATTCTACGACAAGCTCGATAAACTCATTTACAACTCCAGCACCGATAATACAGTTCTAACGCTTGTCGACATTCCATCTGAGGAGGATTTTGAGAGGCTTTTCATCTATGCTTTTGAGGGGAGAGAAATCGATTTCTAATTTCTGCTTATGATTCCAGTTTCAAGTTTCAAACCGGAGGTGTTTGAATGTACGCATATGCTAGGAAAATTCTTCGAGTAGACCTTTCTGACAAATCTTCTGAAGTTATAAAACTTGAAAAGGATGTTGCAGAAAAGTACATAGGTGGCAGTGGTATTGCAGCTTACTTCCTCTACAAGTTAGGTGTATTTGGAGTGGATGCTTTATCCAAAGAAAATATTCTAGCAATCTTTAATGGCCCTCTCTCGGGCACCTCAGCTCCCTCAACGAGCAGGGTTGAATTTTGCGCAAAGTCACCACTAACAGGTATATGGGGAGAATCGAATGCTGGAGGAAAGCTTGCCGCTTTTTTGAAGTTTGCAGGATGGGATGGATTGATCATTGAAGGAGCATCCAATGATCCAGTTTACCTTCTTGTAGATTCAAACGGAGCTGAGATTAAAGATGCCGAAGGAATTTGGGGCAAGGGATGCTACGAAGCTCAAGATCTGATCGAGAAGGATATTAGAGAGAAAGCCTCAATCTCCGTGATAGGGCCTGCCGGCGAGAATCTCGTAAAATATGCCTGCGTTCAGGTGGATAACTCGAGGCACGCAGGAAGAACTGGAATGGGGGCTGTAATGGGGTCAAAGAGGTTGAAAGGGATTGCTGTAACCTACGATACTCGCGAAATTGAGATCGCAAACCCCGATGATTTCGAGAACGAAGTCAAGGCTTTGAGGGACAGGATAGATAACAACTTCACATGTAACATGTTCAAAGAACTGGGAACGAGTGGATATGTAGAAACATCAGAGATGTTCGGTGATCTGCCGATAAAATACTTCACCCAAGGAACGTTCGAAAAGGCTTCAGAGATCTCGGGTTCAAAGATGGCTTCGACCTTTCTTAAGAAAAACGATGGTTGCTTTGGATGCAGGATAAGGTGTGGAAGAGTTGTAGAAGTGGATGGAAAGGTTATTCACGGCCCAGAATACGAAACCCTATCCAGTTTCGGCCCCCTTCAGCTCATAGATGATCTCAAAGTACTGATAGAGATCAACTACCTTGCAAATGACCTCGGGCTGGACACGATAAGCGCTGGGGTAACCATAGCCTATGCGATGTTTCTAACTGAGAAGGGTGTATACGATTTTGGAATAAAGTGGGGAGATGCTGAAAGTGTCAAAGAGATTCTAAAGGAGATAGCCTTCAGAAAAGATAGGGGTGAAATTCTTTCAGAGGGGGCAAGATTTCTGAGCAATAAATTCGAAGATAGAGATGCAGCCCACGTTAAAGGACTTGAAATTCCAATGCACGATCCGAGGGCTTTCTCGAGTCTGGCTGCTGCCTACGCGATGCACAACCGCGGAGCTTGCCATCTCCCACATCAGATGTACAACATCGAGATGGGGCTCTCGATAAGGGAATACGACATAAAAAGCGAGGACAGATTCACTTCGAAAAATAAGGGAGTGATAGCTGCGAGGATGCAGAACTTCGCTGAACTCTTCAACTGCATTACGATGTGTGCCTTTATTCCGATAAAACCGACTATGATGGCGAACTTGCTTAAACATGCAACGGGCTTCGATTTTACTCCTGAAAGGATCTACTCAGCTGGAGAGAGGATCTACAACCTTAAAAGGATGTTCAACGTGAAATGCGGAATCAACAGCAGCCATGACACCCTTCCCGCTTTGATCCTGAAACCGCTGGAAGGTGGGAGCGAGGGAAACATTCCCGATCTGGAACTTCAGAAAAAGGAATACTATGCTGAAAGAGACTGGAATGAAAACGGAATACCGTCGAAAGAAAAATTGAAGTCTTTAGAGCTTGAATGGATTCTGAAAGAATAGATCTGGAAGAGAAAATTGGATTGGGAAAAACGTAAATTAAATTAAATACCACCTTCTCCCTTTTTTATGCATCCTTTCGACCTGGACCAAAAAGCTAAATCAAATCGATCTGGCTTAAGGAACATAGAGCCCTCAAATCGTTCAAATCCTGATCCCCTTGAGCTGACGAAGGAACTCATCAAGATAGATTCGAGGAACCCTCCGGGAATTACAACTGATGTTGCAGAATTTTTAGAGGGGATATTTTCAAGCTATAAAACCAGAATAATTGAAAAGGAAGAAGGAAAGCCCAACCTTATTATTGAAATTAACAAAGGTAAGCCGGAACTTTTGCTGACATCTCACATGGACACGGTTCCGGCTAAAGATGCGTTGCTCAATCCAGTGATCGTTGACGGAAAACTTTATGGTCGGGGAGCTTGTGATGCAAAAGGATGCATAGCATCAATTATCCACGCTTCTTTAACTTCATCCACTTTGGAATGTGGTCTTAAACTTGCCTTCACCTCTGACGAGGAGGTGGGAGGCATAAATGGGCTTGGATTCGTTTTTGAGAGAATGAAGTCAGATTACGTAATAATAGGTGAGCCTTTTGGGGCAGATAGAATAGGTGTTTTGCAGGCAGCTGTAGTTTCAGCAGATATCACAGTTAAAGGAAACTCGGGGCATACTGCAACGCTTGATGCAAGGGAAGGGGCCATCTACAAGGCCAGCGAATACATAATCAAGGTTATAGAGGAGTTTTCAAATCTCAAATCTGACTATTCGGCTTTTGCTGAGAAGTTCAGGCGAATTGGGCTTGAGTTGGAGTTTAGGGGAATAAACCATGCGGTTTTTAACCCCGCGATAATCAAAGGTGGAATTAAGAGAAACGTCGTCGCTCCGGAATGCCAGATTCAGTGCGATATTAGATTTGCACCGTGGATTGAGCAGGAGAAGATAAGAGAAATCCTCACCGGGGACGTTGATTTTAAGATCAACGGAGTTCTCAAGCCCTATGGACTCTTTGTTGATGAGGTAGAGGTTGAAAGGGATCTGGAGATCCTCGAAATTCTGATTGAGTCTGTTAGATCACAGGGCATGAGACCTTGCGCTGTCTGCAGCATTGGAGTAGGAGATACGAGACACGTGAGGAAACACGGGGTTCCGGCTTTTTATTACGGCCCAAAAGGGCATGGATTACACGGGGAAGAAGAGTATGTGATGATCAGGGAACTTTACAAAAGCTCGAATGTTTTGAAGGAAGTAATTAGGAAATTCGATGAAAAATTTGGAAATGAGGTGAGAGGATGAAAACGATAGAAATAACGGTGGATGAGTTTGAGGACTGGCTTCTTCAGAGAGGTTACGATAACCTGATGGGAGACGAGCATTTCCGGATGTTTCTTCAGCTTGGTATGGCATCGCTTTTCTTCACCAACAGCGCATTGCTCATGAGCTGCATTTACAGCAAGCTTGGTCTGCAGTCGGAAAGGATTGATCTGAGGGCGAGATTTGCGATAGCAAGAAAGGTGAGGGAAATCAGGGCTGATAAGTACAGAATAAGCATTCTTCTTGAATAGAATGAGATCTAAATCTATGCGGGCAGTTCTATGGAACCCGTTGTGAAACATCCTTTGAAGATGAACTCGGATGTTCAGAGAATCTTTAGAAGGTTACTCTCTCTTATCAGTTCTAAGATAAGATTCGAGGAGAGCAAAAAGCTCATTCTCAAGTTCTATCCTGTCAGTGACATTTCTGAAATAAAAAGGAGGCAGGAGTATCTCAAAAAGATGTTTGAAAAGGCAGCCAAAGTGGATAGGATTGCTGAAATTGAAAAACCCAAGTTCAGGTTTAAAAGGGTAAGCGACAGAGTTTTAATAGTTAAGAAGGAAGATTACGAGAAGGCGGTGAAGCTTGGAATTTGTGATGTGAATTTAGAAGGGGACTACGATTTGGTTCTCGGCTCAAAGATTCATATTGATGAGCTCTCTGTTGAAGAAATCCTACCAGAAATATTTGTAACTGAACTTTATGAGAAAAAAGACTCTTTAAGAGAGGTTTTGAGGGTTATACAGTTGCTTGGGGTAAATAGTGTTATTCCGGCTATTTTGAGTGAGGTTGAACAAATCAAAGACCATCTGGAGATGCTCGATGCTGTTAACTACTTCGAGGACTTTGTTTACAGGAAACTGGAGGAAATCAGAGAAGCAATTGAAAGAAGAATCGAGAGAGAAAGGATAGTTTTGGAGGGCAAAGAGATCCTTGAACTTCTGGAAAAGCAGGATGGTGTTTTTCAAACAAAGGTCTACGAAGTCGAGGAGATGATAGTCGAGGAAATCGAAAAGGCGGAGAAGGAGATAGCTGAAAAGTTCGGTATAACTTATGAGCTCTTTACACGTCAAGGTTTGCCGCGGGTAAATTTGGAGGGGATGGAGAGGGCAAGAAGGGAAGTTGAAAGGAGTGCGAAGCTTGAGTTCTACTTAAAGGCAAGGGAAGTTTTGCGGAAGATAAAACCCCTGCTTCCTAAATTGGAAGATGAATTCCACTTGATTTTTGAGATCGAAATGGTGAAAGGCTTGGAAGGCCTCTTTAAGGACTACAGCTTTCCTGAATTTCAGGAGGGAATTATTTCGTTTGTTGAAGGAAGGAACCTTTTCATCGAGGATCCTCAGCCAGTGAGTTACATCATAGGTAACGGGATGTTGTCGGATTTCGAGAGTAATGAGAGGGTCGTTGTGCTGACAGGTGCAAACAGTGGTGGAAAAACCTCTCTTCTAAATCTAATTGTTCAGATCCAGCTTCTTGCTCAGATGGGTTTTCCTGTTCCTACAAAGGTTTCAAGCTTGGATATTCTGGATGAAATCTACTTTTTCAGAAGGAAAAAATCGGTTTATGGGGCAGGAGCTTTTGAATCAACCCTAAAGAACTTTACAACGGCTTTGAGTGGTGAAGGAAAGAAACTGGTTCTTGTGGATGAGTTCGAGGCGATAACTGAGCCCGGAGCAGCGACGAAGATGCTTTCAGCCTTTTTGAGAATTGCATACGAACGGAAATTCTACATGGTTGTCGTATCTCACATGGCGGAAAATCTGAAGCTCGATTTTGTCAGGATCGATGGTATCGAGGCCTCAGGTTTGGATGAGAAACTCGAACTAATAGTCGATCGGCAGCCGAAGTTCGGGGTTATTGGCAAAAGTACTCCAGAGCTGATAGTAGAGAGGGTTTACAGAATGAGTAAGGGAAATAAGAAGGAGGTTCTCGAAAAGGTACTTGAGGTTTTCAAAGGTTCAGAATTAAAATGAATTACGACTGAAAAGAATGACAGCGCTAACCCAATACAATTTTATATTCCTGAACAAAACTAATATCGTGGAAGTTAGGCAATTGAGGTCAAGGGGTTGCAATGTCTATTTTTTAGAAAGAGATGGAGAGAGCTTTTTGATTGACACGGGAACTCCAGCTTCTGGAAGGCTAATCGAGTCACAAATTAAAAGTGTTGATGGAATCCTCATCACACACGCACACTTCGATCACATTGGTTCAGCAGCATTTCTACAGAAGAAATTCGGCTGTGAGGTTTTCGCTCACGAAAGAGATTTACCATACTTAAGGGGTATCGATAAATTGAAGTACTCGGGATTTCTTGGAAAGTTTGCATCCTTTGCAGAGAAATTTTTCAGAGTTGAGTACCCAAAAGTAGTTAAGTCAATTGATGAGATTGCAGAAGTATTTTCCACCGAAGAGATCAAAGATGCTAACAACAAAGATTTCGCAGTTATTCATACCCCTGGACATACTCCCGGAAGCGTATGTATCAAAGTGAGAGAAAAACTGATCTGTGGTGATCTCTTCAGAAAAAGGAGAAAAGTCGGACTCTCCCCTAAGGCTTTCTGTAGTGATTATTCCGCTTATCTCAATTCCATCAAAGCGGTAATGACGCTCGATTTCATCTTTGCCCTTCCTGGCCACGGTAGCTCAATAACGAAAGAAGAGATAGAAGTAGTTTCGAAATTATAGCATTTAAATAAATTAAGTTCAAAAATTGAAAGATTTGGTATCCTCATTCTTTAAAATTGCTCAGCAGATCAATTGAGTGGCAAACAGGACTAAACCATACCAAACATAAGCAGCTCTCAGAAATGGCTCGGATTTAAAATCGTTACAACTCCAAGAGTTATTAGCCCTGCCAACATCATCCTCAAACCTGCAATTAAGATGTTCCTCTTTGAAATCTTTCCCATAAAGGCTCCTACCACAAAAAGAGAGGATAAGCCCATAACAACAGCTGGAATTAAAGCCTCTTCAACCTCCATGAAGAAGTAAGGGATCAGTGGTATGAAAGCTGCTGGAATCGGAGCGAATGCATGTACGAGTGATGAAATGTAGGTTGCAAATACGTGGGCTTTGGATACAGCAGAACTTTTCTCCACCAGCATGGCTTTCTGTTTTTCCCTCATCATTATCGTCTGCTCTATTTTTTCTGCCTCATAAGCTCCCCAACCACTGGAAATCCCCAAAGCAAGGCCAGTAGCAATTCCCGCTGAGATTATTAATTGTGGGGTTGCTTGACCACTCAAATGAGCCCCCATGATCATTCCAAGAATTGTAAGAACGCCGTCAAAGAAGCCGATAACGAAGTATCTTCTGGAAGTGGAAGAAAGGTCTGTAATGCAAGAATACATCCTATACTTCTCCAACCTATCTTCGAACTTTTTCTTAAATGAGTTGGCTTTCTTCTTTTCCGGTTCTTCAGTTTTATCCACAATAATTCTCAGCCCGGATTAATTTTAAGATTTTCGAATTCTCCAAAAGAAAACGAAATTTTATTTAAAGCAAACCCAGAATAGTGGCATGGATTTATCTGATTTGCCGCTTAAGATGTACAACACCTTTTCAAAAAAAGAGGAAACGCTGGAGCTTGGAGAGGTTGTAAAGATCTATGTCTGCGGCATTACAGCCTACGATTACTCCCATATAGGCCATGCAAGAAGTTCTGTAGTTTTCGATACCTTCAGACGATACCTTGAATTTCTGGGAAAGAAGGTGATTTACGTTCAGAATTTTACCGACGTGGATGATAAGATTATCAGAAGGGCCGTATCTGAGGGAAGAACGCAGAAAGAGATAGCCGAAGAGTACATCCAGAAATACTTCGAGGACATGGAAAAACTGAATGTGAGGAAGGCAGATTTTCATCCGAAGGTAACCGAAAACATACCGGAGATAATCGAGGCTGTTAAGAAGATCATAGAAAAGGGTTATGCCTACGAGGTGGGTGAGGGCAAAGAGGCTGGAAAAGAATCCAAGGACGTGTATTTCCACGTACCAAGCTTTCCAGAATATGGTAGGCTTTCAGGAATGAGTCTTGAAGAGCTCAACAGGCATAGAATCGAGCCTGATCCGAGGAAAAAAGATCCAAAGGATTTTGCCCTCTGGAAGGCTGCAAAAGAAGAAGATTACAAGGCTAAATCCTATTTCGACTCTCCTTGGGGCGAGGGGAGGCCTGGATGGCATATTGAATGCTCAGTCCTTGCGACAAAGTATCTCGGGGCTCCCTTTGATATCCATGGTGGCGGAAAAGACCTGATATTCCCCCATCACGAGAATGAACGGGCTCAGAGCTACGCTCTCTTCGATGTTGAGCCAGTGAGATACTGGATCCACAACGATTTCGTCACAATCAACGGCGAGAAGATGAGCAAGAGCCTCGGAAACATCATAAAGATAAGAGATGTTCTCTCAAGGTTTGATGGAGAGGTTTTGAGATATTTTCTGCTCTCAGCCCATTACAGAAGTCCCCTCGATTACTCAGAAGAGGCAATTAAAAGAGCGGAAAGATCATATAATTCGATAAAAAATGCAATTGAGAACTTAGATATGGAGATAGCTGCACTGAGGACATTTGGTATAGATAAGGAAGACGAAGAAAGAAAAAAGACAGAAGTTCTTAAAGAGATGGAGAGATTTGAGGAAGAATTCAGAAAAGCTATGAATGATGATTTAAACACTCCAAAGGCTTTAGCTGTTCTCCATGAGCTTGCAAGCTTCATAAATCAGGTTGTTTCAAGCGGTACCTTTTCCATCCATACCCTTGAAGAGCTTTTTAAGAGATCAATAACTTTATACAAGGTGCTTGGATTCCTAGAGAAGTATGAGAGAATTCCTGAACTATATGAGTTCAAAGATCTAATCAAAGAAAGGGAAGAGGCAAGAAAGGTTAAGAATTTCCAGAGGGCTGATGAGATAAGGAGAGAACTAAAAGGAGAGGGTATAATTCTTATTGATACCCCGAGGGGCACCAGATGGAAAATGGCTAAATGAGTTTGATTTTCCAGATGTTTCCATATTCAATTTTATCCCATCCTTGTCTCATCCAATCGGAAATCAATCCAAAAGCCTTGCAATTATCGCCTTTTCTTCTTTCTTGAAAAGATAGAGCCATTCTTCACCTTCTAAACCCGATTCGAGTTTAGTTCTTACCTCCCAATAGTCAGAAGGTGGGAGAGAAAATCTGAGGGTTATCTTTCCGGCTCTGAGTTTTTTTAGTTTATCGTTAATCTCACTGAAACTGAAGTTGCAAACTTCTTCAACGAAGTAATCTTTCACGAAATTGGACGAAGATCGGGTATTTGAAGAGAGGATAACCCTCTTTCCATCATCTATAACGATGTCAGCGTGCAAATCCAGCTTTCCTAGAAGATTTGGGAGAAGTCCAGCCTTTATGATGGTAAAATCAACCTCATGCAAAAAATCTTTTATCCCATCTGATACTGGCTGAATTCTCTCGATTTCATTTGTCACCCTCTCCATCGATGGAATGCTGACGGCAGAAAGCTCGCATTCAGCCAGCTCATTGCAGTAAAGGGCCAGTCTGTTAAGTCTGAAGTTAAGGGAGGTGTATTCTTTCTCCCCTTCTATCGGAATTCTCTCAGGCGGTAACTGAGGGGGAAGTTCAAATGCAATTTTCGATGTGATTTTTGAATACCTCTCAATAACCTTCTCTGGGGGTGGCTCAAGGTTTTCCAAGCTTCTCACCTCTTCCTGAGGTGGTCTTGATGGGTCTGAGAAAACGATCTCTGCATCGATTTGCTTGATGATTTCCTCACTCAGTGCATCTCCAACGATGATCTCAGCATCCTCACCCATTGCCATCAAATTTAGTTTTGCGATGTACGCCCTCTTCCTGTCAAGTTCTACCCCAACTGCTTTCTCACTCTCTTTTGCAAAATAAACCAGCTGAGATCCTACCCCACAGCTTACATCAGCAATTGAATTGGTCTTCAGCCTCTTTGCCCTGTATTCGGCAACCGATGGTGGTGTCGAATATCTCAACCCATCTTCATCAAAGAAAAGCTTTGCCGCAAATTCCCCAAATTTTTCCTTAGCTCTAATTCTGTTTCTGGCAATCTCAAAGATATCTTCTTCATTAAGAATCTTACCTTTAAGTTTGAGTTTCTTGTTAAATTTTCTGAGTTCTCTTAAAATCCTTTCCTTGCTGTAGCCTTTTCTTATCCTCTTTAATGAGAATCCAACAGCTTTTTCAATCTTAATGTATTCTCCCTTTATGGACTGTTCCATCTTTACCCTATCTTTACCTATCTTTACTCCATCTATTGCTTTTTCCGTTTAATCTCAACAATATCGCCCAGTGTAGGTGTGAGGCTTTTCCTACCAAAATCAAATTTAACCTCGGTAACTTTCTCCCTCAATTTCAGATTGAAGAGCCTTTCAAGCTTATCTATCACAGATGGTTCAGGAGTGATTTCAGCATTTTCAATTTTCCGAATTAAAGATTCCTTTTCCTGAATTTTTTTCGCAAGAACCTCCTGACTCCAACCTCTCTTTTCCCTCTCCCTCTTTATTATCAAGTTATAATTTTCCAGCAATTCCTCCTCAAATTCAATAGGTCTAGTTCTTTTTCTCCTGAAAATGATTTTCTTAACCCCTTTCTGAGAGATCTTCTCAACTGGCTTCTCACTGCCAAGGCTCTTACATGACTTGCAAACCGTTACCTCACTCCCCTCAATTAAAACCTTGTAGCCTCTTCCCTTCAGTTCTCTACCGCAAACCTCACATTCCATCGCATCCACCCTTAGCTCTGTATATCTTGTATATTTTCCATTCACTCATTGTCAAAGTATTTTAATTTTGTAGTTCTTGATGTTCTTGATGTTAGTTTACAATACCCTTTGCATCAGGTCAAAATAAATTTAAATAGTATAATTTAATTCTATTTCTATTCTCTTTATTTTCTTTCCCGATATAAATCCTAAATATTCCTCTTTTGGAATTTTAAACATCATGAAATCTCCAATAATTTCATATACCAGAACATCCTAAGTATAAATTGGAGGCCACAGTGTGACGGTTGAAGAAGGTGGAACAAAATCCCTGAAGGAAAATAGCAATGTAGATTTATCTGAATACCTTATAGACAGATTGAAACAACTTGAAGAAGAGTACGTTAGATTAAAAAACCTATACAGAAGACTTGAAGATGAAAAAAGATTTGTTGAGACTGAAAGAATAAGATATGAAAGAGAAGTTAGACGATTAAGAAGTGAAATTGAACGATTAAGATCACCACCTCTCATTGTTGGAATCGTTTCCGACGTCCTTGATGATGGAAGAGTTGTTGTTAAGAGCAGTACAGGCCCAAAATTTGTGGTCCACTCCTCACAAGCAATAGATTTGACCCAACTTAAGCCTGGAACGAGAGTTTCATTAAATCAGCAAACCTTAGCCGTAATCGGAGTTTTACCACCTCCAAAGGATCCTTCCGTTTACGGATTTGAGGTAGATGAAAAGCCAGATGTAAGCTATGGAGATATTGGAGGCTTAGAACAACAGATTGAAGAGATCAGAGAAGCTGTTGAACTTCCATTATTAAAACCAAAACTTTTCGAAGAAGTTGGCATAGAACCGCCCAAGGGAATAATGCTCTACGGCCCTCCGGGCACAGGAAAAACCTTGCTAGCTAAGGCGGTCGCTAAACACACGAAGGCAACGTTCATCAGGATTGTAGGGAGTGAATTCGTGCAGAAGTATATCGGCGAAGGAGCAAGACTTGTAAGAGAAGTATTCCAGCTTGCAAAGGAGAAAGCACCGTCCATAGTTTTCATAGATGAACTCGATGCCATCGCGGCGAGAAGAACGAGCAGCGATACGAGCGGAGACAGAGAAGTACAGAGGACGCTCATGCAGCTACTTTCAGAGATGGACGGATTCGATCCAAGGGGAGATGTGAAGCTCATAGGAGCGACAAACAGAATTGATATACTAGATCCAGCAATCCTCAGACCAGGTAGATTTGACAGAATAATTGAGGTTCCAATGCCATCCCTCGAGGCAAGAATCCAGATATTCAAGATTCACACAAGAAAGATGAATTTAGCAGAAAACGTTGACTTCAAAGAGCTGGCTTCACTTACAGAAGGTGCAAGTGGTGCAGACATCAAGGCTATCGTTACCGAAGCCGGGATGTTCGCCATCCGCACCGACAGAACAAAGGTTACGAGGGAAGATTTCCTGAAAGCCTTGGAAAAAGTGCTTAAAAAGAGTGTAAGGGATGAACCGAAAGGTGTGATGTTCGTCTGATTCGGTGAACACTGAACATTTGGGCCTCCACTTTTTATTCCTTTTTGTATTCCAAAGTAAACTATTTTATCCAAGAAAGAATTTAGCATCTTATGAGATTTCTTGTCATTCCAGCCATCGACCTGAAAGACGAGAAGGTTACGAGGCTCGAACAGGGAGATTTTAACAGAATAACAGTTCGGCTGGATAATCCTGTTGATGTGGCTGCGAAGTGGGTCAAAGAGGGAGCTAAATGCCTGCATGTCATCGATCTTGACGGAGCATACCATGGAAGACTCAGACACCACGATGTTATTTTGGAAATTCGAAGAAGATGCGATGCCGAAATTCAAGTTGGTGGAGGATTGAGGAACAAAGCAGAAATTGAGAATCTTATTGAGGAAGGAATAACGAGAGTGATTCTTGGAACAATTGCAATAGAGAGGCCTGATTTAACCATGGGATTGGTAGAATCCTATCCAGGAAGAATTATGATAGCCATAGATTCAAGAGGGGGAAAGGTTGCTGTCGATGGATGGAGAAGGCAATCAAATCTAACGCCAATTGAAATAATAAATGAATTCGATGATTATGATGTTTCATTCCTGTACACGAACATAGATGTGGAAGGGTTAGTTTCCGGCACCGATTATGGAAAGATTGAAGAGATAATAAACTCAACTTCCCGTAACGTTTACGTCGCAGGTGGAATATCGAGTTTAGAAGATATAGAGTTTGCAAGGAAAAGTGGGGCTGCAGGCGTAATAATAGGCTCAGCTTTATATACTGGAAAAATAGATTTCAAGCAGGCAGTTAAGCTTCAGGTGGTTTGATGGTTAAAAGGAAGGAAAGGTATGAGAGGAAAACGAAGGAAACGAATATCTCTGTCAAGATAGATCTAAATTCTGCAGATTACGAAATTTCAACACCAATACCCTTCTTTACCCACATGCTTGAGAATTTAGCAAAGCATTCTGGCATTGGAATGAAAATCTCGGCAAAAGGAGATGTGGAGGTTGATGAACACCACACAGTCGAGGATACAGCAATAGCCATTGGAAGAGCTTTAAGTAAAGCGTTAGGAGACAAAAAAGGAATTGAGAGGTTCGGCCATGCGATTTTGCCAATGGACGAGAGTGTTGCCATATGTGGCATAGATATCAGTGGGAGAGGGATCTTTAGATTTGAAGGAGATGTGAGAGGAGAGATTAAAAACTTCAAAGGAGAGAATTTCATCCATTTCTTCGAAACCCTCTCAAGAGAGTCTGGAATAAACATCTATCTTGAGATAAAGGGCTTTAACCTCCACCACAAGATGGAGGCTGGTTTTAAGGCTTTCGCCATTGCTTTGAAAAATGCAGTGAAAATGAGTGTTGAAGGAGATGTAAAGAGCACCAAAGGAAGTTTAGATTGATTTTAGACGTTTTTATTCTTGAGATGTTTTTATTCATTTAAATTTTTGGTACAATATTTGGTAAATAATAAATTAAAATCAACTCAGGATTTGATTTTAAGCTTCAATCAAAATTTTCCAGTGCAGTAGCAATTTCATCTGCCACCGTAATCTTACTGATGATTCTTTCTATGGTGTCAGTCGCTAAAACATCATCTATACCTGAATTGTAAAGCTTTGAAAGAGCATAGTTAGCTAGAACGGCATGAACGCAAACAGCTTCAACCCTTTTTGCTCCTAGTTGCTTAAGAATATTCGTTGCTTCAATTATCGTCCCCCCCGTGCTTATTATGTCGTCCACGATTACCACATGTTTTCCTTCCACATCAATTTCTTTGGGGCTTATTTCAACATGGTCTGCGTCGATTCTCTTTTTCTCCAAGTAATCGAACTCGCAATTCGCGTGCTTTGCAGCCACTTTAACTCTCTCTACTGATCCGAAATCGGGGGAGATCATCACAATATCCTTGTCTTTGTACATCCTCCCGATCAGGGGCATCGCATCGATCTCGTAGATGTTCTTGAAATAACTTTTTGCCATCTCGCTATGCAAGTTTACAGTGATGATTTTGTCGGTGTAGCCCTCTATCAGCCTGGCAATTGCCCTGATGCTTACCCCCTCTCCCTCCTTGAATTTTCTATCCTGCCTTGCATAACCAAAGTAAGGAACCACCACGATTTTTTCTGCATCTTCCAAAGCATCCAATAAGAGAAGGAGGAAGACCAAGTCATCATTCGAGCAAACGCTTTGGATTACTGCAACTCCATCCTTGATGTCATCCAAAACCCTTACATAAAGCTCACCATCAGGGAATTTTTTGATTTCAACCCCGATAAGCTTGTTTCCAGCTTTGGTCGAGATTTTCTTACCTAAAGTTGGTGAGGAGAGACCAGAAATGATGTTCATGATACAAACTCTTGTCAGAAATATTAAAATTTTGTCAATTTTGATTTTGATTGCAATGGCTGAATTTATAGCCAAACTCGATGAAAAGGTACCTCTTAGTTCCAATCAAGCTGTAAGCCGGGAAATAAGTGTTACCAGCTACTAAAGAAACTGTAGAAATCAGGATTAAGTAAGACCTTAAAAAAACTAAAAAAACCATAATGAAAATACAAGGGTGAGATGGTTGAGCTAGCCTACATCGAAGTCCTTCGCAAAATTTATACCCGGCTAAAAGACAGTGATGTGAACTGGGCAGTCACAGGCAGTCTTGGTTTCGCATTGCAGGGTGTGCCCGTTACAGTTCATGACATTGATATTCAAACTGACAAGTCTGGAGCTTACAAGATTGAGGACCTCCTTTCAGAATTCGTAATAAGTAAGGTTACCTTTTCATCCGCAGAAAAAATCCGCTCTCACTTTGGCAAACTGATGATTGATGAAATCAAAGTAGAGATTATGGGGGATATTCAAAAACGGTGTGAGGATGGAAGCTGGGAAGAACCTGTGGACCTGAGCAAGTACAAAAGAGTTGTTGAAATACAAGGAATGAAAATACCCGTTCTGTCTTTGGAATATGAATATCAAGCATATCTGAGGTTGGGTAGAGTGGATAAAGCAGAGATGTTGAGGGAATATTTGCAAAGCTCACATAAAACTGAGACCGTTGATAACACTAGTTAACAGGCAATACCAACCTTTCGCTCAATTCCCTCTATAGAATTTCAAAAAATTAAAGATATCCTCTCTGGATTGTTCCCAGAGGTATTTTCCCCAAGTGAACAGCGGTAGAGACAAGCAACGCATAACATCCAATCTCTTTCGCCTTTTCAACATCCTCCAAGCTTCTAACGCCACCTCCTCCAAAAACGGGGTTGGTTGAAACTTCGATAGCTTTTTCCAGCAATCTCCAGTCGAGGGAGGAGGAGGTTCCCACTTTTTTAAGGGTTAGAATAATCGTGCCCTTTAATCTAAACGAATTAAGAAAATCAACCATATCTAACCAGCTTTTAAACGATGATGAGGCATCCAGAATTGAATCAAGGATATCTATACTTACCACCACATTTTGAGGATTCTCGATTCGTTCAAGCTGCCTGATGTCAAATGTCTCCGTTCCCAAAACTGGACTGAATTTTAGTTTTTTTATTTCAGAAGGATCTTTAAAGCCGCAATCCGCTATGAGATCATCAACAAAGGTTGTAAGTTTCCCAATCGTATCAATATTATCTCCTTTTCCCATTATTCTATCCAGATCTGCAACATACAGGTTTTTCGGCTTTATGAATTCAATCACTTCGATCGGGTTAGAAGATGGCAGGCTTAACTCCGACTCGAGGTTCACGGGTTTGTATTCTTGTCTTTTCCCGCTCATCCCCCTGACAACTAAACCGTTAAGCAAATCTGTAACGAAATAGAGCTTCATAAAATACCCTGATTTTCACGTTATAAAAGCCTTAAAATCAACACCTATAAATACACCATTTTTTCAGCAATCTGTGATGATCAGAGTCCTTGTAAGTCCCATGAGTTATGAAGAGGCGATTGAATGCCTTAGCGGTGGAGCAGATATAATCGACGTTAAAAATCCAAAAGAGGGGTCTCTTGGTGCAAATTTCCCGTGGATAATCAGCAATATTGGAAAGCTCGTCAAAGAGAACGGAAAGGAGCTTAGTGCTACTACAGGAGATCTCGACTTTAAACCCGGCACAGCGAGTCTCGCAGCCCTTGGAGCAGCAGTGGCGGGAGCTGACTACATAAAGGTTGGATTGTACGGGATTAAAGACGCTGATCAGGCTTATGAAATACTCCGAGGAGTGGCCAAATCCGTAAAGGATTATGATGAGAACAAAAAGGTTGTTGGAGCTGCTTACGCAGACTATACGAGGATAAATGCAATATCCCCATTTGATTTGCCCGATGCAGCCCAGAAGGCAGAAGTTGATGGAATAATGATAGACACAGCTATTAAGGATGGTCTAACACTTTTTGATCATCTGAATCTCGAGCAATTGGAGAGATTTGTTGAAATTGCAAGGGAAAACGGCATGTTTTGTGCGCTTGCAGGCTCGATAAACTGGAGTCACCTTGAGGTTTTGAAGAAAATATCTCCTGACATAATAGGTGTGAGGACGATAGTTTGCGAGAGCGGAAGACAGTCGAAGATCAAGCGAGAGCTCGTTGAAAGGCTTATGAGAGAGATGAGATTTTAATTTAATCTATTAGGTGGTAAGTCTAACCGAGCAAAGATTTTTCAGCAAATCAACTCCCTCTCGAGTTCCTTTAGCTATTATCAGATCTCCCTTTGAGAGCTTTGTTGTTGCTCCGGGTTTGGTTATCCATCTGTTGTCCCTTTTTATAGCAACAACATGCATTCCAGTGTTCGTTTCAACCCTTGCCTCTCCTAACGTTACTCCATCGAGATCACAGCTCTTGCCAACCTCAATCATAACAATTACTTCGTCTGTTTCTTTCATAGCTTCCATGAAAATCGGATGGATCTCCATTTTTTCGACAACTATCTCAGCTATGTCTCTTGCTGCATCAGCAATATTTTCGGAGGCCGTTGATAGTTCGAGCAAAGCTACTAGACCTTTTAGTGTTTCGTCACTGACCTTTTTGGAGCTCTTGAGAACCCAGTGCTTAAGGTCGTATTTCAGATTGTCGAGCTTCTCTTCCAGATATATTACCTCATGGGCAACATCTTCATTCTGATAGAGAAGAGATGAATAGCTCAAATCAACAGCAAGTTCAGAGAGGTCTTTCATCTCTATAACTGTGTCAACTGCATTGTCCAAATCTTCAAGCTCTAACTCAAATTTCTCCTCATGAAATGTGATCTTCTCTCCAGAAACGATCTCATAAAAGGTGGGCAATCCAGTTATGTCCCCTCTCGCAAAAAGAATATCACCCTTAAGGATCTTTGAATCTCTATTAGGATTAAAAATCCAGTCAAAACCTCTTTTAATCGCAATAACCCTCATTCCAGTTCTTGTGTGAAGTCTTGTCTCACCAAGAGTCTTATCAGCGATTTCGCTATCCTCTGAGACTCTCACTTTAGCAGCCGTTTCCTCAGAATGTCTTAAAATCAACCTCACAACATCTTTTGGGAGCTTAAATCCCCTCAAAACTAGAGAGGCAATATCTCCGGCGGATGATCCCAATTTCTGAGCTGCAGTTGCTATCTGCAGAATTGTCGATACCGATTCTGCCTCATCAACTCTCCTTGCAGAAAGAATCGAGACTATCCTCATTTGTTTAAGCATTTCTGAAAGAATGTTTTCAAGATCGAGAACTTCTTCAGCTATATCTTCGTTATCAAACAGAATAGCTGAATAAGCGAGATCGACAACTATCTCAGATGTATCTTTGATTTCAATCAAAAGGTCTTTTACGGTACGCCGCATTTTGACTCAAATTTTTATACGACACCGTAATTTATAAGATTTTCCATAAAATGAGTATTTGCTCGATTCAACAGATTTCAATCAATCCTCCGTTTCCATTACTCATCTTAGATCAGTTATATAGCTACACAACCATTAAAAATCATCCAGTATTTCATTGGGTTAATGGAGGTTAATGGAGGTAATCGTCAAATGGAGGTAATCTTCGAAAGAGGTAGATATCTTGCTGAACCACATCAAATGCTAAGAAGGAGAAAGTTTGGGGTGGTTGTAGGGGAGAAGTTAGAACTTCATCCTGTTGAGGTTGGCTACCTTCTCATAAAAGATTTAGTAAAAATTAAAAAAAATGGAAGTTATCTCAGTTTTGAGGATTTTTTGAGTGAGGTTTCGAAAGATGAGGATTTTCTACCCTTCTTTTTTGTCTATGTGGACTTAAGAGATAGAGGGAAGAGGGTTAAGCCGGAAGGTAGATTTCTTTATGGAGACAGAATTTATCTTCCGATATCGGAGAGGAAAGAAATCTCGATCCCAGAACTATACCAGATTTACGAGGAGAAAGGAGAGTACATTTTGGCAGTTGTTGATGAGGAGAGTGAGATAACCTATTATAAAGTATTTGAGCCAGAACTCAAAGGAGGGGCTGAGACGGTCAAAATGAGAATCAAAGGCATTTTTGCCGGTGACAGGGTTGTTACCGAGAGCAGAGAATTGTTTGAGAGATTTTTTTACGGGAGCGAGAAGGATGGTTTTGTTGCCCTTTCAATTCTGGAGGCTCTTTATCTTTATGAGAAGGGCATTTTGGAGATCGAAGAGGACTTAAGAAAAGTAGCGGAGAAAATAGAGAGGGATTTTAGAGAGAGGTATGAATTGTACACCGATCTAAAGGACAGGGGGATGGTCGTTAAAACAGGATTTAAATTCGGTTCTGATTTCAGGGTTTACGATGAGATTACCGATGTAAGCCAGCTACCACACAGCAAGTATCTAGTTTCAAATACCAAGGGTAAACTCGAATTGCCTGAGATTTCAAGAGCTGTAAGGCTTGCAAACAGCGTAAGAAAGAAGATGATCTTTTCTTTTAAGTCAGAGAGAAATATAAAGTACTTGGTTTTGGATAGGGTTAAAGTTTAAAGTTTTAGGCGAAATCCCAACTAGCCAACTAGAATTCTATTATGCTATCAATTAGCGTCTGTCGACTCAGAGGAGTGATGTAGGCAATCCATAGGAATTTTGTGTTTTCTCTTTTTTGTCCATCTTTATCTTTGCCAACCTTATCATTATGCACTCTTTTTGAATATGAGCAATCTAAGCGCTACCAAATGTTTATGCGACGTCCTGACCAAAATTCTATTTCGGCACGTAGGAAAAGTGTCCATGAATAATCCTCCATTCATTTTCCTTTTTGAGAAAAATCAAAGTGACTCTGCTGGTCTTAACTTCCCCATCTTCACTCTGGTCACGCAACGAGACAGTATAGGCAACTTCTGGCGAGAGTATATGTACCTTTGTATCATAGAACTTCATTTTCCATCCGGGCTTTTGATACTTTCTAATCCAATCCATTATCGCGAGAAACCTTTCACGACCAAAGGGCTCTGGAATGTGATTCTCCACTTCGATAAAACGAGAGTCATCAATCCAGAACAGGCTTTGCATTAAGTCAGCATCTGCAGATTCAAAAGCTTTGACATAAGTTTCAATAATTTCCAGAATTTTGCGTTTTTCTTCTCTCTCATTCATTTTCTACTTCCTCCTTTTTCTTGAATACAGCAATCCAAGGGCTACCAAAGTGCTTTCGTTCTTCCTTAGTGACTTTCCTGTAATCTTTAAACTTACCCTCACTGTATCGTGTGAAAGGGAGCAGAAGGGAATAGGGCTTTCTAGAGTACAAATCAAGCCGATTGGAAAGATAAGTAGTTACAGTATATCTCCGCTTCTCACCGAATTGTCCAAATCGCTTGACTAATCGTTTCCAATCCTGCGGATATAACTCTTTGAAGACATCTATAAAATCAAGGACGGTGAATGAACTTTGCGATATCCTTTTGATTGTTTCCTCGATTTTTTTCTCTTCTAGAAGCGTCTTCATTGCTATCTCACCTTGTTTCCATTCTCGGGATGCCACTTATATCTCTTGACACTTTTAATTCTCGCAATGTAATCAAGATTGTATTGGAATTTAACTATGATGCTATTGCCGTTTCTTTCAATCTTTATCAATTTGTCAATTCATCAATCATGTATCCCACCTTCATATCCGCAAACACCGCATCTTGGAGAGTTAACGACTGGCAAAAGAATCTCTTCTCCGCACTCGTGCTCTTTTGCACATTCATCGCAGAAATAGCAATCCTCATCCATTTTCTCCATAAGACATACCGGGCAGACCCAGCTAGCTTTTTCACTACAATCGCATCTTACATGTGGTGGATCATTCCTTGCAAGGATTCTTACCTTCTCTTTCAGCGTCCCCATCCTCTCTCCTACAACCTCAAGCCTCAGCTCTGTAGAAGTACCGAAGTCGTAAATGTGGTAGAACTCCATTCCCACGCTCAGAACTCTACCCAGTTTGAAGTGCATACCTCTTTCGTTTTCAGGCTCTGAATAATACTCAACCCCATCGATCTCGAATGCACTCAGATGCCCGCTGGGCTGATGCAAACCATAAACCATGATGTAGTAAAGCTTTGTACTACCAGCACTTTCTTTCTGCAAGTGTGTTTTCGGGTGTTTTTTTGTCATTCCAGCCTTGCTGAATATTTTACCGCAAATATAGCATTTACCCCCATATCAACTCTCTACAGCTTGAAAAATAAATCACTGTCAATTTTCATCATCTTCTTCTCTCTTATCTACAGGCCAAGCAATCAGTGCCTAATAAACACAACTCTCTCGGAGAAGTCTGAAACTTTTTTGGAATATTTTATTTTTCCATCTTAATAATCATAGTTCAACAGAACAGGGAACAAAAGATATTAAAACATCTCCACCAGCCAAAGAGCATGCAGAAAAACGAGAACAATGATATGATCGTCACACCTTGGGAAGTCGAGGGTGTAATAGACTACGCGAAGCTCATAAAGGAGTTCGGGATGCAATCAATCTCTGACATTCTGCATGACATTCCAGAGCCAAACTGGCTGATGAGAAGGGGAATCGTATTCGGCCATAGAGACTACCAGAGAATCGTTAATGCGATGAAAAACAAAACACCATGGGCCGTTATGTCGGGTTTCATGCCCTCTGGTTTGCCACATTTCGGCCATAAGATGACTATGGATGAGATAATATGGCATCAGCAGATGGGTGGAAAGGCGTTCGTTGGGATAGCAGATATGGAATCTTTCGTTGTGAGAGGTTTTTCGTGGGAAAAAGCCAAGGAAATTGGGATGGAATACGTGAAGACGATAATAGCTCTCGGATTGAAGGAGGATGCAATAATCTACTTCCAGTCAGCCAGCACAATTGTGAAGGATCTTGCCTTTGAGTTGGCAGCCGAAGTAAACTTCAGCGAGCTCAAAGCAATATACGGTTTTATGCCCGAAACAAATCTGGCAAAGATGTTTGTAACGTCAATTCAGGCGGCAGATATCTTACATCCCCAGCTAAAGGCATTTGGTGGTCCAAAACCTGTTGTTGTACCTGTAGGGGCAGATCAAGACCCTCATATCAGGCTTACCCGAGATCTAGCTTCTAGAGCAAGTATATTCTCCTTCGAACGGTTAAAAGAAGGAGTAAGAATACGAAGCAGGAAAGGAATAGAGTATCTTCAACGCCTCTCAGGAGAGCTTGACTTTGATAAAATAATTTATGAAGAGCACATCGATGTTTTTGGGGATCCTGAAGAGATCGAAGAGAATACTAGGAAAATAGAACTTGAACTGGGTGGTAAGGCTCTGATACCACCATCTTCAACCTACCATCGCTTTATCTCTGGTCTTACAGGGGGAAAGATGAGTTCTAGTAAGCCAGAAAGCTTCATCTCCCTGATGGATTCTCCCGAAGACGCATCGAGTAAGATCATAAAAGCCGTAACCGGAGGAAGAGTTACCGCTGAAGAGCAGAGGGAGCTAGGTGGAGAGCCGGAGAAATGTGCAGTATTTGAATTCTACAACTTCCATCTCGTAAAAGAGGATAAGGAACTAAGGGAGATCGAATCAGAGTGTAAGGAGGGAAGAATTCTTTGCGGACAATGTAAGAAGAGGGCCGCAGAGATGATCTCAAATTTCCTCAAAGAACATCAGGAAAAGATGAAAGAGGCTGAAAGCAAACTAGATTTATACAATATAGTAGTTTAACTATGTTTTTTCGGAACTGGGAACAAGAAGGGTGTTCTCTTCTTATTGTCAATATAATCCTCTCCGAATCTTTCTTCTAACTCCTTTTCCTCAACGAGCTTTATGTATATTACGAGTAAAACCATAAAAATGAAGACTAACCCGATGAAAGAGAGCGAGTCCATCCAAATTCCAATTCCAAGATAGAACAACAGTATTCCAAAGCTCATTGGATTTCGAGAATACGTATAGGGCCCTTCAATCACGAGCTTCTGAGTTGGCATAGTAACTGTGGTTCCCTTACCTGCTCTAAATTGATTCCAACCTGACCAGGCAGAGAGCAAAAATCCTAGCGGGATTAGAAATATTGCTATAAAGTTAAAGAATCTCAATTTTGGTAAATCTAGCAGATCGTCAATAAAATAGGAGATCGTATGGGAGATGAAAGGTATCACTAACGCAAAAAGAAAAGCTTAAGGAATCAAAGTGAGGATTCTCTGCTTTTTAGAATACCCCTTCTTTGACCATTTTAAGATTTTATCTTTCATATCTTTCATATCTTCCATTTACCATTTACCATTTACTCTTTACTCTTTACTCGGATTCGAGTTTTAGTATTCTAGTAGTATTATGAATATTTTCCCGCAACCGAAAGGGATTTCACACAACTACATATTATTCATATTAAGCCCAGAAAACTATCCAGTTCCTTTTTCTCTGGAAAGTTTCTAGCTCCGAAATACTGGACGTTCTTTGAGGCTACAAAGTTACCTGATTTAAGACAGGTTTCAATATCAAGGCCTTTTAAGTACGAGTATATGAAGCCCGCTGCAAAGGCATCTCCAGCTCCGGTTGTGTCCACTACTTCAATCTCAAAGGCCTTTGCGTAGTACTCCTCTTCTCCAGCAAAGGCCATACTGCCATCTTTTCCCAGGGTTATTACCAGCAACTTAACACGATTTTGCAAATCCTTCACAGAAAAATTCTTCATTTCATCCTTTGACATAAAGACGATATCACAGTAAACCAGTATCTTAGAAAGAGTTTCCAGTCCAAGAGAGGTGTATGGAAAACCCGGATTGATAATAACACCACATCCTCTCCGCTTCCCCCTCCTCGCGATATCCAAATGGAATTCGAAGCTCTCTTTTGCTGGAAAAGGATCAAGATAGAGGTAATCTATCTCTTCCAATTCAGAATCACTGATTTGCAGGATAATCCTGCCGGCAGCATTCGGATGGACGAAAAATGTTCTTTCGCCATTTTCATCAACATAAATATTGCATTTTCCTGTTTCATGGTGAGAAACAGCATATCTAACATCTACTCCATTCTTCTCCAGGCTGGAAATGTAAAGTTCAGCATCATCATCTTCTCCCACAGTTGTGTAGAACCTGCAATCGACTCCGAACTTTGATAGACCAAAAATAACATTCCCGGCTGCTCCTCCGGGCATCACCATCGACGATTTTACAACGGCATGTCCACCAGGAGGTGGGTAGTTCTCTATTCTATGGATGTGGTCAACCAACGCCGGTCCGATTCCTGCGATCATAGACCTTACCCTCCCCCAAACAATATTATCTTTCCGTAATTTGAGAGGTAATTTTTATTAAAATAAACCCTAAAAATTAAATACTAATCGTTAATAATTAAAGAAGGTGATAATTTGAAAATTGCGATCATCGGTGGGGGAGCTGCTGGTATGACAGCAGCATCCCGAATTAAACGATTAAGACCTGGCTGGGATGTAAAGGTATTTGAGAGGGCTGCATACGTTAGTCACGCTCCGTGTGGTGTTCCTTTTTATGTTTCAGGTTTTGTTAGAGATATATCGGAGTTATGCGCCTATGAAATTGATTTTTTCAAGGAGAAAAGAGGAATTGATGTACATCCTAGGGCCAGGGTTGTAAAAGTGGGCAGAGGATTTCTCAAAGTCATCGAAAAGAGAAATAACGAGAGCTACGAGAACACTTACGAATGGGACAGACTTCTCTTTGCCACGGGAACGAGAGCTAGCCCTCTGAATGTAAACTGTGAAGAGCTCGAGGGAGTGTTATGTATTCACTACATAGAGAACGGTGAGAGAGTCAAAAAAATGGCTACTAAGATTGAAAAAATAGTTATCATCGGTTCAGGTTACATTGGGGTCGAGATGAGTGAGGCTTTTTCGCGATTAGGGAAAAAAGTAATACTTATTGAGAAAGAAAAGAAGCCCATTCCAGATTTCGATCCTGAAATAGGCTCAATTTTGAAAAGAAAACTTGAAGAAAAAGTTAAAGCCAGATTTAATGAAGAAGTGATCTCTATTGAAGGGAAAGACAAAGTAGAGAAGGTTGTCACTGATAAAGGAAAGTACAAATGCGAGATGGTTATCATTGCTGTAGGAGAGGTTCCAAATGTTGAGCTGGCAAAAGATCTAGGCGTTAAACTGGGGAAAAGTGGGGCAATAGAGACGAACAGCAGGATGGAGACAAACATTAAAGGTGTCTATGCAGCCGGTGACTGCGCCGAAACTGTGAATATCGTCACTGGAGAGAAGGACTGGATTCCTCTCGCAGCCCCCGCAAACAAAATGGGCTACGTTGCCGGAGTTAACATCGCTGGTTATGAAATGGAGTTTCCGGGAGCGGTGAGAAGTCAGCTGACATCTTTCTACAACCTCGAAATCGGAAGGGCAGGATTAAGTGAAAAGGAGGCTTTAAAGAAGGGATTCGATCCGATTTCAGCTACAATAACTATGAAATCAACTGCCAAATACATACCAAACGGAGACATCACGATAAAGCTTGTTGCAGATTCAAACGGGAAGGTACTGGGAGTTCAGGCTGCTGGTACAGGAGTTGCCAAAAGGATATACGCAGCTGCATCACTCCTTTATAAAAAATCAACTGTCGAAGATTTTTTCTTTGCCGATCTACCATACTACCCACCCGAATCAAGGGTTTGGGACCCGCTGGTAGTTGCTGCCAGAAACCTCTTCAGGAAGTTAGGAATGCCTTGACATTATCTCAATCTTAAGAGTTCCAACACTCTCTTTTTATACAGATTAAAATCGGGAGAAGTTCGATCCCTAGGCCTTTCAAGTTCGATCTCCACCTCCCCAGCAACCTTGGAGGGTCTCGGAGTTAGAACTATCACCCTCGAAGCCAAGAATACCGCCTCCTCGATTGAATGAGTGACAAAGATGACGGTTTTCTTTTCTTTTTCCCAGATCTCTACGAGTTCCTCCTGCATTTTTGCTCTCGATAGTTCATCGAGGGATGCGAATGGCTCATCCATCAGCAAGATCTCTGGTTGGATCGCTATAGCCCTTGCTATTCCTAAACGTTGCCTCATACCTCCAGAAAGTTCCTTGGGATAGTAATTTTCGAAACCTTGGAGGCCAACACTCCTTAAAATCTCTTTAGCAAGCTTAAAATCTTCCTCAGAGACTTTTTTTCTTATTTCAATTCCGAACAGAACGTTTCCAATCGCCGTCCTCCACGGAAGAAGTCTATCATCTTGAAAAACAAATCCAATTGATCTTCTGTCTAATATCTTGCCTCTGTAGGTTATTCTTCCTTCAAAGCTCTCCAAACCGGCGATAATTCTCAGCAACGTGGTTTTTCCGCAGCCGCTCTCTCCAACCACACACACAAACTCTCCAGGATAGGTTTTAAATTCAATGTTCTCTATAACTTTTAATCCATCAAAGCTTTTGCTCACAGAAATTTCAAGCAATTATCTCCACCTCAGAAGCTTTTTTTCAGCCAAAATAACAACCTCGTTCATGAGATAGCCTATCAAGCCGATCATGATCATACCGCTGATGATTTCTGCAACCCTCCCTCCCACCTCATACATGACCATTATGAAGTAACCCAAGCCCGAACCGGAGGTCGCAAGCATCTCGGCTGCAACTATCGTCATCCAGCCAATCCCAAGACCTATTCTTATCCCAGCAAGAATTCCAGGAAGAGAGCTTGGAATTACGATCTTTCTCAAAACCTCCGAATCGCTCGCACCAAACGCACAAGCCATTTCTAAGAGGTTCTTGTCGGTCGCTCTGGCGAACTCTCTCGTTGAGAGAAGACAGGGGAAGAAGGCTCCAAGGAAGACTATGAATATCTGAGCAAGCTGAACTGGGTTTGCAAATCCTGCAAAGATTATATATGCGAGAGGAATCCATGCAAGAGGCGGAATCGGCCTGAAAACCTCGAGCATCGTGGAAAAGTAGGTATCCAACTTGAGATTCCAACCTACAATTATTCCCAAAGGTATGGCAAGAATAAAGGCAATCGAAGAGCCAACCATTACCCTCACAAGACTTGCAAGGGAGTGTTGAATTAGATTTTTTCCCAAAACCGGTTCGGGATTGACCAAAAGATCCAATAACTTTTCTCCAACCTCATGGGGTAGAGGCAAGGTAAGGATTTTCAAACCAACGACAGCGTACCACAGGAAGATTATCGTAAAAAAAGCAAGAAGCTTTAACCTACTGTTCATATTTTATTTACAATTTTGTTTACAATTACGCCTACTTTGATACAACCTGCATCCCATACTTCTCTGCCACAATTCTCAGTAGGAAGTCTTGAACTGTTCCGTATCCTGGAATTGCAATCGTTTTCCCCTTCAGATCCTCAATGCTGTTTATGTCCTTTTGGACCACTATCGCGCTCCCCTCATTGTTCGCTCCGGCGATTATCCTTATTTTAATATTATCATTTATCCTTTTAAGCGTTGCAGGGGCTCCTCCAAGATATGCTACATCGATTTCACCAGCTTTGAAGGCTTCCATCACAGCTACGCCATTCTTGTACTGTTTTAGCTCATAATCCATGCCCGTTTCATCCAAGTAGCCTTCCCTTACCGCAACGTAGAGTGCAAGCTGGTGGAGATCTGCCGTTAAATAACCAATTCTGACCTTCCCATTATATTTTGGAGGGTCATTCATTCCTTTAGCGGACTCATAGATATCTTTCCTTAGAAAATCTGAAAAGAATTCTCCATCATCCTTAAATCCTAAATCAATGAGTTTCCTTGTAAGTAAACCGTATTTTTTAAGCTTTTCGAAATAAAACTTGAATTCTTTCTCGTCTGGATAGGTTGTATATTCGATGTTATCAATCGCTTTCGCTACCACATCTCTTTCAAGCCCGGTAAATTCTGACGCGTATCCAATCACCTTTTCTCTGTTTTTTCCATCATTTATAAACTCTGTAGCTTTCACGTGTGCCCAGACAATAGATTTTAGTGCTTCTTCCCCTCTAAACTCGACTGAATAAGCAACCACGCAACAAGGATGATGTTTCCAGATGTCTGAAGATGCCATCAAAACCTTCCCTCCAATCCCAACACCTTTAGTTACAAAAGGTTCCCATGCAACAAAACCATCAATTTGCTTCAATTTAAATTGTTCAATCATGTCAGGAGGAGAGAGTTTAACAACGTATATCCCTTCATCCTGAGTACAGCCTAAAGTTAACACAGAAACAACAACGATTAGAATGAGTCTTAGATCCATACACGCTTTACATGATTTACTTCTTAAAAAATTTTCCGAAAGGAAATTTAAAAATCCCAATTGGGTAAATTTAAAAAACTTTAAAACCTATTTGGAAATATGATAAGCAGACTCGTAAAGGCACTTCTCAAAAGCGAAGACGAATTTTCCAAAGAACTTGAAAAGATTATTAAGGAGAGTGGAATAGATCTTTCCGACTTTGCAAAGAGGTGCGGAGTTCCTTACTCAACCTTCTACAAGATAGTCAAGGGTCAGAGGTCACCAACATTGGGTACGGTAAGAAAGATACTATCGGCATTCAAGACGGAAGAGGGTTTTCTAGCAGTTATTGCAGCAAGACACATTCTTGAGGAGATTTCTCCCTTTAGAGAGAGAATTCCCGTAAAAAACTATCCTGCAATTAACTTCGAGGAGGCTCTAATTATGGCATTAAGAGCCGAAAAGGAGGGAGCTATTGCAATAGTTTGTGCTCCAGTTTTAAGTACAACAATTGAGAAGCTTGTCGATATCCCCGTTTTTACAATGAGGCCAAAGAACAGTATTATCAAGGCCGTTGAGCAAGCTGTTGAAAAGCTTTCTTCTCAGCTTTAATTGTTTCTCTCATGCCTGAGATTTTTTATGATCTCATCAATCTTTCCCATCTCTTCAATTAGTTTCTGTTTGGCTTTTGAGCTGTCGAGATAATCGAGAGGGGCACCACATCTTATACATGAAAAGTTCATCTCCATGGCAGTTTCGTATTTAACCTTTAAGCACCCATTAATGCAAATGTAATATACTGCAGAGTCCTCCATTTCAAGTTTTTCCTGTAATTTCCTTTTTGTTTTAAGAAGTTCTCTTAGAAGGACTTCTCTTTCTTTATTGTAGTTTATTTTCCAATAGTACTCCATCCAACCTGTTTCCTCATCCCTTTTTCTTCGGTACTCAGCTATTCCTAACTCGTATAGAGAGAATAATGCCTTTCTCACTTCGTTTATTTCAATACCAAGCTCCTGAGAGATCTCCTCATCGGTAAACTCCCTCTGAGGTCTCAAAGAATAAACAATTACGCCAACCTCTCCAGCAACTCTCTCTACAAGCTCGTTAATAAGCTCTTCACTCTGAGGTACTTCCACAGAACTTTTTATGTAACTAACCCTTATTTAATTTTGCGGAAGTTTAACTTTTGATATTCTGAGAAATTACTAACACTGAATTTAATTTTATTGTTGTAAAAGAGTGCTCTACCTCATTTAAGCTGTGAGAAAATTGAATAAATCAATTTATAATTTAACTGCTTTTAATTCCCTTATTGCACCCTAGAATGCCCTTCCTTTATCCATGTCACGAATAACTATTTATAATACAAGTGAAAAGTATCTTATGGTTCTCTAGGACAGCAGAGAATTGTAAAAAAGTGTAAAAGAAGTGAAAAACAACGAATAAGTAAGGAGGCTGAGAAAAAGGAGTGATGGCTATGAAGGCACCAAGCGATACTACAAAATATCTCATTTATGCTGAGATCATAGCTGAAGGTGTTGTTGAGAGGCCTGATGTGGTCGGGGCGATTTTCGGACAGACCGAGGGCTTACTTGGAGATGAACTTGACCTCAGAGAACTTCAGAAAACGGGTAGAATAGGTAGAATAGAGGTTAAAATAGAGAGTAAAGGTGGGAGAAGCTACGGAGAGATTAAGGTTCCATCAAGTCTAGATAAAATCGAGACTGCAATACTGGCAGCTGCTCTTGAGACAATTGAGAGGGTTGGTCCATGCGCTGCGAAAATCAAGGTGATTAAGATCGAAGACGTGAGGGCCACTAAAAGAAGGAAAATCGTTGAGAGGGCCAAGGATGTGCTCAGAGATCTTTTTGAGGAGCCAGAGATAGAGTCTGAGAAAATCGGAGATCTTGTAAGACAGGCTGCAAGGGCTGAAGAGATAATCGAGTACGGAGAGGAGAGATTACCTGCTGGCCCAACTGTTGATGAGTCCGATGCAATAATCGTTGTAGAGGGGAGAGCAGATGTCTTAAATCTACTGAAGACAGGTATAAGGAATGTTATCGCTGTTGAAGGTACAAATGTTCCTAAAACAATCATTGACCTTAGCAAAAAGAAAACGGTGACAGCCTTCCTCGATGGTGATCGAGGGGGAGACTTAATCCTAAAGGAGCTTCTTCAAGTGGCAGAGATTGACTATGTTGCAAGAGCTCCTGAAGGCAAGGGTGTAGAAGATTTAACCCAGAAAGAGATAATCAAATCCCTGAGAAATAAGATTCCTATTGAGCAGGTCCATCTGGTAAAGATTAAAGATGTTAAAGAGAATCGCAGAGATAGAGAAAAGGAGAGAGAGATCGAGAGAGAGTCTAAGGAGATAAGAGAAGCTAAGGAGGAAAAAGAGGCTAAAGAGGAAAAGAGAGAAGATATACTCAGCATCTTCAGAAGGCATAAGGAAGAGGTTGAGGGAAAGCTTATTGCAAGGATTCTCGACAAAGGACACAACCTTGTAAGGGAGATTCCAGTTAGAGATCTTGTAAAAACACTGAAGTCGAACAACACAAAAGGCGAAACAATCGTATTCGATGGGGTTATAACCCAGAGAGTCGTTGATTTAGCTGCTAAGAGAAATATAAGTTACCTAATTGGCGTGAGATTGGGTAGCGTGGTTAAAGTCCCGACCAGTATCAGAATAATCACGTTCGATGAGCTTTAAATCTCATCATTTTTATTTTTTTAATTAACTCCAAATTAACTTTAAACCCTGAGGTTAAAATTTTATAGTTTTTTAAAAAAGATCTCTCGTGGACGAGCTCACGAAAGTCTATCTTTCAAAGAAATTCAGAGAGTACTACTCCAAAGCCAACCTCACTCCCCCACCTGATTTTGAAAAAAGGGAATGGGCATTCGTTCCCTTCGAGAAGCTCCCGGATTTTTTCATGCAAAGACACATCAGTTTTGATTCCCCAGAAGAACTAAAAGGCTACATTCTTTCCACACCCCCAGCCCATGTTTTTTATTCATCAGCCTGTTATCTTAGCCCAAAAGAACCAATGGAGAAGAAAGGATGGCTTTATGCCGATCTCATCTTCGACATAGATGCCGATCATCTACCTTTAAGACCTGGAACACCCATGAGTGAGGCTATCGAGATTGCCAAAAAGGAAATAGTCTATCTATCTGAGATCCTTGAAAGTGATTTCGGGATCGAAAAAAGAAAAATAAAAATTGTTTTTTCTGGTGGAAGGGGATATCATCTGCATGTTTATCAGGAAGAGTTTAGATGTTTGGGATCTCCTGAGAGGAGGGAGATCGTTGATTACCTTTCAATTAATTCTTTTGATGTTTTCTCAAAAGGTACGCAGATGATGAGGGTCAGGAAATGTTTTCTTAACTTTATAAAAGAATTGAAAAAGAGAGGTTTACTCGAGAAGTTCATCAAATCCCATGGAATCAAAAAAGATGTTGTTAAGAAGATAGAGAGAGGTCTTGATATCATAATTTCCGATAAAAATATCTCAAGAAGCTTTATTCTTGGGAATTACAATCTCAAAAAAGTTAGCAAAAGCAAGAAATTCGAAGAGTTGTGTGACAAGGTCTTAAATTTCTGTATATCTAAAGCTTCCGTGCACATAGATGCTCCAGTTACTGCAGATGTCAAAAGGCTCATAAGATTTCCCGGCTCAATCCATGGAAAAAGCGGGTTGAAAACTATGGAGATCGATCTTAACTCAATTGATGAATTTGATCCCTTCACGGATGCAATCGCTTTCGAGGATGAAAAGATTAAATTAACAATACTACCAGAAAAGGATGTAAGGGTTCAAATGGGAGGCGAAGAGTTTCGTTTTAAAGCTGGAGAAAAGGTTGTTGCACCGGAGTTTGTTGCAGTCCATCTCCTATGCAGGGGGGTAGCGAGATATGGACATTGATGAGCTCCTCATAGTTCTCGAAAAGAACAGATCTAAGCTCACAAAGCTCGAAGATGATTTTTACCAGCAGATTCGGAAAAGAATATCGGAACTTGAGAAATTAAGAAGAGAGGCAGACGATTATGAGGCATCAAGGATCGATGACGAGATTAGAACGATAAAGAGGATCCAGAGGAAGATTTTCGAGACAAGAACAAGCAAGATAATAAGGGCGGCATGGGCAAAGGTTTGCGGTGAGGCTGTAAGCGTTGAAAATCTTACATCGGCTGAGAGAGATCTGTTAACAAAACTAACCGATTTAATTTCGGAATTTAGAGATGTTTTGACCGGGGAAGTAAGTCCAGAAGGCGAGAATACCAATGCTCAAGCAAACGAAGGTTATGGTAAAAATAGTCGCGATTATGAGCTTATAAGAGTTAAAACAAACATAGGCAAATTCGAGGGGGTTGATGGAAAAACATATAAATTGAGTAGGGAAGACGTGGTAACGCTCCCAAAGTTGAATGCCAAGGCTCTGATTAAGGCCGATGCTGCCGAGCCGATAACCTGGGGTGATGAGCAATGAAGTATCCAAAGAAAGTAAGAACCTACTGCAAGTATTGCGGAAAGCACACGGTCCATGAGGTTGAAAAGGTTAGCAAGGGTAAGCCGAGCTCTCTGAGGTGGATTAACAGGCAGAAGGCAAGAAGAGGTAAGGTTGGGAATCTCGGTAAGTTCAGCAAGGTTCCTGGCGGAGATAAACCAACAAAGAGAGTTAACATCAGATATAGATGCATGGAATGTAAGAAAGCTGAACACAGACCTACGTGGAGGGCGAAGAGATTTGAACTCGTTTAGAGGTGAGATCGTGGGAGTGAAGAAGAGCAAATTCGTAAAAGTGAAGTGTCCGGATTGCGAAAACCTTCAGATAGTCTTCGATCACCCCTCTATAGATGTGAAATGCCTCATTTGTGGGAGAACCTTGGTTGAGCATACCGGTGGGAAAGGAATAATCAAGGCTGAAGTTGTTGAAGTCCTTGAGTAATGTTTATTCTAGTTTTTCACTCCTTCAGCCCTAACAGATTTTGACTCAGATTCACATGTCAAATGATCTGGTTGAAAAGATAGAAAGACTAAAACCTGTCATTGGTGACCAGGTAAAAAAAAGAATCGATGAGTTTCTTTCTTTTAAGGATAAAGATTCTAGAGAGTGGTTTAGTGAGCTTTGCTTCTGTATTTTAACAGCAAATTCCTCTGCAGAGATGGGAATTAAGATTCAAAATGTGCTCAAATTCAATGGTTTTGCGATGCTTAACGAAAAAGAGTTGGCAAGAAAGCTGAAAGAGTTAGGATACAGATTTTACAATGTTAGAGCCAGATACATCGTTGAGGTGAGAAAATTCATTAACATCAAGGAAATAGTTACCTCGTTTAAGGAACCTTGGGAATCGAGGGAATGGCTTGTTGAAAATGTAAAAGGCTTAGGTTACAAAGAGGCAAGTCACTTTCTTAGAAACACCGGCTTTCTCGACTTTGCGATCCTTGACAGGCACATTCTGAGGATAATGGAGGGGGCCAGAATCACTAGGGTTCCTAAAAATATCTCAAGAAATATGTATCTTGAAATTGAAAAAAAGTTTATAGAAATTTCAGAAAGGTTGGAGATGAAACCAGGAGAGCTTGATCTCTATCTCTGGTATCTCTCCACTGGTAAGATCTTGAAGTAATTTACCAAGAAGCTAAGAAGCAATAACGTTTAAAAATCAGAAGCGAATTTAATTCTGATGGATCCAAAAAAAATCCTTTTTGTTGTAATAGATGGGGTTTCAGACAGACCAATAGAAGGGAAAACACCCCTTGACTCTGCTTCAACCCCGAATCTGGATTATCTTGCGAAAGTTGGAATCAACGGAATAATGGATACTATAGCTCCTGGCATCAGACCGGGAAGTGATACTTCACACCTTGCCCTTTTTGGCTATGACCCTTTTGAGTGTTATTCGGGAAGGGGGCCTATTGAGGCTGCAGGAGCTGGAATAAAGCTTGAAGATGGTGACCTTGCTTTTAGAGTCAATTTTGGCACCGTTGAAGGCAAGGGAAGTGTCTTTGATAAGATCGTGGTCGATAGAAGGGCAGGAAGAATAGACGATACCGATGATCTTGTAGAGGCTGTGAGAAAGATCGATCTCAGCAGCTTCGGAATTGATTTCGTTTTTGAAAGGGGTTCAGGGCATAGAGGTGCTATCGTTTTCAGAGGCATAAACGTCTCAGATAGAGTTTCAGACACGGATCCAAAAGAGATGGGTCTGAAGGTTAAAAAGGCCAAACCCCTGGATGAAAGTGAAGAGGCAAAGATTACAGCTGAAGCTATAAACTACTTCATGGAAGAGTCTCATAAAATCCTTGAAGAGCATCCAAAAAATCATGAAAGGGGAAAAAAGGGGCTTTTGAAGGCAAATGTTCTTCTCCTTAGAGGTGGAGGAAAAGTCAGAAAGGTTCAACCCTTTGAGGAGAAATTTGGAATGAGGCTTGCTTTCATAACAGGAACAACTCTGATCAAAGGAATTGGGAAATTTATAGGAGCTGATCTTATTGAGGTGAAGGGGGCAACAGGAAACAAGAATACGAACCTTAAAGGAAAGTTTGAGGCAGCTATTACGGCTTTAGATAGTCATGATGTCGTTTTGCTTCATATAAAAGCGGCAGATGAATTTGGGCACGATGGAGACTTCGATGGCAAGATGGAATTTATCCAGAGAGTTGACGATGAAGCAGAGATTCTTAAAGAGCTTGATTTCTCAAAGGTTTGTCTTATAGTAACGGCGGACCATTCTACACCGATAAAAGCCAGAGACCACACGGCAGACCCAGTTCCAGTTACAATAGTGCATGAAGGGGTTAGAGTGGATGAAATTGATAGATTTTCAGAACTTATTGCCTATAAAGGTGGGCTTTGCAGAATAAGAGGTGTAGATCTGTTAAATATAGCCCTAGATCTTACAAATAGAGCGAAGAAGTTTGGTGCATGATGTTTGACATGATGTTTGGCATGTTTGGCGGTGGATTGAATGGAAGAGATAAAAGATCTTCCCAAAATTAAAGAGAGAGTGGATGAAGTAAAGGATGAGGAGGAATTTGCTTACAACAAACTAATCATCCCTCCCAACACAAAGTTTGAGGAGAGAAACATCGTCGTTGAAAAAGATATTGTTGTTGGAGCAGGATGCAACATCGGTTATGGGCTGATGGGAAGAAAGGTGATAGTTGGTGAGAAAACAACGGTCGCTGGAGATGTTGTTGGCGATGAAATAAGGCTGGATTCCTGGAATACAGTTAAAGGAAATGTGATCTGCAAAGGTGATGCTTACATAGGGGAGTTCACCACAATAGAAGGAAGATTGACCGTCTTTGGAGACCTCGAAATAGGCAGAAACGTAAAGCTCAAGAGCGGTTTTGAGGCAAAGGGACTAATAACGATCCAAGATCCTTTACCTGTACTTATTTTCCTATTCCTTTATCTTCTTGAGCTTCTAAGGCTTGGAAGGCTTGAGGAGGCTGAGAAATTATTCGAAGTGGTCGATGAGATCGAAAGTCCTCTCGTCATTCCCGAAAATAGCAACGTAAATCTTGAGACGATCCAATCAAACTCAGATTTTGAAGCTGTTGGAAGTAGAATACTAGGAAATATAAGGGTTAAAAATCTAAAGGCTGAAGGTTGCGAGATCTTTGGGAGTATAAGGGCGAAGAATATTTCTGTGGATGGTTGCAGAGTCCATGGATCGATAGAAGGAAAGGACATCTATTTGATAAACGGTTCGGAGGTTTACGGAGCGGTGAAAGGCGAGAGAATATTTATGGAAGACAAATGCTCAGTTGAATCATCGATAATTGGAAAGAGTGGTGTGTGGATAAAAAGGCAGATCGAGCTCCCAGACAGATCCATAACTCAGATTCTCGAAGATACTGAAAGAAAGGCCAAAGAGGTAGTCGGGAAGATAGCTAAAGTTGAGGTTGTTGTTGAGGAAGAGAGTAAAAGAGAGGGGGATGAGGTCAAACCTAAAAAAGCTAAAATTAAAAGAAGAAAATCCAAAACAAAGAAGAAAAGAGTGAGATCTGGACGAAGTAAAAGAAAAAAGAGAAAGAGTAGAAAGAGCGGAGTAAAAGGAGGCATTAAAGATAAGAGGAAGGAAAAGAAAAAAGACAGAGCAGAGGAAGAAAAGAAAAAGAGCAAAACTAAAACCAAAGGGAAAACAAAGAAATAGTTTTGAGTTCAAATTCTGAGTGATAAAGATGCTTGAATGGGAGTTGAAGAAATTCAAGAAGATGTTTCCGAACCTAAAGCATGAGGTTGAGGGGACAAAGATACCCACCATCCTCGATCACTTCGAGAAGTGTAAGAGTGATGAAGATGCTCTTGAGCTCATTGACTTCTTTGAGAAGAATGGAGAGATTTCCGTAGAGATGGCAAACTATCTGAGAAAAAACCTATCAAAGTACAGAGGACTCTTTGGAACGAGAACTCAAGGAGAATACGAGAGAAGAGGGATAATATAATAGACTTTAGGGGGAGTTCAATTGATTGAGATTGGACTTGCAGGAAAGCCGAATGCTGGAAAATCAACTTTCTTCAAGGCTGCAACCCTTGCAGAGGTGGAGATCGCAAGCTACCCATTCACAACAATCCAGCCAAATGTGGGTGTGGCTTATGTAAGAAGCCAATGCGTCTGCAAAGAGCTTGGAGTGGAGTGCAAAGAGTGCGTTGATGGCAGGAGATACATCCCGATTAAGCTTATCGATGTTGCTGGCTTGGTTCCTGAGGCCCACAAAGGAAGAGGATTGGGGAACGAATTCTTGGATAACCTGAGGCAGAGTGAGGCAATCATTCACGTTGTTGACGCATCAGGCTCTACAGATGCTGAAGGAAATGAGGTTGGAATAGGTGAGAGGGACCCAATTGAAGATGTGAAGTTCCTGTATCACGAACTCGACATGTGGGTCTTTAATATCCTAAAAAGGAACTGGGCAAGGCTTGTTAGAAGGATTAGTATGGAAAAAATCCCTGCGTACCGCCTTATAGCTGAGCAGCTCGGTGGATTGGGATTTGATGAGATACAAGTGAAGGAGTCGCTTCGAACTGTAGGCAAGGAAGTTGAGAAAATTTCAGATGATGACCTGCTTGCTTTCGCCTCTGAATTGAGGAAAAGGAGAATGAAGATGCTTATAGCAGCCAATAAAGCTGATAAAGCTCCGGATGAGCTGATAAAGAGGATGTTAAACCTTGAAGAGATCGTTGTTCCCGTCTCGGCTGAGGTCGAGTTGACTCTAAGAATGGCAAGCAAAAATGGATACATCAGGTATTATCTAGGAGACAGAGATTTTGAGATCATAAAAGAGTTAAACGAAAAGCAGCTAAAAGCTTTAGAGCTCATAAGAAGATTTATGAGAAAGAACAATGGTACTGGAGTACAGGAGGCCCTCAACCGCATAGTATTCGATTTGCTTGATTACATCGTTGTTTATCCCGTGGAAGATGAGAACAAATTCACCGACACGAAGGGAAATGTTTTGCCCGATGCTCTGCTTGTAAAGAAGGGGACCACAGCAAAGGAGTTGGCTTTCCTTATCCATACAGATATTGGTAAGAATTTCATCCATGCTATCGATGCAAGAAAAAAGATGAGAATTGCCGATGATTACGAGCTTAAAAACAACGATGTGATTAAAATCGTCTCTTCTGCCTAGTTTAATGTTTTAATGTTCAGCATACTTAGTATTTACTCTACTTCCGTTTTCCTCATTCCCCAAATGCTATAAGTGGAGCTGTTGCAATTCTTCTTCCACCCATCTCTCTGATAATTGGCTTCAAAAACTTAACTTTGGCTCTGTCAAGAATGATGTGGATGGCTACACCTCCTTTGGCCAACTTGGAAACGGTCGGATCAAAACCCTCCTTTGTAAGAAATTCTATTATTCCTGGAATGTCTTTTTCATCTGGAACGTTGAATAAAAAGCTTATAAGGTTTTTCGAGTCCACCACTTCTTTAATATCTGTTATAACATTCTCCATCAGCTTTCTTTTTTCAGGATTTTTAAAAGAATCTCTGTTTGCGATGAAAACAGAATGCACAGTCTCCTTTACAACATCAATTATTCTGCACCCGTTCTCGCGAAGGGTGGTGCCAAATTCGGTTACCTCAAGTATCAGATCCGCTTCAGGATCTGGTGGGAGAATTGAGGCTTCGGTTTTCCCAATGGGATCGAAGACCACTGCATTAATCCCCTTTTCCATACAGTACTTTTTTGCAAGTTCCGGGAATTCAGAGGCAAACATCAGCTCCTTATCCCCCACAACCCGCTTCAGATCGTCGATCGATTTCACATCTGGGTACATCTCTTCTGATATAGCAACGACAAGTTTAGTTGGTCTAAAAGGAAGTTTTTCAACTACAATAACCTTTTCCTCAAGTTTTTCATATCTCAATATGGAATTCTCAAGTATGTCCTCGCCCGTGAAACCCCCATCACCCTTCCCTCTCATGACGTAGAAGGGCATGATTTGGGGTCTTACCTGCTTTAAAATAAGATTCGGATGATCTACGCTGATGTGATAACCTCTCTCACTTTTTTTCAGCTTGTATCCTGCTTTAACCATTGCATCCCACACGGGTTTTTCCAGATGGCCGTCAGGGAAGTAGATTTTTGTAATCGTGTTTGACATCCTGAATTCAAATACCTTTGCTTCTTATAACTTTTTTGTTGTTCATCTTCTGTTGTCAGGGAGTCGTGTTTCAAACCAACTGGTTTTCTTTAAGATAAATTTTTTAATAAATTTTAGATATAGTTAGATGTAATGTAAAAGTCGCGAGAACGAACAATATTTTAAAAATTTTCAAGATTTTAGGTTATATTTCAAACTATACTCTATTCAATTGTAATCGCTCCTTCTGGACAGTTTTCAGCTGCCTCTTCACAGCAATCAGCATCTTCACAATCTCCAATTACACGACTTATCCCGTTATCATCAAGCTGAAAGACTTCTGGACACGTTTCTTCACAAAGTCCACATCCTGAGCAAAGATTCTCGTCAACTTTTGCTGGCATAAAATTTTCTTATAAACCAAATTCATTATATGTATTTCCCCGAAAGATTTCAACTTCTGATCTTGTCATCTCTTCTACATACCTAAGTGAATAGGATCTTACGTCGTAAGGATCTGTAACTTGAATGTTTACTTTACCTTTAGTTTAATAGTATGTCTCTTTTGGTAGAAGAAAACATCGTCCAATGAGATATTCTAAATCTTAAAAATTCCACTTATTTTCCTACCACACCTGTAACATCTTGCCATCCCATTTCTCACGATCAATCTATTTTCAACTGAGCTAAAACCCCTTCTGATAATTAAAATCGCTCCACAATCAGGGCAGAAGGTATTTTCAAATCTGTGAGGAACATTTCCTATGTACACATAACTTATCCCAGCTTTTCTCGCTTTAATAACTGCTCCTTCCAGCAATCTTATCGGTGTGGACGGATCTTTTGTTAGGTGGGCTGGAAAATATCTGGTGAAATGAATAGGTACTTCAGCATCCAAATATTTTAAATGATTTTCAATAACCTCATCAATTACTTCAGGATTTTTATATATGGGTGGAGAGAGCAAACTGACCATCTCAACATGAATTCCTTTCTTCCTAGCAAATCTGGCATTTCTCCAGATGTATTCACTTTTCCCCTTTGAGATCTCTGCATAAACCTGATCATCTCCCTTAATGTCAAAGTTTGCCGCATCCAAGCCAGAATCGATTAACATCTTCAACGCCTTTGGCGTCATGTAGCCATTTGAGACGATCGTATTTTTGAGGTTGTTTTCTTTTGCAAGTGGAAAAAGATCTAGAAGGAATTCAAACAGCAAAGTTGGTTCATTGAAGCTTGCACAGGTGCTCTCATCACCATTCTTTATGGCAACCTCTACTATTTTCTTAGGAGATATCTGATCGAACTCCACAGGTGGCGGTCTCTTTGAAAGATGCCAGTTCTGGCACCACGGGCAGTTAAGATTGCATGAATAAGTTGAAAACGTTATGCTGGTCGTGCCAGGAAGAAAGTGGAAGAATGGCTTTATTTCAACCGGTCTACTTTCCATCGCACTTATGTTTCCATACGTGAGAGTTTTAAGAAGTCCATTTTCATTATATCTTACGTTACAGTATCCGAAGTCGCTCTCTGCTATCAAACACCTGTTCCAGCATAAATAGCACACGATTTCCCCATTCTTTTTCCGGTAAAGTTTGGCCTTTGAACTCACTTTAAAAAATAAGGTGACAAAGATTAATAAATTTAGTATTGCGAAGCTTCATGTATCTAGGCTCCCGGATATCGATCATTAATTCTTTAATCCTTAAATTAAACGTAAACAGTCTTCCCTATACGACACGAAATCAAAACCTTTGATTAAGTTTTCATTTCTTTCTTGAGTTCCTTTTTGAATTAAAATCCACCAAATCATTCGAAATCAACAAAAACTGGAAGATCAGGATTTACCAGAACAACTGAGTTATCTGACGGTCTGTAAAAAAGATTAATTGCTTTGATTCTTACTCCAATTTTCCTTGCCCGACGAAGCAGATTTCCAATAACCGGATCCGCTTCCCAGTTTGGTTTGAAGGCCTTCACTCCAGGAACTGCAGCTATGAAAAGAATATAGGCCTTATACTCTTTGGATATCTTTATTAACTTAATTAACTTAGATATATGCTTCCTTCCCCTCAAAGAGGGGCAATCGGGATACAGGGATAGGTCTCCCACCCTTAAAGCAGCACTTTTTACTTCTAGATAAATTGGTTCAGGACAAAAAAAGAGATAGTCGATGAGGGAGTCGTCTAATTTCTGGTTTCTCTTAAAATCCACACAATTAAGCCATGGAATTAAGCCTAACTCCAAACATTTTTCAAAAGCCCTCATTTGAAACTGCGTGTCTATAAGAGCTGCATATACTCTATCTTCGACGGCAAAAACTCTATAATTTGTTTTTCTAGGCCTTGTTTGGATACAATAAGCTTTATTGCCCTCGATCAGATATTCTGCCAGCCTTCCAGTATTGTTTACGTGGGCTCTTTCGGTTTTTGCGTCAATTTTTATTTCCACAACAAATCGGTTGATTCTCTGGAGAATCTCACATTCTATTCCAGGGATTTCGAATAACCGCTTCACAACCCCCCTTTTTCAACCAAAAATTTAAGTATTTTCCACAAATTTTAAAACCATGGTTTCATCGGATGGGCCTGTCTTTCAAAGAGTTTTACTTCCCACCGACTTTTCGAGGTATTCAAAGAGGACTCTCGAATGTGGTGCAGAGCTCGTCGATATTGGAGTTGAAGAAGTGATCTTGCTTCATGTTGGAACTTATGATCCCTTTATTCTGTCTCTCGTCAGAGTAGATGTTGAGGAATTCATAGAGAAACTTAAAGAAGATAGTACTGAAAAATTAGAAGAAGCAGCAAGAATATTTGAGGGAGGAAAGGTCAAAGTAAAGAGGCTGTTTTATGCAGTTTCGGGAGATCCAGCAGAGAAAATTCTCGAGGTGGCAGAGGAGGAAAAAGTGGATTTAATACTCTTGGGCTCGAGAGGACATGGTTTACTAAGAAGTAAGCTCATTGGCGGTATTTCAGAATCTGTAGTCAGGAAGTCAAATGTACCTGTTCTTATTGTAAAGTTCGAGGTTGTGGAAGAGGCTGGAGAATATCACTGCCAAAAAACTTTCTCACGCTTGTTTGAAAAAATAATTTTCGCAACCGACACATCTCCTATTGATCCTGACCTCATGACTTTTCTTAAAATGGTTAAAAGTATTGGAGAAGTGTATTTTGTTCACGTTGTGGAGGAGATCAAAGAAGATAAAATTGAGACAGAAGTTGAGAAAACGGCCGAAATCCTCGCAGCCTTAAAATCCAAAATAGGAGGGGGTGAAATAAAGATTACGTGGGGGAATCCCATAAAGGAGATTCTGAAAATCGCAAATGAAGAGGGGGTTTCTCTGATCGTCATTAAATCTACAGGGAAAAACGAAAGTGAGAGAGAGAAACTTGGTAAAACAGCCGATTCAATAATAAGGCATTCAAAGATTCCTGTGTTGGTATTTAAGTAAGCTTGGTATTTAAGTAAGCGATACCAATTTGATTTTAAGGATTCGCCCACGAATCGCAATAGTTATATTCAAAAAGATTTAGCTTATTTAGAGGGGTCGTGGCGTAGCCAGGAAGCGCGGCGGGCTCCAGCGGTAATGATGATAGACGGGTCTGCTGAGCAATGATGATCCGTTGGAGCGCTGACCCGAAGAGACCCGCCAGTCGTGGGTTCAAATCCCACCGACCCCACTTTATCATGGGTTCGGAAAATTTTTATAGGATTAGTTACTACTATCCTCGATGCCTTACAAGAGCTGGGAAAGTCTTAATGTTGAAGAGGAATGTGTTCGTGAGTGGGCATCCGATTTAAGTCTAAATACTGCTAGGAGTTTTGTTTATTACTTTCTACAATATCTCAAATGGGTTAAAGAAAAGGGATACTGGCGATCAGCTCAGGAAATGCTTGATGATTGTAGGAAATTGCCTCAGGAAGAGAGATACAAGCATTTGGACGTCCTTCTAAAGTATATCAAATCTCTTAAAACTGGTGTAAGCGATAGAAAAAACAGATTTACAGCTGTTAGAAACTTTTACGATTATCACAGGGTTCCGCTTCCCAGACCGTCAAAGGCTGATATTGCAAGATGTTTCAGACCTTCAGAAGCAGACAAGAGAAGAGCGATAGATGCAAAGCCTTTAGAGATTGATGAAATAAGAAGAATAATTCTCAACGCTTCCCAACCGTACAAAGCTGCTTTTATGGTAATGTTTCAAAGTGCAATGGGATTGAGTGAATTCGAGCAGTTTAACACGATTTCTTGGAAGAAGGTTATTAAAGAACTTGATAGGGAAGGTCCTATCAGAGTTGACTTAGTGAGGGAAAAGACGAGTAGACAGAGCATAAGGAAATACTATACATTTATCGGAGAGGATGCAAAGATGCTAATAAAAGAATGGCTTGATATGAGACCCAACGTCAAAATAGATGCTCTCTTTGTTACGTATAATAAAAACAAGAAAGAATGGGTTCCTTTAACTGGAAGACTCATTTCGAACATGCTCACGAAAGTTGCAAAAAAAGTTGGGTTAATCACTCCTAATGGTCTGAACAGATATCATATCCACACACACGAATTCAGAGACTTATTCAAGTCTCTCTGCACACTAAACGGTGTTAATCAAGTAGCTTCTGAGTTTTTCCTGGGTCATACGATCGATAAGTTGGGTTACGACAAATCTCCGCAGTATGATGAGGAATGGTTCAGACAAGAATACATGAAAGTCGAGCCTGTGCTTAACATCCTGTCCAATCCAGAGGGAAGGAAGAAGACAGAGGAGGAGATAAAAAAGGAGGCGGTGCTCGAAGCGATAAGGAGTCTTGCTAGCGCCTTTGGTATAGATCCGATGAGGATAAAAATCGAGAAGCAGAAAGAACTGGGGAAGGAGTTGACGTTTGAGGAAGAGATGGAATTACTGCAGTATGAAATTAAGAAACTGAGGGAGCCGACATTGAACAATTCAGGAAAAATTTACACAAGCAAAATAGTGACTGAAGATGAATTAACGGATTACGTCGATGAAGGGTGGGAAGTGGTTAAGGAATTAAATAATGGGAAGTTTTTGGTGAGAAAAACCAATTTCAACAGATTTTAAGGATTTTAGGAAGAATTCTGAAAAACATTATATCCAAATTTGACAGGAAAACCTTATAAAAAAGAGCATTAAAAGCCAATATAATGAGTACGGCAATCAGAGTAGTAGGCGGTAGAAACATCTTTATTAATAGAGTTGTGACACAAGGATTTAAGACAGGAATCGAGTTTGAGAAATCCACAGGGATAATTAAAGAATATTACGGTGATCCAATTTATTTGAGACAATCAGAAGCTCAAATCATAAAAAGTGAGACTCTCGGGCTCACAGTAGACCGTTCGAGAGCGGAGCTTTATGACACCATTGCTTGGGAGGTTATAAGAAAAACATCGTCCACTAAAGACCCAATAATTCAGGACTTAAGATATTACGCTCAAGAAGTAATAGACACCCGAGATCCCATTAAGAAAAGAATATGGTTAAAGAGAATCAAACAAAAGATACAAAAGCATGAGATATACCTAAGATATATAGGCTATTTTAAGACGCTTTGGGATATAATAAGCAGTTATCTTTAACTGGTTGTATTAAGATACTATATGTTATATAGTAAGTGTACTTATAAGTGTGAATTAGTTGTCTATTCTGAATATAAGCTGTGCGAATTGAGATCGAATGTAGGGTACACTATAAAGAGTTGTATGTATAAATAACTTATCGTATCCCTTAATTCTTTCACAAACCCATTATCGCATACTTCTTCAACTCCCTCCTCAACTCCTGATAATCAGGAAATACCTCAGCCAACCTCGCCCAAAACCTTTTAGAATGATTTAACTCACTCAAGTGAATCAACTCATGAACGATAACATAATCTCTCAACCTTTTTGGAAGCACAATAACCTGCCAGTTAATACTAACGTTCCATTTCTTGGTGCAACTTCCCCATCTCGTCTTCATCTCTTTTATCCTTACGTTGTTTGGTTCAATTCCCAGTTTTTTAGACCAACTTTCAACTTCTCTCACCAGTTCTTTCTTTGCTCTCTCTTTCAGCCAGTCAAGCAAAATCTCTACTGGATCACCATCAGAGTACTGCACGACAAACTTTGAACCCTTTTGTAAAACCTTGTCCCTCTCCCCTCTCTCGAAAACAACCTCATACTCCTTCCCTTTGAACAGAACTTTACCATCTTTGTAGATTCTCAGCGACCTTTCAATTTCTTCAGCCTTCTTTTCAATCCAATCCTTCTTCTCAAGAATGAGATTTTCAACATCCAAACCATTCACTTTTTTAGGAACGACAACCTCGATCTGCAAATCCCTTTTTAGCTTTATGTAAGCGTGCTTTACGCTGTTCCTGACAACTCTATACCTGAAATCTCTTCCGTTTATCGACACCACACCTTCCATAATCTCACGGGTTGTATTTTATCACATATTCTAACAACTTCCCGGACATTGCCAAAGCCTTTTTCTTCGGTACGATTCCTTTAAATCTAGTCAGGCAGAACTTAAATATCTCTTCTTCGACTCTTATCCTCAAATCCTTTCTTTTAGACCATCCTTTGAACTCTGTTGTCTCTTTTATTTCGTCGAGCAATTCTTTAACTGCCTCAACAAGGAACTCATCCTTTTCATCTGTGTACTCTTTCATGACGTTGAGTAGAGCGTGCTCTTCCTCTGTCAATCCTAGCCTCTTTGCTTCCCTTTCGATCTCGACAACTTCTTTAACCAAGTTCTGCAGTTCCCTAAGTATCTCTTCTTTTCTCCTCTTTTTGAGTATTCTCTCCAGCTTCTCGCTTAACTTCACGTAAACCGGATTTGTACCGATTTTTAACCTTATGTGGTATTCTAAGGCCTGCTTCAACTCGATAACCTTGACATCATCTGGATATCCCGTTCTCTCAAGCTTTTTCAGATACTGCTCGTCTATTTTGAAAATCGGCAATTCTTTTTCAATTTTCTCGACTTTGAGTTTTTCCCGGATCAGGTTCTTTACTTTCTCTGTGTATTCTTTAAGGCTATCCCTTTCTCTCCCGTAAAATCTGTTGTAAGCGATGTTGATCTCAAACAGCCACTTCCATTCTTTTTCATACTTAAGCACGAACGGGTCTGGATAAAGAACGTTGAACAGTCTCTTAAGTTTCGTGAAATTCTTCTTGAACTCTTTTGCTTTTTCAGCATTCTTTAGCACCTGTAAAGCCTCTAACAATGATTTCCTTCCTTCCATCGGTATACCCTGGAACATTTTCAGCAACGCGTTGAGAGTTGCTAGGAAGTCCTTCTTTACAGCCTCAAAGTCAAACGCCACACCTTCAATTTCAGCAGAATCGAAGTTAAGCGCTTTAACTAAGTTATCAAATATCCCAACGTAATCAGCAATCCATCCAAATGGTTTTTCGAAGTTGTCCCTGAAGTAGGGGCGGTTTGTTCTAGCAATCGCCTGCAAAAGTGTATGGTCTCTCAATGGTTTGATGAGATACATGATTTGCAAAATGGGAGCATCAAAACCTGTTAGCAGCATGTCGGTGACGATAAGGATCTTTGGAAGTTTCTCAGGATCTTTGAAGTTCTCAATTATCGTTTTCTGCTCATCCCTGGTTTTGTGGTATTTCCTTAGCTTTGGTTCGTCATTTTGTGCCGGTGTGAAAATTATTTCAGAATATTCTGGTGGTAGCAGCTTGTCTAACGCTTCTTTAAATTCAACGCATCCCTCCCTGTCAACGGCCACAACCATCGCTTTAACTCCGTTCGGCTCTATGTATTTCTGGAAGTGATCGGCTATATCCTTTGAAATCTTTTCTACAGTGTCTTTCGCCTTCAAAACGTTTCTCAAGTTCGCACTCCTCTCCAGAACTTTTTTCTGCTCCTCTGGAGAAAGTCCAGCGGTGATATCGAGGAATTCTTTATCTAGAAGTTCCTTAATCCGTTTGCTTAGCTTGTAATCGACCTGTCTGTACTGGTAGTATATCGGTAAAGTTGCACCATCTTCAATCGATTCCTTAACTGAATACTTGTCCAGATATCTCTCTCCTTCCTCACAAAAAACTTTGAAAGTATTTTTACCGAAAGGACCTTTATCGATCGGTGTACCGGTAAAACCAAAAATGTAGGCGTTGGGAATTGCTGCTCTGAGCCTGGCTGCTAGCTTTCCGTACTGAGATCGATGGGCTTCGTCAATGAAAATTATGACGTTCTCCCGTTTGTTTAGAATCTCTGTTATCTTACCGAACTTCTGAATCGTGGTTATGATTATTTCTCTGCTGTCTCTCTTTAATTTTGCTTCCAGGTCTTTTCTGTTCTTCGCTATTGCCGTGAAAGGTAGCTTCTCAAACTCATCTTTTAATTGCCTTTGTAACTCAAGCCTGTCGACGATTAAGATAATTGTGGGATTTTCAAGCTCAGGAACCTTCTTTAATTTCCAGGCTGCGAAAAGCATCGTTAGAGTTTTACCAGAACCCTGGAAGTGCCAGATCAGACCCTTTTTCTTCTTCTCGTGAACAACCCTTCTAACGATGGCGTTGGCAGCTCTAAACTGTGGGTACCATGCTATCTTTTTCGTGATTTTGTTTTGGGTGATGTGGAAAACTATGAAGTTCTCGATGATATCAAGAAAGTTTGAGATGTTGAAAATCTGGGATATCGAAGTTTTGAACGGGTCTTTTTCAAATTCTTCTCTTGGATGTTTCCAGTCAAAAAATCTTTCACCGTCCCAATCGTACTTGAAAAACAAACCGTCGGCTATTCCAACAAATCCAAGATACTTGAAAAGTTGAGGTGCATCCCTGTAATATCTCATTAACTGTTTTCTTCCTTCTTCTATCGGATCTTTATCTTCTAAAACGGGTCTTTTCGCTTCTATGACTGCCAAAGGAATGCCGTTGACCATAACCACAACATCAGGCCTAATCGTTTCATAACCTTCAAACTCAAACTGATTTGTTACGACGAAAGTATTGTTTTCAGGATTTTCAAAATCTATCAGTTTAATCGTTTGTGCTTTCTTTCCAGGTTTGAAGGAGATTGATCTTTCGCCTCTTAACCATTCAAAAAACTCTTTGTTACTGCTTATGTCGTTAGGAATTTTTTTCAGTCTGCTTATGACTAGATTGACATCCTCCTCAGTTTTAATAGCATTTGGATTGAGGTCTCTTATTGCTTCTCTTAAAACTGGTAGATCAAAAGGTTCGTCATGACTTTCTCTTCTTTTGTTCATTTCTCCTGGTGGAATATAATCCCAGCCGAGAGAAATAAGTAGGTCGATGACAGGTTTTTCAACAGTTTCATATTCTTTGTAAATGACCATTTCGACCTACTCCTGTAAATATATCTTCAAAGCTTCTATATTATTTTTTACCTCGGGAAATAAATCAAAAACTTGGTGCTTATACTAAATTTTCACAACTTTGAAGTCTTCCCCCCACTCGCTCTCTTGTTTTGAAAAGAAATTATAGTTAAATGCGTCAATAATTAATTTACCAGCATTTTCGGGAAGGTGAACAGCACTCTCGTATTCTTTTTCACCAGCTCCATGGAGTGATGGTCCAAAATGCCAAACGGTCTTGTCGTCAATAATCAAATATCTATCATGGAATGGGGACCGTGGCGCTTTTTTCTCCTTATTATATACAATGACGGCAGAGATGTCGTATCCTTTCTTCTTAAGATTGAGAATCTCGTTAGCATATTCCGGTAGCGATGAGAGGATCTTCACTTGAATGTTCTGCCTAACACTCCTTTTAATTAACCGAAGAGTTTTAGTTGATACATAAGGGTCCCAAATTTTAATACTGCTAGTCGCTTTAGCCATTTCCTCCTCTATGAACGCTTGTCCATCGAGTTCGCTCTCAAAAATCTTTACTTCTACACTACCTTTTAATTGTGTAGTTAACACGTCTTTTACCATTATCGGAACGAGTAAATCCCCGTAATTGGTCTCCAAAACTATACCATACTCTCTCATTTTTTCTATATACAATTGAAACACATCTCCTAATTTCTGAGGTACCACTTCTTTTATCTTGTCTAATTTGTACTTGCTGATCTCAATTACTTTCTCTTTCTCTTCCCCAAAAAGGATTAAAACCTGCAATACAGCAATAAGGTTTTGATCACATTGGGAAGCTGTTTTAATAAGTCTCTCTATCCTCTCCCTTTCCTTTTCTATCAATGATGACTGAACATCTTGAGCCTTTCCTATTTTAAGCGATGGTAAACTTGCGATAGCTTCCTCAATTTCTCGGGGTAAAAATCTGGATGTCATATTTTTTAATATAAATCTCTTGTCAGCATCGGATACCAGATATCTCAAATACAAGCACCACCTCATTACAGGTGAGAATGACGTAAAGATTCTATTTATTTCCTCTTCAACAACTTCGATAAACATCTTCCTTGCGTCCACAGGATATTTTCTGAAAATGAAGTCTTTACAGTGTTCACTCCAGCTTGAAGTCCAGTAATCAATTAAATAACCCACTTCGTTTTTAGACAGTTCTTTACCCAATTCAACAAGATTGTAATTCTTTCTACTAAATCCCATCAAGGTGTATTGATTAGCATCAAACTCTACAACATCACCCCATAACTCTGTTGCTTCAGTCACAAAATTCCTAACAACATCCTCGATTCTTTGTTTGATATACTCTTCAGTGATAGTTGGATAGTACTGCTCCTCAAGCAGCTTTTTTACCGCATCTAAAATATCATTGGCAATTGAGAGGTGGTCATAACTGTTTCCCCGCCAGTATCTTTTTTCTTCTTTAACTATACCCATTTGTTTTAAAGTTTGAAGTTCGTTAAAAAACCTTAACTCAATTAGCACTGGACACCTTCTGTCTCCTGTAAAGTAGTTTAGTATATAATCTAGAACGTATAAAATTCTCCTTTGGTCTTCTATTGGCAAAGTTTTCAAATATTTCTCAAGTTCTTTAATTGAGTCCTTCGAACTCATACTTTCACCCTAACCTTACCAGTAAGCAAAACTTGCATCAAACCTTTTTTGAGTTCTTGGAGTTGTTGTTTTCTTTTTCTTTCTAGTTCGAGTTTTTTATCGACGGTTGAAAGGATTTCAGCTATTTTGCGTTGTTCTGAGAGGGGCGGCAATCCAAATTTAAATTTGCTAATAGCTTTCCAAGATGTTCTAGGATGGTTGGTACCAGATGTTGTAGAAATTGCATGTTGAAGGAACTTGCTTGAGTGGAGCACATAGATTAGGAATTCTGCCAAAATTCTCTCTTTTTTAGAAATCAAAACTAACAAATCTGTTGAACATATCCCATCGAAGTCAACCAATACAGCCTTATCGAGATAAGGTCTTAACTTTCCGTATAAAATATCTCCAGGGTAAAATCTAAATTTCGAACTTTTTACATCCACATCCAGAGCAGAAGTAAGTACTTTTGTCTCACCAGAATTTATGTGTTCTAAACCAATAAATTTGTATTTCCCCTTACCAGAGGGTTGAATAATCTCATTTCTTTGAGTACATACATCCCCTAACCTTGCTACCACCCATTCTTTTGGAATCTCGCAACCCAACTCTTTGCTAAACTTAAACTCCTTGTGCCCTATACCCCTCGTTAAAAGTCTCTGCATCAGACCTTTTTTCAATAACTCGGTTTGTGCGATGATTTCATCTGTTAGTTCTATGGCTTTGTCGACGGTTGAGAGGATTTCTGCTATTTTCTTTTGTTCTGGGGGGGCTAGATAAGGGACTATGAAATGTTCAAGTCTTGTTTTTGATAATTCCTTAAAAGTACTGCCTCCACTCAAAGTTTCCAAGGTGCGTTTCTTGAATTTAAGATAATAAGCATAGAATTCTGAATTCACTGAGTCTTTATTTTTCGGTTCCAACCCTTTACAACCTTGATTAAATGTTGTATCTTGCGTAACCACTGCTACATATCCAACGGGTGCTCTAGTCGATAGAATAATCGAACCCTTTGGGAGTAAGTTAAGATTACACCCCTCAAGAGCTTTTTGAGTTATTTTCCTCTCACTTTCTGCGATATGGATTTTCTCGTTTAATTTGCTCAGATCAGTTGGAGTAATCCAATTAATTGTACCATTTTCCCAATATTCCGGTTCTTTTGTAGACGGAGTTGTACCTGTTTTCACATCGAATAGCTCCATTATCTTCTTGATATTCCAATCCTCTGGAATTTTACCGATTGGTGTTTCTTTGTAACTCATAATTACCACCAAATCTTGATCCCCCATCCATTAACCCTTCCCTTAGGACTTTTCACGAAAAGTGGCCAATATATTCTCAAATATTCGTTTCTTTCGTGTAACTTTTCAACACTGAATTTTTTTCCATTGTCCTGCAGGGCTGTCCATACAGCGCTGTTAAGTGAAGTGGCGATTAAATCCGTAGCTTGTAAAATTGTAGTATGTTCGTCATCTGAAAAGAAAATAGAAGGAAAAATCTTTTCTCTAAAATAGCCCTTCCGCTTGGAATACATGACAAGCGGTTGGGTGGAAATGTAATCATAAAACTTATTTCTTAGCTTATTTTCTAAGGACTTATCAACCGAATCAAAAATGATGATTCCGCGTTTATTCTCTTTACTTAAGTGTATGAAAAATCGTTCAATTAGAAAAGTGAGTGCGTCAAAATATACATTATTAACAGTGGTTACATATTTAAGAGCTATATCACCTAAAATAGCAGTTATAACCTCAGCATCGTTGGAGCTCAGAATCTGAAATACTTTGTGTGTTACCTCTAGTTTTATCTCTCTAGATATTCCTCCCCTTAACTCTTTCAAATTCGAAAAACCATATTCTTCTTTAATTTTGTTCAATTCATTATTTAAACTAATTAGATTTTCCTCATCCACCATTAGGCCACACAAAGAGAAAAAATAACGCTGATACCTATTTTTTTGCTTTTCTGACTCATCAATAAATAAAAATCTCATTTTGAGCACCCGATATATTCTTTTCTTAAGCTCCATATACCACCTACTCACTCCATCAGTTTCAACTCTTCTAAATACCCCTTGATCTCTCCCAAAACTTTCTCCCTCTCCTTTTCCTTCTCCTCAATCTTCTGCCAAACCTTCGGTATATCCACTTCTTCCTCCTCAACTATTGGAGCAACATACAAAGAAACATTCAGATTGTAATCATTTTCTCTGATTTCTTTAATATCAACAACTCTAGAATAGCCGTCTCCATCTTTAAAATCAAAATATGCTTTAACGATCTTTTCAATATCCTGATCTCTTAACCTATTCATGTTCCTTAATTCTTCATACTCAATGGAAGCGTTGATAAACAAAATCTTACCTTTCCTCTCCTCTGGTTTGTTCTTGTTGAAGATAATCAAACAACCCGGCGCTCCCGTATTGTAGAACAGCTTTTCAGGCAAAGCAATAACGCATTCAATCCAGTCCTTTTCTATAATCTTCTTTCTTATCTCCTTCTCCGCACCACCTCTGAACAAAGAACCCATGTCAAGAACTATTCCACCTCTTCCGTCATCCCTCAAAATCGCAAGCAAATGCTGTATCCAAGCCCAATCTGCAGAGTTCTCTGGAGCTATTCCAAACACAAATCTTCTAAACTTGTCAGTCTCAGCTATCGCCCTGTAACCCTTTTGATTCCAAGGTGGATTTGTAAGCACAATATCGAACTTCTTCAAACTTCCATCTTCCTCTAGAAATCTAGGATCAGCTAAGGAATCACCCAAGATTATCTCGGCTTCAATATTGTGAAGTATCATGTTCATCTTCGCAATCATCCAAGTGGTAAAATCGATTTCTTGGCCGTAGAGCAAGATCTTCTTTGTGTCCTTACCTTTTCTTTTCAGATAATAGAAAGATTCTATCAACATACCCCCCGAACCGCAAGCAGGATCACAAATTTCGTAACCCTCATCTGGTGAAAGAATTTCAACCAAAACCCTTACGACTTCCTTTGGGGTGTAGAATTCTCCTCCTTTCTTACCAGATTCTAGAGCGAATTGTTTAATCAAATATTCATAAGCTCTTCCTAGAACATCTGGCTCCACCTTTCCATTCCCTAGGTTTATTTTGCTGAAGTGTTCGATTAGCTGAACGAGTTTGTGTTCGGGTAACCTTTGCTTATCATTGAAATCTATCCGGTTGATAACACCATCCAGCTCAGGATTTCTTTTAGCTATTTTTTCTAGAACCTCGTTTAGTTTTTCCCCAACATTAACGCTTATCTTTCTTATATCACTCCAATGACACCCGTCTGGAATCACAAACCTGTGGAATTTTTCTTTAGCGATTTCTTCATCCTCGTATTCTTTTAGGAGCTTCTTGTATTCTTCCAGATATACATCATCCAATCTTTTGTAGAAAAGTAAAGCGAGGATGTAATCTTTATACTCTGAAGGTTTCCTCAAAATATTTGCAGCCTTCCAGAGAAACTGTTCGAGATCATGGAGACTTAATTTCTCTTTTTCGGTTATCTCCCACTCCTCCAGCGTTGGTTGTTTAGACAAATTTCTCACCCTCCTATCCTAAATCTTAACAGTTCCCTAAAAGATTTTTCGTTTAATTGAATTAATAGAAAGATTGAAAGGATTTATTTGTTTAGATTTGAATTTTTATTTCTGGATTTAGAGCCTAATTACTTCTTTTACGTCATATTTTACGTACTCTTCTTCAATTAGACCAATCGCACCATCTGAAAAGTATGCTATATTGTCGTTACTCCTTTCGACCAGTTCCAGAGGAAGCGTTCTAACTAATCTCAGTGGTTCTCCATTTCTGAGTGTATGAAATACTTTTTCAAGTGTGTCTAAGAGTAACCCAATCCTTATTGGGTAACCAGCAAAACATAAATAACTATAAAATGGATAAATTCTCACAAAAATTGGAAGAAAGATTGGAAACCCGTAATGGTAAATCTTCTTTATTTCAAATTCTGATTCTTTTAATTTTTCTTGACTTGGGAAGGCAAAGTCATGACTGGCTATTTCTTTAACCTCAAAAGGTATTGGATGGACTAAATCGAATGGTAATATTTGCTTTAACCTCAGAGCAAGACCTTCTCTATCAAGTCCCATTATCTGAAGCCATCGCCCAAAATTTTCACGCAAGATTGCATCAGGATTGTCAACTGGTATAAATCCATTCAGGTCTGGGTCAAGAGCATGAAGTTCTGAGGAATTTTTACCATTGAAGTATGATGAAGTTATCCAGGCCTTTGATGGAATTAAATTTTGATTTAAAGTTTTCCCAATCCAAGGTACTATCTGATTTTTCATGGGTTTTTCGAGATGTTTCCAAAACCCAAATCTGACAGAATTCCCGTAATGACCCTTGAATTCTGTAAGAGCTAGGATATTTCTAGTAGGAAATAAAAAAAGATAATCTGGATGCTTTTTTCTTGTCTGAAAAATATCTTCAAAATGTGCATAAAATGAATAACCTTGCCTTTCCATGAATAGATAACCAACAGCTTCACCAAATCGAGAAGTTGTGTGTATTCTTTCAAAATCTTTTAGATAATAAATTCCATTGAGAGTTAGTAAATAACCATTGTCGAGTAGCAGGCTCCACCTTATAAAATGAGAGAAAAATTCGATAATTTTGTTGAACATTGGAGCTTTATTTCGTAGTGATGTATTAATCAACGCTAGGGTAAACTTCAGTGGAAATATTTTAAATGAACTCTTGAATTTTAATTTTCTAGATGAATCGTAAAGATAAAATTGGATAACTTTGCTTTTAAATGGAAGCCAAACCATGCTAGCTATATCTAAGTCATCCATTATAAAATTTTAGAATAGGGGAAAAATAGAGGTTAAAAGTATTGTAAAAATTACAAGATGTGTATCATGTAATTTTGACCTCCGATGAAATCGGAATTTTACCTACACGTGGCACATTTATTCGTTCTATTAGGGACTTCTCTCATGCCCTATCGCTACGACATTTTCATAGGCAGTGATAATGATTCAAAAAAGATCTCTAAAAAGTATTTAGATAAGCTCAGCAATCTTGCATCAGAACTATTCCCCGATGGTTATACTTTGCTAAGGGGTTACGGTTACTTTGATGGCTCTAAAGAGGATTCAGTAATAATCAGCGTTGTTTGCGATGAAATGGATATTCGGAAATTATATCGCTTAAAATCAAAACTCAAGCAGAGTTCAATTCTTGTTGTCCGTTCTCCTATCGATGCTGATTTTATTTAGGTGGTTTAATGAAGTGCTATCTATGTGAGAGGAAATTAGAAAAGGGAGAAATCTATTATGGTGATTCAGGTACAATTTACGAAGATAAACCGCTATGCGAGTCCTGTTATTATGAAGATGGACCCGCAGCAGTAATTTATTTTGGAAAAGATAATGATCCATACACTATAAGCTCTACGAGGAATGAAACTGATGGTATTTTCAGAGTGAAGTGGATAAGGACTGATCCATGGAGGGGTTATTACACTGTAGAAAGTGATGAGTATTCGCTGGTTAACACAGCAGAACTTCTTGCATATCACCAGGGCGAGGAGATGCTTGCAGAATTTGATAAGATGATTAGAGAATTATTCGATGAGTATGGAATAGATTACGCAAGAGTTTTCTGCAGAAGCTCTAATGTCTTTTTCCAGAATTATGAGATATTTGTGAAAAAGGATCAGGTCCCTCTTTCTTATCTTCTAATCATGAAAGCGAAAAAAGAAGTTGATTACGATAATCCGAAGTGGTACAAGGAGATAATTTTTGATGAAAAAACTCTGGAAACGCTGGGTAAGTTGTTTCCCGAGAGAAGGATAGAGACGGACTACGATGCTGTTGAGCTCGTTGAGAAATGTTATGATGATATTTTGAGGAGACTTTCAGAGTACAAGGAACGGGATTGATCACGTCAAGTCTTTTTGTGATACCATGGCCAGAAGATGCTCCGTGTGCGGTGATGAGATTCACAGTAAGATATACTATGGAGATCCAGCCACTCTTTACAGCAGAAGACCGTTGTGCGAACTCTGCTACTTTGAGAGTGAGCCGTGCTGCTACGTTTTCTTCGGAGAGGATAAAAAGCCCTACCACATCACGCCGACAAGAAACGAAACCGGCAGAGTTTTCAAGGTTAAGCTGATCGGTGACGACCCGAACAACTGCTTCTATACGGCATACAGCGACGAGTACCTTCTTGTTTACGGGCAGACAATTCACCTTAACCATCCGGCGGAAAAATGGTTCACGGCATTCGATAGCGTCTTGAGACAGATTTTCAACATGGACAGAATAAAGTATGCCAGAGTATTCTGCAGAACCGTTGACATCAACCGTCAGAGGTATGAGGTTTTCGTGAAGGATGGCTCTGACTTTATTCTTGCTATAAACGATATCTCGCTTGCGATTAATGAGGCGGATTACAGGGTGAGGAAACAAGGGTGAAAATGTTTTGGGAAGGTGAGAAACACGAATGAAGTCTTTAATATCTATCAGTCAATCAAAGCTATCTCGTTTAAATATCTCATTAAATGATCTACCTCTTTTTTCAAAGCAGATCTTACAGAATATTTTCCCAGTATTAGTAATAGGATTACACCTGATACGCTAAGAAAAATTTTTGGAAGAAGTAACGGGAAAAAAACGCTAAGTAATGCAAAATCCAGCCCTAACAATCCCAAAAATACGCCAGATATTTGGAATTGAGACATTAACAAGTCCCTCATATTTTCTACTCTTTCGGCTAAAATGTCATATTTCTTTAAAAGTGCTGGAATGTATTCATTGTATTTGTCTGTTTCTAAAGTTCCTATTCTCTTTATACGGGAAAGTTCAGATTCTGAAAATTCTTTCATCAGTCTATAGTTCTCATAAACATCGTTAATGATGTTAAGTAGAGAATATTTAAATAATATACCTAAAGGGAAAGGTTTTATTTTACTTAAAGTATCACGTATTTCCATTGCGATTACTTTGCTTTCTTTCAGCCGGAGCAGTATGGTTTTTCTGTAATTCTTGTATAATTTTCTTTCCAAATTCTCGGCATCCCCACTACTGATGTGATGTAGTGTCAAGGGTCTTATACCAATATAGGAATTTTTTCTTAAAGTTTCAACCAAAGTTTTGGCAACATGATAAAATTGGAACTTTGCTTCAACTTCTACCATTTCTAGCTGTTCCGTACTCAAATCTTCTACATTGATTACGACTTGGAAAATTCCATTGTCTTTAAGTTCAACTTTGTGTGTTTGGTTAAAAATGACAGAGAGAAATATATCCATTTTTTCTTGGGGAATATTTTTTGATTTATATCCCTCTATCACTTCATTTATAAAATCCTCTTTAAAACTAAAAAGAAAACTCCCCGTTCCGTCCTCAGAAAAGCTCAAACCTTCAATAAGGTAACGGTCACTAATTTCTTCTTTCCACATTTCTATAATTTTATTAGAATCTAAATCGTACGGGAGAACATCGGAGATAACTGATGTAACCAAAACCTCCAGTTCAGACCCCCCTACTGGAAAATGCTTTGTTCCAACTTTTCTTTGAACGCCTCTAAATTAGGTATATATTTCTCCAACTCCTTAATCCCGATGTTTTTTAGTAATGATTTTCCGTGGTTCGTAGGTTCAAGCTCGTGTGAATAATAACCAGTGGTATTTTCTACAAGAACATCTCGGTTATCCACCCCACGAATACTAACTTCAAGAGTTTCGAGATCCTCTTGGAAGTCGTTATCCCATATATCGTATAGAGACGGTGTGTCAAATTTGTAGCCCATTGTCATATTATAGTTTTCCTCTAGCAAATCTTGGAGAATTTTAGCAGCTCTATGCATTTCTCCGTAACTGGGTTTAATATTCCTTTCGTCAAACAAATCATAAAGAAACAATATCAGGTATTCTTTTGTTAGAGGGTCTAACTTGGTAACCTCTTTTCTCTCAATCAGTCTGGAGCTTAAATTTCTAGTCATGGCTCCCATAATTAGATTATCTAACTGATATTTATATTTTTGGGCTATTTCATGTGGAAAAAATATAAACGCATATAAAGAAAAAGGTTAATAAGGAAGAATCCTTTCTGGATAGATTTTATATTAAAGTTATATATTTCTAAAATTGGTGATCCCTCGAGAGATTACTGCTCCCACTGCAAAGAATATCGAAGCGATAATGAATAAGGTTAAAAGATTTAGTCATTAAATCTTAGTTTGTTGAGTAATTTTGAACATCCTTAACAAATATATTCTCTCCACCTACCTTCTCCTCTCGCCTTAACAAGTCCAAAATGAACGAGTCTTTCCATGTATTTTCTGTATGCTCTTTCTGTAACTGGCAAAGAAACTCTTGAACAATAAGCCTGATATAAATCTCCCGAACTTATCTGCTTATAATCCTCAACGAGTCTGTAAAGAATCTTTTCATGATCATTGAGTTTTTCCAACATTCTATCCTTTCTCAGAAATCTTGCCTGTTCCCATGCCCTTTCAATATGTTCATCCTCGATTTTCTTTTTACACTCATCCTCAGCAAGCAATGCTGCTCTTCTCAAAATTTCCAGACCAACCCTTGCATCACCATTGCTGTATTTTGCAGCAAGTTCTATCTGTTTTTTCTCGATTGAATCAGGCATAAATGCCAGTTTTGCTCTATCAGATAGTATGTCATACATCTCCTTTTCCTTATAAGCAGGAAATTCTATCCTCTCTAGCTGAAGTGAAGACTTAATGCGAGAATCAACATCTATAAGAGCATGCTCATCGTTTGCAATGCATATTACTCCACAACCATTTCTCAGCAGATCGTAGAGAATTCTATCATCCTTCAACTGGTCAACCTCATCAAATGCAATTATAACTATCCTATTTCTGTTTTCTCTTAATTCTCCTTCAAACCTGAGCATAAGCTCCTTTACAGGTTCTCTTCTGTGAACAAATCTGCCAAAGTTTGCAACAAGCTCACATAAAATAGAATGAGTAGTAGTATTTTTCCAGCAATTTATATAAATAGTCTTGGCCATTCCTGTATAGCTTGAAAGTTGCTCAAAGACGTACAAACACATCGCTGTTTTTCCAGTTCCAGTAGGACCATAGAGAAATGCGTTTCTTGGTCTCCTCCCCTTCGTAACAGGTCTTAAACATGAAGCCAAAGCTTCTAACTGTCCCTCTCTGTGCAAAAGCCTCGTAGGTATAAATGTCTCAAGAAGCACAGATTCGTCTCTAATAATCCCATTCTCGTATTCAAAGAGTTTATTCCTTCTCATACCGGAATAATTATTGTTCCGATAATTTTTAAAATTGAACTTAAATGAAAAATTCCGATAAGTATATTAAATTAACTTTCTCAGCCCCCACTATTGTTATTTCCAGAGAACTCTTTATTCCAAGATATCTACTTCATATCCCATCTTTTTATACCACTCAACTCTTTCCCAGAGTTTTCTCTCAAGTTCTCTGTCAACATCACCTTCAATTTTTACTGGTTTTCCGAAAAAGTATTTGTCTATTATCGTCCAGTATTCAGGTATGCAGAATTTTTTGAACCTTCCGAAATCCAGATAAGGTCCTGTATATCCCCATGTTTCCCTTACACCTCTATGACATATGTAATCTCCGCTCTGATCAGAAATAATTGTTCTTGAAGGAAAATAAATCTCTATAACACCTGCATCAAATCGTTCCTTGTTTGGATACGGCTTAAGCCTATTGTAATCTAGTTTATGTTTTCTGAAAAATTCAAGTTCTCTTCTGTAGTTTTCTTCATTATCCATGCTCATTTCAATGTCGTATATTCCTCTGTCAAACTCATACGCCTTTTCAAGCAGAGAATCAAAATTATTCGTATTTTCATCTATAGCACTAACAAGTCTGCATCCTGTTCCGTAGTGTGTGATAAAAGATAGTTCTCTGTTCAAATCTCTAACATAAATTCTTAGTTCAGACATGAAATAAGAAGTGAATTGAGGAAAAATCTTGATTACATCAGAACACCGTTCCGATAGACTGAGTAAATGGAGTTGGGGTCATTACGGTGATGGCGGCTGGATAATTTCTAAAATGAAGGCATTGACAATACTCGAGGATGGAAAATTCAAGTAACGCACTGTTCCCAATGGCCATGTAAAGGATCTCCTTATGAAGATCCCAGAATACAGTTTACTGCTGTGAAAGTTGGAGGTATTCAATCTACACAAACGATTCATCAGGATACTCTATATCATGTTGTTATCTTAGGTTCAAATTCTGAAGAGGCAAAATCGTCAACTTTGAAATTTCTTTCTTTTAATTTGATCGTAAAGGTATACTATAGCACAGGACAAAAAGTACCAACATAGCACTGTTGCTAGATAAAAGAACCCCTCTTCTATCATCAATAAGATTCTTGCAATAAAAGAATGTGATGATATTATACCACTTTCAAATATAAGGTAGGTAAAAAACATTCGTGAGAATACCCCAAAATAGACGATATATATGGGATAAAGAGGAAAGTACGATGCTTCGAGCACGTATAACATAAATGGAAGGATAAATGAGAGAACAAAAAACATTATAAGCTTTCTGTAATTTGGTCTAAAAAATTCTACAATAAATTTTTTAGTCCTTCCCATTATTTTTATTTTCTTGTTTAATTTAAATAACTTCTACCGGAATTCTTCTCATTCACAGAACGTTTTATCTGATCTTTGGATCATTTCTTCATGGGCAACTCATCCGACCTAAAAGAAATACTCCGCAAGAGCTTTTCTGAAAATAAAGACATTTCAATTAACTATAACTACGACAAGGGTATTATCGAAGTCAACAATGAAAGATACACAATTGGAAACAGATCCTTTGGTGAGGTCGGCAATGCTGTTTTAAGTACGTTGAAAGAACTTTACGGGGAATACAGAACAATTCCTTACAGCTTCAATTCAGAAGCTTACGAAAATGAAAAATTCAGGGCTGAAGTTCTTGCACTTGGATCAATTGGCATACTCAGGTTTGACGTAAAAAGAAAAGAAGGTTAATTTTTTATTTTCTGTTTTTAATTCCCTCAGCTTCTGAAAGGTCGATTAAGCTCTTTTAGATCTTTTTGTATCTGTGAATGGAACTCTGGCAGATATTCAAGAATGACATAGCCATCATAAACCTGACTTAAAGCAGAGAAGATCTTATGGAAGTCCAAAACACCTTCATTACTGAAAACAGGCAGATGCTGCTTTTTGTGATCAGCAGTTCTGTTCGATGCATGAATAACCTTTATAAATTCTATATAACTGCTTAATTCTTGAATCACATCATCTGTATCGCCCTTAACATGACTTGTATCGTAGCAAATGCAATAAAACCTTGAAATTTCTGAGAGTTCAGCTATTTGCTCTAGCCTGTTAAAAAGTCTTGATTTTCCGGTAAACGTTTCCCATGCAAGGAAAATCCTTTCTTTTTCCAGCAACAAAGCAATTTCTTCCAGCAATTTTCTAATCTCATCGTTCATTTTTGCCTTTGAGGGATGTACAACAAGGATGTCGCATCCTAAACTCTTTGCAAGTTTAATCGATCTAGTTAAACATTCTGTGAAAACATTTCTGTCAGTTATTCTTACGTGAGGCAAATGAATCGAGGCAAGGTTTATGGATTTAAATGCTTGGACTACATGATTGAGGTTAAGATTAAGAAATTTTGATGGATCTACAAAGGCAAGTTCGACATTTCCACTAATAGGATCGGTTGTGTCAAAATCACCTTCTGGAAAGCTGAATCTGAAACCAAATTTCATGAAATCAAATGGAGGTTGGACTTTAAAACTATTGAGAAGTATCAATTAACTTTTTGAATTCGCACATACAAAAACTAAGCGATAGGAATGCTTAGGCTTCAAAGTGAATACAAAAAAGCTCTCACATCTTTTAAGGAGAGAGTAGTCAGGGAGTTGGGCAACAGAATCGATGCTATGTTGTTTATGGTTCAGTTGTGAGAGGAGGAGCCACTGAGGATAGTGATGTTGATATTCTAATAATAAGTAGGAGAGAAGATTAGATAAGAGACCGATCTCACTGAAGGATAGCTCATCCACCTTGTAGCTGCTGTCCTTTATATCCACTGTTACCCTGTCTATGTCGTAGCAGATCCATGTCTCGCTGTTTTTCCCCGGATGCGCTCTTTCAGTAGCTCCCTGATTTCCGTCATTAAGAGAGTAAATTTTTACAGGATGTTATAAGAGAGAAGAGAGTGTTCACAGTTATGTTCCAAAGTGTAATTTCAAACGATTTTATTCGTGTGATTTCATGTACCAAATAATGTATTGGAGCAGATTGGAGGGAAAGTATACCCAACTGCCAGCCTTTTCTTCCTTGTATTCTTTTAACCGGTCTATTATGAATTTTTCCACATGCCGCAACGAAACGATCAGATACTTATCATTTTTAATTTCAAAATCTTTATTATGGTTACTAAATAAAATTTTTACAACCTGATATCCATCACCTACATCTTTTTTGTACCATTTTTCTTTCTCCAAATTTCCACAATACATTCCCAACCTCTCCAATGCTTTTCTAAGTCGTTGTTCATTGAAAAAGATATTCGGACTGTATGAGGAATCTGCAAGTCCTGCTTTTACTTCTGCAATGATCCCTACAATTTTATCTTTATCAATATATTTAAACAATTCTTCATCAAATGATACCTCTTCATATTTTTCTTCGCCATCTTCTAATTTTCGTACATATTCCGTAACCCTTGGAAGTCTCACCGCGAGATGATCCGCATCTCCACGACTTTCACTTTCTCTATGTAACACGAAATTCGAGATGATGAAAAATCCGTTTAGTCTAAGATACCAGTACACTAACTCTTCACCATAGTTTAACATACATAAAATAAAAATTAAGGAGTACTTAAAGATTTTTTCACTCTGCGACTCTCTTCCCATTTTTCTTCTCTTTCCAGCAATAGATTAAATATGATGTCGAATCCATTTGTACCTCCCAGGAGAATAAGCCAGTCACAACAGTATTCGCAGCCCTTGGTCAACATCGCTGGATCACCTGCCGGGTTTGAGGGGTTGAACATGAACAGGTTCTCTCCGAAGTCATAGACGGCAGTACTTATCTTCTCTGCCAGATCCTGTAGTCCTGCTTCCAGTCAAAAATATCAGCAGGATGCACTGTGAAGCTCGATTACAATATGCCTGCACAGGTTTGTTTTCCACGATCTTGTCGTTGCGAGTATTTCAACGTACTAGTTTATCCTCCTGCACAGGCAGAGATGGATCGACTGTTTCAACTCCAGTTGTGAGATGGATTACTTTTCCAATTCTTATTGCGTATTTCTGATCGAAGTGAAGCTGATAGGAACCCTTACATCCAGAACAGGAAATACAGCTAAAAGTTAATTTACATTTCTATTAGGTTCTTTTAAACCTCACAAAAAATGGCTGTGGATAAAAGGATGGTGAATAAACCATACCCATACCTCTTTCCAAGGCAGGTATCAAATCAGCATATTTGCTATAAGGTTTTATAATATCCTGAATTCTTGAAAGATCATTTGGCTCATGAGTTCCTAAGAAAATAAAGCTGCCAACATTCCGTGCTGCTGGTCTTTGGGTTATCAAAGGCAGATATTGAGTTATTAGAATCGTACCATGTCCTCTTTTTCCGAGCAATGTTACGATTCGCTCTATGTCCGGCATACACTTTCTGAAAAGTAAAGGCTCATCAATAATCAGAAGCTGTTTCAGATGTTCTTTTTCTGTCTCTGACCAGCCACGAACCTCCTGATATATTCTATTCAAAACTTCTCTCACCTTTTCGTTTCTTTCTTCATCATCCAGACCGTAGAGATTTATTACAGAGAAGTTACTGCTCTTTTTTAATCTCTCAAGCGTACCTTCTGGATCGATCGCAATAACTCTGACGTTAAACTTGCAAACCTCATTGGCGATATATCCAGCAAGTGTTGATTTGCCCTGTCTTGTGTGTGCCGCTATTATCATTGAACTTGTGAGAATATCGATAGGAAAGTAAACTTTAGTCGGAGCTATTTCTCTATTAATAACACTTTTAACCACATTGCCAAGAAGAATCTTTCTTTCACCTTTAATGCTTACTCTATTATTAGGGATGTGTATCTTTTCATCGATCACTTGTTCTTTTGGTATTTCTATAGCTCTTGTCATCATTCCCTGTAACAGTATTGCTTCTGTTCTGGTAGGCTGAAATTCTCTGATCTCTCTCATCAGCGATAATCCGAGATATTGTCTTACCACTGGTAGTAGTGGATGAATCAGATTGATAACGAGTTCTTTTTCTGTCACCTCTTCAACCTTTATTCCAAATGTGAATCTTGTTGAAAGTTTTGCAGCCTTTATTGCACCCTTAACACCTCTGTAAGCAATCTTCCAATCATCAACAGGATCAGAGAAAACATAGAAGAACAGTCCGGCAGCATTAAGATCATTCTTTAACAGAAAATAAGCCCTCAAGTGGTTCTCTATCTCTCTTGTTACTTCTTCTCTCCTCCTCTCCCATTTAAGTATATAATCTTCCTCCTCTTTTTCGGCTTTACCTATAAAACTCTGGCCTTGAAAATGCCAAGGTCCATTCCACTTTCCTAGCGATGCCCAATGATGCCGTTTAGCTTCATGCTTTTTTATAAGCTGTTCAAATGCTCCCAATTTACCAGCAAGCTTTGCAGGAATATCTGGAAGAACTTTGAATACGATATTCTTTAAATTGGAATGAATATAAACAACAACAAGAAGTGATTCCCTTGAAAGGTGATCCATTAACTTGGTTGCACCATACCACTGTATTCCTTTGTCAAACTTTCTTCCTATCTTTTCCTCCCAGACCTCCTGGTCAACAATTGCTTTTTTAGGATTTGCTGAAAGGGCAGCAAGACCAACCCATTTTTCAATATCTCGATAGTATTGTAGACAGATGTTATCAGGAAGCCAGTAAACATCGATGTTAAGAATTACTTTAAATTTTTGAAGATCATCAAATGTTGTATTTTCAATATCAAATTCATTCATAGATTTGGTGATCGCCGGAATATTAAATCTAGTTGCGTTTGTGTGAAATTCCGGGAAACTAAAATATTAAAAAAGTTTTCTTCTTTAAAAATCCTTCGAGAAGGCTTTTAATTCTATTGAACATCTCTGATGAAATTAGCCCACATATGGAAAGGACTGTCAACTAGACCTTTAAGAGATTACACAAACTGGATACAGTAAAGATTCAATAATGAGGTGTAATTGTACTTTATACTCTGTTTAAGTCAGAATCGATGGAGAATTCCAAGTTCTAGGAGGAAGAAGCATCTATAACGACGGAGACGCTGTAGCGATTCCTGAATAAAGTTGTTGAGAAGTGTTATCTAGCTGTCTCCGTCTTGAAAAACAACTACGCACACACCTCTTATTGTGGCACCAAAAATTTAAAGAGTGTATTTAATACTTTACTATTTGAATGTCAGATGAAATAACCAGACTTTCTGAGAAAATTGAAGAAGTCATCAAATTATACGTTGAGAAATTTTCTCGCTTAATCACTCTAATAACCGAAGAGAAAAGATACGTCTTTCCAAATTATTTAAGATATCCTTGCAAGATATATATTAATGTATTTAATGATTATATCGTCGTAGATTTCAAAAGACAAATAAAAGAGAAAAATTACATTTTTCATAAACGTGCGTACACTAAAAGTATTACTAAAAGTGAGTACTATCCAATCGTTAGGCGTCCTAGTATGTTTAAAGTGGAACATGAATTCTCATTAGGAAAACTTACAGCTGAGTGTGGTCATGGGGGCTTAGTAGATATTTCACCCACGGGAGCAGTTAAGATTTATGAGGTATGGTTTAAGTATATCAATAAAAAAGGAAAACCCAAATCTTTGAAAATTAATTGTTTGTGGATACTTGGACATAATTTTATTGCAGATACTAATATTCATAAAAAGATAAATAATTGGGTTATTGATGACTTTAAAGCCCATATATCAGAACTTTGGTTTAGTGAAAGAGATAAAGAAAGTAAACTAGTTCCACTTAAACTAGATGAGGAAATTAGTAAAATAAAAAGTGAACTTGAAATGAGAATTTCAAGTGAGAATGTAGAAGAAGCAGAGATACAAATGTTCTTAGAGAAACATCCATTTATTCTCCACCCTGATTTTATAGATTTCTCTACACTTAGTGTTGATATAAGGCCACAGGTAAATATAAATAAAAGTGATAGGCCAGATTTCCTAGTAATATCAGGTCTTGAATTGCACAGTGAAGCTATCTCTATTTTTGTTTGCGACTTGAAGAAACCGACAGATAAGCTATTTACTAGAGGGGGATACCTGTCATCTAAACTAATTAAAGCAATCGAACAAGTTCAGAAGTATACTAATAAACTGAAAACTTTGCTTAAAAACGTGACAAATGTGGATGTACGTGGAATAGTTATAATCGGCAGAAAGCTTGATCTCACTGAAAAGCATAGAAAAATTCTTGAAGAGTTATCCAAGAACTCGGGTGTTAATGTAATAACTTACGATGAACTCCTCGATAATGTAACTAAGTTACAAGACTTTTTCAGAACTCGCAAACCAAATTATCGAGTTATTGTAGTTGGTCAAAAAGGAACAGAAGACGAAGATTTTACAGGAAACAGTGGAGATGTCATACAAATGGCAATAAATGAGTTAAGTAGGAGTGATTGAAACTAATAAAAGCGACACTCATTTTTATTAATTTTTTATCGGAATTATATATCTATATAGTTTATTTAATTTTTATTTAGAATGGTATTAAATGAGATATAAAAAGAATTATTACAAATCAATTCTCACAGAAAAAATGGATGAAGAAATCCTTTCGCAGATGCCTTTATGGTTCAGAAGGTTGAGGGAGACGTATGTTAAGAGGAATAAAAGAATATGAGTCAAAAAGTATTCAAATTCGGACCTGCAATAGTTGCTAGAGTGCTGAGATACGTTTCATTCAATTTATTAACCTCCAGTTTTATTGAACTATCCTTAGTACTACTAATTAATATGGTTTCCGTGTTTAGATATTTTCTATCAACGCCACAAATTTCTCGAGCTTTTTAGGATCATCAGTTAATTTATTTAACAATTCATCAAGTTTTGCCCTAGTTTGATCGAGTTCAATCGCTTTTTGTATATCGAGAACCTTACCACACTTATTGCAGAACTTCGAGCCTGGGAGATTTTTATTATTGCATCTTGGACACATTACAGGTTTCAGTTGTTCTTCTCTTTTCTCATTTCTTTGTAGTCCGTTAAGCATGCACATCGCTTCGTCTACATCATCTCCAGCAAGATGAATGTAAACAGATGGCATTCTTGAGCCTTGTTTCCATCCTGCAGCTGCACATAGAAGTGAATGGGGTAGAAGTTTACTTGCAGGAGTAATCCTCGAATGCCTTATTAAGTAAGGCCAAACCCTTTTCTCAATTCCAGCTCTTTTAGCACAATCTACAATCATGGTCCTTACCGCAGTATAGGACATCTGCTTGCATCTTTTCTTTGAGGTTATAGTTACCCAGAGAGGAGCATTGAGATCATTTTTCAAAGGATGTACCTCAAGCCATGAGACAAGAATAGGTACTGATAAAATTATTCTGCCATAATCTTTTCCTACTTTTCCGTCTACATACAAACGTGCACCCAAATCGTCAAATTCTACATCTCCTATCTTCAAGCCAAGAATCTCACCCAATCTCCTCATTGATTCAAAGTATACCCATATGAATGCTTTATCTCTGATATGCCTTGCACAGTCTGCAATCTTTCTAATCTCGTCTACAGTTAAAAGATCCTTTTTCTGAACCTTACTCGGTATGTTATGTTTTATCTTTATCCATCTAACTTCAGGAGGATATTTGTCATCACAATTGCGAAGCCATTTGTAAAATCTTTTCAGAATTAGCTTGTAGTCATGCTTTGTCCATTCTGAATAATCTCTCTGCTCGATTTTTGCAACCAATTCGATTATATCATCTTTTGTAGCCTTTTCAAACGGTTTGTTGAGACGTGATGCAAGGTTTCTTAGTGTTGTTAGATATTTGATTATTCTTGCAATGCTAACACCCTCAGCAACGAGATGCTTGTAAAATTTAAGAAGAACCTCGCTGTTTTCTTTACCAACAACGTTTGCTTTTAATTTTTCCAGTTCTCTTTCGAGTTTTCGAGGGAAATTATAAATTGCGGCAGCATTGCTCATCCAATCACGTTTATCTTTTCTAATTCTAATGGGTTAAGGATACGCAATGTGCCGCTAAAGCCCTGGGAGGGAGAGCCTGCGGCTAAAAGTATCCTTAACCCGAATAATTTTTTATCGTTCAATTCTATTTTATTACATTAAAATTTAAATACCTATCGGAACAACATCTCTAAAAACTGAAAATAATGTTTCTGTTCTGTGAAATCTCCTCCTGAATATTTTTGAGTGCATTAAACAATTCTCCATCTACTTGGCATTCATAAAACTTATCTACTTTGTTTTTCAAGCTTCGTTAAGAGATATGAAGTGCAAAGTTTTGGAGGTTTGTTATATAAATAACAACCATCAACTTCTTTGGAACTTGTTACACAAATGATCTCATTTAATTTTGTCCAAAAATTTTAATCCCTATCTTGAAAAATCAGCGCGGTCCTAAGGGACACACTGGTTCCATGTGCCTCTCCTTCCGTGCTTAGGGTTCTTTTTAACTTTTTATCTAGTTTTTTAATACTCTATTACGCCTCACGCGCTTGCTGTAATTTTTGAGCGAGGTGAGATAAAAAGGATTATAATTGACTTTTTAAAAATTTAAAAAGTTTATACATCTGATCACGAGACTAGCTCAAAAGCGGACAAATCCCTCTTTCTGCTTAAAATATGTTCTTCTTTCCCAAGCAATCTATTAATTCCAAAGAATAGAAAATACACGACTGATTAATTTTTAGTTTCTAAACACCTTTTATTTTGCAGTTTGTACATTGCGCAAAGATTTAAGCAAAGAAATTCAAGTAGTTGTGTGCTAAATGTAAATGTAATTGAGTTACTAAAAGTGATATGGAACACAATCTTCCCAAATGGTCTTAGTAGAGAAGTCATTCTCTATTTATCCAGTGCAGTTTTGCAAGCTTATGCAGCCCTAATTGCAATTCCTTTTGCAATTGCAGTTATACACTTACAAAGTAAATATGGATATATATCCACTCAAATTTTGTTCAAACGGCTTAATTTAGTCCTTAAAGTTTTCACTATAATCGCTATCGTTTCCGTTCTTTCAATGATACTGTCATTAAATGATAAGTATTTACCTTACATTTTGTTTGCTGAAGTTATTACAGCCTTAGCCCCTCTTAAATATCTTATAAAACACGTAAGAGATGTATTCTCACTAAAACCAACCGATATTTTACATGACCTAGGCTATCCAGAAAGACCAGCAGAATTACTGAAGCAAGGAAAAGTCTTTGAAGCGTGGAATGTTATTTCTCAAGGTTTTGAATTAGCAAGAGCTTGTTCGCTGGACCCAGTATTGCATAGTCAAGCAAATGTAGTAATTTGGGAAATTGCAGGGGCTCTCCATAGAATTGACTGGAACTCAGACGTGAGGGAAGAAAAACATACAGGGAGTCTTGATCTTTCTGGAATATTATTCAATGTTGTTTGGAATATGCCAACCCATATCGTCGAGCCTGTGGTGAGGTCACAATTTAAACCCAACCCCATTCAGATTGAGATATTAGTAAGAGAGATTGCTAATGGGTTTATGGAGAAGCCTACGGGGACCTTTGATAATTTTTTAGAGCATGTTTACAAGTTAGTTACTGCATATTATGAAGTTGATACTGATCGAGCATGGGAAATTTTTCACTCTATTTTACTAGTCTCTACAAATTATTTAAAGTCCTGTGAAGAGGAGAAAGCTAAAACGATAATAGAACGCATATTACCAATTGAAGTTTGTTATGGTTTACAAATTTGCGATTATGCATATAAGCATGTTGAGGGCTTACCGCAAGTAACAGATTTTGGAGAGAGAGAAATAAAAATATACGGGTGGTTTCTTAGGATTTTAGATATATTAAAAGACTATCCCTCAGTTTTGTTCCATATATTGTGTTTGGAAAAGTTAGAGGATATATTGGAGAAGTTTGCAAGAAAGAACATACCACCCCTTCAAATTTTATTAATATTGGCTTTATGCAATCAGGAAAAAGCAAAGTTACCAGAGTATATGGATAAAATAGCAGAAAGTGTTTTAGAAGGACTTACTAATAAAGTTTTAAAAATATTGAAGGAAAATAAATGGAGGCCAAGCTTTGACGGAAACTCTCTTAAAATATTCTATGAAGATGAAGAATTCGCATCAATGGAGATAGACGAAAAACAATCAAAATTGGTGGAAGAATACTTATATTCTCTTAACATTGTTCTATAACTTATTTATGTAAGTTACCGGAACAACTTCCTATCATAAGTCATTTGCTTTTCTTTCCTTAATTCAAGGCATGGACTACGATGAACTTTCAGAAAAGATAGAAGATCTGGGACTTGATAATGGAGATATCGCTCTAATACTCGGAAAAGAGTTGATGAAATACAAATCAAAGCCTCCAAGAGGTAGAGCTCACTGGATGCATCTTTTCTGGAAATTGATACAAGCTTACTGTGGAAAAGAGCATCCTAGCGGAGAAGAGATAGAAGATTTTATAAAACAGATACATGGTTAGATCTTTTGTAAATCCCATCTACGGTGTCCAAAATTTTTATAAAAGAAGGCATCAAATAATTTTATGATGCTCAACAAAAAGGATATCGAGGACTTCTGTAAGAAAAATGATATAGAGTATTTAGCCATATTTGGCTCCTATGCAAGAGGAGATTTCAGAGAAGAGAGTGATATAGATGTGCTAGTTAAGTTTAACAAAAGAAAAAGCTTGTTAGATCTTGTTAGAATGGAGAGAGAATTGAGTCGGATTATGAATAGAAAGGTTGATTTGCTAACCGAGAACAGCATAAGCAAGTATTTGAGAGATATTATTAAAAGAGAATTGGTTGTTGTCTATGAAGGATGACAGGATTTTTCTACTACATATTCTTGAAGCTATAGAGAAGATAGAGAAATTTGTGAAAGACGTTGATTATGATGACTTTTTGGAGAATGATTTGGTTCAAAGTGCTGTTATTAGACAGATTGAAATTATAGGGGAAGCTGCTAGTAAATTGAGTTCTAATTTAAGGAGAAGATATAGCGAGATTCCTTGGCAAGATATCATAGGAATGAGACATAAACTAATTCATGGCTATTTTGGAGTTGATGTTGATGTAGTATGGGAAACTGTAAAGAAAGATGTACCTAAACTTAAAAAAGATGTTGAGAGAATATTAAAGAGTTTGGAATAATAGATCTTCAAATAGTACTCTATCTTTACAAGCTGATGATTGTACAGATTCCCATTCTTGACATGAAAATCTTAAAAACAACAAAAATTTATAACCAAGCTGCAATGAAAGATAAAGTTAAGACTCTCTAAATTTGATAGAGGATGAAATGTATGAATGGATTGTTCTCTGAAAAGGGGCATACACATAACACATATGAATAAGTTGTACGACATTACTTGAGGGTTGTGAAATGGTAAAAAGTAAATTGAAAGTTAGAAAAGAGAGAAACGGGTTGCATCTTTTTGATAGGAAATCGGGGCTACATATTTTAGTGGACGAAGTAAAATTTGAAGACGATTTCCACATAGCACCGAGAACGGTAAGCATTGCTTTAACAAATAAATGTAATTTAGGATGTTATTATTGCTATGCACCTAAGAACAACATGACTTTACCAAAGGAATTCGTAAAAAATTTAGCTCAAAAGTTGGATAAATTGGGTGTATTAGAGATAACTTTCGGAGGCGGAGAACCTTTCCTGCATCCAGATATTATTGAGATATGTAAATGGATATGGGAGAATACCAATTTGGGAATAACGATTACTACGAATGGAACTTTATTAAATAAAGTTGTAGTGGAAGATATCAAGGATTACATATCATTTTTACGAATATCTATTGATGGCTCATCTAGCACTTATAGAAAAATAAAAAGAACCGAGTTAGAACAAGTGTTAGCAAATATCAGTCATATAAACGATTTCATACCTTTTGGGCTGAACGTCATCGCCAGACCAGGATACGTTAAGGAAGTAGAAAATGTAGCTGACTTGGCTTTAGAAATTGGAGCAAAAAATATTCTTATAATTCCTGAACATAAGAATGGTAATTTCATTTTAAACAAAGAGGATTGGGAAGAACTCAAAAATATAATCATGGAGTACATATCAAGAATAGAAATATATGTAACATATGATGTGACGAATTTTATATCGATACCTACATTAGATTTAAACGACAATGGAGAATTCCTTTTTGTCCATGTATCAGCAGATAAAAAATTGAAACTTAATTCTTTTCAAGAAGATGGCATCCCCATAAATGACGACACTTCTAATTTGGAAGAAGTTATTTTAAAATTGAGAGAATTATATTTCAAAGAAGTAGGAGGGAGAATATGAAAGTGTGGGTAGGTTTTTCGGCAGATCATTCGGCAAAGTTGAGGATAGTTGGAGAATTTAAAAATCTTGAACAAGCCCAACAAGCAGAGGACAAGCTCAAATATCTTATAAGAAATTTTAGAGATATCGAACCAGACATAGAATCTCTCAGTGGTGTAAAAAAGGAGGAAATAAAAAGGAAACTGGTGGATATATGTGAAGATTTTGATATTTACGGGTTATGGATTCAAGATGCTGCTCAGTTTCCCTTTTTCGGAGAAGATGACATAGAAAGAGAGGATAACACTATAACCATCGAGACAGATGAACTGGAAATACAGGCTTTAATCAAAGTTTTACTTCATTATGGCGCAAAAATAGAGGTCTATAGTAAACATGATTATCCATAAAACTTTAGCAACATTGCATAGCAGTAGATATGTTGCTAAAGTTTGCTCCACTCGATCTGCATTTGTAAAATTTTGTATGTCTCTTAAATAAAATTAAAATATGAAAGATGATATGTAAGAACTAGATATAATCAGAGGTTATAATCCTAGAAAGGCTTTTATGAAGCAATTTAAGATGGAAATTGATGCTTAAAGAGAGGCGTTTTACTAAATACTACTATTACTTCTTAGATGGGTGTGGGACTAAACTTTTTAAATTTTTTAATTAAATAAAATTAATAAGTTTTATCCGAAAGTTTTATATTGTAGAAAGTATAGTGGGATTGATGAACGAGAAGATTACAAAGGAATATTTACCTTGGTTTTCAAAACTATTAGGTGAGGAGGAAGGTGTTGAAGCCAACAATTCTGGTGGTATAATTTTAAAAATGATAGCATCCAAAAGTTACGATGAAGAAAAGGACGTGATAAAACCAATCAATCTATTTGAGTTACTTGAGGAAACATATGAAATTCGAGAGAAAACAGGAATTAGTCTGTATAGTTATGAACTTGACTATCTTGGTAGACTTAACTCAAGAGAATTCTGGAGAGATATTTTTTCTTTAAGGGCAGTTGGTGATATTGAGTTTGTAACTTCTAACCCTTTTGTAAAAATTACCTTAGAGGGTATTGCAAAAGCTAAAAAAACACTATATCCTTTAGATATTAGAGAAGAGTTCCAAAAACTAGGATATAGATAGCTACCCTATACAGGAGGTAATAAAATTAAGAGAGTGTGGGGTGTCTCTCTATGGAAATTCTGTTGCTGTTGGTATAACTTAGGTATAAGACGTTATTTTTTAATTCCAGTGCTTTCTCTTTTGTTATTTGCTTTATTCCCTACGGTATTAACATTTTTTCCAGAAATTTTGTCAAGAATTTCATTGATTGATCGAATAAAGATATTAGTAATTTTAATTATAACTCTCCTTTTTTTATGGGTTTTGCTTGAGATATTTGTTCATTTTCTCTTTAATAGATTATTGATTCAAAGAATTTTAAATGGCAAGTATGATGAAATTTTAAGCAAGGTTATATTGAATCTGTTAAATTCTTTAAAAAACAAGGATGAGAACAATAGATTAACTAAATTTATAGATGACAATTTCTACTTAATTATAGATGAAAATGTAAATTTAACAAAACCTGTTAAGCGTAGAATATTATTTAAAATCTTGGAAGTGCTGAGTGAGTTTGGCTATGTTAAGATAGTGAGGGGATAAAATTGAGTGACTATAACAAAAAATTATTACTTGGAGAAAAATTAGAAAAGATTTACCTCAAAACAAGCGAAGCTTATACTAGAGAAATACTAAAGGACAAATATAAAATTAGTAAAGAAAAGAGTTTAGATGATTTAATTAAAGCGATTAAGTTCTATACAAATATTCATTTTTGGTTTAAATTTAAACCATATAAAGCTACGAGGAAGTATGGAACCTCAGTTAATGACCCAATATATGGTACTTTTAACCTACCAAATGAGGTAAATTTTCTTATCTCACTTCCATTTATACAGCGTATGAACTATATAAAACAACTTTCTTTTGCTTATTTGATATACCCAAGTGCCACTCATACAAGACTATGCCATTCTATAGGAGTGTCCGAGCTAATCGGGAAATATTGCGATTCACTTAAAAGTAAAGGGATTGAAATATCAAACGAAACAAAAAAAGCATGTCAAATTATTGGGCTGCTCCATGACATTGGCCATGGACCCTGGGGGCATAGTACTGAGCAAATGGACTTCTTAAAGAGGAAAGGAAGAAAAGAGAAGAGAGATACGGCAATTTTAAAGGATTACCTAAAGGATTCAAATTCCCCTATAGTGAAAGCATTGGAAGCTATGGAAGAAATAGATTTAGATTTAATTATTAAAGTTATATGTGATAAAGAGAAACTAGGAGAGGATGCATTTTTATCAGACATGATAGATTCTCCTACTGACGTAGATCGTGTTGATTATGTAAATAGAGATATACATTTCACAAATTATGGATTGGGGAAATTTGATTACACTCATTTTATACATAGTGCTAATGTCGGCTATTACAAAAATAGAAAATCTTTATATTATGAAGAAACAGTATCACGAATTATAGATACATTTCAAGATAGGAGAAATATACTATATAGAGATGTCTATCTGAAACCCGAAAAATTAGCTGCAGACGAAATGTTATGCCATGCTCTATATGGATTGCTGGACGAATACAAAATATTGGATGACAAAACTATTCTTCCAGAAATTTTGAAATTAACAGATGCTGACTTGATGTATATTTTACGATTATTTGGAGACGAATATGTTCAGGAATTGATTAAAAATCTGTTATTAGGTAAAGTTTATGCTCCTGTAGAGGAGTATACCCTAAAAATAAACGGAAGTGATTTTGATTCAGCTTTATTCAAACGTACAATAGACGTTAATAACTACGGATTTAAACTTAAAATTATGATTGAAGAAGAGTTGTGGGAAAAAGTTGTTAAACAAATTCCTGAACATTTAGATTCTAATAAACCACAGATATTTACATTTTTCCCAGAAATCCCATCTGAAGAAGGGGAAATGTTTAGAAAGATGCCAGATGGTTCAAAGGTGTTAGTAGAGCTAGTAGATACATTAATAGAATATAAAGGGAAAATCATTTGTTTAAAGGATCATCCTGAAAGAAAAGGAGGGGAAAAATGGGGAACAATCTATAAAGTATACTTGTTTGCTCCGATAAAACTCATGAGATACAGGAACAAAATAAAAGAAGCTTTCAACGAGGTTATTGTATCAAAATAATTTTGATAGTTTTTTGATTATAGTAATTCAGTTCAAGTTGAATAAAAATTTGAGATGATAAATTGATATGGCAAAACACTATGTGTATAGAATTGATTACGACACTGGATTCGCACCCAATACAGAATACAACATTTGTACATTAAGTGGATGCAAAGTGAGTACTGTTGAGAAATGGGCTAAGAAAGGTAGTTGGGTAATTGGAATAGGTGGAAAAAATACAGGAAAACCAGACAAACTAATTTATGCTATGGAAGTAGAGGAGAACCTTTCTTATTCCAAGTTTAAAGAAAGATTTCCTGAGAAAAGTAAATATTTGCCACCAGAAAAAGCAGGAAGTAACGTGTTGGTTTCAAGGAAGTTCTATTATTTTGGAAATAATGCTATCGATTTACCAGAAGATCTGAAGCATATTATTTGGGACAGACAGGGTGTTAAATGTATTTCCGATGAAGACATAAACAAACTAAAAAACTTTCTCTCTAAAATAGGATACAAACAATATGGGGTGTATGGAAAGCCTAATAATATAGAACTCTAAAAAGTGTGGAGAATATTAATAATAGCAAGAATTTACCTTATTCTTGATAAAATTTTTAGTTATTTTTTGGCAGCTAAGCAAATTTAACATTTTTTGTTTCTAGCCATCGGATTTAAACTATCGGAACTATGTCCTTCCTTTAATTTCTAATCAATTACACAAAATCAAACTATTATGAATTTCAGCAGATACAGGACAGAACTAGAACTAAGAGAAAAATTTGAGAAAAGAGGTTACCTCGTCATGAAAGTCTCTGGAAACTGCAATCTACTTATCGGAGGTAGAAGAGAGATATTTGTAATTTTATTGAGGAGAACAAGAAACAGTAAGGTTACAATTTCCAAGGAGAAAGTCAGAGCACTAATCGATCTTGGAGAGAGGTTCTTTGCAATCCCTCTCATAGCTGTCAAATTCCTGAACAGAAAATGGGTTATAAAAGAAGTAACCAAACCTGAGAAACTAACAATAAGAGTGGATGATGAGTCTGATCTTAAATTCTAGATTTTATTATACCATAGCGTTGAGCTATCTCATCTGACAGCTTTTTAATCAGTGACCAGTCAAAATCAAGTTTCCTGATATCGACTATAAGCATATCCTCTATCAGCGGGTGACAGAATGCCTTTATTTTCACTCCAGCTCTTCTAGGCGTGTTATTCGTTTCGATTTCATAGATTATGCGCGAATCCAAATCTATCACATCACATACAGAACCGTTTATGGATTGCTCGGTTTTGAAATTATGCTTTATCCTGTATATGTTGTGACATATTAGAAATTTCATGAACCTGTGCTCAAGCGTTTCCCATCCTGTAAATTTGACAGAATTGACTTCCCTCAGATCAATCCCGAGTCTTTTGAGTTTAGGATAATTTCTCTGAAAAAAGGCATTCCAGCCCATATGAGAGAAGTATGATGATCTAATTGAATAGCTTACGCAGATGCAGAGTTCCGATAAAACTAAAATATTTGGTAGAGTAAACTTAATAGGATATGTCCAAGGAGGGGGAACAAAAAAGAATAAAATTGGATAGAAACTTAACAGGCGTGCTAAACAAACCAATAACAAGAAGAACATTCATTATCGCCACAGCAATTCTAGCTGCAGGATGTCTTGGAATTCCAAAACCAAACAAAACATATACACCACCAACAGAACAACCTACACCCGAACCTAAATCCGATTTCGAAGAATTTAAAGAAAAATATCCAAAATTGGCGTATGATTTTAATGAGATAGATTATCAACTTACTAAGAAATTGTTCGAATACAAACCTGAATTAGAAAAAAGAGAAGATATTCACGAAACATTAGGAAGGTTTGTTAAGATAAGTGTGATTACTTTGGGTCATCTATTTGGAAGTGATGAAACTAGGAAAGCCTACTATACTGTTGAACAAAAGATACGCAGGGCAAAGGATAAAATTCTAGATAATGGTGTTATTAAGAAAGTAGTTCTTCCTAACATAGATTATCATGTTAAACTGGGAGATAAACAATTAGGAGATGATCCATTCGGAGAGGAAAGAGAATCATTATTACCAATGAATGATAGAGAATTAGAAAAACTGGTTCCTGATAGGGAAGATAGAATGTGGGTGAATTATGCGAGAGGTAGACCACCTGCTTTCTTTAGTATGAAAGTTGGGCCTAAAGAAGAATATAGCAGTGCTCAAGCACTACTTGATAATTTAGATCTAATGATAAATGGTGGTAAATTCGGTATCTATGAATGGAACACTTTGTATGATAGGATTATTGCTGTGTATAAAGATCCTGATCTAAAAAGTTATCCGGCTGATTGGTGGCCTGGACCAAACAATGCTGCTAAAGATAAAACTGATAGTGAATTAGTAGAGGAATGGTGGTTATCTTACGAAGTAGGTAGTGATTTAGATGGACCAGTAGATAAACATTTTGCTAAATACATGCCAGAATTTATAGAAACCTTCAGATGGAATGCAAAATACGTCGCTCCTATTATAAAGAAAGATGAATTTATGAGAAAAGGTTGGATAACATGTGCTGGTCTATCTTTATTAGATGGGTTATGGATAGAAAAAATGCATCAACCAAGCCGTAGTAGATATAGGGTGTACGCTAAAGCATTGGGTTATGCAGGGGACGAAATTACTGCTAAAAATCCCATTCATCCATATTGGGATGAATGTACAGCTGGAGTTATATATGAGGAATTGAGAAAGAAACTTCCAAAGAATGTTAAGTATGGGCCTGGAAAAACTGTTCATAGATATGTTTCTGGTTATGATTCTTACGGAAATCCGATAAAAATGGTTTCATCGTTAAAGGCAGAGGTAACAGGAGAAAGATACGCATGGATTTAATAAAATTTTATTCATGAATACATAAGTATTTATTATCATATGTAGAACCTACATATACACAATGACCTTCAGTTTCTCCGACTTCATAGGTACAACAGTAATAATCTTGACAGTGTTCTGCTGTGTCTGTGCATTTGGTATAACATTTACAAGTATATGTTGGACTTGTTGGATTATGGATTTCGTTATCACAATACGCCTTATATCCACCTTCACATGTCTTCCATGCACAATCATCATCATTCCTACATTGCACACATTCTCCGTTTAAACAATATGGTTTATCGCCTGAACACTCTTCAGCATATTTATAACAACATGTTCCACTTGGACATGAGAAACAATAACCACTTGTACTTGGGTTATAGAATCTCCAATTTGTAAAGTCTGAATAACTTCCACAGTAACCACCACAAACAGCAGATGGGCATGGCTTTCCACAATCATCAGAACAAGTACTCTTATCTTCATCGCATGTACACTCATTATCTCCACAGTATTCTATGTCGAACTTATACGTAGCATAACTTCCAGAACCTCCTTTGACTGCTTTGTAGGTTTTTGATGAGATAATAAACTTAAATATCTTTAAATATAAAAAAAATATACATGAACGCAAAATACGCAGCAAGTCTTCTTATAATTATATATATAATTTTATGGGTTGTGCTGAATGTAGCTTCCAAAATTACCTTACTTGATCATGTAATATTTTTGATTGTATTAATTGTTGCAATAATTATCTTAATCACAAAAATTAGCAGATAAAAAACTTAAAATGTTTAAATCTTCTCAATCTTTCAGGTAAATACAAATCCTCTTAAGATTATCCTCTTTAAACAAACTTGAATATTCATTTCAGGTCTCTCTCCTTCGAATTTTAATTAAAATAAAATTTACACTCCTTTTTACCATGTACTGCCCTCTTTAAATCTAATCGGAATTCTTCCTCCAAATAAACCATTTAGCAGATATTTGCCCAAATTAAGATAAAGACTTTTAAGGATGATTTTGATGGTCAGAGTTAAGGCGTGGAGACTTGGGAGAACAACAAGATCAATAGTCGTTGTTATTCCTATGCAGCTTGCAGATGTGCTTAGAATCAGGGATGGGGACATTCTTGACTGTAAGATCGATTTTAACAGGAGAGCACTGATCTACAGGAAAATAAGATCGTTTCAGAAGGATAGAAGAATGAAAAGATGGGAGAATTTATCTGAAAGGTGTTTTGGGAAGGTTCAGAAAGATAACAGACATACTTAAAAGTTTTTAAATTTTTCATTAAAAAGTAATAATAAACCTTTTCTTAAAGGTGAGAACAATTTCAAGAGAAGTGTCTGAAAAATGTGAAATAATCGAAATTAGACCTCTAAAGAGAAGGTCACCTAACGATCCATTAAGAGTAACAATCCGAGTAACAAAACCACCTTACAAACAATCAGAGATTTGGGCTGAGTACAGAGATGAGGTTGCGAAATATATAAGATTACTTAAGGATGATCACGAATACGAGGCTGTAAAAAAGTTTTGGATGTCTAAAAGACCCATTAATTTTACTACCCATAAAAAGGTAAGATTTTACGAAAAATTATGGAATGTTATCGATAGCATAGGTGGAACCGTAGCCCGCGAAGGATTATCTGAGTTTCTTGATGAAGTTCAAGAAAAAATGGAACCAATTATTGAGGAGTTGTTCGAATTAGACAAAATTCCATATTACGATCTTATTATTAAAGATGGTATTGTACCAAGTGGTAAACTTTCTCGTTCTGGAATCGAGATTACTTATCCGTCAGAACAATCTACCAGTACATCAATCAATCTAAATGCAAAGAGATTATTCATCAATGTGATGGCAAGAGAAATACCTAATATGATAATAAGAGATATTAATGAATTGCTTTGGAATGGAGAAAGATATGTGATCTCTAATTATGTTAGAGAAAAAATATTAAAAGAACTAAAAAATGAGATCCCAGGAACATATGAGACTCTTATTGATGAGAAATATATTACTACGCTTGCAAGAAGGAATTGTAAATTGCCCCCTATCCATGAATTGATGGAAAAATATGGTCAAGAGTATGGATATAAAGTCCATGGAGAAATTCTTAGATTCTCCAGAGCATTTAAATCTGTTGTTGATTACCTTAATGAAATAGGAATTTCATTTCGAGAATTTATTGAAGGTTGCAAATCTCTACGCGCAACGATGCGTGGTTTCTCTTTTCGACCTGATAGTAGGTTAGAAAAATCATTAAATAAAATTATAACGATATGATAGTTTAATTCTATTTGTTATAAACCCATCCAAGTACTTATCTACAAGTTTTATGTATTCTATATGGTGTTGTTTATTCCTAAATTTTAGACAAGCATTTTTATACTCCAAAAATGCTTTGATATCTTCTAGGTTCTTCCTACCTCTATTTATTGCAAATCTTGACATCTCCCAGACCCATGAATCGGATCCATTATTTAGCAAGTCTTCTATAAAAATTCTATTATAAGGTGGTATCTCATCAGTGATCTCTGCAGCTATCTCAGGAAAGGAATCTGTTATTTTAATTCTTTTTTTAAAATATTTAATGAAGAAATCAAAAATTTCAGGTTCTCCTAATTGAAATTTTTGTGCCTGAATTAGTTCTCCAACAAACATCGCTCTTCTAAAAGGAGCGAACGGAGAGATCTGCTCTATTTTATCCGCAGACCATAAAACTTCCGATAACTTATTACTCCATTTCTTTTCACTATGCTCTTTTATAGCTATTACAACTCTATTAATACTTTCAGAATCAAGAGCAAACTTCTTTAGAACTTTCTGAGCGAGTTCAGCGCTATCTATAGCATGATTTTCTTGTCCGAAATCTCCAGGTCTTCTAACAGAATCGTGTAACAGAGCTGCAATCTTTACAATGATTCTGCCTTTTTCATCGAATTCTCTTGCCAAATACGCTGAAATGGTTGCCACTGTTTGAGCATGTCTATATCCATGAGTACCACTTTGTAAACCTCTTTTAATGTTTTCTGTATAATGATGTTTAATAAAGTCATTTAATTTATTTAAAATATCATACAAATTTATGTTGTCCATTCCTCATCCCCTATCTCAGCTAAAATTTTGTCAATTACAGTCTTATCTATCTCTTCTCCTCTTTCCCATTCGATCTCAAATGCATTTCTGAAATGGTTGACTAAAGTTTCCTCATTTATAACTTCACCCCTAATTGCATGTTCCGAATCTATAGCTCGCCTATCTTTAACACCAACAACAACAGTTCTTTCCCCTATTACCATCCCTGGTAGAGAAGTATTTCTTACTGCTTTTACTTCAAGAGTCTTTATTTCTGGATTGTTCAGAAAACCATCCTCACTCGTGCACAACTTTCTTGATTCTTCGATATTTTCTTCTAATCCGTCTTTAACCCATGACTTGATAATCTCCTTTGTTGCATCCCAGTTAAATAGATATTTTACTCTTAGACCTTCTTTTAATCTCCTTTTAAGATTCTCAAAGTACCATCCTCTAATTGGGTTGATAGGATCCCTATTTTCTGTTATTAATATGATTCCAGGTGTATTTGCGAATATCATTATTTCATCCGATAAATCATGGAGCCTCCCACATTCTATGTAAAATCCTTCCCTAGTTACACTCTTAAATGGTTGTGGATGCAATAAAAACTCCATTTTTTTGGCTTGTTTTACTGCAATTAACCTAGCTTTGGAGATTTCACTGATAGCTTTTTCTATTGGATTAAATATCGAATCTATAATACTTCCATTTGGAAATTCGTATTTTGTGCCATATACAGATAGCGGAGGAGTTTTTAAAAAACCCATCTTTGCCAAATTTTCCAAAGTATCTGAAATAGTTCCATAAGAAAAGCTTTTCTCCTCCTCTTTTAATCTATTCCTCATACCCTCAGCATCGTATGCTATTATCGACCCACTTGTGGTGAAATCATTTATATAAACTCTTATTATTTCCTTTGCACAGTCAGACAACCTTTTTCTTAGAACAATATATCCGATATACTTAAGATATTCGAGATATTCATCGTCCAGCTCAATTTGTTTCATAGTTTTTGTAGGGTTTAATAGTTTTTCTAAATTTCGAAATCTCAGCGAATTTTAAAATTTTATGAAATTCTAAAATATCTCCAAAATTCAAAATTATATAGAATTTTCAAGCTGATATAATAGGAAAAAGTATATATTGATAGACAAAGATCAAAGAAGTGGTGATAAAATGTCCGAAGTAGAAGTTGTAAACCTTGCAGTAAGTGCAGCAGAAGTGCGTTCAATAAGTGAAATAGCCACACTGATTGCTGATGAAATCTTAAAATTTGCTGAAAAGTACGGAGTTGCTGACCAATACAATAGAGACAGGCTTGAAGAAGATGTTGCACTATTCCTCGTGAAGAGGAAAGTCGTTGGTTTGGAAGAATTAAGGATATCTATTCTAGAAGATGGAGCAAGCATTGGCGACTCTTTAACAGGAAAGAGGATAGCAGATCTGATTTTCAGAATCAGATATAAAGAAGGAGGTTACATGCGATGAGGAGACTTGTTATTCTGGCAACAAAATACAATGATACAGCTGAAGCTGACAAAATCTTTTCTCAGAGAGGCTGGAGAAGAGTAAGAGACGACACTGTTGTCCCCTCTGTTAAAGAAGTCGTCAGGAAGTCGAGAAAGGAAACAGGGCTGATAGACCTCGAGATAGAAGAAATTGAGTACAGGTGGTAGTTATGGAAGAAGTACGTGAGTTAAAAATTATTGTTAAACTCTTAGATAACGAAACCAAAGAAGTTTACGATGAACTTGAGGAGACTCTGTTTCTTACTGAAGATTCTGAAATCGAAGAGGGAGTATCAACCAAGAGTTTAGACGAGTTTATAGAAGGACTAGTTAAAGAAGTTGATGAAACATGCAGAGATAACGAACTTGCTTTGATTGATCCAGAAACGTTATGCACTAATCTGGCAATCGCTCTAATCCTTTCTAAAGATGGAGATATTGTTGTTGATGCTCCAGTGGTGAGAATTAAAGAAGGTGATGAAAATGAAGAACAAGAGTGAGCTCCCTGACGATCTATTAATAGAGATAGAAGCTCCAAACAAGGATCTTGAAAGAAAGTGGAAGAGACTGCATGGGATAGACGATTTAAGACAATCCATCCTAGAATACTGTAAAATTTGTTTAGATGGTAAAAGAATAAGATTGTGGTGTATCAGTAACTACTCAAACCCTCACAGGGTAATGAAACTTTTGACAGATGAAATAAACTTTTCAGGAAAGATTCTCTTTGTTGGTGACCCCGGCACAGGTAAAACAGAACTTGCAGAAGGATTGGCTTATGCATTAGGGAAAGAGTTTGGAAAACTTTACCTTATCAAACCACTGGTGTTGCGTAGCAAGTATGTGGGGTTATCAAGTCAGAGGCTAAGAAAACTGTTCGAATACGCAAGGGAAAAAGCAAAAGAATGTCCAGTTATTCTTTTATTTGACGAATTTGATTCCGTAGCTCCGATGAGGGATAACGCGCAAATGCATGAGGAGATAAAGGCTTTTGTTAATACCTTACTTGAAGAAATTGAGAAAGTAACACCATCTGATCGTATCCTTGTAATTGGTACAACAAACCTTGAACGTGCAGTAGATTTTGCAGCAGACAGAAGATTTGAGGTCATAGTCTTTTTCAAAAGACCAAACTATGCGCAAAGGTTTGAACTTATTAAAATCTTACTAGAGCCTTTTGAGATTGATACTAAAACCATAGAGGGTCTAGCAAGAAGAACAAATGGCTATACTCAAGCAGACATTAAAAAACTCATCAAACAAGCGTTACTCATTGCTCTCAACCAGAACAGAAGACTTGAGGCTGGAGACTTGTTTAAGGCGCTAAAAGAGGTTAAACCAACGAGAAGTTATTCAAAAAGAAAATGACCCTAGAACAACTCTTAAAAGAAATTTCCAGGATAAACTCAAGACTTGATGAAATAGAGCAGAGACTGGATGAGATGCAGTTTCACAGAGTAATTCTTGATGAGAGCAGGGTTGTTGAGGGAGAAGGAATGCTTGGAGGTAGAACGTACCTCACTGGACAAACAGGAGAAATACAAAAACTCATACGTGTACCGGTATGCGATTCATGCGGTCAGATTGGTAGATATGAGTTTATATGCCATCACTGCGAGAAAAAGCTCTGCAGAGACTGTACAATAATTTATGAAAACACGACACACTGTTTAGACTGTCTAAGGAGATATCATATCGATCTCAGTAAAAAGGCATGGAAGGTTTTAAAGTGTATTGTAAATGGTGTTACAATTGTTTCTACAATCTCAAGGCTCACCAAAATGCTCAGAGAAGAAGTCATCACATCAATGGCTGAACTTCAGAGACTCGGATTTATAGTAAAAGATGGCTGGATTATAAAGCGATATCGCATAACAGAAGATGGCTTAGTTGCAATGAACTTGTATGATAGAATCTATGGTTCTGATCCAGACTCCTACGATTTTTTGATGGAGCTGAAGGACTATGCTCCCTGATTTCCTTGCTGAACTTATTCAACGTTTGCTAATACTCTCAATTCACTTAAAGGAGAGGATGATTGAACTTCTTCAGAGAAAGCTATCAATGGTGGTGTTTTTCCTGACAGTTGTGATTACAGCTTCACTTACACTAACGTTGTCTTGGAAAGAATTATTCACTGCAGCCCTATTGCTTCTCATCTTCAGCTTTATTCTTACAATTTTTGGAGGGATCGATTATGGATGATCTTGAATGGGTTCTTGCTGTAAAAGAGATTGCTGGGAAGGCGAATGGTTTAAGCACAGTAGAAGACATTCTCAAGCTTTATCTGGTTGAGGATAATTTCAGGGAGAAGTTAAAACTTAGAAGAGATATACAACAAATTCTCTCATTCCATACAACTCAGTTTTTATTCTCGAAAAAGCCAATTCTTAATGTTCCTACCCAAGAAGAGGCGAATGGTGAAATTGTTCTTGGAAAGATCCTTCAGGAAAATGAACTATACGATTTTGGTTTATCAAAAGAGGAATTAAACCAGCACATGCTCATAATTGCTAGAAGCGGTCATGGCAAAACAGTGTTAATAATGAGAATATTGGCCGAATTAATCAAAAGAAACATACCATGGCTATCTTTCGATTTCAAAAGGGATTACAGACATCTTATAAGAGAATATCCGATATGGATTATACGCTGGGAAGATTTAAGATTCAATCCATTAACACCACCACCTGATGTATCTCTGCATAAATGGAAGCAGATTTTTGCCGATGTTTTCTCTCATTGCTTTGGCTTCTTTCACGGCTCTAGAAATTTCCTTCTTGAATTCATTGACATTCTTTACAGAAGAAAAGGTGAGGGGGCAACACTAACAGAACTTTACGATATGATGTCCAGCGTCCAGATCAACACGAGAAAGAGGCAGGAATACTTTGACGTGGTTCTCAACAGGCTTTACTCTGTGATAAGCAACCTTGGAGAGGTAATCAACTGTGAAAGGGGATTCAGGATTGAAAAATTACTTGACCACTTTGTTGTGATTGAGCTTGATGGTCTGGGCAGAGATGAGCAGAATCTACTGATAGAACTCTTTTTAGCATGGATTTATGCATATAGACTGTCTCAAGGACACAGAGGAGAACTAAAACATGTACTGATTTTCGATGAAGCTAAGCGTGTGTTTGATGTCAACAAGGAATACAAGCAAAGCACAACAGAACTTGGAGTTGCACCGATCGATATCATAACAGATGAAATAAGAGATTTTGGTGAAGCACTCATTATTGCAGATCAGGAACCATCAAAACTTACTCACTCCATCAAGGCAAATACATACACGAAAATCACAGGCAATTTGGGACATGGAAGGGATATAAACGATGTTGCAGAGGCAATGGATCTCAGCAGCGATGAGAGAAATGTTATACCAAAACTTGAACGTGGTGAATGGGTCGTCAAGCTTTCAGGAAGATTCACAAAACCCTTCATGATAAAATCAGCGAATCTATCAATTAAAAAGGATGTGACTGGTGAAGAGGTGAGGGAGAGGTTTAAGTCTATAGTTTCAGAGCTTGGTGATGTCCTCAAACCAGAAGAGAGAGAAGAGATCGAGCTTCCCGAAATTTCTGAAGATGCAATGAATTTGATCGTTGATATCTGCTATCATCCATTTAGATCTCTGTCAAACAGATGTAGATCTCTTGGATTATCCTGGCGGAGATTTGAAAGAGCAAGAGATGAAATCGTGGAAAACTCTCTTGCAGAGGAAGTTGGCATTACACTTGGTGGAAGAAGATTGAAGTTTTTAGTATTGACTGAACTTGGAATTAAACTCCTTAGGTCTTTGGGTCATGACACAGGTTTGTGGAGATTTGCTGGAAGAACAGGCTTTGAACATAAACTCTTCCAAGTTTTGATAGGATACAGACTGAGAGATGCTGGATATGATGTTTTTATGGAAAGGGATGTGAACGGAAAAAGACTCGATATACTTGCGATCGGAGAGAAGAGAATTGGAATTGAAATTGTCATAACTCTAAATATGAATACCAGTTTATTAAATTCATGTCTTAACGAACTGGACGAGCTTGTAATTGCTTGTAAGGATTCTGATATTCTTAAAATCGTCAAAAAGACTATCAGCGATTCTGTTTCTGAAAATGCCCTTGCAAAAATACGTTTTGTGACACTGGATAGTTATCTCAATTCGCTCAATAATGATAGAGGAGATCGTGGAGATCATTTACCTGCAGAAAAAACAGTGAATTCACCCTCTTTTTCACGGAGAAGATACGGAGATCTTTCAGGGGGTGAATTATGAAGAAAGGATATAAAGGATACAAAAGTGGAGATAAGAAATACATTACAAAGATTCTGAGAGATTATTTCAGATCTAAATACTTGACTAATAGGTACGATGACTTCAGGTTGAGATATCCTGTAATTTATTCTCCTAGATATTACTTTCCGAAAAGAAAGAGTGCTGAAGAGTATTATTTGATACAGAGACAGTATAAGAGTCAAGAGCCCCAGACGAGCAGAAGAGATGTTAAATTAAGTGGCGAGTCTGGGAGAATGTTTAGTAATTCAGACGTAGAGAAAAATACAGGGAAAAATCTGGAATCCAAACTGAGATACGAACTAACTAGAGAACTTGAAGGAAAATTAAGACAGGATCTTACCGAAAAATTAATGAGAGAGTTTGAAAACGAGCTTTATGATAAGATTGAGGCGATTTTTAGAGATTTATCAGGGAAGGATGCTGAATCCAGAAATTTAGATGGAGAAGGTAAGACCAAAGATGAAGCTGGGGGAACTGACACTGAACTCAGAAATTCGAATAAAGAATATGAGATTGAAGAGGACTCTGAGCATGGCAGTTTGAAATCGTTGCTCGAATCAGCAGTAAAATTGAGCGAAGAAGAAAAGGAGGAATGGGAAAGAGAGGAATACGAAATATGGCTTGACAGAATAATCGATAAGGATGAGTCGCTTCTTGATGGGGATGAAGTTGAGACGCCTGAAATTGATGAGATTACAGGGATTGAAATACTTGAAATGTCCGAGGCTGAACCTTTAGATATTGAAATCGGTGAGGATGAGACTAGAGATCTGGATGAAAAATTGAATGATGAATATATAGAGCCTCTAGATTTTGATGAATTTGTTGAGCCTGATTTTGCTGAGTATGAGATGTGGGATGTAGAAGGTGATGAATATTGAAGCAAGCAGTTAGATCCAGAACGATTCAGGACATACTTGAAGAAGAGCTTGAGAGGCTAAAACGAATGTTGTGTATGGGCTATGAACTTGAAGTTATATGGATGCCAGATGAAAATTCTAGGCTGGCAGGGGAGGTGAGGGAGAATAGGATTTTTGTTTATGAAGTTTCTGAGGAGGAGGCGATCGAAACTCTTAGACATGAGTTTATTGATTATACGATAAGTAATATTATTGAGCCCTATAAGGAAATTGCAAACAAGCTTATCATGCTAATCAATGAAGAAGCTTATAGAAGGAAGGAGAGATTGGTTGAGGGGTTGAGGAAGTTAATTTGAGCTATTTCTAGATGCTTTTCTAAGAGTTCATTATCCAGTGGTGAAATATAAGTATTTTAGACTAGGCTATTTAATAATGAGTCAACTTGCATTGAACTTGATGATTAATAAAGGGGATAAATTAACAAATGTAGCCCTTTGGAGAGTTATCGGAACAAGAAATCAAGTTAAAGTTGAAGATACCCGAAGAATTTTACTAAAAGAAGGTTTTGCCCATGTATTCTATGAAAAATATCTTTGGTTAGCACCACTTAAAGAAATTGAGGAAAGTAAGATTGAAAGTATCGTACAAAGATTATTCGGTGAGAAGAGAGAAATTATAGAAATTGAAATCGATAATTTGGTTGACAATGAACACTGGTTCTCAAAAGGTATTGTTCTCATTAGAGATGCGCTACAGTACGCACTAAGACAAAAATTTGCTGGAAACAAAGATTTTCGTGTTTTTTCTAGGAGAAGAATATTTAAAAATAAGTTTGTTATATCTGGAATGTCTTCAGGTGTCGTAGTTGGCATATCTCTAGATAGAATCATGAGAATTGACACAAATAATATCTGTATTTGTCCAGTTGTTGAGTATGAGTGTATTGATAATTTTGAGAAAGTGGTTGAAGATCGTTTTGAGAGATCAAAATTTATTTCACGTGTTAGCAATATAAATTCCAAAAGTTACAGGGTTATACTTAACCAACTAATAGAAAATATAAATCCTCTATCTGTTAATTTTTCTAATAAAAAACTATATTTTAATGAATGGGGATACAAAATAGAGCACCTAACAGAAAAAAGAGATAAAATCATGCAAGTTTCGTTAGAGGGGTGGTTTTGATGATCACTCAAGAAATTAACCGCATTAAATTGAAATCAAATTTAATAAAAAAATTGGAAGTCAGAATCCCTAAGTTAATATTTAGCCCGACACAACAGGAAGAAAATATAAATCCTATTTTAGGAATTCGAAGATATGGACCTTATGATTCCAATACTTCTGAAGAAGTGTTCAAAAGAGATTTTAAGGGTGTTGAGCTATTTGTTTTTTGTCCAGAAGGTGATGAAAAAGTTTTCAATGGCTTATTTAAATTATCGGAGATTATAGATAATGGTTATGAAAGAAAACCAAAATTTGATACAGATTTTAATGGTTTCAAAGATGAATTTAAACTAAAAATTCTAAACACCCCTGAACCCAGTGATATTATAAGCTATAAAGTTGGAAAATTATTAGAAGTGCTAGATGAATACAAAGAAACGTTTAATGAGGTTTTCGAAAGAGGTAACCGTCCTATAGCAATAATTGGTGGCTCATCACACAGAAGTACCTCGATAAGAAGGGAACAATACATTGAAGCAAAGCGAGAGTTCACATCACTTGATATACCCTCTCAATACGCATCATATTATGAAATAGAAGAAAGTGGATATGGTATTTTGTATCAAATACTCAGAAATAAACCCATTGGATACTCCATCTGGAATTTTGCTCTAAATCTTTATGGGAAAATCGGTGGAATTGCTTGGATAGTGCAGCAAAGTTTATTTGACATAGTAAAGAAAATTATGGATCTTTCTATAGGAATTAGATTTGGAAGATTGAGAGGTAAAAGGGGATATGTATTCGGTCATGCTACCATATTGGATAGATTTGGTAGGTTTATTGGCACAGTCAGTCAAACTTACAAGTTTTCAGGAATGGTTGTCCCTACTGAAATAATGAAAAGTTTCATAATTCAGACGATTGAAAAAGCGCTTAGTGACCCCCGTATTAAAGATATATACAACAAAAAGGAATACCTCAATATAGCTTTTCATCGGTTAAATTATTTCCACCCACAGGAAATATTAGGGATACAACAAGGTTTGGATCGTATCCTTAAAAAGACGAATCTTGAAAAAATAAACTTTAATTTGATTTTTCTAATATCTAGGAAAACTTTTGTAGTCTTCGATGAAATTGCCGAATTCAATAATCCAAAATACGGGCTTTCACTCTCCATAAATGAAAATACAGCAATAATTCACACTGCAGGAGCTAGGAGTGATAGAGACAGAGGGCCGCTTAAATATCCCGTAATAGCGAGTTGCCAGAATTTGGGGGAGAAAAATTCAGTATTACAAAATTTGAAAAGTTTATGCAGTCATATACTTGATGTGTCCGCTCTTCACTGGCAGACGGTGATCCCGTCATCGGTAAGACTTCCAGCAACGCTTGAGTTTGCTAAGAGGATTGCTAACTTCGCTGCCTACAATATCCAACCATCTCAAGATTCATGGTTAGAAAAAACATTGTGGTTCGTTTAGTTTTTATTTTTCAATTGGAGGTTTTTTCATAATCCTATCAAGTATAAACCAGATTGAACCTGCGATAATCGATGCTGCAGCTAAAGAAACTGGAGTTGATTGTTTAATTAAAAAGTACAGGATGGTAAAAAACAGAGCACCAATAGATATCGACGATGTCAAAACAAACACAATGTATCTTCTATTGGTTATTGGTAAAACTCCTTCTTTTAGTTTTATATCGTACCAACGCATTGCATTTATTAAGTGGTTAGCCTGAATTTTGGGGATAAATACTGCTTCTTTGAATGGAGTTCTAAGTAAAGACAAAACCAATAAACTCATCTCGTGGATTTTAGGATGATTAAAATCACTAGATGAGACAAGGACATTCTCTATTTTGTCTAATACTATTTCACCTAATTTTTTGATGAAGTTTTTATTTTCAGCAATCTCTTTTGTGATAAGTAGTGCATTGTAAATCAAATCCACTGAACTATTTTTATCCAAACTATCGATAGCAGGAGATACGTTACCTATAACAAACTGATACAATCCCACTTCTTCATTAGTATAACTACGTCTTAATTTATTCCAAATTCCGTCCAGAAACTGAGAGTGTTCTTGATAAAGAGTGATGACTGGTATTGCAGCATCTAAAGAATTTTCCGAGTAAATTTTGTTTATTAAATACCTTAAAAGCTTCTCATTTGGCTTAATTTTCAAATTTTTTATTTTGTAAACTAACACTAAATTACTAGCAATTTTGATATCTGATAGGGAATCAACATATTTTACAGCCTCCTTTTCAAGTTTCTCAAAAGCTAAAATAACTCTTTTATCCAAATCTAATTGGTTTAAAATATATAGCGTTACTAGAATGCTGGAATAGTTCAAAATTGTCTGATCTAACCGTGGATATAAGTGCTCTAAAGATAGTATTTCTTCAGTTAAATTCCTCAATTGATTTTTGAGATAATTTATAGAGCGATTCAGCACTCCATGTATATCTTTTCCCGAGAAATTATAATATTCATAAAGAGCGAGTGTTGCTTTTGAAGTTAGATAAACATTATTAAACCACGATCCATTTTCTTCTTGAAGTGAAATAATTTGCTGCACCATTAAATTTAGATAAGGAGAGGGTCGTATTAGCGCTTGTAATCCCGGTTTCTCTCTCTTTAAAATTCGTTTTATTTTCGTCTTTAATGTCATAAAATTAAATAGTTAGGACTCATTAAAACCTTTTTAGTTTTTAACCAAACAATTATATATTTCATAGTCATATATTTTCCAAAAATTTTAAGTTGTGTTAAACTACCGAATATTTCCCCAAGCTGATTTTAGTGAACGGTTAACAAGAAGTTTCAAAATGTGGAAAAGTTACTGATCCTTTAAGGAAATTCTAAACTCCTCTTTATCCAAAACAAGCAGTAATGTGAATATTGAGTTTTTTATATCTATCTCTGTCCTAATCTTGGGGATATTAGACTAAAACGGACTTTTTATCGGGAGTTTTCCCTAGCTTTTCTTTTGTAATGAAATTTGAGGAAGAGAAAATTGTGTTATAGAAGAAAAAATTAATGAATGAAAGAGGAATGATAATTATGGCTAAGAAAAGGAGACACGATCCTAAAGACATAAATGAATTGATTGAAATTTGCTATGGGTCAGATTATTCTAGGAAGAAGAAATATCAGGATTTAATAATTTCAGACGTAATGACGCCGAAACGAGAGGAGGAAGTACTAGATTCCATTAATCCTTCATTAAAAGTGGATAGAATAAAAGAAAGAAAAGACGTAAAGACTCCTGATTTTGTCATCGAATCTGAAAAAATTTTTATTGAAGTAACGAGTTTAAATCTTCCTACTCAGATTGGAGAAGATTATACAGAGTATTTTTCGAAATTGGATATTCCAAGAAAGTTGAGCGAAGTAATAGCTCATATTGAGGAAAAAGATAGGTTAGGTAAAGAGGATTACTCAATTGGAGGAGTACTATTCATTGACCCAATAATCGCCTCGTTCACGGATATCATGAAGGAAGAGAGGTTAATTGAATATATGTTAGAAAGCACATTTCTATCTTCTAACATCGATTACCTATTTGTCAGAGTAGATTCTGCCTCTATTAATGGGGTGAATTCAGAGAAATTCTACCCGCCTGTAATTTTTATAAAAGATGAAAAAATGAAATGGACAGTAAATCGAGTGTTCCCAAATATTAAAGTTATAAACGTCTTTTGTGAGAGAGTAAAGAGACTTTTTTCCGAGTGGAGACCACTTGTTAACACTGCGGGAAAGAAAGTTTTGTTATGGGACTACGATAAAAGCGAGAGCATTCCAGTAATTTATAGATTCGTAATTAGTAAAGTGGGGAGTGAAGATAAATATACAATTTATGTCGGTTCTGGCGAAAATTTGAGTGGTAGAGGAGCTACTACATCACTCGTATATCAGTATAGGTCTGGAAACCGAAGAAATACCATAAGGCCGAAAATTGAGGATGAGATAAACAGATTCAAGGAAGGTTATGAAGCTTGGACGGAAATAATTGAATTGGATGAAGTTTTCAGAGATAACAGAGAGATTTTGGAGAATCTAATAATTGTTAAATGCTGGCTTGAGTACGTGAAGAGATCAAATAACGATATAGAAGCTCCAAAGTTCTTAAATGAGAAGATAGAAAAGTTAAGTGAGATCGTTGATTTAGTAAAATGTTTAAGTTTTTTAGTTAATTAACCCACGATATCATGAGTTAACATCCCACCGACCCCACTTTTTTAATCAGGTCAGATGCGAAGGCGGATTCTCTCTTTGTTATCTTTAACAAAAACAAAAAAGAATGGGGTTAGTTCGTCAGGAAGACTTGTTTCTAACATGCTGAGGAAAACCGCGAAGAGAGTAGGGTTGATTGTACTAAATGGTCTAAACAGGTATCATATCTACACACGTGAATTCAGAGACCTCTTCAAATCTCTTTGCACTCTCAACAGAGTGAATCAGGTACATGAAAGTTGAACTGGTGCTCAACATTCTTTCAAATCTAGAGGGAAAGAGGAAGACTGAAGAGGAAATAAAGAGGGAGACGGTTCTCGAGGCGATAAGAAGTCTTGCCAGCGCTTTTGGGATAGATCCGATGAGAATAAGAATTAAGAAGTAGAGAGAGCTGGGAAAGAAGTTAAGAGAACCCGCATTAAAAACAACTCAGAAAATTCAGGGAAGACCTACACAAGCAAAATTGTAACAGAGAATGAGTTAGTCGATTACATTGATGAGGGATGGGAAGTGATTGGGGAGTTGAATAGGGAGAAGTTTTTGGTCAGAAAACATAACTCTCTTTCCTAGAATAAAAAAGATATAAAACTTAAAATCTGAAATCTAATTATATCTGTGTATTACTACAGACTAGAAGAGAGTTTAATCAAGGGTTTAGTTAATGGCATCTCTGAAGCTGTCGAAGGTTTGTGGTATCCATAATTCTAAACTCAGTGAAGAAAATAGGGATTCTTTTCAACTTCAATTTATTTAATCTGATGATGCTAAGGTTGATAATCCCAACAGTCTACCTTCTGATCAGGATTTTCGTTGCTTTCACATTATATGATAGGACCGAGTACAATTATAGTGTTAGATATAACAAACCTAACTAATTAAAAACTTTTTCAATCCATTTCTTTGTAAAACTCAAATTCTTGCTCCCCTCAAGCTTTTTTAGTGGAACTATAATGAAAGGTAAGCCAGTGGAGACTTTGGTACTTCATTCTCTTTTATCTTTAAAACTTCCTTATGTCTTTCCTCTGTCTTAAGACTTTAAGTTTTGTAAAAGCAGTCACTCTCTATCTCAGAATCTGAACCGAAAAGGTTGTATTTTTAATTCTTCAAAAGAGGAGACGTGAAAAAAGAACTTGAAATAGAGCTGGAAAAACTATCAGGATTTGATTCTCCTAATCTTCGACTTGAACAGTATGCAACCCCTCCCTCTCTTGCTGCTTTCATCGTATCGCAAGCATACCTCTTTTCCGATCTAAATTCGGTTATTGATTTGGGCTGTGGTACTGGAATGCTTGCCATAGCCTCCGCAAAGTTGGGGGCAAGAGTGCTTGGCATTGATATCGATAGAAGGGCACTTTTGATTGCGAAAGAAAATTCAAGGAAGTTAAAGGTAAAAGTAGATTTGATTCAGGCGGACGTCAGGCGTTTCTGGGTTAAAAAGAGGGGTTTCACAACAATAATGAATCCCCCATTTGGAATAAAAAAGAAGCATGCAGACAGGCCTTTTTTGATTAAAGCCCTCGAAATATCTCGGGTTATCTATTCAATACATTCTGCAGGGAGTGAGAGGTTCGTTAAAAGACTTACAACCGAGATGGGTTTCATAATTACTCATCTGTGGAGGTTCAGCATTCCACTGAGGAGGACATATGAGTTTCATGAAAAAGAATTTAAGTATATCCCTATAGAGGTCTACAGGATTGAAAGGAATTGTGCCAAAGGAGTTGATATTAAATGAAATTTGTATTTCCAGGTGATAAAATCGGATATGCAGAGGAGTTCGTTGGTGGAGATGGAGTTTATGAGGAAGATGGAGAGCTTTATGCTGCAGTTGCCGGAAAATTAAAGATAAAAGATAGAGTACTTAGTATTGAATCTGTAAAGAAAATCCCCAAGATAAATAAAGGTGATGTAGTTCTTGGAAGGGTTGTGGATGTGAGGAATTCTTTAGCTCTTGTTGAACTATCCAGAAAATCTGGATTTGATAGGGATCTGAGACATACCGGTATAGCCGCATTACACATTTCAAACGTTCAAAACGAATACCTAAAGGATCTCGACTCGGCCGTTAGATATATGGATATAATAAAAGCGAGGGTGATAGATCCGGAGCTTTTAAAATTATCAACGAAAGGAAAGGACATGGGTGTTGTTAAAGCCCTTTGCACAAACTGTAAAACTGAATTGGTAGTTGAGGGAGATAAACTTAAATGTCCGAAGTGTGGTAACGTCGAGAGCAGAAAGATCTCATCAGACTACGGAAAGGGAAGATGGGATTAAGGTAGAGTAAACAAAACGGTGATCAAAAATGGAGATAAAGATTACAGAACTGGACGATAAATATGCCAGAATCAAAATAAGGGGAGAAGATCACACCTTCCTCAACCTCCTCCAACATTTTCTACTAGAGTTGGATGGGGTTATTATGGCGAAATACGATGTTCCGCATCCTCTTATAGATGAAGCAGAGCTTATCATTAAAACAGACGGAATTAGTCCGATAGATGCGATAAAAAAGGCGAATGAGCTTATAGTAAAAGAATGTGACGAAGTGCTCAAAGCACTTAATCTTTTAGAATGAAGAAATGGAGATTTGCCGGATTTGATGATAGTTTTAAGGTTTCTGGAGATATTTCCGAGTTGAAGGGAGGCAAAGCCGTCATCGTTGGATGTGTTACTTCTGGAGTTATACCTGAGGGATTCATGTTCGATAGAATAGAGATTGATGGAATGGATTCAACCGAGAAAATTGAAACTATGCTCAAAAAATCCAAGTTCTGGGAACAGATAAGGTGTATTTTCCTAAGTGGTCTTACTTTTGGTGGTTTTAACACGGTCGATATTTCAAAGATAAACGAGGAAACCAAGATACCAGTCATAGTTGTAATGCGAAGATATCCAGACTTTGATGCAATAAAAAAAGCCTTAGAAAACGTTTCAGATAAAGAAGAAAGGTGGAAAGCGATAAAAAGAGCTGGAGAAGTCATAAAGCTGGGAAACGTATATACCCAGATTAAGGGTTGTTCAGTAGAAGATGCAAAACTTTATCTCAGACTTTCAACCAGAGAGGGTTATATTCCCGAGCCTCTCAGACTTGCCCATATGGTAGCAACAGCCGTAGTCCACGGAGAATCGAGGGGGAAGGCTTAGAGATATATAAAAATTTTGAGGAAACATTCAGTTTTCCTTAGATTATCTTCATAAGCTCTCTGTAAGCACTCAAACGTCTTTCATCGTACTGAACAAACCAGGTTAACCAGCAGAGTTCGATAGCTTTATAACCAGTTTCCCTTGCAAGACCTTCGACCCACTTTATAAATTCTAAATCGTCTTTTGTATCAACTTCAAGCTGGAAATCTTCTGCAAGCCTGAGAAAATATCTCTTGACGATCTTATCAGGCATAACCGTATCGATGCCTCCCATCATTCTGAGGTACTGGTAGGTGTTGATTCCCACGCCTTTTATCCTCCCGATGCTATCTTCTTTCCAATTCTCTAAGGTAGAGTTGGAGGCCCAGCCTCTGATTGCAGTTCTATCATCCTCGCTTATGCTGCTAAGGTATTCCGCAATGCTCTTTGCAACGCTCCAGCTTCTCCTATTCTTCCATACATAGAAAAGAATCTCGTCAGACAACCCCAAAAACTCAGAGAGATTACCAACCTTTGAGCGGACTAATTCCCCAAATTTCAAAACCGCAGGAACAATTACGTTAAAATAGTTTACACCTATGGAGACGAAAGCAGCATCCACAACCATTAAAACAACATTGCCACCATACCTTTCCGTTCTCAGACATCTTTCGCAGAATTTTCCAAGCTCGGGAACTCTTAGCATGTCCTTCTTTAGTCTCTCCTTTAGTCTCTCCTTTAGTCTCTTCCTGATTTCCATTGGAGGTCCCATAAAAATAGCTGGTTGTTAAAAAATATAAACGTTTAAAAGGTGAATTTAGGTAAACCTTTTGAGACCTTTTGGTATCTTCGTTTTGTTTATTTAGAGGGTTATTGGAGGGGGAAAGCTATTTATGTGCATCATTAATAACAGTAGTATTTGCCTCAATTTCAGTTCTAATAGCCATCACCATAAGTTAATAGCCTTTTGCCTGGAGAGGGGTTCGAATTCAACTTCGAACGAGCTTACGTTCGATTTTCTATTTTTTTGAGTAATTGAAAAATAGTTAAGGATGATGATGATGAAAAATTCTCTCTCATAATTGTAATATTTTAATAAAATTGAGGAAAAACTTAATAACAGTATAGAAGATTATGAGGATGAGCTTTTACCATCATCAGGAGGGGAAAAATGACAGGTCTTCACAGAGAATTTAGCCAGTTGAAACCTGGTGATCACCTCTGTTTGATTTATCAGAAAGATAAAGATAGATTTTATACAAGTCTTCTTTTCATCTTAGAGGGTTTGAAGAGAAGGGAGAAAGTAGTTGTTATAGAAGATGATGAAATCGCTGATCTCCTAAGTGAGTTCATCGACGTGGAGGGGAGTATCGCGAAGGGTCAGCTGGTTTTCCTCGAAGATAATTCACTTCTCAAACATGGTTACTTTGATTATCAAAAACTGATCAAAGACTTAGAGGATTCGGAAAAATTAGCGTTAGAAGAGAAATTTAAGGGACTTAGAGTTTTAATCAACTTTGAACGCTTATTCTATTCTTTTGAACCTGAAAAGCTTTTTGAGTGCGAAACAGAAGCTAACCAAATGAGAGGCAAAAAAATCATGTTATGTATGTATAACGAGAGAAAATTTGACCACCCTATCTTGGCCAAAGTTCTGCTGGCCCATCCTAAAGTTATAATTAGAAGGAGAGTTGTCGAGAATTTCCTTTACCACCCACCAGAGATCTTTTTGAAAAAGATCAAAAATGGTGAAGAAGACTATGAGATGTTGGAAAAGAAAATAATAGAGATATACGAACTGAAAAAAAAATTTTATCGCATCCAAGAACAATACGCCGCAATTTACAATTCGTTAAACGATGGAATAATCATGCTAAAAAACGAGAGTTTCGTTGGTGGAAATCCAAAGATCCTTGAGATGTTTGGATGTAGATTGGAAGAAATTTTAGGAAAGAAATTCTACGACCTCTCTCCTAAAAAACAGCCCGATGGAGGGAAATCAAAAGAAATAACAATTGAAAAAATAAAAGCTGCACTTGAAGGTGAACCTCAGTTTTTTGAGTGGAGGTTTAGAAAGGCTGACGGATCTCTCATCGACACCGAGATCACACTCACTAGATTTAAACTGGACAAAGAGTACCATTTGATCGGTATCGTGAGAGATATCACCAAGAGGAAGAGGATTGAAGAGGAATTAAGAAAAAGTGAGGAAAAATACAGAGAGCTGTGGGAAAACTCAAACGATATCATATTCCTCCTCGACACCGATGGGTATTTTATAGATTTAAACAAGATGGCCTTAGAGACCTTTGGCTATTCGAAAGACGAGATACGAAAGATAAGTATACTGGATCTTTTGGATGAGAGATACCATGACTTCGCCATAGAAAAAATCCGGGAGATAGTGGAACACAAACAACCTTCAGATGTTCTTGAATTTCTCGGACGCACGAGAGAAGGGAGAGAAATATGGATTGAGGTGAGAGCGAGACCGATTGTTGATAAGGGAAAGGTTACCGCAATACAGGGGATAGCAAGGGATATAACTGAGAGAAAGAGGATAATTGAGAGTCTGAAGGAGAGCGAAGAGATGTTCCGTGCAATCTGTTCAGCCTCCATCGACACCATCATCATGACAGACGATTTTGGAAGAGTAGTGTTCTGGAATGAGGCTGCAACAAGAATGTTTGGTTACAAAGCTGAAGAGGTAAACAGACAAGAGGTCTTCAAGCTTATCGTTCCTAAAAAGTATCATGCAAGCATTAAAGCAGGGCTCAAACTTTTTCAGAAGTCCGGCAAAGCTAGAGTAGAAGGTAAAACTTTTGAAAGTACAGGGGTTAGAAAAGATGGGACTGAATTCCCCATCGAAATCTCTTTTGCTTCTGTCAAGTTTAGAAGAAAATGGCATGCCGTTGTAATTATCCGAGACATAAGTGAGAGAAAGAGAGTGGAAGAGGAACTGAGGGAAAGTGAAGAGAAACTTAGAAAGATTTTTGAGGGTGCCCCAAGCTTGATTGCGATTCTTGATGAGAACGGAGTATTTGTGGAGGCTAATGCTGCTATGGTCAAAAGCCTTGGAATAAATCCTGTTGGTAAAAACATCTATGATGTTCTGCCAGAAGAGGTGGCCAAAAAAAGGATGGAGTGCCTAAGAAAGGTTTTGAGAGAAGGTAAAGCCATGAGTTTTGAAGATTCAAGGAATGACCGAGAATTCCACAACACCCTCTTGCCAATCACCCTGGAAAGAAAGAGATACTGCATGGTTATTGCAAGGGAAATAACGGAGATGAAAAGGATGAACAGATTTTTGAGAACGATAAATGAGATAAATAGTCTTATCGTCT